>Ga0210398_10006916_pt1 | contig 10350 bp, 7 predicted proteins | sample IncBWC4OmetaG_FD_161047 | JGI IMG/M metagenome (GOLD analysis project Ga0210398, IMG submission 161047) | Forest soil microbial communities from Barre Woods Harvard Forest LTER site, Petersham, Massachusetts, United States - Inc-BW-C-4-O | ecosystem: Environmental > Terrestrial > Soil >...
GGATTCTCAAGCTGAACTCGACCCTTCTGCATCAACACCAGCGCCTCCCACACACTCACTGAGGACAGCCAGAGTTCATTGTTCACGTTGGAAAGTTCGTTGTTCACCCGCCTTCCCAAGCGCTTCGGCTCCAACTTGCTCCAGAGCCAAATATGCGTATCTAGAAGAAGCCTCAATCCCGGTACGCCTCCATGTCCTCAACATCGAGAACATGCCCCACGATGTCGCCGACAATCTTCCCCGTGCCAACCAGATCACCCACGAATTTACGTGTGTGATCAGGACCGGCTGGAATCACTTCCGCCACAGGCTTTCCACGACGAGTAATGCGCAGAGGTTGGCGTGTCTTCTGAACCTCGTCGATCAGGCCAAGGCACTTAGCCTTAAATTCGGAAATGCAGATTTCATTGATAGATTAGGATCTCTCAGATGACCTTTGTAATAACCATAGTCATCCGCTGTGCCTCAGTTATCCGTTGTGCCTCCCGAAAACCTCGATGTGGAGATCCAAGACGGTCGAAGGCGCCTTCTCACTCTTCAAGCGCGGTGTGATTGGCTCTTACCACCATCTCTCAGCGAGGACCACCTAGATTCGTATCTGCAAGAATTCTGCTGGCGTTACCACCGCCGCCACATGCGGCTGTTCATCTTCCAAACACTGGCGCATGAGCGAGTGAACAGGAAACCGCTGACCTACAAAACACTCACGCAGGAGGTGTTCTAAGCAGCGTCATTCGGGCAAGATTGAGGTAAGCACAATCACCGTAAAAGCAGTCGCCGGTAAGACATTCGACATCCACCCGATCGGGTTTTGGTTAGTCAATGTGTCTGATAACAGAATTTGTCAGACACATCAATGCGAAAGAGAAGGGCTGGAATTTCGGGAGTACTCTTCAGGATTATTTGCCCTCCAGCTGGTCGAGCACGTCTTGCGGAAACGGCAGATTCGTTCGAAAGGCCTCGGTTTTCAACCATGTGATACGGCCCTGGACGAAACCGCCCCGAAAAGGGACCATGCCGGCGTCCAAGTCCAAATCCTGCTCTACCGCTCGAAGGGTGCACACCTAATGCCCAAGTTCAGGACGGACAGAAGGACTACAGTGAAGACGTGGGATATCTCACAATGAAAACCGCTGCAGCCCTAATAGTCCCAAGTTTGGCGCGTGGATAAAGATAATGCCAGAGCGGTTCGATGTACCGATCGAGGCTCTACTCCGACGCAGGGTGACCGGCGGTTTGATCGTGGCTGTGCTTTTAACAGTCTTCTTAAGTTTTTCGTCAGGGCGCAGTGTCCGGCGTGCGGAACCGGATGCCTACTGGGCATCCCTCACCCCTGAGGTGATGGCGATGATCCAGGGCGCCTCCCGAGATGTGCTCGAAAACGGAAATCAGCGCGGGCGCATTCGCCCTGAGCGGGCAAGAGCCGTGGCTAGTGCTTTATCAGACCGCCGACGACACCATCTACCAGGACACGAGCCGGCTGCTGGTTTTCGTCCAAGAGCGGAGGCAAAATGAAGATGCGGCTCGCGTTCGCTTCCGCGATGTTGACGTTACTCGTCGTGGGAGCGATTTCCTATCGCGAGATGGTCGTATCCAGGGATAGCGCGCGGTGGGTAAGCCACACGCACGAGGTTCTGGAAAGCATCCACGATTTAGTGTTCGCCGTGGAGAGCATCGGATCGAACTCCCGCGGATTTGCCTTGACAGGCAAGGAATCCTATCTCGAGTCCTATCGGACCGGCGTAGCAAAGGTTGCGCAGGACCAGGCAGCGATTCGCCAATTGACTTTGGACAACCCTGTACAAGAGCGACAGATTCCTCTGCTCGAAAGCGTGACTGCTCGGAAGATCCAGGGCGCGGAGACGGTCATTCGTCTGGGCCGGGCCCAGGGCCTGGCGGCGGTTGCCACTCAAAACGAGTCGGACCAGGGAACCATGGAAGAGTTTCTTGCGGTAGTGGGTAAGATGCAGCGCGAAGAGCTTCGTTTGCTGGTGCTGCGCACAGCAGAGACCAAGCGGCTCTTGAGCCAGACTGGGCCGCTATTGCTTTTCGGGACCGCTCTGGGCTTGTTGATTGCCGCCGCAGTTGGTTGGAGCGCCCAGCGCGACAACTCCGCGCGCGGGCGAGCCGAGGGAGCGCTGGGGGATAGCGAAGAAAAATATCGGATGCTCATGGACGCAGTTCGTGACTACGCCATCTTTCTGCTGGACCCGGAGGGCCGGGTTGTCAGTTGGAATGCCGGCGCCGAGCTTATCAAAGGTTACACCGCCGATGAGATTATCGGTCACGACTTTTCCTGCTTCTTTTCTCCGGACGATATCAAGCGGGGCAGGCCGGAGGAGGTGCTGAGGCTGACTGCCGTCAGCGGCCGCTACGAAGCAAACAGCATGCGCGTGCGGAAAGACGGCTCGCAGTTTCTAGCAAGTGTTACTTTCACCGCTTTGCGCGATGCGGACGGAAAGCTGCGGGGGTTCTCTGAGATCAGCCGCGACCTCAGCGAGAGCAAGGAATCGGAGGCGAGGTACCGCGGGTTGCTGGAAGCGGCTCCGGATGCGATGGTGATGGTGGATCAAGGCGGGGAGATCGTCCTGCTGAACGTCCAAGCGGAGAAACAGTTCGGATACCACCGCGACGAACTCATCGGTCAGAAGGTAAAGAACATTATTCCCAAGGGGTTCGCGGAGCGGCTGATCGCCGACGGTATCCGAAGCGCGGCGGAGGCGCTGGCGCAGCAGATCGGTACGGGGATTGAGCTCAACGGGAGGCGGAAGGATGGAAGTGAGTTTCCCATCGAGATCATGCTGAGCCCGCTGGAAAGCGCCGAAGGAATTCTGGTGACGGCGGCAATCCGGGACATCAGCGTACGGAAAGCTGCGGAAGAACATCTGGCGCAGATGGAGGCGAGGTACCGCGGGTTGCTGGAAGCGGCTCCGGATGCGATGGTGGTGGTCGATCAAGGCGGGGAGATTGTTCTGCTGAACGTTCAAGCGGAGAAACAGTTCGGATACCGCCGCGACGAACTCATCGGTCAAAAGGTGAAGAACATTATTCCCAAGGGATTCGCGGAACGGCTAGTGGCGGACGCTCTTCGATCCGCGGAAGACGCGCTGGCGCAGCAAATTGGTACCGGGATTGAGCTCAACGGGAGGCGGAAGGATGGAAGTGAGTTTCCCATCGAGATCATGTTGAGCCCACTGGAAGGCGCCGAAGGCGTCCTGGTGACGGCGGCGATCCGTGACATCACCACGCGGAAAAAGGCAGAAGCGCTGATGATCCATTCGTCCGAACACGACTTCCTGACCGGATTGCCGAATCGCATGCTCTTGAGCGACCGGGTTAATCAAGCGATTCGCTTGGCGATCCGACACAAGAAAAAAGTAGCGGTACTGTTCCTGGATTTGGATGGTTTCAAACACATCAACGATTCGTTGGGGCATCCCACCGGCGATAAGCTTCTTCAATCTGTGGGGAAACGCCTGGTGGATTGCGTACGCGGCTCGGACACTGTGAGCCGGCAGGGAGGCGATGAATTCGTTGTGCTGCTTTCCGAAGAGGACGATTCGGAAGATGTCTCAGTCACCGCGAAAAGGATGCTGCGGGCGGTGGCCGAAGCGCATTTCGTCGATCAGCACGATCTTCATGTCACCTGCAGCGTTGGGGTGAGTCTTTATCCCGACGACGGGCTAAACGCGGAGACGCTGATCAAGAATGCGGACACCGCGATGTACCAGGCGAAGGAAAATGGGCGGCAGACGTACCAGTATTTCAAGCCGGCCATGAACGTCCGGGCGGTGGAGCGGCAATCCCTTGAGGAGAGCCTGCGGCGCGCCCTCGAAAGGCAGGAATTTGTGGTGCACTACCAGCCGAAGATCAACCTGAACACGGGAAGGATTAGCGGCGCCGAAGCCTTGCTACGCTGGACGCATCCCACTCGGGGCCCAGTCCCTCCAGGACAATTCATTCCTGTTGCCGAAGACTGCGGCCTGATTCTGCCGATCGGCACCTGGGTTCTTCGTCAAGCCTGCCAGCAAGCCCAGGCTTGGGTAGACGCCGGCCTGCCTCTGGGGACCATGGCAGTAAATATCTCTGCGATGCAGTTGCGAAACGAGAGCTTTGTTGAGGGTGTATTCGCCATTCTCCAGGACACGCGCCTGGATCCGAGACTTCTTGAACTGGAGTTGACTGAAAGCGTTCTGATGAAGCATGCCGAGTCCACCGCATCCATTCTCACGGCACTGCGAGAGAGGGGGGTGCAGGTTGCGGTCGATGACTTCGGCACGGGGTACTCCAGCTTGAGCTATCTCAGGAAGTTTCCCATTGATGCCCTCAAGATCGACCAGTCGTTCGTCAGCCAGATCACCACCGTGCCCGACGAAATCATCATCGTGAAGGCAGTGATCGGGCTGGGCCGAAGCCTCAAGCTTCGGGTGGTTGCTGAGGGCGTGGAAACGCAAGAACAGCTGGCATTTCTCCAGGCTTACCAATGTGACGAGGCGCAAGGCTACTATTTCAGCCGGCCAGTGCTTCCCGAGCAGTTCGCCAAGTTGCTCAAAAGCGGAATTGTGAAAGCAGCCTCCGCTACGCGTTAAAAACGTTTGGCGTGTCCGAGCCCACGACGTTACGACGTTCGTTCGAATGGCCGCGATCTCAATGGCACACAGGGATGATCGGATCGAAACCGATTCGAGGCCGAGATTGATATTGTCCTCGCCCATCCAAGAAATGGCCGCCCAGGAAGACGGCATATTGTCAGCCCAACCTTAAGAATGTTCGCAAACAGGCTTCGAGACCATGAGCCGCGCATGGAACGATCATACTGATCGCGGTGGAGGAGGCCGCCAGGGTGGCATATCGAAGACATCGAAACGGTCCAGGGCAAACCAATGCTTCGACTTCCTTAAACTCTCCTGCAACAGGAGAATATCGCCCGCAGCTTGATCGAACTACTACAGTTTTACTACGGCGGACGGAGACTCGCAGAGCTCTTACATCGACCCGAAGAGGTCCATCAGCTTATTCCAAAACATTCTCCCTAATCGTCGGACGAGTTCGCTTTAATCTGAAGAACTGGAAACCGAACTAACAACTGTGGCCCTCAGTACAAGTGAAAGTCAACTTCCACGGCGATTTCCACTGCTACGTCGTGCCCGTCCTTCTTGCCCGGATCGAATTTCCAGTTCTTAACCGACTCGATGGCTTTCTCATCCAGGCCCATACCGAGCGCGTTAAGCACTCGAATGTTTGTCGGACGTCCATTGGCGTCCACTACCAGCCCCAAAACGCAGTTCCCTTGGTACTTTGCCTTGCGTGCTTCTTCGGAAAACTCAGGGTCGATTTGATAAATGACGCGCGGTGGTATCACGCCCTTTCCCATATGGAAAACATCGCCGCCCTTACCTGCCTCGTCGCCCGGGCCAACTCCGCGCCCGTGTCCCGGGCCGACGCCACCGCTGGAGCCGGGACCGACACCGCCGTACGCGCCCGGACCATTCGATGGAATGATGGCGAAGGATTTCGGATCGCCAAGGTTGGGCATATTCATGGCCATCTTGATATCGGGCGGCACGATGACGGTCGGTTCGACCGCCAATTTGGGATCCGGATTCCGTATGACGGCGGCTGGCGGCGCGAGTTGCCGCATCGAGGACCTCGGCAAACGACCCACCGAAGCCTGCAGCACATCGTGGTCGCCACCGCCACCGCCGCCACCGGCCTGGGTGTTCGCGGGCTTCAGCAAATAATCACCAGGATCAATCAACACGGTGTTGATCTGAGGTTTGGGTCCGGCAGGGACCGGACGGGGTATTGTGATCAACGTCACACCGATGATCAAGCCGAGCACCAGCACGTGAGCCACAGTTGAACCCAGAGCGCCATTCTTCTTGTAGTTGTAGAAGCCCCAAATATCCTTCACTGGAATTGGCTTCGATTCAAGCTTGAGCGGGGGAAGTTTCTTAGGAAAGAAGAATTCGGACAAGCCCCGGAAAAGCGACTTCCACAATGGCTCAAATGTGTCAGCCAGCAGGAGATGAAGTGCTGGCTCGTTGCTAGGGTCCGGATTGAGTTTGGCCGATGCCATCATTCTCCTAATTCGGTTCTTCCTGGTGGAGCAGTAGAAAGGGCTGGGTTGTCGGCGTCGCCGTTCTCTTACACAGAGTGGCGGCCTCTCCCAATAAGTTGCCCGCTTGACAGGAATTTTCTTCTTGACTTCGAGAGTCGAGAGAAAATTGTAAATCGGTACCTCATGCGTTTTGATCGGTTCTGCCCAGCTCTGAGCGTGGAACTAGCACTTGTTTTCAAAGCACCAGCGCTCCGTCAGCGGTCAGAACTGATCTTTCGGAACAATGGCAAAAAATCTCACTTTGTTTTGGAAGGCCTCATCCCGACGGTTCTGCGGGTATGCCAATTGCCAATCTCCATCAGCTCATTTGTCGCTGGATCCCATTCCCATACCTGAAACATCCCGTTCAACCGTCTGTAGCCGGAAAAGGAGCAGACCGCGGGAACCGCTCGTAGACTGGGTACAGATGACCCGCAACCACACCATCCTGCGTTAACTTCCACGCCGCCAGCAAGTACGCTTCAGCCTCTCCTAGGTTTGACCGCGATTGTTTGCAGACTAGTCGGCAATCGCGTAAGATGTAAACCATTAAAACAGCGTTAGATGGTTAGCAATGGACCACAACGCTGGAATCCAAGTCGACGGCAACTGAGGAGGTCCGCTGATGTACGTCCCCGAGAAGACTCCGCTTTCCGATCCCGTTCCCCCGGAAGCCCGCTATCGATCGCTCCTCGATGATGCGTGCGACCGGGCGCAGACCTACCTGGCGCACATCCGGGATCGTCGGGTTGGGGTCACTCCCCAAGAGTTGTATGCAATGCAGAGTCTCGGAGGCTCTTTGCCGGAGGACGGCGCTCCGGCAGCAGACGTTCTGCGCATGCTGGACGAGGCCGGATCGCCGGCTACTATGGCGACAATGGGTGGGCGCTTCTTCGGCGGAGTTATTGGCGGATCGTTGCCGGTTACTGTAGCGGTCCATTGGCTGGCCGACGCTTGGGATCAAAACGCCTGCCTCTACGATCTCTCGCCGATTTCTGCGTACCTGGAGGACGTGGTTCTGCGTTGGATGGTCGAATTATTCCGCCTCCCCGCAGGCTCGGCCGGTGCCCTGGTCACTGGAACACAGATGGCGGATGTCACTGCTCTGGCGGCGGCGAGGCACGCGCTCCTGCGTCGCGGTGGCTGGGATGTGGAGAGCGACGGGCTCTTTGGTGCCCCTCCTATCTCCGTCATCGTCGGCGAGGAGGTCCACGCAACGATGATGAAGGCGCTGGCTCTGCTCGGATTCGGTCGACGGCGCGTTCATATCGTAAGTTCCGACGCGCAGGGCCGGATGAAGGCCGCGGAGATTCCTCGCCTCTCGGGACCAGTCATCATCTGCGCTCAGCTCGGAAACGTTAATACCGGCTCGTGCGATCCCTTAACCGAAATATGCGAGATCGCCGATTCGCTCGATGCATGGGTTCACATCGATGGCGCGTTTGGATTATGGGCTGCACTGGATCCTGCTCGCGAACATCTTGCGGAAGGTCTGGCGCGTGCCCACTCGTGGGCGACGGATGCCCACAAATGGCTGAATGTTCCGCAAGATTGCGGAGTCGCCATGGTGCGCGATTCGGAAGCTCTGCGTCACGCTATGTCGATCACCGCTGCATACTATGGCCCCCTCACCCGACGGGAGCCAATGCAATGGTGCCCCGAGTCGTCCCGGAGAGCTCGCGGCATCGAGGTCTGGGCCGCGATGCGTACCCTGGGCAAACGTGGCATAGCCCGTTTGGTTGAGAACTGCTGCACCCATGCGCTGGCCTTCGCACGAGGCTTGACCGACGCGGGATATGAGGTTCTCAACGACGTTGTTCTGAATCAGGTCTTGGTCTCGTTTGGAAATGAAGCGACGACCGATCGAGTTATCGAACGGATTCAAGCGGATGGCAGGTGCTGGTGTGGAGGAACTCTATGGAAAGGCCGCCGAGCCATGCGCATCAGCGTGTCTTCCTGGGCCACAACGAGCGCAGACGTCTCCACGAGTCTCGAAGCTATGCTTGACATCGCCGCCCAAGTCAAGTGAGGAATGCACCGCGGTCCATCCCATAAAACCCGCCGCGGCTGTGATGTTCCACAACCTCGGGATAACTGTGCCAGTGTAGTGAAATGACAAAGAGGAATAAACAGATGAGAAAATTGAAATTGCAAATGCAGGTGTCCGCCGATGGCATGATTGCGGCACCGAAAGGCCAGCGGTTTTTCAACTGGGATGACGAGGTGAGGCAGTATTCGATTGCTAATGCCGAGAACGTCGATTGCATTCTCCTGGGCCGCAAAACAGCGACCGGATTTATCCCGCATTGGAAATCGGTGGCCGACAACCCGAATAACGCCGATTGTGAGTTTGGCGCGCTAGTCTCGGCAATTCCAAAAGTTGTCTTCTCGAAAATTCTTCCCAGATCAGAGTGGTCGAATGCAACCGTAGAGAACGGCGAGATCGCAGACGCTGTGACTCAAATGAAGAAGCAATCTGGTAAAGACCTCCTCGCATATGGTGGAAGTAGTTTTGTGTCGTCCTTGATCAATCACGACCTTATCGATGAATACTACTTGCTTCTGAATCCCGTGTTCCTCGGAAACGGCCTGTCACTCACGATGGGATTGAATGACAACTTGCGTCTTGCTCTTGTTGGCCACAGAGCCTTTTCCTGCGGAACAGTATCGCTTTGCTACAAGCGCTTGGTCGACTAAGGTCAACTCATCCGCAATTGCGCATGAAATACCGTGATCACACTGGTAGTCACGGCGGAGGACGATTTGAGCTACCCGGACTAATCCTTAATGGAGTTTGCGCATCGAAGGAGATGATCGGAAACGTTCCCTGGAGGACCTCCGCCTGTGACATTGCAAACAGGAGAATTGCCAATGCACCAAGAAGTCTTCAAGACGGTCGAGCCAAAGATTTTGTATTTTGGCACACCTGTCGCCCTAATTAGCTCGCTGAATGAGGACGGAACTACAAATCTTGCGCCTATGTCTTCCTTCTGGGCTCTTGGATGGACGATGATGCTAGGTCTATTGGACGAGACCCAAACGGCTGCGAATCTCGAACGCCATCGCGAGTGCGTCGTCAACTTGCCGTCTCCGGACATGTGGCAGAACGTCGAAAAGCTTGCACCTTTGACTGGCAAGAGTCCCGTTCCTCAAATTAAGGCGAAGCAATTTCGTTTCGAGAAGGACAAGTTTAAGGCTGCTGGTTTAGCGGAGCTTCTGAGCGAGGTCGTTCGACCGACTCGTGTGGCGGAATGTCCCGTTCACCTTGAAGCTCGCGTCTTGAGCATTCGCAAGTTGCAGGGGCAAAGGCTTGAGACTCTTGGTGGCGGAGTAGGAGCTGAGATTGAGATCCTGCGCGTTCATGTCGATCCTGGGTTTATTGTCGGAGATGACTACATAAATCCCGATAAATGGTCACCCCTCATTTACAACTTTCGGCATTACTTCCGGCTTGCAGATATCTCTCTTGGCAAAACGTTCCGGGCCGAACGGTAAGCCTCGACCAGTTCGCGATCGTGAGGTTGCCTAAGAATCCTTCACTCGTCAGAAAACATTTATCGGTCTGCACGCGACCTTTAGTCCTTCAGTTGCGCTGCGGCGTGGCACTACCGTTCCGTACGGGTGACAGCAGCAGCTTGTCGGTTCACCGGTCAGCCATCTGCGGCTTCTTCAATTGGGGCGTGGGCGACTCTGCCGTGATTTGGGTGGATGGGAGGAGGTTCAGGTCGGGCTCCTGCGTCTCAGAGGCGGTGGCAGCCTTTGTGGCCACGCTGGCATCAGCCCCATATCAGTATTAGCAAATGTTCCCACGAACCCACGCCCGAAGTTTTTCAAGCACCGTAAGACCATGAGATGATAAAGCGCTTCGCCACCTGCTCGTTGGGCGCAGTACGTGGTGCCATGTAGGGTCGCCTTTTGGACTGCTAATTGGCCGTGACTGCCGCGATAGATAAGGAGAAATCGAAATGGCCTTGATGAAAACCTCGAACCCGGCCTTGAACGTCAACAGCTTTCGTGTAGATCAGGCGGTATCTGGCGAAGCGATGACATTGACCGGGACCGTCAATAAGACAGGCGTTCTGCTGATTTGCGTGGTGGCGACCGCGGCATGGAGTTGGAGTCGGTTTTTCCACGATCCTACTTCAGATGCAGTATTGCCACTGATGGGGATTGGGTTAGTCGGTGGATTCGTTGTCGCAATGGTGACTATTTTCAAGAAAGAATGGTCTCCCATTACCGCGCCGATTTAT
>Ga0210398_10006917_pt1 | contig 10348 bp, 10 predicted proteins | sample IncBWC4OmetaG_FD_161047 | JGI IMG/M metagenome (GOLD analysis project Ga0210398, IMG submission 161047) | Forest soil microbial communities from Barre Woods Harvard Forest LTER site, Petersham, Massachusetts, United States - Inc-BW-C-4-O | ecosystem: Environmental > Terrestrial > Soil >...
TACAAACGCAACGGCATCACCACGCTGTTCGCCGCGCTCGATATCCTGAACGGCGCCGTCCTCGGGCGCTGCATGACGCCGCATCGCCATCGCGAATTTATCCGCTTCCTCAATGCCAGCAGGACGCGCCGTGCCGGCCGGCAAGATCGTCCATGCCATCCTCGACAATTACGCCACCCACAAGCATCCAAGGGGGCGCCTGGCTGGCCAACCATCCACGATGGGTGTTTCACTTCACCCCGACCTCGGCGTCCTGGCTCAACGCCGTCGAGGGCTTCTTCTCGACCATCACCCGCCGGCGCATCCGGCGCGGCGTCTTCAAATCCGTCCCCGATCTCGAACGTGCCATCGCCGGCTACATCCGCGAGCACAACAAGACCGCAAACCCCTTCGTCTGGACCAAACCCGCCGACGCCATCCTCGCCAAGCTCAGCCGTTTGCCTGTGCCTGCCGTATGAATCAGTGCACTAGCGACGATCGGGACGCCGGCCGCCTTCTGGAACCTGCTTTCCAGCCAGAACGGGTATTTTACCGCCGTGCTACTGATATGGGGACTTATGCTCGTCTGGCATCGCCCTGTGCCTGCCGGCATCCTCCTCGGAACGCTCTGCTATAAGCCCCAACTAGCCATTTTGTTACCGATTGCTCTCGCCGCCGGAGGATGCTGGCGAGCCTTCCGGGCGGCGGCGCTATGGGTCGCCATTTTGACGACCGCCAGCATAATTGTACTCGGTCCGGACGCGTGGATCGGCTCCTTTGATCGCGTAATGCTTCAGCGCCGGCTAACGGAGGTCGCGGCGCTCTCCTGGACGCGTATGCCTACCGTATTCGCGATGATGCGTCTGCTTGGTGCAAGCTTGCCGACCGCATACCTGATCCAAGGAGCTTCCGCCATTTCCGCCGCCACGGCCGTCGCCGCTCTATGGCGGGGAAGCTGTCCGATCGGCATCAAAGCGGCAGGGCTGACGGTCGGGGTCTTCCTCGCAACACCGCATGCTTGGGACTATGACACGCTGGTTTTGATCTTTACGGCGGCATGGTTGGCAAACGAAGCCGTCGAGACCGGTTTCCAGCCATGGGAAAGGATCAGCGTGTTTGCGCTGCTGACATTGCCGGCGCTCTCGCTCGGCCCCGCGAAGCTGCTCGGGTTTCAAATCGCCCCGATCCTGCTGTGGCTGCCTATGGCCGTCATCCTGCACCGCGGCCTCACCCTTCCGCGCTCGATGGAATTTCGGACTGAGCCGTTCGCAGCGCGGCGCGACGAGCGGTTGCGGGTCTAGCACGCACCGGCCGAGACCGGCGGCTTTCCCCTCGCCTGCAGCGCGGCCAGCGCCTCGGGGGTGTCGATGTCCACGAGAATCGCGTCGTCGTCCATCTCGACCTCGGCGACGAGTTCGGCATGCTCGCCGATCAGATGGCGCGCGCCGACATCGCCTGATATCCGCGCCATCTCCGGAAAAAAGCGCTTGGCCCACAGCACCGGGTTGCCGCGCTTGCCGTGGTGCGTCGGCACGACGATCGCGCGCCCTTCGAGCGGGTTGAAGGCGGCGATCAGCCGGTCGAGATGACGACCCGAGATCAACGGCATGTCGCCGAGACAGACGATTGCGGCGTCGAGATCGCCCGGCAACGCCGCAAGACCGCGCTTCAGCGAGGTCGACAGGCCGTCCGCGAAATCGGGGTTGCGCACCCGCTCGACCGGCAGGCGGCCGAGTGCCGCGTCGATCTCGTCGGCGCGGTTGCCGAGCACGGCGACGATCGGCCGCGCGCGCGACGCCAGCAAGCGTTGCGCCACCCGCGCCACCATCGGCACGCCGGTCCCCGGACTTGATCCGGGGATCTCGGCGAGGAGCTTGTTGGGCCCGCCCATCCGCCGAGACTGCCCCGCCGCGAGCAACAATGCGCCGACGCGCGGACCCGGCGGTCGCTCTTTTTCCTTTGCCGACGGCGGCTGCGCCTCCGCGCGAGGAAGCGGCCGGGAGGGGATCTCGGCCAGCAACCCGCCGCTCCCCATGCGCATGATCTCGGCCGGGCCGACCGCCAGTCCGGCGACGAGCCGCTCCAACACCCAGTCGAAACCGTTGACCTTGGGCGAGCGCGCGCAGCCGGGCAATCCCAGCACGACTCGTTCGCCGACATGGCCCAGCAACAACAGGTTGCCGGGATCGACAGGCATGCCGAAATGGTCGATCCGCCCGCCGGCGGCTTCGATCGCCGCCGGGATCACGTCGCGCCGGTCGAGGATCGCCGACGCGCCGTGGATCAGCAGCATATCGATGCCGTGGCCGAAGGCGTCGCGGATCAGCGCTCCCAGCACTTGGGCGTCATGGGCGCAGCGCTCCTCGAAAACGAGCGTGCAGCCGAGCGCCGACAGCCGGCCTTCGGTGACCTGGCGGGTCTTGTCGAGGATGCTTTCCTTGAGACCGGGAAGCCGGGTTTGGATCAAGCCGAACGCACGCGGTTGAAACGCCGCGACCCGCAACAGCGGGCCTTCGTCGATCGCTGCCTTGACGCAATGTTTGACCGCCTGTTCGGGCGCGGCAAACGGGACGATCTTGATAGTGGCGACCATCTGGCGCGGTTCGACGACGGTGAACGGCGGCAAGGTGCCGAGCGTAATCGCCTCGTCGACGAGGTTGAGCCGGTCGATCCGCCCGCGATCGAACACCAGGACACCGCTCGTTTCGGCGTGAAGATTGACGCGGCCGGTAAACGCCGTCGCCGCCGAAATCCCAGGACCGACCGCCGCCGAGGCCACCCGCCCGGCAGCCTCATCCTCCCCGACATCGCCGGGTTCGAGCCGGGCGACGGTGATCGCTGACAGGCCGGCGCCGGCGATCAGCTCGAGATCGGCGGCCGACAGCACCCGCCCTTTCTTTAGGGCCGTGGCACCGAGCTTCAGGCTGTGCGCGAGGATGGCACCTTGCGCCTCGGCGGCCGGGACCTCGCCGAATTTCATGCGATGCGCTCGCCCTCTCCGCCCTCGGGGGGGAGAGGGAGGGGACCCGCCGGCTTGACGGCGGGGAGGGTGAGGTGGGCGCCGGTGGTGAGCGGCAAGTTCCCCCACCTCACCCCGACGCTCTCCGCCCCCAGGGGCAGAGAGGGAGAGTTACGGGCCTTTGTCGTCATCCTCCGGCGGCCTCGCCCTGGCGGAGAATTTGGGTCATCTCAGCGAGGATCGAGATCGCCACCTCAGCCGGCGAGATCGCGCCGATCGGCAAGCCGATCGGGCCGTGGATGCGGGCAACGTCGCGGTCGCTGAACCCGAGCTCCTTCAACCGCGCGCAACGTCCTGCGTGGTTGCGGCGGGACCCGAGCGCGCCGACGTAGAAGCATTCCGAGCGCAATGCCGCGGCCAGCGCCGGATCGTCGAGCTTTGGATCGTGAGTCAGGGCCACGAGCGCCGAGCCGCGGTCCGGCCGCAGCCGTTCGAGCGCTTCGTCGGGCCACTCCGAGGTCATCTCGAGGCCCGGGAAGCGCGCTTCGGTGGCAAAGGATTCGCGGGGGTCGATCACCGTCACGGCGTAATCGGCCATTGCCAGCATCTTGACCAGCGGCTGGGCGATATGCACGGCGCCGATCACAAAACAGCGCCGCGGCGGCGTCAGCACCTCGACAAAGACGGGACCCGCTGCGGTCTCGATGGTGCGGTTGCGGCCGGCGCGCCAAGCTTCGCGCACCCGCACGAGCGCCGCGTCTTCCAGCGTCAAATCGCCCTCGGCATGATCGCCGTCGAGCAATAATTGCCGGCCGGTGGCGAGATTGGTCGCGAGCGCCAGGGAGCGGTGATCGCGCGCCGCCGCAACCACATGGTCGAGGATGCGGCTCTTCATTCGACGCGCTCGACAAAAATCTGGATCTTGCCGCCGCAGGCGAGACCGACTTCCCAGGCCTCGTCGTTGGAGACGCCAAAATCGAGGAGCCGCGGCTTGCCGTCGCGGATCACGTCGAGCGCCTCCTGGACGACCGCGCCCTCGACGCAGCCGCCCGACACCGAGCCGACCATAGCGCCCTTGTCGTCGACCGCGAGCTTCGCCCCGACCGGCCGCGGCGAGGAGCCCCAGGTCGTCACCACCGTCGCCAACGCTACGCCCGACCCCGCCTCGCGCCAGCGCGCCGCCTGTTCGAGGATTTCCGCCGTGTCGCTCATGCCGCTCTCTCCCGATAGTGCCGCAATGCCGGGGCCGCCGGGGTGCGCCGTGCGGGCAGCGCGCTCAGCACCTCGATCAACTCTTCGAGGCTGGCGAGGTTATGCACCGGCCGAAACTCGTCGACATGGGGCATCATCGCCCGCATCCCCAATGATTTTGGCTCGAAACCCTCATAGCGCAACAGCGGGTTCAGCCAAATCAGCCGGCGGCACGAGCGGTGCAGCCGATCCATCTCGCGCGCCAAGCCGGCGCCGGCGTCACGATCGAGCCCGTCGGTGATCAAGATGACGATCGCGCCCTGGCCCAAAAGGCGGCGCGACCACAGCCGGTTGAACTCGGCAATCGAAAGGCCGATGCGGGTTCCGCCCGACCAGTCGGAGACCGCCTCGCCGACTCGCTCCAGCGCCAGATCGACGTCGCGGTGGCGCAGGTATCGGGTGATGTTGGTCAAACGGGTGCCGAAGACAAAGGTGTAAACCCGGTCGCGGTCGTTCGTGACCGTGTGCATGAAATGCAGAAAGATGCGGCTGTAGCGGCTCATCGAGCCCGAGATGTCGCACAATACGACGAGCGGCGGCGGCCTGCGCCGCGGGCTTTTGCGCTTCAATTCGATCAGGCCACCCGAGCGCAATGCCGCACGCAACGTCGCGCGCAGATCGGCGCGCGCACCATGCCGGTCGGGCGCGAAGCGTCGGGTTGGCACATCCTGCACCGGCAAGCGCAGCCGCGCGATCGCCGCCTTGGCGCGCGCCAGCTCGTCGAGCGACATCTTGTCGAAATCCATACTGCGCAACTGCTCGCGATCCGAGAATGTCATGACCGCGTCGATCTCGGTTTCGACCTCCTCGGGCTCGGCGGCCGGCTCGCCACGGTTCGGATGCAACGCCTCGGCGAGCCGCCGCGCCATCTCGGCGCCGCGATCCTCTTCGCCTGGAACGCGCATTTCGGGCAACACCAGCGCCATCATCTTTTTCAACAGATCGGGGTTGCGCCAGAAGACGTGAAACGCCTGGTCGAAGATCAGCCGCTGGTCCGGCCGGTTGACAAACACCGCGTGCAGTGTCCAGTAGAAGTCGCGGCGGTCGGTGATGCCGACGGCCTGCACCGCCTGGACGGCGTCGATGACCTTGCCGGGCCCGACCGGCAGCCCCGCCGCGCGCAAGGTGCGCGCGAAATGCATCAGATTGGCGAGCAGTAGACCGTCCCCTTGGCCCTCTCCGCCCGCTTTCGGGGGGAGAGGGAGGGGACCCGTCGCGGACGCGACGGGGAGGGTGAGGTGGGTGCCGGCAGAAGTCGTGGAATCATCCCCCACCTCACCCCGACCCTCTCCGCCCCCGGGGGCGGAGAGGGGGCTATCCCCCCGATTTGGAGGCTTGCTCGTCACGCGCTACGCCGCGGCGGCGGCCTCGGCCTTGATCTGGTCGAGCAGGCGAGCGGCCTCGCTGCCCTGGATGCGGGCGATGTCGTCCTGGTATTTGAGCAATACGCCCAGGGTGTCGTTGATCGCCTGCGGGCCCAGTTCGAGCACATCCAATTGCATCAGCGCCTCGGTCCAGTCGATCGTCTCGGCGATGCCGGGCAGTTTGAACAGATCCATCGCGCGCAGTTTTTGCACAAAGCCGACGACCTCCTTCGACAGATGCTCGCTCGCATTCGGCGCCTTGCGCTTCAGGATTTCCAGCTCGCGCGTCGCGGTCGGGTAGTCGACCCAGTAATAAAAACAACGCCGCTTCAACGCGTCGTGAATTTCGCGGGTGCGGTTCGAGGTGATGATCACGATCGGCGGATGCTGGGCCCGGATCGTGCCGATCTCGGGGATCGTCACCTGAAAATCGGACAGCAGTTCGAGCAGATAGGCTTCAAACGGCTCGTCGGTGCGGTCGAGTTCGTCGATCAGCAAGACCGGCGATCCGCCGACATCCGGCTCCAATGCCTGAAGCAGCGGGCGCTTGATCAAAAAACGGTCGGAAAAGATCGTGCTTTCGATCTCGCCGCGATCCTCCTCGGCGGCCTCGGCAAGACGGATTTCGATCATCTGGCGGGCGTAATCCCACTCATAGACCGCCGAGGCGACATCGAGGCCCTCATAGCATTGCAGGCGGATCAGCCGGCGCTGCAAGGCGGTCGCCAGCACCTTGGCGATCTCGGTCTTGCCGACCCCGGCCTCGCCTTCGAGAAACAGTGGCCGCTTCAGATGCAGCGCCAGATGCACCGCCGTCGCCAGGCTGCGGTCGGCGATGTAATCGGCGCTGCCGAGCATCGCCAACGTGGCGTCAACCGAGGCGGGGAGTTTGGCGGAAGTGACAACATCCATCGCAGCAGGGTTCCGATCGCAACAAAACTCCCTCTCCCTGCAGGGAGAGGGCGGCAGATATGGCGGACCCGCCAGCAAGCGCGAACGCCTACACGATTTGTGAATTTAGTGCCTCCGACCCGCCGACGCCACCCGGCAGCCTGGATCGGCAGACCGCCGGTCAGCCGTCGGCGGCGCGCAGCGCGTGGAAGCCGCGGTCGAGGTCTTCGATCAGGTCCTGCGGGTCTTCGAGGCCGATATGCAGGCGCAGGGTCGGGCCTTCGGGCGCGAAACTCGTGGCGCTGCGGATGCGCGCCGGCGTGGTCGGCTGGACCAGGCTTTCGAAACCGCCCCAGCTGGCGCCGATGCCGAACAGATCGAGCGCGTCGATCAGCGCGTAAACCGCCGCCTTCGAGGCCGGCTGCAGCACCACCCCGAAGAGGCCGCTGGCGCCGAGAAAATCGCGTTTCCACAAGGCATGGCCGGGGTCCTCGGGCAAGGCCGGGTAGAGCACGCGCGCGACTTCAGGCCGGGTCTGCAGCCAGGAAGCCACGGCGAGCGCGTTTCTTTGGTGGCGTTCGAGCCGCACGCTCAAGGTGCGCAGCCCGCGCAATGCGAGATAGACGTCGTCGGGTCCGGCGCAATGGCCGATATCGGCCGCCATCGTGCGCACCCCTTCGTACATCTCCTTTGTCGTGATGACGGCGCCGAGCATCACGTCGGAATGGCCCACAATGTATTTGGTCGCGGCGTGGATCGACACGTCGACGCCGCGCTCGAACGACGGGAACAGCCACGGCGAGGCCCAGGTGTTGTCCATCAGCACCTTGGCGCCGGCATCGTGCGCCGCGGCGGCGATCGCCGGCACGTCCTGCACCTCAAAGGTCAACGAGCCCGGCGATTCGACATAGACGACTTTGGTGTTCGGGCGGATCAGCCGGCCAATGCCCTCGCCGATCAGCGGGTCGTAATAGGTCGTCTCGACACCGCAGCGGGTCAGCACGTTGTTGCAGAAGTTACGCGCCGGCCCGTAAACCGAATCGACCATCAGCATGTGGTCGCCGTTTTTCAGGCACGCTTGCAGCGGTGCGGTCACCGCGGCGAGACCGGACGACATCAACATCGCGCGGTAGCCGCCCTCGATCGCCGCCACCGCCTCTTCGAGCGCAAAGGTCGTCGGCGTGCCGAGCAGACCGTAGCGAATTACATCGAACCGCTTGCCCGGCGTGCGCTTGGCCTCCCACTCCGCCATGTTCGCCGACAGGATCGTCGAGGCATGGTAGACGGGTGGGTTGACGGCGCCGTGATGCGCCTCGGGATGCCGCCCGAGATGGGTCAGCAATGTGTCCTTGCGATAATTCCGCGGCCTGTCGTCGTTCTTCATCTAGCACTACCCCGCCGTCGCGATGCTGTCGGAATCTGATCAATCGACCGGTCGAAAGCTTTTAGTGCGGGAAGCCGCGCCCGCCCAGCCCTGTTGTCCGGTCCGCGCCCCTGGCGCCGGCGTGCGGCCGCGGCCCGATCGCCTTGCAATCGCCAAAGTTGGGGCTCGAAAATCCGTTCCCGGCCGCAGCCGACGGCCGGATGGGATCGGCCCGTTTTGTCTCGATCTGCTCTCGACACAGGGAGACGCGGCAATGAGACTGGGAGTCGCGGCCCTTTTGGCCATATTACTGACCGCCTGTTCCGATTCGACGCCGGTGGCGCCGGCCAACGCCACCGAATCGGCGGCAATGGTCGAAAAGAACTGTGCCGACCCGCAGTGGAAGGACAAAAATCTCGGGCTCTGGTACTCGGTCTGCCGGCAACCGATGCATTGGTGAGCATCAGCATTCAAAACTTCTTGAAGCATTCCTTGCCGGTGCCTTGCAGCACCCGGCAATCGGCCACGACCGCTGGACTTTTGACGTTTGGCGGGATTTGTACAACGTAACTCTTGCCGTTTTTGCAGCGTACGCTCCAATAGGCGTAGCCTTTCGCGCGGCCGTTCGGGGTGATGCCCATCGGGAAAGCCTCGATCCCGACGCATCCTCGGTGGAAGCTGTTACCGAGCGCCTGCGCACGCTGCGCTTCGGGAGCCGCCAATAGACGATCGTTTCTTGGGTTACCGGAGCCGGCGCCCCTTGCCTCCGACCACCCCATGGCGGTTGCGACAAGAGCCGCCGCCACCAGAAATTTGCGCCAGTGCATGACCCGTCTCCCGCCCCCCGGTCCGGGCGTGAGAGTATCGGTCGGCGCATGCCGCCGCAACGCGAGCGAACGGCTGCGACCGGCTAAGGGATCACCGGCAGAACGACATGCGAGGGCCGCTCGCGATCGACAAAAACGCGGTTTTCGACGATGCGCGGATGTTTCATCGAGCCTTCCGGCTCGCCGGAGTTCGGGTTAACGTCGAAATGCGGGAAATTGCTGCTCGAAATGTCGAGCCGCAGGCGGTGGCCCGGCACGAACAGATTGCCGATTGGGAACAGCTCGATTGTGATGGCGTAAACCTCGCCGGGCACCATCAGGGCGGGGCGCTTCCAGCTGCCGCGATAGCGCAGGCGCAACAGCCCCTCGGTCAAGTTCATCGCGAACCCTGCCGGGTAGTCTGCGCTCGGCGGATGGACATCGATCAGCTTGGCCGTGAAATCGGTGTCGGGTCCATCGGAGGCGACCCATAGCCGGACCGTGACCGGCCCGACGATCTCGATCTCGCGAACGAGCGGCGGCGTGCTGAAGGAGAGCACGTCGGGCCGTTCGTTGAGGCACCGATAGGGCTCGCGGGAGCCGAAGACCCCCGGTCCCTCGCGCTGGTCGTAGGCGCCGCCACGCATGATCGGCTCGCCCGAGCTCAGCGCCCCGCCGATCGTCGGCACCGGATGCCGCGGGTCGAAGCGAAAAGAGAGCGCGGGTGGAGAGGATTCCGGCCTTGTCGGGGCGAGACTTTGGCCGGCTTGCAGGTACAGCGGCGTCCATTCGGTCTGCGGCAGCGGCCAGGCCGCAGCATCGCGCCAACGGCCGCCGTGATCGAGCCGTCCCTCGGCGTTGCGCCGCCCGGATCCGCCCCCCATCACAAAGACACGCACCGGCGGCGCGGCGTCGACGCCGTTGGCGACGCCCTTGACCCAGCGGTCGAACCAGATGCGGCGCAGGGCGAAGAAATCTTCGGCGAGATTGCCGTCGACCGGCGCCGAAGCACCAAAATCTACCTCGCCCGCATAGCTCAGCGAGCGGTCGCCATGCGTCCACGGCCCGAGGATCAACCGGTTCGGCGCGCGCCCGCGCTTCGACAGTCCGAGATAATTGTCGACCGCGGTGCGGGCATAAGGATCATACCACCCGGAAAGATGCGTAATCGGGACGTCGGCGTATTTGTCCCAATACCCTTCGGCATAGAGGCCGGGCTGCCTCCAAAACTCGTCGAAGACCCCGTGCGACCACTGCTCAAACAGGTAGTCTTCGTAGTCGGGTGCCGCGCTGACCGGGGAATCGCCCCGATCCCAAGGCATGCGCGCGAACCAGGCTTTGATGTCCTGCGCCTGCAGCACCGCCTTGACGGCGGGGTCCTTGGCATCGGCGAGCGCGTTGTTGTAGGCCCAGGTCGCCTGCTTCAGATCGAAGGCGCCATCGTGGCGGATGCCGCTGCGATAGGCGTTAGAGAAGCCGCCGCAATCGAGAAACTGCGCCACCAGCCCCGGCGGGTCGAGACAGCCGAGCGCGGCCTGCGTATGCGCCGCATAGGACAAGCCAAAGGTGCCGATGCGGCCGTTGCACCAGGGCTGGCGCATCAACCAGGCAAGCGTGTCGTAGCCGTCCTCGGCTTCGCTCAAATACTTTGTAAAATGGCCGCCCGATTGGTAGCGCCCGCGACAGTCCTGATAGATGACCGCGTAACCGTGCCGCACAAAATAGGCCGCGACCT
>Ga0210398_10006918_pt1 | contig 10347 bp, 7 predicted proteins | sample IncBWC4OmetaG_FD_161047 | JGI IMG/M metagenome (GOLD analysis project Ga0210398, IMG submission 161047) | Forest soil microbial communities from Barre Woods Harvard Forest LTER site, Petersham, Massachusetts, United States - Inc-BW-C-4-O | ecosystem: Environmental > Terrestrial > Soil >...
TCGTCGCCCTCACCCGCCAATCCCTCGATGCGCTCGAGCCCCGAGAGCTGATCGGCCTCTTCCAACCGAATCAACCGCACGCCCTGGGTGTTGCGTCCGACCACCGAGATGTCCTTGACGGGCGTGCGCACCAGCACGCCATTTTGGCTCATGAGCATGATCTCATCGTCCAGGCTTACCTGCAGTGCTCCCACCATGATGCCGTTGCGGTCGGTGATTTGCAGAGCGATGACGCCCTGGCCTCCTCGTCCGTGTTTCGGGAAGTCCTCCAGGGGAGTCAACTTGCCGAAGCCGTTCTGCGATGCGGTGAGAATGAAGCCGTCCTGCGCGACGATCAAGGCATTGACTCGTTGCTCATCGCTGAGCCTCACGCCGCGCACGCCGGCCGCCTCTCGGCCCATGGCTCGCACTTCTTCCTCGAAGAATCGTATCGCCTTGCCGCCCGTGGTGAACAGCAGGATGTCCTTGGTGCCGTCCGTGATGGCGACGCCGACCAGCTTATCGCCGGGATCCAGTGCGACGGCAATGATTCCGCTGGCCCGCGGCCGCGAGAACAAGGCGAGCGAGGTCTTTTTCACCGTCCCGAGGCTCGTCGCCATGAAGACGAACTTGCCTTCTTCAAACTCTTTGATCGAGAGCATGGCGCTGATGCGCTCGCCTTCCTGGAGGGGCAATAGATTCACGATGGGCTTGCCGCGCGATCCACGGCTGGCCTGCGGCAACTGATAGACCTTGAGCCAATAAAGCTTGCCCCGATCCGAAAAGCACAGCAGCGTGTCGTGAGTATTGGCCACGAACAACTTGTCGACGAAATCCTCATCCTTGACGCTGGTGGCGGCTTTGCCGCGGCCGCCGCGGCGCTGTGCCTGATAGTCGGAGACCGGCTGCGCCTTGGCATACCCGCCGTGCGACAAGGTCACCACAACGTCTTCGGGTGAAATGAGATCTTCAGTGGTGAGATCTTCGTGATTGACCAGGATTTCGGTGCGGCGCTTGTCGCCGAAGGTGTCGCGGATGAACTCCAATTCCTGACGGATCACTTGGAGCAGCCGTTCCGGGCGCGCGAGGATGTCCGCCAGATCGCGGATTTGTTCCAGCAGTTCCTGGTATTCGCCAATGATCTTGTCTTGTTCCAGCCCCGTGAGCCGGTTGAGTCGCATCTCCAGAATCGCCTGCGCCTGCGTGTCGGTCAGCCGGTAGCCGCCTTCGACAATGCCGAGCGCGGCAATTTCGCCGTCGGGCCGCGTGCTGATGGCGCCGGCACGCGCCAGCATTTCCGGCACGGCGCCCGACTTCCAGATTCGCGCCATCAGGACGAGCTTGGCTTCGGCGGGCGACGGCGAGGCTTTGATCGCGGCGATGATCTCATCGATGTTGGCCAGCGCAATGGCCAGTCCTTCCAGGACATGTCCGCGCTCGCGCGCCTTGCGCAGCTCGTACACGGTACGCCGGGTAACGACTTCCCGGCGATGCCGCAGGAACGCGTCCAGCATCTCTTTGAGACTGAGCAGGCGCGGCTGGCCATCGACGAGGGCCACCATGTTGATGCCGAACACCTGCTCCATGGGGGTCTGGGCATAGAGATTGTTCAGCAAAATCTCCGGTACCTCGCCGCGCTTCAATTCAATGACGACGCGCATGCCGTCCTTGTCGGACTCGTCGCGCAACCCGTCGGAAGCGATGCCTTCGATCAGCTTATCGCGCACCAAGTCCGCGATGCGTTCGATCAAGCGCGCCTTGTTAACCTGGTATGGAAGTTCGGTGATGATGATGGCCTGGCGCTCGCCCTTGCCGACATCCTCGAAGTGAGTTCGGGCGCGCAAGTGCAGGCGGCCGCGACCGGTCTTGTACGCGGCGACAATCTCCATGGCACCGTTGATGAATCCTGCCGTCGGAAAATCCGGGCCCGGGACGATCTGCATCAGCTGGCCCAGGGTGATTTCCGGATTTTCGATGAGCGCGATGCAGGCGGTGATGATCTCGGTCAAATTGTGCGGCGGGATGTTGGTCGCCATGCCCACCGCGATTCCCGAGGATCCGTTGATCAGCAGGTTCGGGATACGCGCCGGCAGCACCGCCGGTTCGCTCTCGGATTCGTCGTAGTTGGGGTTGAAATCGACCGTTTCTTTATCGATATCGGCCAGCAATTCGCCGGCCAATCTCGACATGCGCACTTCGGTGTAGCGCATGGCCGCGGGCGGATCGCCGTCGACGGAGCCGAAATTACCCTGTCCGTCGACCAACAAATAGCGCATCGAAAATTCTTGCGCCATGCGCACGATTGCGTCATACACCGACGCATCTCCATGCGGATGATATTTGCCGATGACATCGCCGACCACGCGCGCCGACTTTTTGTAGGCTTTGTTCCAGTCGTTGCTGAGCTCGCGCATGGCGTAGAGAACGCGCCGATGCACCGGCTTCAGCCCATCGCGAACATCGGGCAAGGCACGGCCGACGATTACGCTCATCGCGTAATCGAGATAGGATTTGCGCATCTCGTCTTCGAGATTTACGGGCAATATTTCGCGTGCGATCTCGGCCATTTGCGCGAGTCCGGTGAGTTATCGGACTTTATTTAGTGGGTTTAAAGGAGGCAAGGCAGGTCTGAAACATGGCGTAATTCTAGCACATATCCATAGGGGTCTTAAGCCTCCCGCGCGGCATTTGCCGATATACTCGCGGCATGCCGATTGTCCCCGCCGATTTATGCATCGAGACCCGCTGGATTGCCCCGATGACCGCGCGAGACCAGGTCCTCGAGGATCATTCCTTGCTGGTGCGAGATGGACGAATCCTCGATATTTTACCGAGCGCGGTTGCGGCCGAGCGTTATTCCGCCACCGCCGTCCTGACGAGAAATTCGCATCTTTTGATGCCCGGCATGATCAATGCGCAGTCCGACGCCGCCACCCTGTTGTCTCGCGGCGCAAATGGCGAGGCAGCTCATATCGAAGGGATGGCCAATGCTGATTTCGCACGCGATGGAACCTTGGCGGCCATCGCCGCCATGCTCAAGTCCGGAATCACCTGTTTCTGCGATCGCTCTTACTTCCCGGAAGAGACGGCGAGAACGGCAATCGAACAAGGCATGCGCGCCATGATCGGCCTTCCCGTTGCGGATGGCGTCACGCCCTGGTCCAGGGATGGCGCCCAATCATTGACACGGGCGTTGGAACTGCGCGATAGGCACAAGGGTGATCCCCTGATTTCGACCGCGTTTGCGCCGCTTGCGGCGAACACGCTGAGTGATGCGACCTTCTCACGTCTCGCGACGCTGGCCGATGAACTGGATGCCGGCATCTTGATTGATCTACATCAATCAAGCCGCGAAATCGACGAGTGCGTCGCGGCGCATGGAATGCGGCCCCTTGAGCGTCTTTGGAATCTGGGCTTGCTGACCCCTGCGCTCAATGCCGCGCACATGGCTGAACTCAGCTCGACGGATATGAAACTCCTGCAGCGCACCGGCGTCTCGGTCACGGTGTGCCCTGAAGGCGATATGAAGCGTGGGCTGGGGATAGCTCCGATCGCGGCTTTTTGCGCTGCCGGTGTTCGGCTTGCGATCGGCAGCGCGGGCGCTGCGGTGTTGGGCCATGACATCTGGGGCAATATGAAAATTGTCGCGCTGTTGACCAACCCCGGCGATGCGCTGCGCGCCGCTACGCACGGCGGTGCTGCCGTCCTCGGACTTGAAAACGAGGTTGGCAGTCTGGAGCCGGGGAAATGGGCGGACCTGTGCTGCGTCGATTTATCGGGTCCGGGGACGCAGCCCATCGGCGATCCGATCGCGCAATTGGTTTTCGGCGGCGCTCGTGACATCGTGAGCGATGTTTGGGTCGCAGGACGCCAACTGCTCTCGGGCGGGGAACTGACGCGTCTCGATTGGTCCGATGTAGCTGGGCGGTCCCAGGCATGGGCCGCTCGAATGGCCGCGCGAGGGTAACCGATGAATGCTCCGACACAAAACGCCGATCCCGCTGAACTTGCCAAGTTCAGCGCGCTCGCTATGAGCTGGTGGGATCCTGCCGGGCCGTCGAGGCCACTGCACGAACTGAATCCTTTGCGCCTGCGCTACATCGAGCGGGCGGCGGCCTTGAACGGTGCGCGCGTGCTCGATGTGGGTTGCGGTGGCGGGATCTTAAGCGAGGCGATGGCGAATCGCGGCGCAAATGTGCTCGGAATTGATCTATCGCAAGCGGTGCTGGATGTGGCCGAACTGCATGCGCTGGAAGGCAAGGTCCCGATTCAATATCGAGCCATCGCAGCCGAAGAGCTGGCAGCTGCGCAACCTTCGGGCTTCGATTTGGTCACGTGCATGGAAATGCTCGAGCACGTTCCGGATCCGGCGGCGATCTTAAGCGCTTTGGCGAATCTGGCGCGGCCCGGCGGCGATGTCATCGTCTCCACCTTAAACCGCAAACCCCTGGCCTTCGCGGTGGCGATTCTCGGGGCGGAGTACATCGCGCGGACGTTGCCTCGAGGCACGCACGAATATTTGAAATTCATACGCCCCTCGGAGCTGGCTCGTTGGGGTCGCGAAGCGGGCCTGACGCTCACTGATCTGACGGGGATCACTTACAACCCGTTGACGCGGGCGTTTCGGCTCTCACCGAACACCGACGTCAACTATCTTGCACATTTCAAGCGATCGGCCTGATGGGGCTCGCGGCGGTGTTATTTGATCTGGATGGCACATTGCTCGACACGGCGCCGGACATGGTCGGCGCACTGAATGCGCTGCGCGCAGAGCACTCGCTGGCACCCATGCCCTACGACTCGATTCGCGGCATGGTGAGTCACGGCGCCGCGCGCGTCGTGAAGGCCGGGTTCCCGGATGCCAACCCGGAATGCCTGACGAAGCTTCAGCAGCGCTTCTTGGAGATTTACCGGGGCGCCCTCAGCAGCGGGACGCGGCTATTCCCTGGGATGGAGGAAGTTCTCGATACACTGGCAAGTTGGCGTATCAAAAGCGGGATCGTCACCAACAAGGCGGCATGGCTCACCGAGCCTCTGCTCGCTGAATTGGGACTGCGCGCGCGCTTCGCCTGCGTCGTTAGCGGCGATACGCTGGCGGAGCGCAAACCCCATCCTAAGCCCCTGCTTCACGCCGCGGCGCTTGCCGAAGTCTCCCCCAGCGAGTGCATATACGTGGGCGATGCCGAGCGCGATGTCCAGGCCGCACATGCGGCGGCGATGCCGGCGCTGGTGGCCAATTACGGCTACTTGCAGGCCGACGAAGACTCGAGCCTTTGGGGCGGCGACGGCTATTTGCAGCGGCCGCTGGATCTTTTGGATTGGCTCAAGGGCAGCGGGCGCTTATGAACGATCTCAAGCTGTGGCTGGCGCTCATCGTTGGCGTTGCTTTGGGTGCGATGGCCGCGCTCATTTGGCGCGCGCGCCGCGAGCAGTCACTGCGCGTCGAGCTCGAGGTGCTGCGCGCGCGTTTCAAGAGCGAGGAAAATTTGGGCGCGGAACGCGAGCAGGCCGCGGCTCAAGTCCGCGAGCAATTGCAGGGCGTATTCGGCGAGTTGGCGCGCGAGAGCCTGCAGGGCAACAACGCAGTGTTCCTGGATCTGGCGCGCGAACGCCTGACCCGTCAGCAGCAAGATGCCTGGCAAGTCTTGAAAGAACGTGAATCCGCCATCGAATCACTGGTCAAGCCGATCCGCGAAGCGCTCGCCAAGACCGAGGCGCAGATTCAGGCAATCGAGCGCGACCGCATCGATTCTTTTGCCACCATGAAAACCCAGATGGACCTGCTGGCGAGCGGCCAGAATCTGCTGTCGCGCGAGACCCGCAATTTGGTGACCGCTTTGCGGCGGCCGGGAGTGCGCGGCCAATGGGGCGAGATCACATTGCGTCGGGTGGTCGAATTGTCCGGCATGACGTTGCACGTTGACTTCACCGAGCAGCAGCATCAGAGCACAGATTCCGGCGCCATTCGGCCCGACATGGTCGTGCACATGCCGGAGCAGCGCGACATCGTGGTCGACGTCAAGACACCCTTGGATGCCTATCTCGCGGCCGTCGAGGCGCAGAGCGATGAAGAGCGAAATACCCAATTGCGCCGGCATGCGCAAATTGTCGGCGCGCGGGTGCGCGAGTTGGCGTCCAAGCAGTATTGGTCGCAATTCGAGCGCAGCCCGGACTTTGTCGTGCTGTTTCTGCCGGGAGATCAGTTTCTGTCGGCGGCGCTGCAGGAAAATCCCGGCCTGATCGATGATTCCATGCGCCAGAACATCATGCTGGCCACGCCCACCAGTTTGATCGCGCTGCTCAAGGTGATCTCCTATGGATGGAAACAAACCGTCTTGGCTGACAACGCCCGGGAAGTGCGGCAATTGGGTGAGGATCTGTACAAGCGTTTGGCGGTGTTCGGCGAACACCTGGGAAAGCTGGGAAAATCGCTGGGCAGCAGCGTCGAGTCCTTTAACCGGGCCGTGGGCTCGTTGGAGCAACAAGTCTTGCCCGGCGCCCGTCGGTTCGAATCCCTAGGTTTGCGCGTGACGCGCCAGATCGAACCCATCGAGCCCATCGAAAGCTTGGTGCGTACGCCACGCTTGAACCCAGGCGAGCGCGAGGCTTCCGATGAGCCCGGCCCTCAAGACACTTGATGCTACCTATCGAGCACGTGCCATTCCGTTGGGATCGGTGCGCTATTGGAGCTGGCTGTTCGCCTCCTCATCTGCGCGAGCGCCGCTGCTCGGCGTGTTCGCACTGCTCGCCGAGTGGAATGCATTGCTGGATCCCGCGACCGAAGCGAGCGCCTCGCGCATCAAGTTCGCCTGGTGGCAGGAGGAGGTCCAGCGCCTCATCGCCCGCGCGCCCATTCACCCGATCTGCCGTTATCTGGCTTCCCTGCCGCACGCCGGCGAAGTCGATTTCACGCCCTTAAGCCGTGCCATCGATGCATCGGTTGCGGAATTGAGCGGCGTGCCGCTGGAGCGCAGCGCGGAGCTCGAACCTCATGCCTGCGCGCTGCGCGCCGGGCCGCTGGGGCTGGCATCGCGGCTCGCCTTCGCTGGTCTCGATTCCGATGGTCTCGATTCCCGCGGGCTCGATGAGCCGGGCTTGGGAGACTGTCTGCGGGCCTTGGCGGTGGCAGACTACCTGGCTCGCGTGACTCGCGACTACCGACGCCAAGCGCGCCTCGGCCGCGTACCGTTCGCCGTGGAAGAACTGCTGGCGGCAGGACTGGACAACGCGGATCTCTGCGCCGATCAGCCGCCGGCGAAACTTGAAAACTACTTGCGGCAGCTGCGCGCGCGCGCAGTGCGAAGCTATGAGACCGCTTTGCTCGCGCTGCCCGGGACTTGCCGCGCGCCGCAGCGTCACCTGCTTGTATTGGCGGCTCTGGGCCTGAAACATTCGCTCCGAGAGACGGCAAGCCTTGAGTCTGCCCGTGTGCAGGATATGCTGCTGGCGTGGTCGACGGCGCGCCACGCCAATGGATGAGCCTTGATGTCGCAACTGATCCCAAAAGACTTCCTTCCCGACGGCACGCTCCTCAAGGCACGCACCATCCTCATTACCGGCGCCAGCAGCGGTCTCGGGCGGGCGCTTGCAATCGAATGCGCGCGTGCCGGCGCCACCGTCATCCTGTCGGGCCGCAATAGCGCCAAGCTGGACAGTGTCTATGACGAGATCGAGGCGCTCGGGGCACCGCAACCGGCCATCGCCGCCTTGGATCTGGCGCTCGCAACGGCCGTGGAATACGACGCGCTGGCGCGCACCATAGGCACTGAATTCGGCCGGCTCGACGGCTTGGTCCACGCCGCCGGTCTGTTGGGCGATCGCTCGCCTCTCGAGCAATACGACGTGCCGACCTGGTGTAAGGTTTTACATGTGAATCTAACGGCGCCGTTCATTCTGACGCAGGTCTTGCTTCCCGATTTACGCAAATCCGCCGACGCCTCGATCGTTTTCGTCAGTAGCGGCGTTGTGAAGCAGGCGCGGCCGTTTTGGGGTGCCTATGCGGTGTCGAAGGCCGGGCTGGAATCCGTCCGCGCGATGCTGTTCGAGGAGTTGGAGGGCGAAGCAAACATCCGCATCAACAGCGTGAATCCCGGACGGATGCGCACCGCGATGCGCGCCGCCGCCTATCCGGCGGAAGACCCCAACACCGTACCCACGCCTAAATCCGTGACGGGGCCTTTTTTGTACTTGCTCAGCGAACGCGGTCGCGGTATTGATGGTCAGTTTATTGACGCGCAATAGCAATTTGAGGAACACACGGATGGATTTACGCAAACTGTACTCGGGCGCTTTGCTGGCATCGCTCTGTTTGGGCGCCGGCGCGGCCAGCCATGCCGCCGACCTGGATTCCCGGCCGCTCGAAAACGACTACATCCTCCACGATTTCCATTTCGCTTCGGGAGAAACGCTGCCCGAGCTGCGCATTCACTACACGTATTTCGGCAAGCCCAAAAAGGATGCACTGGGTCGCGTCACCAATGCCGTTCTGATCATGCACGGCACCGGGGGATCGGGCCGCAGCCTGGTCAACGACCGATTTTCCGGCGTGCTGTTCAAGAAAGGACAGCTGTTGGACACGGACAAGTACTACATCATTCTTCCCGACGGCATCGGACACGGCAATTCCAGCAAGCCGAGCGACGGCTTGCGGATGAAATTTCCGCAATATTCCTATGAAGATATGGTGCTCGCTCAGTACCTCTTGCTCACCAAGGGCCTCGATGTGAACCATCTGCGCCTGGTCATGGGTACCTCCATGGGCTGCATGCACACCTTCATGTGGGGCGAAGCCTATCCGGATTTCATGGACGCGCTCATGCCGCTGGCCTGTCTGCCGGTGCAGATCGCGGGACGCAACCGCCTGTGGCGCGATTTGACCATGGATGCGATTCGCAATGATCCCCAGTGGCTGAAGGGCGACTACACGACCGAGCCCATGAGCGCGCTGCGCACGGTTGCGGGGTTGCTCCTGATCGCGGGCAGCGCCCCCATTCAGATGCAGATCACCTTGCCGACCCGGGATGCGGCGGATGAATTCTTGCAAAAATTCATGCCGCGGGAGATGGAGAATTTAGACGCCAACGATTTTCTGTACCAAGTCAACGCCTCGCGGGACTATGACCCTTCGCCGGGTCTGGAGAAGATCAAGGCGTCGCTGCTGCAGATCAACTCGGCCGATGATTTCATCAATCCGCCGGAACTGGGCATCGCCGAGCGCGAAATTAAACGCGTCAAGAACGGCCGCTTCATCCTGCTGCCCGCTTCGGAACAAACGCATGGCCATGGGACCCACACTTGGGCCGCCGTGTGGCAGCAGTACCTGGCGCAATTGCTCGAGGCGTCGAAGAACCCGCCGGCGAAGTAGTCCCACGGCGGCACTGTGAGTTTGAGCGGCTCGGATGGCCTGGTGGGGTTGTCAGCTTCAAGGCACGGAAGAGCAGTGCCTTGAAGCTGACAACCCCACCAGGCCGTTCAAGCTGGACGCTCAAGCTCACGGTGCGGGAGGACGCGTTTCGAGTGGCTCCCGATGGTCGGGTCGCCCCGTACGCACTCACAGGCTGCAAAGTCAGCCGTCGCCCCAACCCGCCGGTAGCCGGCATCTGATATTGACCGGGCGCGAATCCTCGCCAGGGAGGCTAAGCAGACTCAAGGCCCTGTTTTCCCCGGGCCTTGAGTCTGCTTAGCCTCCCTGGCGGGCACTATGAGCCTGGGCAAGATCGGAAGCCGTGACCGGCCCCTTGGCGGCGGCCTCGATCTCATTGATCAGCGCATTGCGTTCGCTCGACAGCATCGCGCGAGAGTGACCTCGCGGCAATTCGTGCGCAAGATGCACAGGCCCGAAGCGTACCCGCATCAGGCGACTCACGATGATGCCCCGAGCGGCGAACCAGTGCCGGACCTGCGCCGAACGGGTCGCCCGTACGGTCACGTTGAGCCAATGATTGAAGCCTTCGCCATATTTTGCTTCGGCCTCGAGAATGCTCATCGCCTCACCCTCACAATCCGTGGCGGAGCGGAATTCATCGACGAGAGCCTCGTTCAACGGACCTCGCATTCTCAAGACATAGTCGACGGTCAGGGCGTGCGCGCCTCGGGAGACCCGATTCGCCCACGATCCATCATCGGTAAGGATTTCCAGACCCCCATCGACGGGCGGCATCGGCTGAATCGCAAGCCACCGTCCCGCCGAGCGCGGCAGGCTCAAATGCTCCGCGGCCCGCGATGTGGCGGCCTTGAGATCAAGGTTCTCGCCCGGCGAGCGATGAAACAGCAGGACCCGCGATTGTTTCACCGCGGGTGTATGCAGTCGTACCGGCCGGCCATCCAAAGTAATCCGGTCGCGCGCCGTCAGCTTCGCGCCCAGCCCCC
>Ga0210398_10006919_pt1 | contig 10347 bp, 7 predicted proteins | sample IncBWC4OmetaG_FD_161047 | JGI IMG/M metagenome (GOLD analysis project Ga0210398, IMG submission 161047) | Forest soil microbial communities from Barre Woods Harvard Forest LTER site, Petersham, Massachusetts, United States - Inc-BW-C-4-O | ecosystem: Environmental > Terrestrial > Soil >...
AATTTTCTTTCGCCACGACTTAAAAATCTAGCCGACCCTTTTTTGCTGCCGAACATGGACAAAGCCGTTGAACGGCTTTTTCGTGCGCGCGGACAAAATGAATCGCTCGTGATTTTCGGCGATTACGACGTTGACGGCGTGACTTCGACCGCGTTGCTCGTTGAAGTTTTGCGCGTGCTCGACTGGAAAGTGGATTTCTATCTGCCAAATCGGATGGACGAAGGCTACGGCTTGAGCACCGACGGCGTTGAGAATTGCCTAAAAAAATTTCCGACGACGCTCTTGCTCGCCGTGGATTGCGGTTCGACGGCCATGGAGACAATCAATTCACTCCGCGCCCGCGGCGTGGATGTGATTGTGCTTGACCACCACCAGGTTTCGTCGCCTGCCCCGGACGCCGTCGCGCTCGTCAATCCACAACTTGCGGGCGAAAAGGAAGCTTCGTTCCGTGAACTTTGTTCGGCCGGTCTTGCATTCAAACTGGCACATGCGCTCATCAAGCGCGGACGCGAAATCAATTTGCCCGGCGCGGCGGAATTTGATTTGAAGCCGCTGCTGGATTTGGTCGCGCTCGGAACGATTGCCGATTTAGTTCCGCTCGTTGGGGAAAACCGGATTTTGGTTTCCGCCGGTTTGCGGCAATTGAATCAAACACAACGCGCCGGAATTCTCGCGCTGAAAAAGGTCGCGCAAATGCCGGAAAAAATCGGCGCTTACGAAGTCGGTTTTCAACTCGCGCCGCGATTGAATGCCGCCGGTCGTTTGGAAACTGCGGAAGAATCGTTGCATTTGCTGCTCGCCAAAAATTTGAAAGAGGCCATGGCACTGGCGCAAAATCTGGATTTGCAAAATCGCGAGAGGCGGGAAATTGAAAAGACAATCGCCGAAGAAGTTATCGGCACGATTCGCGCGAAGTTTGACGCGGAAAATCATTTTATCATCGTCGAGGGAAAATTGCTCTGGCACATCGGCGTCGTCGGCATCGTCGCGTCGCGCGTGTTGCAGGAATTTTATCGTCCGACGATCATTATCGGCGGCGAAAACGGCAGGATGCGGGGTTCGGGGCGCAGCATCGCGGGTTTTGATTTGGCCGCCGCGTTGCGCGAGTGCGATGAGCATTTGGTTCGCCACGGCGGACACGCGATGGCGGCGGGTTTGAGCATTCTGCCGGAGAAAATTGATTTGCTGCGGCAGAAATTAAACGAATTGGCTCGGCGCAGTTTAAAATCGGAAGATTTACAACCGCCATTGCGTCTCGACGCGGAAGTCGGCCTGGACGAAATGAATTTTGAAATACTCGGTGAATTGGAAAAATTAAAACCGACAGGGCAGGGGAATCCGGTCGTCCAATTTTGCGCGCGCAATTTGTCGCACACGAAGCCGCTTCAACGCATTGGCGCGCAAAGGCAACATGTGAAAATGTGGGTGGGCGTTGGTTCGGCAAAGTTGGAAGCAGTCTGGTGGAATAGCGGCGAAAAATCATTGCCGGCCGGGAAATTCGATCTGGCCTTCGCGCCGCAAGTGAATGAATTCAACGGTTCACGCACGGTGCAATTGAAGGTTTTGGACTGGCAGGGGGCTGAATAATTTGACTTGCAATTTTTTTGGGAATGGCTAGGATGTGCGTGTCTGTTAGATAACTTGTCAATTCTGGTCATGGTAAATCTTCTGGTGAACGATTTGAAACCCGGCAATCGGGAACAGTCCGAGAGGGCGGTTAGTCTCGCAGTCCTACGAAAATGAGCACGAAATTGTTTGTCGGAAATCTTTCCTTCAACACCACTGAAAACGAGATTCAAGAGGCGTTTGCCGCGCACGGCACGGTCGTCGAAGCGAATCTTATGATGGACCGGATGAGCGGACGTTCACGCGGCTTCGCATTCGTCACCATGTCAACACCCGAAGAAGCCCAAAAGGCGATTGAAGCCATGAACGGTGCGTCACTCGGTGATCGCGCATTGACAGTCAACATCGCGCGCCCAAAAGAAGAGCGTCCTCGCAGCGACCGCGGCCCGCGTCGTGAATACGGCGGCGGCGGTGGTGGTGGTCGTGGCGGCGGCGGTGGTGGTCGTGACCGTTATTAATTTTTTGAATCAGCTTCATCGAGCGGCGTTCCAAAACGAATGCCGCTCGATTCATTTTGCCGCGAAGATTTTTGATTCGCTTTGAGTGCGGCAAATCGGGTAGATTTATTTCAATTCATGGAAGAACACATAGAAGTTGAGGGACGTATTCAGACCGTGCTTGCCGGGACGATGTTCCGCGTCGAACTGGACAACAAGCATCAGGTGCTGGCGACGATTTCCGGCAAGATGCGCAAGCGCTTCGTTCGCCTGACCGTCGGCGATCGCGTGAAAATGCAGATGTCGCAATACGATTTGAACAAGGCGCGTATCGTCTGGCGCATTGGGTAAAACTTCCGCAGCCAATTTCTTCAAATGAACGCCGCCATCCTCGTCGCCGCCGGCAAAGGCGTTCGCATGGGCGCGGATAAATTATGGCTGGAGATCGCCGGTCGTCCCGTTATTGCGTACACATGGAGAAATTTTAACGACGCGAAGTGGGTGGACGAAATTGTTTTGGTTGTGCGTGATGGAATGCAGGAAAATTTTTCAGAACTCGCCGCAAAATTTCATTTTCGAAAACCGTTTCGCATTGTCGTTGGCGGCGCGGAACGGCAGGACTCGGTTTGGAATGGGCTGGAAGCGTTGTCGCCAAAAACTGAAGTTGTCGCAATCCAAGACGCCGCGCGGCCTTGCACGACTGAAGAATTGATTGCTGCAACGATTACTGCCGCGCGCGAAACCGGAGCGGCGGTTGCCGCGCAGCAAATCACGGACACAATCAAAGAATCCGCTGACGGCAAAACAATTTCGCGCACGCTTGACCGTTCAAAACTTTGGTCTGTGCAGACACCGCAAACTTTTCGCGTCGAAATTATTCGCCGTGCCATTTCCGTGGCGAGGGAGAAAAATTTGATTTTTACGGACGACACGGCGGCGTGCGAATTAATCGGCCAGCCGGTTCAACTTGTTCCGAGCGCAACGCCAAATCCGAAAGTCACCGTGCCGGGAGATTTGCCGTTCATTGAAACCTTGCTGCGGCAATAATGACTTTGTGGTAAAATTTTCCAGTTATGAAACGACGTTTGATTTTCGGCTTGGTCGCAGTTTTACTCGCGCTGAATCTGGCGATTGGCGCGAAGGTTTATTTAAGCTCGGCGCACGCGGCGGATCAAAAAGATTCGCCGGACGCGAACCTGGAAATTTTCGCCGACGTGTTACAAAAAGTCCGCACGAGTTATGTGGACGGCACGAACCTGACTTATCACAGTCTCGTCGAATCTGCGCTCAAGGGAATGGTCAGTTCGCTCGACCCGCACAGCGAATTTCTTGATGTGGACGATTACCAGCAATTGCAAGACGACACCGAGGGGCAATTCGGCGGACTCGGGCTTGTTGTCGCGATGAAGGACGGCTTTGTAACCGTCGTCGCGCCGATGGACGATTCACCGGGATTTCGCGCGGGGATTTTATCCGGTGACCGCATCGTCAAAGTCGAAGGTAAAAGCGTGGAGAAAACGCCTTTGGAGGATGTTGTGAAGCAGCTTCGCGGCGAACCGGACACGCAAGTGACCGTGACCATCCAGCGGCCATCTTCTGGCGCGACAAAAGATTTCACGCTTACACGCGCGATCATCAACATGGAAATGGTCAAGGATGTCAACGGCAAAAAAGAATTTCCGCTTGGCGACGACAAGATCGGCTACGTTCGCATCACGGAATTCGGTGACAAGACCGGCGATGAACTGGAAGACGCGCTGCAAAAATTAAAAGAGCAGGGCATGAAGGCTTTGGTGCTTGATTTGCGTTTCAATCCCGGCGGACTGCTGGACGAGGCGGTGAATGTTTGCGGAAAATTTTTACCGCACGGGCAGCTTGTCGTCACGACTGAAGGTCGCGACCCGGCTGAAAATTCCATTCTTCGCGCCGAGGGTCACGGCGATGAATTGAAAGGTGAGCCGATTGTCGTGCTGGTGAATTTAGGAAGCGCGAGCGCGGCGGAAATCGTCACGGGCTGTTTGCAGGATTTGCACCGCGCGGTGATTCTTGGTGAAAAAACTTTTGGCAAAGGCTCCGTGCAAAGTATTTTCCCGCTGGACGACGGCTCTGCGCTCAAGCTCACGGTTGCGAAATATTACACACCGAGCCACAAAGTCATCCATGAACACGGCATCACGCCGGATATTTTTGTGCCGATGAGCGACGAGGCGCAAGCCGCGCTGCTTGTCAGCCGTTCGCCCGGCGGGCTTGAATCGCTGGACGAAAAAGACCGCACGCGTGTGAAAAATTTCAGCGACATCCAGCTTGATCGCGCCGAGGATTTGCTCAAGGGCATTTTGCTTTACAGCGAACTTGAAAAAATGCCCGAAAAAGTCGCGGCGAAATAAATTTGTTAAATGGTTAAATCGTTCAATTGTTGAGCCAGTCTAATGATTCAATAATTGAATAATTAAACGAATGACGATTTTAGCAATTGAAACTTCCTGCGACGAAACGAGCGTCGCCGTGGTGCGCGACGGGAAAATTTTGTCCAATGTCGTTTCTTCGCAAACCAAGCTGCACGCCGAATACGGCGGCGTCGTGCCGGAACTCGCCGCGCGCGAACATTTACGGAATCTGATCCCCGTCGCAAAATCCGCGTTGCTCAAAGCTGGAATTTCAGTTGATCAACTTGATGCCGTGGCCGCCACGCAAGGACCGGGCTTGCCAAACGCGCTGCTCGTCGGATTCAAAGCCGCGCAAGCCGTCGCGTTCGCTCTGAACAAGCCATTCATTGGCATCAATCATCACGAGGCGCATCTGTATTCACCGTGGATTTCCGGCGAACCGCCCGTCGCGGATTTTTCAAAATTCCAGCCGAACATTTCGCTCATCGTCAGTGGCGGACACACGATGATTGTGCTGGTTGAATCCGAATTGAAGCATCGGGTCCTGGGCTCGACGATTGACGACGCAGCGGGCGAGTGTTTTGACAAGACCGGAAAAATGATGGGGTTCGCGTATCCCGCCGGGCCGGAAATTGACAGGCTGGCGGAGCAGGGGAATCCGGCGGCGTTTGATTTCCCGCGCCCGCTTCTCAATGACGCGAGCGACGATTTCAGTTTCAGCGGCCTGAAAACTTCCGTGCGCTATTTTCTCCGTGACAATCCCACGTTACTTGATGACGCACAGAAAATCCGTGATTTGTGCGCGAGTGTGCAGGCTGCCATCGTCGAAGTGCTCGTGAAGAAAACAATTCGCGCTGCGAGGCGAAACAATGTCCGTTGCGTCACCGCGTCTGGCGGGGTGACGTGCAATCGCGCGTTGCGAAATGATTTGTCGCGTGCCTGCCAGCGCGAAGGATTTCAATTGTGTCTCGCCGAAAAAACTCTCTGCACCGACAACGCTGCGATGATTGGGATTTTGGCGGAGCGAAAACTTTTGCAACAAATTCCACTTCCGTCCCTCGATGAGGAAATCAAACCTGGCTGGGTTTTGGCGTAACTAAAATTTCTTCATGGCCGAACGTCTGCCCATTTACGAAATCGAGAGCGAAATCATTTCACGTCTGAAAAATGATCGCCGGTTGATTTTGTCTGCGCCGACAGGTTCCGGCAAATCCACGCAAGTGCCGCAAATGTTGCTGCGCCACGATTTTTTACGCGATGGACAAGTTGTAATTCTCCAACCGCGCCGCCTCGCTACGCGATTACTCGCCGCGCGCGTGGCGCAGGAACTTGGCGTGAAACTCGGCGAGGAAGTCGGCTACCAAATCCGATTTGAAAATGTCACGTCTGCGAAAACGAAAATCCGCTTCGTGACCGAAGGTGTTTTGCTCCGGCAAATGATTGATGATCCGAAATTACACGGTGTTTCCACGTTGATTTTTGACGAATTTCACGAGCGGCATCTTTACGGTGACATCACGCTCGCCCGCGCGCTGGATTTGCAAGAGCAATTTCGTCCCGACTTAAATCTCGTTGTCATGTCCGCGACGCTGAACGCAGGCGAGTTAGGAGATTATTTGAAGCCATGTGCCACGTTGAGTTCCGAAGGCCGGATGTTTCCGGTGGAAATCGAATACGCTGCAGAACCGGGTTATGCGGACAAGCGTCCGGTTTGGGAACAGGCGGCGGAAGCATTTTCAAATTACGTTGTGCGTGGCGGCGAAGGCGATGTGCTCGTGTTCATGCCCGGCGGATTTGAAATCGCGCAAACCATCGAAGCCATCCGACATACTTCGGAAGCGAAAGGATTTATTTTGTTGCCGCTGCACGGTGAATTGCCTCCACGCGATCAAGATGCCGCCGTTGCGCGTTACGGCCAGCGCAAAGTCGTCGTTTCAACCAACGTCGCGGAAACTTCGCTGACAATTGACGGCGTGCGGCTGGTGATCGACAGCGGGCTGGCGCGCATCGCGCGTTATGATTCCAATCGCGGCATCAACACTTTGTTGATTGAAAAAATTTCGCAGTCGTCGTCCGACCAGCGCGCTGGACGCGCAGGGCGGACTGCGCCGGGCGTTTGCATGAGGCTTTGGTCGTGCGAAGAACACGGTCATCGTGCAGTCCAGGAATTGCCGGAAGTCAAACGTCTCGATTTGGCGGAAGTTGTTCTGACGCTCAAAGCGTCGGGTGTTCAAGATTTGAGAAAATTCCGCTGGCTTGAATCGCCGGACGAGCAATCGCTCGCGCACGCGGAAGAATTACTTCACGACCTCGGAGCGCTTGATAAAAATAATTCCATCACGGCGACCGGCCGCAAGATGCTCGCGTTTCCCTTGCACCCGCGTTACGCGCGGATGCTGCTTGCCGCGCAGGAATACGGCTGCGTTTATCAGGCCGCACTCGTGGCCGCGCTGACGCAGGGGCGCGATCTGCTTTTGCGAAATTGCGGCAAGGACGTTGACTCCGCGCGCGAAGATTTGCTCGGAGAAAAGGCGTCGTCGGATTTCTGGATTCTCATGCGCGCGTGGACGTTCGCGGAGAAGAATCAATTTCGCGTGGACGCCTGCCGCAAATTGGGAATCCACGCCGTCACGGCGCGGCAGGTCGGGCCGTTGTTTGAACAATTTCTGCGAATCGCCGACAAGGAAGGTCTCGACACAAAGCCGCGCGAGGTGAAGGACGAGGCGTTGCAGAAATGTATTTTGATCGGTTTCAGCGACCGCGTGGCGCGACGGTTGGATCAAGGAACTTTGCGCTGTGAACTTGTGCATAATCGTCGCGGCGTTCTGGCGCGCGAAAGCAGCTTGCAAAAAAGTCCGCTGCTCGTCGTCGCCGAAATCCGCGAGATTGAAACGCGCGACAAGGAAATGAACACAATCCTTTCGCTCGCGACGGCGATTGAAGCCGAATGGCTGCGCGAATTGTTTCCCGAAGACATTGAATCCGAACTGCACGTCCAGTTTGATTCCACGACGAAGCGCGTCCAAGCGGCGGAGCTATTAAAATTTCGCGGACTTGCTTTGTCGGCGAAGCGAGTTGAGCCGCCGCCAGCGGATGCCGCCGCAAAACTTTTGGCGGATGAAATTATCGCCGGGCGATTGCCGTTGCCGAATTGGGATCATTCCGTCGAGCAATGGCTGGCGCGATTGAATTTTCTTTGCGTGAATTGTCCCGAACTGGAGTTGCCGAAAATTTCCGACGACGACAAGAAGCACATCATCGAACAGCTTTGTCACGGCGCGGTGAGTTACAAGGACATTAAGGAACGCGAGGTGAAACCCGTCGTGATGTCGTGGCTCTCGCACGCGCAGCGCGAATTGCTGGACAAGCACGCGCCGGAAAGATTGACGCTGCCGAATGACCGCACGCCGAAGGTGAATTATGAAAACGGCAAATCGCCATTCATCTCGTTGCGGATTCAAGAACTTTACGACGTGAACCAGACGCCGAAAATCGCATTGGGTCGCGTGCCGGTGACCGTCCACATCTTGACGCCGGGAATGAAACCGATCCAAGTGACGCAAGACCTCGCAAATTTCTGGCGCGAGCATTATCCGAAAATCAAATCGGAACTGGCGCGGAAATATCCAAAACATTTCTGGCGGTGACTTTCAACATTTGTCGAAGGCTCTGGAACCGTATTGACGACTTAAAATCAATTGCCTCCCGGAGGTATGGTCTGACCGTTGCAATCCCAGTTGATGTCGGGTTGGCCGGGATCATAGCCGGCAGCTATGGCGGGGTTTTGTATGCCATCGGACACGACATAGTTGTATTTGTAGTAGGCGGAATGTCCGTCGCTGAAGGTGATGTTGCCGCCCATATTATGTCGTGAGGAGAAGCGCGTTGTGTAGCATTGTGGCGTGGCGAGATCAATCGAGTTGCCTGTGGGATAAACATTTCCCCCTGATGCATTATAAGGAGTTTCGGCAGAGCGGTCGCGGACATCGGAGAAAAGCACAAAAGCGGAAGGATGAACGACCATCGGGCTTCTGGCCTGGAGGGTGAAAGGTGAGCCGGCATTGCCAGTCTCCCAAGTCGTCGATTTTGAATTCATCCCGTAGTCGAAGAGCGGGCGTTGGCCTTCAGACATATATCCATGACTTTGAGGTATGTCTGCGGGGTCAGTGCCTTGAGAGTGGGCTGTGGGACAGGTGAAAATTGTCTGCCCAGCGTCGTAGATGTTGTTAAATTGACCTTTGCTTGCACCGATGGCCAATTGGTACATTGGCATGCTCCCGACCAAGGAAGGCAGGGCATTGAACCAGACATCGTCTCCCTCATTGGCGGTATGATAAGGATACATGTCGCTCCATACCGGATTGTCTGCATCATTCCCAGTGGCATAAGCTTGATATTTCGGGAATGGAAAAGTTTCGTCGTTGTCGCCTACATATAAAATGCTGGCCAACCCCCATTGTTTCAAGTTACTCAAGCAGGCTGCTTGCTGGGCTCTTTCTTTAGCCTTGGCCAGCGCTGGTAAGAGCATGCCAGCCAGAATGGCGATGATGGCGATGACTACTAGAAGCTCAATGAGCGTAAAGGCTCCTGCGCTCATGTTTTTTTTATATGATTTATTAATCGTATTCACCGCCGAAAATATCACAGCCGCACGTTACGGTTTAACGTCGGCGCTGTTACGAATGAGTGACATGAAAATCAGGCCGTTGCTTTTGTCACTTAATCGTCACCCGAGAGCCGTTTTTTTGTAACCTGAAAATGGATAATCCCCCAAGGTATCAATCGAAGTGTCATTGAATTTACGAAGGAAGAAAAAAGATCAACCAAAAGAAAAATGAAAATCAAAAACATTGTCTCCATTGCTTCAATCCTGATGGTTTCACTTTCAGGAGTAAAAGCAGCCACCACCATTACAGCTTGGACGTTTGACAATCTTTCAATCGGGGCCAATAACAGTCCCAATCCTTCCGCCGGTTTTGGAACGGCCAGTGCCTATAACCTCACCAGTTCGGATATCCAGTCGCTGGTTGGCAGTTCTTCCGGCGGACCCAATAGCTGGGAAGTGACCGGCGGCTGGTCCACAAATAATGTCATTGGCACTCAAGGTGCCCGCTTTGCCGCCAGCACGGTTGGATTTTACCAGGTTCAAGTTTCATTTGACGTCTATGCTGCTACAAACGCGGAAGCCGATTTTCAGGTTCAATACACGACGGATGGTTCCTTTTGGCAAAATGCCGCCATCACTTCAGCGGGAACTTCGGGCGTTCTGGCCAACAACAACATCACCACCACCAATCTTGTTGTCGGCTCTTATGTGATTCTGACAAATAACGGAACGGCCACTTGGGATAATCAAGTCACGGTCGATTTGACAGGCATCTCCGGGGTGGATAATGATCCCAATTTCGCCATCCGCATCGTGAACGCTTCAACGGGAACGAACTGCTTGGATACGACGGGAGCCATTTATAACAGCACCAGTGGCGGCGGTTGGACTTTTGACAACGTCGTTTTCCAAGGGGCTTCCTTTGATACAGATGCGAGTTGGCCATTTGATAACGTGGGAGTTATCAGCCCTATTAACAACCCGTTTCCGGCCATCTCAAACAACACGGCGATCGCAGCGTGCATAGGTTTTGGCACACCTGGATCGCCCTTGGTTTCTTCTACTTTTGGAACAGGGGCTTCAGGTTCTAGCACCAATTCAGGTGATATTTTAGCAAATGGAGCCCCCTACAGTTCAACCGGTTCCAGCGGGCAAGACGTATGGCGTCTGCGCGGAGCAAAAGGCAACGGTTGGCTTTCCACACAGCCCATCGGCAGTCAGGGTGCTGAATTTGATGTCAGCACGGTCAATTACACCAATATTCTAATTACTTTTGACCTTTATTTCACGA
>Ga0210398_10006921_pt1 | contig 10346 bp, 6 predicted proteins | sample IncBWC4OmetaG_FD_161047 | JGI IMG/M metagenome (GOLD analysis project Ga0210398, IMG submission 161047) | Forest soil microbial communities from Barre Woods Harvard Forest LTER site, Petersham, Massachusetts, United States - Inc-BW-C-4-O | ecosystem: Environmental > Terrestrial > Soil >...
ATGAAGCTCACCTTGGCTCCTGCACGAGCCGCCGCCACCGCTTGGTTCGATCCCTTTCCCCCGGGCCCAAGCTTGAACTCGCTTCCCATATATGTCTCGCCCCAGGCAGGCAACTTTCTTGTCCGGAACGCGACATCCGCCACATAACTGCCCATCACCACGACATACCCGTTGCCCATCGTCTTCCTCACCCTCCTTCACGTTGCGCCAAGACAAAGTCACGCTGCATAAGCGCGTGCAATCAGCACCAGCGCAAGCAGATACGCGACGAACATCGCAGCAAGATAGCCCTTCGCTCGTGTATTCGCACCACGAAACTCCTTCCACACAAACACGCCCCACAGGCACGCGACCATCGGCGATGCCTGACCGATCGCGTACGAGATGGCGACTCCCACAAGCGATGCAGCCACAAAGTTGAACACCGTGCCAAGCCCCCAGATTGCTCCGCCCAGCAGGCCGAGCACATGATACGACCCCGGAGCGCGAAAATAATCCCCCGCGGCCACCGGCGTTCCCACAATCGGTTTGCGCATAAGAATCGTGTTGAAGAAGAAGCAGCAGATAAAAGCACCCAGCGTAAGGAAAACCGCCGTAGTGTATGGCGTCAGGGTCGCGCCACGAGTCATTGCTCGCGTCACAAATGGCGCGAAGATCCCCATCAGCAGACCCGAAATCACGCAAACCACGACGCCACGCCGGGAAACTACACTATCGCCGGCCTGCAACGCTCCATAAGCTTTGCCTACCAGCACAACGGCGACCACTGCCATCAGCACTCCTGCCGTAAGCAGCACCGGGTTACCGCGCGGCTGCAGCGCATAGCTCAGAACAACGCCCTCCACCAGTGCAATGCCGATCGCGATCGGAAACGCAACTGCGAGACCCACAATCTCGATACCCGCGATCAAGAGCACATTCGCGATATTGAAGATGTAGCCACCCAGCGCCGCATAGAACAGATTGATTGTGTCGGCGGCATGAAGATTTGCAAGAAACGCATTCGGACCACCCGCATAACTTCCCATCGTGAAAGCAAGCAGGAGTGAGATCAGGAAGATACCAAGCCCATAGTCCCAGTAGTAAAGTTCAAATCGGTAATTCTTCGTCCCCTTAAATGTGTTAGCGAAAGATCCCCAACAGATAGTGCTCAAAACGGTCATCAAGAGCGCTGCGTGAAAGGTCGTCGGAACAAACATGCCTGGGTCTCCAATTTGCACGCAATCAGGTTTCTGGGTTTCAACTGAGAAGCAGCCATTATGCCTTGCGAAAGCGCATATTGGAAGCCGGAGCAAGAGCAGCCAGAAGAGATAGGCTGGTCAGGGGAGGGAAGTCGCCCGGAAGTCACCCTTGCAGGTTCGAAACTAATCCATAGGATCATTCGTCAGAGTCGACATAGCCGTCAGTGGAACTCAGATACAGATAATCGTTGGAACCACCATGCCTCGTTCTCGACTATAAGTGCTGATCCACCCACATATCCGACGGCTATCCGAACGGGGGGCATCCGACCGAACCTGTTTGTACTTGGAACAACACATCTCTGGTCCAGAGGAAAAATGTCAGTTCAATCCGTAGAGAAGCATTTGGTTAAGCGAACTATCGAGCTTTCGATCCTTTCATTGTCCGCATTCCTGGTCGCAGCCAGTCTGCCGCTCCCCGCCTGCGCGCAGGAGAACCCGGAGAAGAAACCAGATTCTCCATTCAACGGAATTCAGTTTCGGCAGATCGGCCCGTTTCGCGGTGGACGCTCCGGCGCAGTGACAGGAGTCCAATCCGAACCCCTCACGTTCTACATGGGAGCCACAGGTGGAGGCATCTTCAAGACGGTCGACGGCGGCAATCATTGGACTCCTATTGCGGATGATTACCTGAAGCTCGGCTCCGTAGGAGCAATCGCCGTAGCCGACTCCGATCCGAACATCGTCTACGCCGGTATGGGCGAGGGCGACATCCGCGGAAACGCCTCCCACGGCGACGGCATCTACAAATCGACCGATGCTGGTCACACATGGATCCACGTCGGCCTCACAGACACGCAGCAGATCGGCGCTCTGCGTATCGACCCGAAGAATCCCGATATCGCCTACGTTGCTGCTCTTGGACACATGGCAGGCCCCAATGAAGAGCGCGGCGTGTTTCGCACAAGAGATGGTGGCAAGACCTGGCAGAAGGTGCTTTACAAGAGCAACCTCGCCGGCGCCGTCGATGTTGCGATCGACCCAACAAACTCCCGCGTAATCTACGCCAGCATCTGGCAAGTTATTCGCAAGCCCTGGACCTTCGAGAGCGGCGGTCCCGACAGCGGCCTCTACAAATCAACCGACGGCGGCGACACCTGGAAAGAAATCACCCGCAACTCCGGCCTGCCCAAGGGAATCATCGGCAGAATCGGCATCGCCGTCTCGCCCGTCAAGGCCGGCAGTCTCTGGGTAATCGTCGAAGCCGACGAAGGCGGCATTTTTCACTCCGACGATGGCGGCGCAACCTGGACGAAGGTCAACGATCAGCGCGAAGTCAAACAGCGCGCCTGGTACTACTCCCGCATCTTCGCAGATCCCAAAAACGCCGAAACGGTCTATGCGCTTAACACCAGCTTCTATCGTTCCATCGACGGCGGCCACACCTTCAAAGCCATCCCCACCGGACACGGTGACAATCACGACCTCTGGATCGCCAACGACGATCCCAACCGCATGATCGAGTCGAATGACGGTGGTGCCAATATCACCTTCGACGGCGGCAAGAGCTTCAGCACGATCATGAACCAGCCCACCGGCCAGTTCTATCGCGTCGTCACCGACCAGGACTTCCCCTATCACATCTACGGGGCCCAGCAGGACAACACCACCGTCGAGATCTCCAGTCGCTCCAACAATGGCTCCATCACCGAGTCCAACTGGCACGAAGTAGGCGGCGGCGAAAGCGGCTGGATCGCCCCCGACCCTACCGACTCTCGCTACGTCTACGCCGGATCATACGACGGTCTACTGACCCGCTACGATGACAAGACAGGCGCACTTCGCAACGTCACCGTGTGGCCGGACAACCCTATGGGTTCGGGCGTAGAAGTCATGAAATACCGCTTCCAGTGGAGCTATCCTCTCCTCTTCTCCCCTTGGAACCAGAAGCTCCTCTATGCCGGTGCAAATGTCCTTATGACGACCGAGGACGAAGGCCAGCACTGGAAGGCGATCAGCCCCGACCTGACACGCGACGACAAGTCGAAGCAAGGCCCTGTCGGTGGTCCCATCACCAAGGACAACACGGCCGTCGAATACTACGACACCATCTTCGCCATCGATGAGTCGACAATTGAGAAAGGCCTCATCTGGGTCGGCTCCGATGACGGGCTGATTCACCTCACCCGCGACGCCGGCAAGACGTGGACCAACGTCACGCCCAAGGACTTCCCCGACTTCATCCGCGTCAACAGTATCGCCGCCTCACAGCTAGATGCGGGAACAGCCTACGTCGCTGCAACGATGTATCTGTCTGATGACTTCCGCCCCTTCCTCTATAAGACCAGCGACTTTGGCAAGACCTGGACAAAGATCACCAACGGAATTCCCGCCGACGACTTCACCAGAGCTATTCGCCCCGACACGAAAGTAAAGGGTCTTCTCTTCGCTGGAACCGAAGCGCACCTCTATGTCTCCTACAACGACGGCGACAACTGGATCCCCTTCCAACTCAACCTTCCCAATGTCCCGATGACCGATCTCACCATCCAGAAGCGCGAAGACGATTTGATCGTGGCTACTCAGGGTCGCGGCTTCTATGTTCTCGACGACCTCGCTCTCATCCGCGAACTGGCGCTGGGAAAACTTCCCGAAGCAACGCATCTCTTCCCACCCAAAGCAACATACCGTTACGCAGGCGGAGGTGGCGGCTTCGAGAGACCTTCGCCAAATGCCGGAAAGAACCCTCCCAACGGCGTGACCGTCTACTACTACCTAAAAGCCAAACCAACCTCCGATATCGTCCTCAAGTTCACAGACTCCTCCGGCAAGCTGATCCGGGAGATCTCTTCGAAGCCCGAACCAAAAGAGGCCGCAGGCCTGGAAGAGGATGAGAGGCCCACCACTCCGAAACCCTCAACAAAACCAGGACTCAATCGTTTCGTATGGGATCTGCGCTACGCCGATGCCACGCGTTTCCCGGGCATGATCTTCTGGGCCGGAGGTGTCCGCGGCCCCCAAATCGTCCCCGGAACCTACACTGTTCAATTGACCGTCGACGGCCACACCGAAACACAGAAGTTCGTCGTCAAGAAAGACCCCAGAACGCCGACGACGCCAGAGGACTTCAACAAACAGCTCGAACTCGCGCTCCAGATTCGTGATCGTGTCACCGCGGCAAATCAGGCGGTGATTGATATCCGCGCGGCACGACACCAACTCGAAGAGTACGGCAAGAGCAGCGATGCGAAGGTCTCCTCCTCGGCGAAAGCAATCCTGGCCAAGCTGGACACAATCGAAAACGCAATCTACCAAACAAAACTTCGGGCAAGTGAAGACGCTCTCAATTTCCCCATCAAACTGAACAATAAGCTCGCCGCACTTCTATCGACAGTCACAGAAACCGACGTGTCGCCAACCTCGCAAAGCTACGAAGTCTTCAAAGAACTCTCCGCGCAGCTCCAGGTCCAGCTCGATCAACTAAAACAAGTCGAAACGCATGACATCACAGAGTTCAACAAGGTTGTGCGCGATCAAAACATACCCGCCATTCCCATGAAATCCTCCGAATAGAGCGAATGGGGACAGCGAAAACCGGGCCAGATCTTGCAAACAATGTGAACACGGTATCTGGTCCCATCGAATGATGGAGCAATGGATTTAGTTGACCTCAGCGCTTACGCAGGCTTGGCTGCTGTTGCCCTGGCAACGGTGAACCTGCTCATCGGGCTGTCGATGGCGGTTCGCTACAGTCCGGTCAAATATTGGCCGCACCGTCACTTCAATCTCTTCTACGCCCATCGAATCACCGCTTACGCAACCATCACGCTAACTCTGATTCATCCAATCATCCTCCTCTTCGTGCGCCGTGTGCCCTTTCGCGTCGTCGATATCCTCGTCCCCATTCGTTCTCCGCTTCAGCCCCTGCAGAACACCCTTGGCGCGATCGCTCTCTATCTACTGATCATCGTCGTCGTCACCTCGCTCTATCGGTTGAGCATCGGGCGCAAGTGGTGGAAGCGAATCCATTTTCTCGTCTATCCGTCGGCCGTCCTGCTCTTCATCCACGGAGTCTTTACAGACTCCGAACTAAAAACAGGTCGCGCCGACGTGCTCGACGGAGAAAAGGTCTTCGTCGAAATCTGTTTTCTGCTAATCCTGCTTGCGTCGCTGGCCTCCATCCGGATTCGACGCAGGCGCATAATTGACTCAGCGACGCATCCAATCTCGTCATGACAGAGCCTCGCCGGTCCCGAAACCCGTTCAAATTGCTCCTCCTTGGTTCACTGGAACGCGAGGTCATGACTCTCGTCTCCCAGACCGGAGGTGGAACCGTACGCGACATATGCAGTAGCCTGAGCAGACCTCTCGCCTACACCACCGTCATGACCACCTTGGACCGGCTATTCAAAAAGGATTTGCTCGTGCGTCAGAAGGACGGGCGCTGCTTCCGCTATGCTCCGCGTTCCGCAGTGTCGGTCGATCCCGGCAAAGCGTTTTCCAGCTCCGATCGACTGTCTAACACGCCCCCAATTCCGCTTGTCTCGTACCTTCTGGACGCAGTCGGGACCTATGACGAGGCCCTCCTCCAGGAGCTGGAAAAGACGATCGCAGCACGAAGACGACAATTTGAGCGAGAGGGAAAACTATGATCGCGACATACTCCGTCCGCCTCCTGATTCTATGTTGTGCGTCCTTCTTCCTGATTCACTTCGCGCTCGGTCTCCTGAGCCTCAATCTTTTTCCTCGGTTTTCCCGAACCTTCGCCTCGATGCCCCCTCAATGGGCCTCCCGAATATCGATCTCTCTAAGGCTCGGCCCCGCCTGTCTTTCGACTCTCGCCGTCCTGTGCCTGTGCCTCCCGAGTTACCTCCGCTATGAGGGAAATCTTGCGACAGAAGAGGTCGGATGGCCAAGCCTCGTTCTCGCGGGCATCGGTCTCCTTATCTGTCTCCTTGCTTTGGTCAGAGCGGCGAGTGCGGTCGCTAAGTCGTCTGCCCTAAGCAGGAGTGTCCGCGCGGCCAAAGACCCGGACTACTGGTACTTGACCCGAGACGACAAAGCAGTTCCATCGATCGCGCTCGTTGGCCTCCTTGAGCCCAAAGTGGTGGTCTCTCCTCGGGTTCTCCAGGAACTCACTCTAGAGCAGTTTCAAGCCACCCTTGACCACGAATCGGCGCACCGATATTCCAACGACAACCTGAAACGGCTCTTCATTCTTCTCGCGCCTGACCTGTTTCCGTTCGTGCGAAGCTTCCGGAGGATGGAGGATCATTGGAACCGTTACTCCGAGCTATCGGCCGATGATTTCGCAACGCGAGGTCAGCCCGACCGCTCCATCGCGCTAGCCGAAGCTCTCATCAAACTGGCGAAATTCGAGCGCCGCCAGTCTCCGCCTCCACTGGTGAGCGGACTCTTCACCGCTTCAGCGAGCTTGACCCTTAGAGTAGAGCGCCTTCTCCGGCTGAAAACCCCAACACAACCGTCCCCACGACTCCAATTGCTCCTTTGGAGTGGCCCTTGTCTGCTCCTCCTCAGTTGTGCGCTCCTCTTGCCGCATCCTCACTTCGTCGAAGGCGTCTATCATCTGCTCGAGGCGTTCCTTCACTGAGCAGCCCCCACCCCCACCTTCTTGACGACAGCACTTGACCCCATCTACTACCGCTGGTAGTACTTCGCAAAATATCGTATCCATATACCTATCCATATCTCACTCAACGACTTGAATGTGTCGCCCCGTCGGCGGCGGCGCCCAAACCTTACCGCCAGAAACCATTGGGGAGATCCATGTTTAGGCTTTCTGTTTTGTCCGTCGTTCTGTTCCTCTGCGGCTCGCTCGGCCTCATCGCCCAAACTCCAGACACCGCAACCCTGCGCGGCCGCGTCGTCGACCAGACCCACGCCGGCATTGCGGACGCAGAGATCACACTCGTCAACACACTGACAGGCCTCCAGCACCTCACCAAGACCGATGCCTCCGGCGACTTCTACCTCGGCGGCCTTCCCGTCGCAGGAACCTACAAAGCCACCGCTGCCAAGGCAAACTTTACGCCAGCCCAGGCAGACGGTATCGCGCTATCCGGCGACAGCACCGCGAGCATCGAACTGCAACTAAACGTCTCCGGCGGCAGCACCGAACTCACCGTAACCGGAACCGTCGGCGAGGCCAGAACGGATGAGCCGCAACTCGGCATCTTTTTGAACTCCGCAAAGATTCAGGAAACCCCTCTCTACGGTACAAAGATCACGTACCTTCCTCTTCTAAGCGCCGCCAACCGCCCCGCCATCAATCAGGGCGACATCTTCATGAACCAGGACCTCTTCACCACCAACGGCTCTGGCCGGCGGCAGACCTGGTTTGAAGTCGACGGCGCCAACGCAATCGACAGCTGGGGACGCCAGACCATCTTCACCAACATCCCCGCCGCTGCGGTCGATCAAATTTCCGTCTTGACCAACAGCTTCTCAGCCGAGTACGGCGGTAGCACCGGCAGCGTCGTCAGCATCGTCACCAAGAGCGGCGGCAACTTCTACCACGGTCAAGTCTTCGAGCTCTGGCGCCCCTCCGCCACCGAAGCCGCTCTCTCCGGTTTCAACTCCAGCAACGCCACCAGCGGCAACGACGTCACCAACGACACGCTAGGCCAAAGCGCCGCCTCCATCTCCGGGCCAATCGGAGCAAAGAAACTAACCCACTTCTTTGCCGGAGCAGAGTACAGTCGCGAGGACCGCGCCTCACCGGTCACTTCGCCACTCGATCCCGGGAACTTCATCGGCCACTATCGCGATTGGCTCGCTATTCTCCGGCTCGATCATCAGCTCTCCACAAACAACAACGTCTTTCTCCGTGGCGGCGCCGACGGATTCTACGACACCAATCCCAACGGCATCGTCGGCGGCAGCAGCCTTCCCACCGTCGCCCGCACCTTCCGCCGCAAGACCTATACCGTCGAAGCGGGCGATACCGCCGTCCTAAGCCCGACGATGGTCAACAGTCTCAGACTCCAGTTCCAGCTCGCCTCTCCCATTACCGAGTTCGATCCCGTCATCTACGGCACCCAATACGTCGTTCCCATCTCCTCCGGGGGAACCTTCACCTCGGGAACATCGCAGTCCGCGCTCCTGATGAACCGCCAATATGAGATCGCCGAGACGCTCTCTCTCTCGAAAGGCAAGCAGCAGTTCAAGTTCGGCGGCAACGCCATCTACGCCCACAACGGCGGAAACAGCAAAGAGTTCGGCGGCCCCATCTATCTCGGCAAATTCACCTACAACACCTGCACGCAAAGCGCCTCGTTCTGTGAAAGCCAAGCCTACCTCGGCAACATCGCCAACGTTCAAAACTATCAGCAAAGCTACGGCAACGCCGATTACACCGTAAACGACACCTTGTGGTCGCTCTTTGTTCAGGACGACTACCATGTATCCTCCCAACTCACCCTCAACCTCGGATTGCGCTACGAGCAGCAGACCTTTACTGACTCGCGCGGCGACGTCGCCCCACGCGCCGGCTTCGTCTACGACGTCAAAGGCGACGGCAAGATGGTCCTGCGCGGCGGCCTCGGCATCTACTACTCCCAGATCGTCGATAACTCCGAGGCAAACTACGCTCTCACGGGCCCCACCGGAGTCTTCAATTACACCGCGACCCCTGGACAGGTCGGTTTCCCCACATCCGTTGCGGCGGCACCGCTCCCAGCTTTCCCTCCCGGTGCCCAGGTTCCTTTACGCAGCCTTTACATCCGCCCCGGGCAGAGCGCCTACCTCAATCAGTTCTTCCCGACATCAACCCTCATCGGCTATCCCAGCAAGCTCCTGAACCCCTACTCGGAGCAGTGGACCATCGGATTCGAGCGACAGCTCGTACCAACCTGGGTCCTATCAGTCGACTACGTTGGCACTCACACCATCCGCATCAACCGTCCGCTCGATGTCGACTTGCCATCCCCATTCATCCGTACCCAGCCGAATCAGGTTCGCTCCGCTCAAGCGGCCAACTGCACCCGTCCCTACTGGATCTACTGGTACGCACAGGCCAACAAGACCTGCAGCACAACCACGGGCAGCAATCCGCAGCCTCCCTACAGCGTCATCCAGTCCGACGTGAACGACGGCTATTCCTACTACGAAGCGCTCGACGTCAACCTGAACCACTCCTTCAGCCATGGGTTCTCCATGCTCGCCAGCTACACCTGGTCCCACGCCATTGCCAACGTCGATCCCGACGTACCGAGCCAGAATCCCAACGACCCAAACTTCACTGGCCAGGCCGAAGTCGGAAACGCCATCTTCGACCAGCGCCATCGTTTCGTCCTCAGCGGTACTTACATCGCACCATTCAAAATCCGGATCGGCGGCATCGCCACACTGGCTACCGGGCTTCCGTACAACATCGTCACAGGCACCACCAACAGCGGCGACACAGGAGCCACCACCGACCGTCCTGTCATCAACGGAGCCGTAGTAGGCCGCAACACCGGTCGAGGCGGAGACATCTACTCGGTCGATCCTTTCATCGCCCGCAACTTCGCCATCATCCACGAACGCCTCCAGCTCGATCTTCGCGCCGAGTCCTTCAACATACTGAACCACGCCAACTTCGTCGGGTACAGCGGAACCTGGGGCAATGGAGCAACCGCGGGCCCCGGCTTTGGCGCTCCTCTCGCAGGTGTTACCAATCAACTCCCGGCACGTTCCTTCCAGTTCTCCGCCAAGGCCACCTTCTAATGCTGTGCAAAATCGGCCCAATGCTTTTCGCAGGAATCGTCCTCGTCGCCGGCGTCTCACATCTCTTCGCGCAGGCAAACACAGCCTCCATCCGAGGCACCGTCGTCGACCCGCAAAACCGCCCCGTCGCCGGAGCGAACGTAGTCGTCAACAACACCGATCTATCCTCCAAACGCAGCGCCGTCGCAGACGCAACAGGCTACTTCGTTATCTCGAATCTCGTACCCGGCGCCTTCACGGTCGAAGCCACCGGCAAGGGCCTCGTCACACGACGGCCTGTGCGCCTTACGCTCAGCCTCGGAAGCACGACCCAGATCACAGTCAAACTAAGTGCCGCCACAGTCTCACAGAGCACCACCGTCACAGGCCGCGGTGCCACATCGGAAGGAAACACGGTAGCGCCGCCCGTCAACATCGATGACGCCACAGCAAAGATCT
>Ga0210398_10006922_pt1 | contig 10343 bp, 10 predicted proteins | sample IncBWC4OmetaG_FD_161047 | JGI IMG/M metagenome (GOLD analysis project Ga0210398, IMG submission 161047) | Forest soil microbial communities from Barre Woods Harvard Forest LTER site, Petersham, Massachusetts, United States - Inc-BW-C-4-O | ecosystem: Environmental > Terrestrial > Soil >...
CAGATTGTCGAAGGCCCCCCGCTCGGCCGCCTCGTTGATCTGCCGGTCGATCCACGAGGTGAAGCTGAGGTCCGGTGGCTTGCGTTCGGTCATAGCTGGACTCCGCTTCCACCGTACCTCCGGAGCCGAGCAGCTCTTCGATGTCCGCGATGGCCTGCGCGTTGTCCTGGCCGCGCCATGCTGGCGCTTGCGCGGACTTGAACCGTACAGGGCTCGGGTGTATCTACGGCTATCGGGTCTCCTCCGCATTACTTAGAACTTGACGCCGCTCCTAGGAGACAAGGGCATGGCTGAAGCGGTCACAGAGCGGGTGAGACGTTACATCCTCGACGGCACTGATCAAGACCTCCGGCGGCTATTGAGCATCGCTGAGCTCAGCGCGGAGATGGCCCGCACCGCGTTCCGCAGGATCGGTGCCCAACCAGGGTGGGACGCGATCGACTGCGGCTGCGGCCCCATAGGCGGGCTGCCGGTCATGGCGGAGATGGTCGGCTCCGCCGGTCGGGTCGTCGGCGTCGACTTCAACCCGGCAGCGGTCCAGCGGGCGCAAGTAGTCGTGTCCGCCCTCGAGCTCGGCAACGTCGAGGTGGTCGCAGGCGACCTGCACGAACTGGATCCCGCCGCGCTGGGCGGTCCGTTCGATCTGGCCTATACCCGGCTGTTCCTGATGCACCAGGCCGACCCGGTACGGACCCTTCGCCACATTGCAGATCTCCTCCGCCCTGGCGGCTGGCTCATCGTCCAAGAGGCGCTGCCCAGCCCGACCCCGCGATCGCATCCTCACCTGGAGGCCCTCGCCAGCTATTGGGACCTCATTTATGAGTTGCTGTACCGGGCTGGAGTACCTGCTGGGGCCGTCGAGAACCTGCCGCGGTCCGCTCGCGAAGTGGGCTTCGAGGTCACCGCGACAAACGGTTCCTTCGCGATCGGGGGCGCCGAACTGTTCGACATACACGCAGGTACCCTCGCGGCGGCCAGAGAACGCGGGATCCAGTTGGGCATCGCGGCCGAGAGGATCGATGGCCTGGTGCGAGACATCGAGGCCGCAAAGGGCGGCGGCTATCAGTGGGTATCATCGCCGTACTACCTTGACCTTGCACTGCGCAAGCCCGCAGTGGCGTAACGGCTGCGCGCCTGTGACGTGAGGGGCGAACGGGCTCAGGTGTGCGGGGTGCCAAGTCACTCAGTGATGGTGAATGATCACCGGAGGCGGCGGGGGCGGGGGCGTCGGCGCACACGCGGGGCTGGCGTCGTTGGCCGCTGCGGCCACATCGAAGTCGCCGTAGCCGTTGAGCACGCCGTTCCCGCCGGACCACTGCCACAGCAGGTCGCAGGCGGCCGGCTCGCTGGAGAACCACTGCGCGCTGGCGTGCGAGCTGGAGAACCTGGACGGGAAGTCCAGCTGCGCCTGCTCGTTAGTGAACGTCCATTCGGCGGTGTTGCTGAGCTTCTCGTTGCCGAAGATCCCGGCCCATGAGCCGTAGTAGTTGCCGCCCGAGGAATAGACGCCCGCCAGGTAGGACGAGTGATTATTGATGTAGTCGGCGAAGCCCACCCAGGTGGCGAAGTCGACATTGGCGGGGATGTATCCGGTCTTCACGGTGTTGCCGCACGGGCCGTTCCAGACCGTGTTCCAGCCGTCCTCGTCGGGCGGCACGCCGTTGTTCTCGATGTCCATGAAGATGTAGCGGAAGTCGAAGACCTTGCCGCCCAGGTCCGAAAGGGCCTGCTGCGCCTGCTCCTGGCCCCAGATCCCGGCCTCCGTGGTGCTGCCGTTGTAGCGCGGGTCTCGCCCGGGGCCGGCCGCGAACCAGTAGGCGGCGGCGCCGAGGCCGGTGCTGAACTTGACCACGTTATCGGTGGCCATGTTGTAGTTGGCCTGCTCCCAGGCCAGCCCGGCGGTAGTGCAGTGCTGCCAGTTCATGAACGAGCCCACCTCGCCGATGTACTCGCCGTACACGCCGGCGCTGCCCTTGCTGCAGCCGCCAGACGGCTCGGTGTAGGGACCGCTGCCGTTGCCGCACGCCTGCGGGGCGGCGCTGTCGGTCCCGGAGTAGAAGCCGCTCCGGCCGTTGGCCTGCGCGGAATCGGCCTGGGCGGAATGGGACTGCGCGGTGGCCAGCGCGTCGTGGGCGATGGCCATGGCCTGGTCGCCGGGACCGCTCGGCACGAACGACAGAACCCGGGCCGCGCCGCAGATCCGGACCGGGCTGGCTAGCGGGGCGGTGCGGCCCGCGCCACGTGCTGCCGTGGTCGGGTAGACGACCAGCGAGGTGACCCGCTGGCAGGCCTGCGGCCCGGTGGCCGAGGCGAACAGCGCGACGGAGACCGACCCGCCTCGCGACAGGTTCAGCGCCGTGCTCTGCGTGGTGCCGTGCTGGTAGGTGGTGAGCAGCTTACGCCCGGCCTGGACGGCGGCGGTGTCGGGGAAGATCTTGGCTACCTGGCCGGCGCCGCCGGCCTCGTCCAGGCGCACCGTCGGCCAGCCCTCGGGTAGCACGCACGCCTGGCCGGCGTTGCTGAGCCGCAGTTCGATGATGGACCCGTCGTGCTCGTCCGCGACCGAGGTGACGCTGGCCCGCAGCGCGGCGGTGGCGCAGGTGGCGGGCTCCGCGCCGGTAGCGGCGGCAAAGGGCGACGGGGCCGCCGAGGTGCTCAGGGCCTTGATGTCGCGGGTCAGGGTCTGCTCGGCGTAAAAAGGCGAGAGCCGCAGCGGCCCGCCCACGCACGGAGCGAACGAGCCGGCCGGACCGGGGACCGTGACCGGGCGGGCCGCTCCCGGCAGGGTCAGCCCGAGCGTCCACCGGGTGACGCAGCGGCCCGGGGCGGTCGCGGACGTGGCCGTGACAATGGCGCTCTGCCCGGCCGACAGCACGATCTCGGTGTCCGGGACCGGGGCGAGATTGCTGTAATTCACCTTGCTGACCGTGGTGGCAACGGTTTTTCCAGCGGTGGTGCGGACCGCGATCCGCGGCCAGCCGCGCAGCGAGCACGTCGTCTTGGAGGTATTGCGGAAAACGATATTCCAGGCCCGCTTCCCCATTCCCTCATCGGGGTCGCCAGCAATGGCGTTGGGGACGCTAATGCCCAGGTCAGCGGGCTGGCACCGGGCCGGAGAGGCAGGAGCGGCGGTGCCCGTAACGACGGCTGCGCGGGCCGAGGCCGGGGCCGCGGTGAGGACCACGACGGCCGCGGCAGCCGTAATCGCCCACAGAACTGCGGGCGCCTGGAGCACGCTTCGGGCCATGGTCGGAGTACCTCCGGCGGATTGGTGAGGCTGGCTGGCTGGCGGCCGCGGGTCGGCCAATAGGCGCGGTGCCGCGCGGGTGGCGGTAAGAGGCTCATCGGTGGGCGGTCCGGTTTCTTATCGGTGAATGGGGCACTGTAACGATTACGCCCGTGCTGACGCTTAGTTAATTCTGATGAACTAGCCGGGTATTCTCTGGGGCCTGGCGGCTCGTCCAGTTTTACCGTGCCGTTTCCTTCCCGGTCGAGGCGACACGCCGTGGACCTGGCTGTTTGCGTAAATAAGAGTGCCTAGGCCGGGCATTCACGGTGCGCGATAGGCCCATTACAGGCCCTTGCCGGGTAAACACGGCACCGCGTTTGCGGTGCCGGCGAGCGCAGGGAAGCTCCACGGCGCCGAGCGAACGAGGGTACGGGACGGGTGCTCCGCTGGTACTCCTGGCCGGGCTGGGCTAGAGATATCCGGGGCCCGGCAGTTGACGGGCGCAGTACACTGTAATAAATTCCAATGAATGGAGGATAGTTCAGTAGAGCCGGGCCCGTCCCAGACGGGCGCGCCGCGCAAGTCCTGGCATGGGGTGCACAAGGCGCTGGCTGACCCGCTGCGTATCCGGCTGCTGGAGTGGCTATTCGAGGCGCCCCGGTCAGCGCGGCAGCTAGCCGACTGCGCCGGACTCCCCGCTGACCGCCTCTACTACCACCTCGGCCAGCTGGAGCAGGCCGGGCTGATCGAGGTGGCCGAGTACCGGCCGCTGGCCCGCGGCAAGGTCGAGCGGGTTTACGCGCCCGCGGAGACCGAGCCGCCCGGCGACGACGCCGACCCGGAGGAAACCGCCGCGTTCCTCGGATCGGTGCTGGAGGCCACCGCGATGGACGTCACCGCGGCATACCAGGCCAGGCGGGCGGGCCGCCGCCGGGAGGTCGACCTGCACCGCGGCGCTCTCCGGCTCACCGATCAGGCGCTGGCCGAGCTGCGCGGCCATATCGAGCAGCTCGCCGGCCGGTTCGCCGATCCCGGTGCCGACGGAACCTGGACCCGGGTGGTCCTGGCGCTCGTCGACCTGCAAGACCGCCCGGATGCCGACCCCCGCCAGGGAACCCAGCATGAATAATGTCCCCACCCAGCGCGCCGGCCTGGCCGTCCGGGCCTCCGACTCTGAACGGGAGCAGACCGTGGCGCTGCTGCAGCGCAGCTTTGCCGACGGCCGGCTGACCCAGGCCGAGCTCGAGGAACGAGTCGGTGCCGCTTACGCGGCGCGGACCAGGGCCCAGCTACGCGATCTCACCACCGATCTGCCCGACGCCGAGCAGCGGCCGTCACGGTCGGGCATGGTCTTGGACCTGCGCCTGTTGATCATCTTGTTGTGCGTCTGTCCTCTCGCGGGTCTGGCCTACTGGCTGCTATCTCTCCGCGAAACCGCCTTGCTGCGAGCCTGGCTAAGGAACGCCCGGCCGTGGCTGCGGCTGCTTGCGGGCGCGATCCTCGCCGGTGCGGGATGGATTATCGTGCGCCGATCCCGGAGGCGGCACTAGGACTCCAGGAAGCGCAGGGCGGCGATGACCCGGCGGTTGTCGTTGTCGTCGGGAGCCAGGCCGAGCTTGTCGAAGATGTTCGCGACGTGCTTCTCCACGACCTTCGGGGAGATGAACAGCGCGGCCGCGATGGCGGCGTTGGTCCGGCCCTGCGCGACGAGCGAGAGCACCTCCCGCTCCCGCGGGGTTAGGGCGGCCACGGTGTCCCCACGGCGGCTGGCGGTCAGCAGCTGGCGGACGACCTCGGGGTCGAGGACGGTCCCGCCGTGAGCGACCCGGATGATGGCATCAATGAAGTCGCTGACGTCGGCCACCCGGTCCTTGAGCAGGTAACCGACCCCGCCCGGGGCCGCGGCGAACAGCTCGGTCGCCGCTTGGGTCTCGATGTACTGGGAGAAAACCAGCACGCCGACTCCCGGGCGGTCGCGGTGGATGGCCTGGGCGGCGCGCAGCCCCTCGTCGGTGTGGGTCGGCGGCATGCGAACGTCGATGATGGCTACGTCGGGCACGTGGTCCTCGACCGCCTGCCGCAACGCGTCGGCGTCGGCCACCGCGGCCACGACGTCGTGGCCGCGCCGGGTCAGGGTCTGGGTCAGTCCATCGCGCATGATCGCGGCGTCTTCGGCGATCACGATGCGCAGGCGCTCGGGGGTAGCGGTCATCAGGCGTGCCTCGGGAGTTCGATGGTGACGATGGTAGGGCCGCCGGGCGGGCTGTCGACTTCCAGCCGCCCGTCGACGGTCTGCACGCGCTCGAGCAGCCCGGCCAGCCCGCCTCCCGGGACCAGCCGGGCGCCGCCGTGCCCGTCGTCGGTCACCGTCAACACCAGCCCGGAGCCCGGTTCGGCCACGCTGACCGTCACGTGGCTCGCGCCGCTGTGCTTGGTCACGTTGGCCAGCAACTCGGCCGTGCAGAAGTAGGCCATGGCCTCGATGGCCGGCGAGGGCCGTTCGGTGGCGGCCACGGTCAGGGCGACGGGGATCGCGCTGGTCCCGGCCAGGATGCCCAGGGCCGGCGCGAGGCCGCGGTCGAGCACCGGCGGGTGGATGCCGCGGGCGAGATCGCGCAGCTCGGCCAGGGTGTCCTTGGCGTTCTGGTGCGCGGCGCCGACCAGGTCGAGGGTGTGGTGGTCGGCGGGCGACTGCTCCAGGTTCTCCTTGATCTCGCCCAGCGTCATGGCCAGCGCGGCCAGCCGGACCTGGGCCCCGTCGTGCAGGTCGCGCTCGATCCGGCGCAGCCGGGCGGCGGACTCGTCAACCGCGCGGGCGCGCCTGTCTTGCAGCTCGCGGGCGCGCTCGGCGGCGGCGGCGATCCGGGTCTGCGCGTCGCGCTCGGCTTCGGCCCGGGCGGCGCGTTCCTCCAGCGAGGCGTAGTAGACCCGCCGATAGCGGTAGGCCACCGAATCGCCGAGCACCCACGCGGTCAGCGTCACGCCGCCGAGCCCGGCGGCCGCCGCGAACAGGGCGCCCGTCGAATGTGCTCCGTGGGCCGGAGACCAGCGGGCGATGGCCACGGCCGAGCCGAGCAGGCAGATCACCAGCCCGGCGATGGAGACCGGCCGGGAGCGGTACGCGGCCAGGGTGTACAGCAGGACCAGGATGGCCACGTCGGCGTTGGTGGGCTGGAGGGCGAAGACCGGCGCCGAACCGCCGGTCTGCACGCCGAACGCGATCTGCGCGGCGCCGATCACGGCGGCGACGGCGAACGCCGCCACCGGATAGCGGCGGCGCGCTAGCACGGTGGCGGCGAGCAGGACGGTGACCACGGCGAAGGCGGCGTGGGCGGCGGCGCTGCCCTGTCCGGCGGCGATCTGAGACACGCTGACCGCGAGCAGCGCCGCAGCCAGCAGGCCGTCCGCCTGCCACGGATGATTGCGTAGCCACGCGTTCATCGGTCCTGGCACCTTCCCAGCGTAGGGTCTCCGGGTCACGCGTCGCGGCGGGCGAACTGCACCGCGCCGAGCAGGAGCACGATCGCCGCGTAGCCGGCGAACACCGCAAGCTCGCCCCAGGCCGAGAACGTGTGCGGGATCTGCCCGCCTATGGTGGCGGTCATCGAGTTGATGGCGTCACCGCCCGGCACCCACCGGGTCAGGTCGTTGTGCAGGAACACCGGCAGCGTCCTGACGAGCTGCGGCAGCAGGACGAGGAACCCGAAGGCCAGGGTGAGCGCGGCCGCGGTGTTCCGCACGAGGGCGCCGATACCGAAGGCGACCAGGCCACAGGCCTCGACGAACAGCGCGGTGATGATCAGCGACCGCAGCACCCCCGGCTGGGACAGGGACATGGTCACGTGGGTGCTGCTGAGCAGCACCCGGCCGAGGAAGAAGGTGCCGAAGCTGGCTACGAAGGCCACGACCAGACTGACCGCCGCGAACACGGCCGCCTTGGCCGCGTAGAGCGTCCCCCGCCTCGGCATCACGGTCAGCGACGTCCGCACCATGCCGGTCGAGTACTCCGACGTGATCATGAGCGCGCCGAAGACCACGATGACCAGCTGACCGAGCAGGGCTAGCCCGAGGATGCTGTTCTGCGTCGCGTCGAAGCCCGAGCGATCCTGCGCCGACATGTGCGGCCACTGGTGCACCGTGCCCAGGCAGTACGCCACGCACCAGGCGGCGCTCGCCACCACCAGCACGAACATGATCCAGTAGGTGGAGCGGACCGAGCGTAGCTTGGTGAACTCCGAGCGAAGCGTGCGCAGCAGCGCGGCCCCCAGAGTTGGCGCTGGCGCGGCGGCGGGGCGGGTAGCGATCATTAGCGATGTCATCTCAGGTCTCCTTACTTGGCAGCGGGTAGCTCAGCGTGATACTCCACACTGTCGGCGGTCAGTTCCATGAAGGCGTGCTCCAGCGACGCCCGGGTCTGGGCGAGGTGGTACAGGCGGACGCCCTGGGTGAAAGCGAGATCGGACACCTGGTCCTCGGTGAGGCCGCAGACCTCGAGCTGCCCGTCGTCGCCGACGGATGCGAGCGTGCCGCCGGCGGCCGCGACCGCCTGGGCCAGCGCGTCGGGCTGCGGGGTCCGCACCCGGACGGCCTGGCCGGAGCCGCGGGCGATGAACTCGGCCATGCCGCAGTCGGCGATGAGCCGGCCGCGCCCGATGACCAGCAAGTGGTCGGCGGTGTACTCCATCTCCGACATCAGGTGGCTGGACACGAGCACCGTGCGTCCCTCGGCGGCCAGCGACCTCATCAGGTTCCGGATCCACAGGATGCCCTCGGGGTCCAGGCCGTTGACCGGCTCGTCGAACATCAGGATCTGCGGGTCGCCGAGCAGCGCCGCGGCGATGCCAAGCCGCTGCCGCATGCCGAGCGAGAAGCCCCGGGACCGCTTGCGAGCCACGTCGGTCAGGCCGACCAGGCCGAGCACCTCGTCGACCCGGCGCGGGCCGATGCCGTTGGTCTGGGCCAGGCCGAGCAGGTGGTTGCGGGCGGTGCGACCGCCGTGCACGGCGCCGGCGTCCAGCAGCGCGCCGACCTCGTGCATCGGGTCCGGCAACTGCGCGTACGGCTTGCCGTTGACGGTGACGGTCCCGGCGGACGGGTAGTCCAGGCCGAGGATCAGCCGCATGGTGGTGGTCTTGCCGGCCCCGTTGGGGCCGAGGAACCCGGTCACCAGACCGGGGCGGATCGTGAAACTCAGGTCGTTGACCGCCGCGGTGGAGCCGTAGCGCTTGACGAGCCCCCGTGCTTCAATCATCGGGCATCCCTTCGTAGCGTGGACAGGCAAAACGCTACGGACGGGGCCCGGCGGGCGGCAGTGGCCTGCCACCCATCTTCGACTGGGGGATATCCCCTAGGAGATGATGGCCGGGTGAAGCCTGTACTGGATGGCACTGTCGCACTGGTGACCGGGGCGTCGAGCGGCATCGGTTCCGCGACGGCGACCGCGCTGGCCGCCCAGGGCGCGGCGGTGGCGCTGGCGGCCCGGCGCGGGGACCGGCTGGAAGCGCTCGCCGGCGACATCAGGGACCAGGGCGGCACCGCGCTGGTGCTGGAGTGCGACGTCACCGACGAGCAGCAGGCGACCGGCGCGGTGGAGCGCACGGTCGCCGAACTGGGCCGTCTTGACACGCTCATCAACAACGCCGGCGTGATGCTGCTCGGTCCTGTGGTCGGCGCGCCCCTGCCGGAGTGGCAGCAGATGGTGCAGCTCAACGTGCTGGGCCTGCTCTACTGCGCGCACGCGGCATTGCCTCATCTGCTGCGTGCCGCGCAGGACGGGCCGCGCCAGGTGGCTGACATGGTGAACATCAGCTCGGTGGCGGGCCGGGCGGCCCGTAACGGCAACGGTGTCTACTCGCTGACCAAGTACGGCGTCGGCGCGTTCAGCGAGTCGCTGCGCCAGGAGGTCACCAGGCGGTACGTCCGTGTCTCGCTGGTCGAGCCCGGCGCGACCGCGACGGAACTGGCCAGCCACAACCGGCCCGAGGTGCTCGAGAGCATCCGGAATCAGTTCGGGCAGCGGATGGAGGCCGCAGACATCGCCGACGCGATCACCTACATCGTTACCCGGCCGCGGCATGTCACGATCAACGAGATGCTGATCCGCCCCACCGAACAGGAGCGATAACACTCCGGCGTCGGCTAGGCGTCGTGGAAGACCAGGCCCAGGGCGTGGCGGCGGCCGGAGCGGACCGTGCTCACGCCGTGGCGGACCGGGGCGGCGGACCAGCCCCGGGCGCTGCGCACCGGGCGGTCGCGGGTGGTGAAGATCAGGCCGTGGCCCTGGGGCAGCACGGTGGCGGTGCCGCGGGACTGGGCCCGGGGCCGCTGCTCGACGAGCAGGAACTCACCGCCGGCGTAGTCGGTGCCGTGCTCGTCCAGGCCGATGACGACCTGGAGCGGGAAGACCAGGTCGCCGAACAGGTCGCGGTGCAGGGCGTTCCAGTCCCCAGCCTGGTAGCGCAGCAGGATCTGCGCGCTCTTGACCTGCCCGGCCCGGTGGCACATATCCAGCCACTCCTCCAGGGTGTCCGGCCACGGGGCGGGCCGGCCGAGCCGGACCGCCCAGCTCCGGGCGATGGTGAGCAGGTGCGGGTAGAACGCCTCGCGCAGCGCGCGGACCGTTTCGGGCAGGTCGTGGGTGAAGTACTGGTACTGGCCGGAGCCGAACCGGTGCCGGGCCATGTCGATGGTGGACCGGAACAGCTCCGGCCGGTCGTACAGGCCGGCCAGGTCCCGGCACTGCGCCGGGGTGAGGAGCCGGAGCGTGACGGCACAGCCGCCAGCGTCGAGGTCGGCACTGATCGCCGGCCAGTCCGCCGCGGCGAGTAGCTGCCGCGGCGGGCCGGCGATGGTCGCGGTGGTCATGACAGGTCCGCGGCTAGCAGGGGCTCCAGCATCGGCTGCAGGGCGCCCTCATGAACCAGGAGCCACTGCTTGCGCTCCACTCCCCCGGCGTAGCCTCGCATGGTGCCGTCTGCGCCGATCACTCGGTGGCACGGGCGGACGATCAGCAGCGGGTTGGCGCCGACCGCGGCGCCCAGGGCCACGATCCGGTCTCGCGGGACGCCGAGCTGGGCGGCGAGCTCGCCGTAGGTGATCGTGGTGCCGTACCGGA
>Ga0210398_10006925_pt1 | contig 10341 bp, 6 predicted proteins | sample IncBWC4OmetaG_FD_161047 | JGI IMG/M metagenome (GOLD analysis project Ga0210398, IMG submission 161047) | Forest soil microbial communities from Barre Woods Harvard Forest LTER site, Petersham, Massachusetts, United States - Inc-BW-C-4-O | ecosystem: Environmental > Terrestrial > Soil >...
CCGCGAGGCTCGCATAATAGACCGCCATCGCCCATCCCAGTAAAGCAGCGGTGCGCCGCCGCGGCCCCGCGAAAACGGATTTTCGGGACCCGGCTCTGAAGAATCTGTCACCGACCCTGAGTTTTCCGGCAGGAAGTCTCAGAGACCGGCTGCCGCCATCATTCCGTCAAGGACCCGCTCGGCGGCAAAATGCTCCTGCGCCAATTCCCGCGCCGCGCGGCTGTGCAGCAGGTAGTCGGCGGCGATCGCATCGAGCGCGCCCACAGCCTCGTCCGCGCTCGAATACTCGAACAGGCCCCGCCCGACCGGGTAGAATTTGCTGAACCCGGTCGCCATCGTCACCACCGGCCGCCCGGCCGCTAGATAGCACACGCTACGATCGCTGAACCAGCCGCTGTTCGGCCGCACATAGATATCCTTGGCGACGGTGAACTCGCCGCGCGACCCGGCGATGAAGTCGCGATAGGGCACCATGCCGGCCGAAATCGGGCCGGGATCAACCAGCTGCCAGCCGCTGCCGGCAACCTTGCAGCGGATTTCGGCGTCGGGCGGGGCCATCGCCAGCTCGAAGCAGGTTTGCGGCCGCGATCGCGGCAGGTCGAGAAATCGCAGAAAGTTCGGATGCTTCGACCAGACATAGCGAGAACCCCCGAAATCGATGTCCTTGCCGCGGTTTTCCCAGGTGCCGATTGTGGTGAAGCAGCGCGGCACGGTGCGCGGCTCGGGCCACAGCGCCGGCAGGACCGGCGGCCGGGTCGGCTGCCAGGTGATCCCGGACAGCGGCACCGGGCAATCGGGCGCTCCCAGATTCTCGCCATAGCTGAAAAAATGCGTGTGCGCGTCGATATAGGCGCGCGCGTTGGCGTCGGCGCGGGCATATTTGATCTGCTCGTAGACCGGATCGGTGTCGATGAGGATGCGCACCGGGCAGGCCAAATGCTCGTCGCGCAGGCGGGTGGCCCCGCACAGGTTGATCAGCCCGTCCGCCTCGGCGTAGAGCCGGCGCACCTGCTCGCGCGGCAGCCCGTGCCATTGATCGTTGATCGCGTCCCAATAGGCCCAGCGCCCGCCGAGCCCGTGACGCTCCATCGCCCGGCGCAGATAGGCGACGTTGTAGTCGCACTCCATCATCACGCTGGCGGCGCGCGGGTCGTAAGGATTGGCCCCGCCATCTTCGATGTACCAGACCTCGAAGCCGAGCTCTTTGAGGCCGAGCAGGTAGTGCATCGCCTGCCAGGCGATGCCGGCGAGCGGCATCTGGCCGACAAAGTGGAGAACGAGGATCGTGCCGCGCGTGTTCACGGGTTGCACCATTGTCGGGTCTGCCGCCACAACGGCCGGCGCGACGATTCATTTCCGCTGCCGCTCCGCTGCGGCGCGGACGGGCGGCCGGTGCGGTTGCGGATCCCGATCCGGCGGGGGCGGCAAAACCCCCAATCCGCGAAGGGTTGCCCGCGCTCGCTTCGGCATGATAGGCAACGAGCCATGATCGAGAGCATCCTTGGATGGTTGACGGGCGCGGCGCCTGCCGGCGGGGAGCCCGGAGACGCATTGCAGCTCGCGCTGGCGGCCCTCCTCGTCGAGGCGGCTCATAGCGACGATCGGTCGAAGTCCGACCAACGCTTCGACTCGAAAGAGCGGGCCGTGGTCGCACGACTGCTCGAGCGTCGCTTCAAACTGTCGCACGCCGATGCACGCGCATTGCTGAGCGCGGGCGAGCGCGAGGCCAGCCGCTCTGCGGAGCTGTTCCACCTGACCCGGATCATCAACGAGCGGCTTTCCTTCGAGCAGCGGATCGAGCTGATCGAGATGCTGTGGGAGGTCGCCTATGCGGACGGCGTGCTCGATAAGTACGAGGACAGCCTGCTGCGCCGCGTCGGCGGGCTGATCTATGTGCCCGATCGCGAGCGCGGCTTGGCGCGGCAGCGCGTGCTCGACCGGCTGGGGCTCGACGCCACGGCCTGACCCGCCGCCCTGCGCGCCGCACCGAGCGGGCCGTAAGAGTTCAGGAGAAGAAGCCACTGCCATGACTTATGTCGTCACCGAAGCCTGCATCCGCTGCAAGTATATGGACTGTGTCGAGGTCTGCCCGGTCGATTGCTTCTACGAGGGCGAGAACATGCTGGTGATCCACCCCGACGAATGCATCGATTGCGGGGTGTGCGAGCCCGAATGCCCGGTCGACGCGATCATTCCCGACAGCGAGCCCGAGGCCGAACGCTGGGTCGAGCTGAACCGGGAATACGCGGCGAGCTGGCCCAATATCACCCGCAAAAAGCCGTACCCCGAAGACGCCGACAGCTGGAAGGACGTCCCCGACAAATACGAGAAGGAATTCAGCACCAAGCCCGGCGGCAGCTGAGCCGCCGAAATCGGGGGCCGCGGCCCGGGCGGACCAACGCCGCGCACCAACGCGGCGAACCACCCCCGAGGCGGGTTTCGCGATGCGGTATGCGTCGCGAGCATGCGTGACCCCCCTGGCTTCGATGAGGTTTTTGTGATACTGTTACTTTGGTGCTCTTGACGCGTTCCCTTCCGGTTCCGCGCTCTTGGCCGAGTTGTGGACGGTCGCCGTCGCCGCGGTGCGGTTGCGGCGTGAAGCGTCCCGGCATGATTACTCGGGTCGATTACGAGAGACGGACATGATGTCGGAAAAGCCTATATTCGCAACCGGAGACCTCGTCGTCTATCCGACCCACGGAGTGGGCAAAATTGTCGCCATCGAGATCCAGGAGATCGCCGGGTACACGCTCAACGTGTTCGTCGTGGCGTTCGACAAGGACAGAATGACATTGCGGGTGCCGCTGGGCAAGGCCAAGGCGTCGGGGTTGCGCAGATTGTCGAGCCGCAAGGAGATGGACGCAGCACTCGCCAAGCTGCGCGGCCGGTCGCGGGCCAAGCGCACGATGTGGAGCCGGCGCGCCCAGGAATACCAGGCCAAGATCGCCTCCGGCGACCCGGCGTCGATCGCCGAGGTGGTGCGCGACCTCTATCGCAATGTCGGCCAGCCCGAGCAATCCTATAGCGAGCGGCAAATCTACCAGGCTGCCCTCGACCGCTTCGTGCGCGAGTTCGCCGCGGTCGAGCGGATCGACGAGACCACCGCGACCCAGCGGGTCGAGCAATTGCTGACCGCCTGAGCGCGGCGGCATCCGGAGCCAAAGCGGCACGCGGTTGAACGGCGCAGCGCGGACCCAGCGTTTTGCGTGCCTGCGGGCCGCCCGGCGGGTCTGGGCGATCGCCGCGATCCATGCCGAGGCGCGTCGCCTGGCACTGGTGCACGATCGGATCAGCGAGCGCTTTCTCGATGGCGACCAGGTGGTCTACCTCGGCAACTACATCGGCCATGGCGAGGCGGTCGGCGCCACAATCGGCGAGATGCTCGATTTCCGCAGCCGGGTTCTCGGGCGCCAGCGCGGCTTTGGCTGCGACGTCGCCTTTTTGCGCGGGGCGCAGGAGGAGATGTGGCAAAAGCTGCTGCAGCTGCAGTTCGCGCCCAACCCCGGCGAGGTGCTGGCCTGGATGGTCGAGGCCGGCGTCGCGGCGACGGTGCACGCCTATGGCGGCGATCTGCGGCAGGGTTTTGCTGCCGCCCGCGGCGGCCCGCGCACGATCACCCGATGGACCGGGGCGCTGCGCGACGCGATGAACGCCGAGCCGGGCCACACCAACCTGTTTTCGGCGCTGCGCCACGCCGCCTTTACCGACGGGCGCGAACTGCTCTTTGTCCATGCCGCGGTCGATCCGTCGCGCCCGCTCGACGGCCAGGGTGATGCGTTCTGGTGGGGCCGCGGCGACGTACTCGAGCTGAGCGCTCGGTTCGACGGCTTCGGCCGCGTCGTTAGAGGCCTCGACCGCCAGCGGCGCGGCCTGGTCGAGCGCGAATTCGCGGTCTCGCTCGACGGCGGCGCGGGACGCGGCGGGCGGCTCATCGCCGCCTGCTTCAGCGCGACAGGGGCCGTCCTCGATCAGGTCGAGGCATGATCGGCCGCGGCCCGATCGCGAGGGAAACCGATTGCCGCGCATCCGCCCATCGAGGCACCTCACGGGGTGCCGCGCCGGAGTGCGGTCGTACCGGCCGGCGGGAACTTTTGCGCCCGCTCCCCTGTTGCGCGCACCAGTGCCGTTTGACGTGGGGGGACGGATGATCGCGGCGCCGAGCTTGCACCAAAACCCGGCTGGTCCGGTGCGCGAAGGCTTGCGCATCTACAACCTGTTTCCGACCCAGGCCGGCACGATCCGGCAATGGCACGAGCACCTGCCGCGGATCGCAGCGATGGGGTTCAATGCCGTCTACGTCAATCCGTTCCACTATCCGGGGTTCTCGGGCAGCCTCTACGCGGTCAAGGATTATTACCGGCTGAACCCGCGCTTTCGCGGCGACGAGCCGGGCGCCGACGACGGCTTGCTCGACGGCTTCACCAGGGCGGCGCGAGCCCACGGGCTGCGCGTGATCATGGATCTCGTTGTCAACCACACCTCCAAGGACAGCGAGCTCGTCGCCGATCGCCCCGAATGGTTCGCCCGCGACGCCGACGGCGAGATCGCCTCGCCCTATGCCACCGATCCCGCCGATCCGACGCGCAAGACGGTCTGGGGCGACCTCGCCGAGCTCGATTACCGGCCGCCGCAGCGCGATCGGATCACGGCTTATTTCCAGGATGTCGTGCGCCATTACCTGGGCCTCGGCTTTGGCGGCTTCCGCTGCGATGCGGCCTACAAGGTGCCGGCGCAGGTGTGGCGCAGCCTGACCGGCGCCGCCAGGGCGACCGAGCCCGATGTGGTGTTTTTGGCCGAGACCGTAGGCGCGCCGAAAGAGGCGGTGCTGGCGCTCGCCGATGCCGGGTTCGACTACCTCTTCAACAGCGTCAAATGGTGGGATTTCGAGAGCCCGTGGCTGCTCGATCAGTACGAAGCCTTTCGCCATATCGCGCCGTCGATCGGTTTCCCCGAGAGCCACGACACCGAGCGGCTTGCAAGTGAATTGCGCGCCGCCGGCATTCCCGACAACGAGATCGAGCCACGCTATCGCCAAGCTTATGCCTTCGCCGCGGCGTATTCGACTGGCGTGCTGATGCCGATGGGGTTCGAATACGGCTGGGCGCGGCGATTGGCGGTGGTCATGGGCGAAGATCCGGCGCCCGAGTCGAAGCGCTTCGACCTCAGTCCATTCATTGCCGAGGTCAACGCGTTGAAACGGGCAATCCCGGCTTTGAACGAGGAAGGTCCGCAGCACTTGCTGCAAAGCGACGACGCCGATCTCTTAATCCTCGAGCGCCAGACCGAGAGCGGCGACGACCGCGCCTTTATCGTGGTCAATCGCGATCGGCGCCGGGCGCACGAAATTACCCTCGACCACGAAATTACCCTCGACAAGATCGGCGGGGGCTCGGAAGGCTGGCTGCCGCCGACCGGGCTGACGGTCGCGCCGCTCGGGGTTCGGGTGCTGCGTGCGGAGCGGGCGGCGTCGCCGCGCCAGGCGGCGATGCACCCGCTGTGGCGGCCCGAAGCGCGGATCGAGATCGAGGAGGTCTACCCGCAGCTGGATGGCGGCCGCTATCCGGTCAAGCGGATCGAAGGCGAGATGTTCGAGGTCTGGGCCGACCTGTTCCGCGACGGCCACGACCGGCTGCGCGGGGTCGTCAAATACCGCCACGAAGATGGTGCCTGGCGCGAGGCGCCGCTGAATTTCTTCGACAATGACCGCTGGGTCGCGCGCTTTCGCCTCGACCGGGTCGGGCTGTGGCAATACGCGATCGAGGCGTGGACCGATCGCTTTTCGAGCTGGCGCGAGGAGGTCGAGAAGAAGCTCGATGCCGGTCAGGATGTAGCCCTCGAGATCGACGAGGGTCGGGCGATCGTCGAAGCGGCATTGGTCGGCGCCGGGGCCGACGCGGCGGCGATCCGGCAGGCCCTGCGCGGCCTTGAGCGCCCCGATACCGGCGGTCGGGCCGAGCTGCTGCTCTCGCTGCAATTGCAGGGGGCGATGGAGCGCGCCGCCCCGCGCGAGGGGGTGGTGCGCTATCCCCGCGAGTTGGAGGTGGTGGTCGACCGCAAGGCCGCGCGCTTTGCCGCATGGTACGAAATGTTCCCGCGCAGCCAGGGGCGCGAGCCCGGCCGGAGTGCCACCTTCGACGATTGCATCGCGCGGCTGCCGGAAATCGCCGCGCTCGGGTTCGACACCGTCTATCTGGTGCCGATCCATCCGATCGGCCGGATCAACCGCAAGGGCCGGGACAACAGCACCCGCGCGCAGCCCGGCGATCCGGGCAGCCCCTATGCGATCGGCTCGCCGGCGGGAGGCCACCGCGCGGTCGCCCCCGAGCTCGGCACGCTCGCCGATTTCCGCCGCTTCGTGCAGGCCGCCGCGGCCGAGGGGATCGAGGTGGCGCTCGATTTTGCCGTGCAATGCGCGCCCGACCACCCGTGGGTGCGCGAGCATCCGCAATGGTTCCGCTTTCGACCCGACGGCTCGATCAAATATGCCGAAAATCCGCCCAAGAAATACGAGGACATCGTCAACGTCGATTTCGACAACCCGGACCGTGACGCGCTGTGGGCGGAACTGCGCGACGTCGTCCTGTTCTGGGTCGGCGAGGGGGTGCGCACGTTTCGCGTCGACAATCCCCATACCAAGCCGTTGCCGTTTTGGGAGTGGCTGATCCGCGAAGTCAAGGCGCGGTGTCCCGAAGCCATTTTCCTGGCCGAGGCCTTTACCAGGCCCAAGATGATGCGGGCTCTGGCCAAGGTAGGGTTCACCCAATCCTACACCTATTTTACCTGGCGCAACACCAAGGCCGAGCTGACCGAATACCTGACGGAGCTGATCGAATTTCCAACCAGCGAATATTTTCGGCCAAATTTTTTCACCAACACGCCCGACATTTTGCCGGTCTTTTTGCAAGAGGGCGGCCGGCCGGCGTTCCGCATCCGTCTGGTGCTGGCGGCGACATTGTCGCCCGCCTACGGGATCTACAACGGCTTCGAATTGTGCGAGAACACGCCGATCCCCGAGCGCGAGGAATACCTGCACTCGGAAAAATACGAGTACAAGGTCTGGGATTGGGACCGTCCGGGCAACATCAAGGACGACATCGGGGCGGTCAACCGTTTCCGTCGCGCCAATCCGGCGCTGCACGAGTTCGCGAATCTGCGTTTTGTCGCCTGCGCCGACCCTGCCATCCTGGCTTACCTGAAAATCTCCGCGGATCTGACCAACACCGTGATCGTCATCGTCAATCTCGACCCTTTTGCGGTCCATGAGGCCGACCTCGAACTGCCGCTCGCGGCACTCGGGATCGCGCCCGAGCGCGCGTTCTTGCTCGAGGACGCCTTCACGCGAACCGTCGCGACCTGTCGCGGCGCGCAGCAGCGGTTTCGCCTCGCTCCTGACATCAATCCGGCGCTGATCTTTCGCCTGCTTCGCAACGAAACCGGCAACGAGGCCGAATGAGCCCTCCTGACGATGTCGCCGCCGCGCTGCCGCTCAGCCGCGCATCGGCACGCCCCGCGACCTCGGACCCGTCGTGGTACAAGGACGCGATCATCTACCAGCTGCACGTCAAGGCCTTCTTCGACGCCGACGATGACGGCATCGGCGACTTTCGGGGGTTGTGCGCCAAGCTCGACTACCTGCAGGATCTCGGCGTCACCGCCTTGTGGCTGCTGCCGTTCTATCCCTCGCCGTTGCGCGACGACGGCTACGACATTTCCGACTACAAAAACATCAACCCGTCCTACGGGCGGATGCACGACTTCAAGCAATTTGTCCGCGAGGCGCACCGCCGCGATCTGCGGGTCATCACCGAGCTCGTGATCAATCACACCTCGGATCAGCATCCCTGGTTCCAGCGCGCGCGCAACGCCAATCCACGCTCCCATCTGCGCGACTTTTACGTGTGGAGCGACACCGACCAGAAATTTCTCGATACCCGCGTCATCTTTGTCGATACCGAAAAGTCGAATTGGGCTTGGGACCCGGTGGCCCAGGCTTATTACTGGCACCGGTTCTATTCGCATCAGCCCGATCTCAATTTCGACAATCCGCGGGTGTTCCGCGCGGTCGTCGACATCATGCGGTTCTGGCTCGATCTCGGGGTCGACGGGCTGCGGCTCGACGCCGTGCCCTATCTGATCGAGCGCGAGGGCACGATCAACGAGAACCTGCCCGAGACCCACGACGTATTGCGCCGCCTGCGCCATGAGCTCGACCGCCGCTACGGCGACCGCATGCTGCTCGCCGAGGCCAATCAGTGGCCGGAGGACGTGCTGCAATATTTCGGCGCCGGCGACGAATGCCACATGGCGTTCCACTTTCCGCTGATGCCGCGCATCTACATGGCGGTCTCGACCGAGGACCGCCATCCGATCACCGACATCATGCGCCAGACCCCGGACATCCCGGATTCCTGCCAATGGGCGGTGTTTTTGCGCAATCACGACGAGCTGACCCTGGAAATGGTCACCGATCGCGAGCGCGACTATTTGTGGAACCACTATGCGGCCGATCGGCGCGCCCGGATCAACCTCGGGATCCGTCGCCGGCTGGCGCCGTTGATGGAGAATGACCGCCGCAGGATCGAATTGTTGAACGCATTGCTGATCTCGATGCCGGGGACGCCAGTGTTCTATTACGGCGACGAGATCGGCATGGGCGACAACGTCTTCCTGCGCGATCGCGACGGGGTGCGCACCCCGATGCAGTGGTCGTTCGACCGCAACGGCGGGTTCTCGCGGGCCGATCCGGCGAGCCTCTATCTGCCGCCGATCATGGATTCGGTGTACGGGTTCGAGGCGGTCAACGTCGAGGCGCAGAGCCGCTCGCCCTCGTCCCTGCTCAATTGGATGAAGCGGCTGATCGCCGCCCGCCGCTCGCGGCGCGCCTTTGGCCGCGGCACGTTGCGCTTCCTCTATCCGGCAAACCGGAAAGTCATCGCCTATCTGCGCGAATACGGCGACGAGACCATCCTCTGCGTCGTCAACCTGTCCCGCTCGCCGCAGGCGGTCGAGCTCGATCTGTCGGAATTTCGCGGCCGGCAGCCGGTCGAGCTGCTCGGGCGCAGCGTCTTTCCGGCGATCGGTGAGCTTCCGTATCTCTTGACCCTGCAAGGGCACAGCTTTTTCTGGTTCGACCTGATGCCGACCGCTCAAGACACCGTCAACCTGCCATCCTCGCCGCCGGAATTCGTCACCCTGGTGATGCCGCATGGCTGGGCCGATCTGCTGCGCCCCCACAACCGCCAGCAGCTCGAAGGCGAAGTGATCCCTGGCTTCCTCGCGCGGCAGCGTTGGTTTGCCGCCAAGGATCAGCGAATCAGGGCGGTGTCGGTGGAGGCCAGCGGTGTCGTCGAGCGGCCGAGTGAGGATGGGGCGGCGCCGGAGAGTTTTCTCGCCTCGCTGATCGAGGTGACCCTCGCTCGAGGGCAGCAGCATTATTTCCTGCCGCTTGCGGCGCTCTGGTCGCCGGCCGAGACCGAGCTGCGCCAAGGGCTGCTTCAGGTCACGCTCGCCGAGCTGCGCCAGTTTCGCCGCGAAGGCGCGCTGGTCGACGCTCTGTCGCAGGACGGCTTTGTCCTGGCGCTGATGGAGGCGATCGGGCGCGAGACGACGCTGCCGCTCGACGGCGGCGAAATCCGCTGCCTACAGACCCCGAGCTACGACCGCGCGGCGGTGCCGGAACATTTGACGGTTCGTCGCGCCGGGTTGGAGCAATCGAACAGCTCGGTCTTTTTCGACGAATTTGGCATGCTCAAGCTCTACCGACGGCTCGAGGCCGGCCCGCATCCGGAGATCGAGATGTCGCGCTTCCTGGTCGAGCGCGCCGGTTTTGCCAATACTCCACCGCCGCTCGCCACTATCGAACTCGCCGTCGGCGGCGAGAACGAGAAGCGGACCATGGCGCTCGGCGTGCTGTTCGGCTTTGTGCGAAACCAGGGCGACGGCTGGACCCAGGCGCTGAACTATCTGACCCGCTATCTCGACGATGCGCTGATCGCGACCGACGCGCGATCGTCGGAATTGGCCGATCCCGATGTTTTCTTTCTGGCCCTGGCGCGCCAGATCGGCATCCGCACCGCCGAGATGCATCGCGCCTTGGCCGAGCACGGCGGCGACGACCCCGATTTCGCGCCGGAGCCGATCACCCGCGAGGATCTCGCCGAATGGCGAACCGCGCTTGAAACCGAGGCCGCGTCGATGCTGAGCAGGCTGGAGCGAGAGGCGGCGCGGCTGCCGCCGACGGGACGCGAGCGCGCCGAGAGCCTGCTTTCTCAGCGCGACCGCCTGTTCGCGCATATTCGCACCCTGCTCCCCGACGAGGTCGTGGCGCAAAAGACCCGCCTG
>Ga0210398_10006928_pt1 | contig 10338 bp, 6 predicted proteins | sample IncBWC4OmetaG_FD_161047 | JGI IMG/M metagenome (GOLD analysis project Ga0210398, IMG submission 161047) | Forest soil microbial communities from Barre Woods Harvard Forest LTER site, Petersham, Massachusetts, United States - Inc-BW-C-4-O | ecosystem: Environmental > Terrestrial > Soil >...
CTGTTGTGAAGAGTGCGCTGCGGTGATAGGTTGAGAACACTGAAATCTCCAAAATGAACGCGTTTGCATACTACCGTGGTCGCACGGGTCGAATACTGGGAACTCCATGGCGCAAAACCAATCCCATCTCTGGCCGCAGCCGGCCATGCCGGCGGGCCGGGTCGCGGGAGGCGTTCACCCTGATTGAGTTGCTGGTGGTCATCGCCATCATTGGCATCTTAGCGGCCTTGTTGCTGCCAGTCTTGAGCCGCACGAAGGAAAAAGCGTTGCGGGTCAGTTGCGCCAACAACCTCCACGAGATCGGCGTCGGCTGGACCGTTTATTTGGGCGATTTCAACGCCCTAATGCCTTGTGATTGGCCCATTCCCGCCAGCGCAAATCCTTGGAGGACTGGTGAAATGTACCGCGTCGTGCCGGGAACTTCCCCGGGTAGCTCCGGTTCTCCCACCAACATCACCTTTGACACAGACGGACGGACGCCCCCCGGTCCGGACGGCCCATGGAATCTAGGCCTATTGTATTCGACGAGGGCGGTTGCAAATCCCGCGACTTTTTATTGTCCGAGCCAGAAGTTCAGCGTCAAATACACTCTGGACTACTACTCCACCCTTGGATTTCCGTCCACTCCGGTCGGCCTGGGGGACAACGAAATCCGCTCCTCATACAACTACTATCCCCAATCAAAAACGATCACTTCCATTGGCAACGGCCATCTGGGACCGGCGATCGCCCTGAAACAGGAAGATCTGGATTTGAACAGAACCGTCTTTACCGATTTGGTGCAGGACGCTCCTTCGGCCGCCCATAAGAACGGCACGACCGTCGCGGGTGTCAACGCCATGTTTGGGGACACCCACGTCAAGTTTCTGACCGCCGGCCTGAATCCCGTGGCGTTCGACCCAAATTTATGGAATGATCGGGGAACCCCCATCGGCAACAGTCCCCAGAATTTTCAATATTTCATGTCCCTGTTGCACCAGTGATTCCACGTTCCCGGGAGCATTCAGACATTTCGGGACCTTGGGAATCGCCGCCTTGCCGGCCCCAAGTCCCGCAACACGTCCAATCCTAGGCCAACGATCCCTCAACCATACCGGTACGGCTTGGACATCGTAAATGAATTCGGCAAATGCCGGACTTCCCTTACTTCGCCGTCCGTTAGAAGCACCTCCACAATATCGAACCGGATTTTCACCTCCGGATTCTTGATGAGCCTGAGATAATCCAGCGCTGTTTGCGACAGCAACCGCCGCTTTCGCGTATCCACGCTCGCCGCCGGTCGCGTCCAATCCTCCGACGAACGCGCCTTCACTTCCACGAACGCGAGGCAATCGCCGTCGCGAAAAATCAGGTCAATCTCCCCGCGCGCGGAACGAAAATTTGCCGTCAGAAACTTCAACCCCTGTTTCCGCAGGTGCGCCCTGGCTGCGCGCTCGCCCAGTTTGCCCCGCCGCAAATGTTCCGGCTCCGCCGTGCCCGTGAAGCAGGTTTTGAGCTTTGCGAATAGACTCACCAGCCACCGATTGAACACGAAATAAAGGCGGAGACAATTTTTTTCTGGGGACTCATCCCGGCATCACCCTCCCCAATCCCGATGATGCTGAACCCGAACTCCGGAACTTTGAGGGCCGGGAGGATTCACGCTCAATTCCAACAGCCTCTGAACATGCTGAAAGCGAGGTGGATAATCCGCATTCGCTTATAAGCATTGCCAATCGGGCGGCGGCTTTCTAAAATTTGTGAGTTGAAAAAGAGACCCAGCGCCAGGAGGAAAAGACCGCCGCCTCCCATGTCTGCGCGAAAACGCATGGGATTCCGCCTGGCGGCGGTTGTGGTGCTGCCGTTGCTGGTGTTTGGCCTGGTCGAGGGGTCCCTGCGTCTGGCCGGTTACGGTTACGACACATCGTTCTTCAAAAAGGTGCGCATCGGCGACGGAGATTTCCTTGTCAACAATGATAATTTTGTCCTTCGTTTTTTTCCCCCGCAATTGGCGCGTCTGCCGGCGGCCCTGCGGATGGAAGCGGAAAAGCCGCCGGGAACCTGTCGCATTTTTATTCTGGGCGAATCGGCGGCGCTGGGGGACCCAAGCCCGCCATACGGAGCGGGGCGTTATTTGCAGGCGCTCCTGTCGGAGCGTTTTCCCGGGCGGAAATTTGAAGTGGTTAACGTGGCCATCACCGCCATCAATTCGCACGCTATTTTGCCCATTGCGCGCGAGTGCGCGCGGCAGCAGGGGGACTTTTGGATCATCTACATGGGCAACAATGAAATGGTGGGGCCCTTCGGAGCGGCAAGTGTCTTCGGCATGCAGGCGCCTCCGCGAATGCTGGTACAATTGAGCCTGGCCCTGCAGAAAACGCGTACCGGCCAGTTGCTGCTTGAGGCAGGCCGCCGCCTTAAGGGGGAAAAAACTGACTCCGCGTCCTGGGGCGGGATGCAAATGTTTCTAGGCCACCAACTCCCGCCCGGGGACCAACGCAAGGAAACGGTCTATCGGAATTTCCGCGCAAACCTTCATGACATTGTCCGTGCCGGGTTGGACTCGGGGGCGCACGTGATCCTGAACACCGTTGCTGTCAATATGAAGGATTGCCCGCCGTTCGGTTCACTGCCTGCCGGCAGCGCGGCGCATTGCGCGGACGAGGAATATCGAACGGCCCGGGGTCTCCTGGAGTCCGGCGATCCCGCCGCCGCCGTGGAGTTTCAAAAGGCGTGCGACGACGACACGTTGCCGTTCCGCGCCGACTCCCGCATCAACAGCATCATTCACCAGACCGCGCAGGAAGAGGCGGCCGCCGGCCTGATTTTTTGCGACGCTTCCGCGCCGGAGACTTTGGACGAGCCGCGAGGCAGCATCGCCGGCAATGAGCTGTTTTACGAGCACGTCCATTTCAATTTCGAAGGCAATTACCGGCTGGGCCGGGCCTGGGCAAAGGCGATTGATCCGCTGCTCCCTCCCGAAGCGCGCACCGGCTCTTCCCCGGGCTGGGCTTCGCGCGAATCCTGCGAACGCCGGCTGGGGCTGACGGATTGGAACCGCGACCTCACCCTCAGGGAAATGGCCCGACGTCGAAGCGAGCCGCCGCTCAATGGCCAGAGCAACAATGCGCGGGAATTGGAGGAATTGCGGCGCCAACACCTGGCGCTCCAGGAGCGCATGAACGACCAGACTATCGCCGGGGCGCGCACGATTTACACCGAAGCCATCGGGCGAGCGCCGGACGATTACTTTTTGCGCTTCAACTACGGCGATTTTCTCGAGACGATCGGTGATGTGAGCGAGGCCGTGTCCCAGTGGCGTCAGGTCGAAGCCTTGCTGCCCCAATACTACATCGGCTATTTGCAGGAAGGCCGGATGCTTGAACGTGCCGGGCGGCTGGATGAAGCGGCAGACAGTTTCCAGCGCACGGTGAGGCTGAACCCGCGGGTGACCGCCGCGTGGTTCGAATTAAGCAACATCCACGCCAGCGAGGGAAAACTTCAGGACGCATTGTCCGAATGCGAACGGGCTCGCCTTCTGGAACCGGATGAGCCGGCATTCTATTTCTGCCTGGGCCGGCTGATGTCGCGCGCTAACAATCGCGCCGCCGCCATCGACAAATACCGGCAGTCAATACAGCTTCGTCCAGATTATTTTGACGGCCATCTCGCCTTGGGTGAGGAATTGTTTGCGGGGGGACGCAATACCGAGGCGGCGCGGGAAATCGAGGAAGCGGTGCGGTTGCAGCCCGGTTCTGCCGCGGCGCACCTGGCGCTCGGCCGGATCCTGCTTCAGCAAGGCCAGCAGGACGCGGCCAGCGAGCAATTCCAGCAAACCCTGAAGTTGGAGCCGGGGAACAGGCTGGCGAACGATTATCTCGGACTGACAAACGGTCATTGAAACAGGAATTCAGGGAGACGTGGGCGTTCAGCCTCAAAACAGCCGGGCCTGCCGCCGGCGTATCCGGCTCAAACCTAGGATCTGGCAGAATAACGCCAGCCGGCGAAAACCAACATGAGCGCCGCTCCGGAGAGTGGCAATCTTCTGGCCCCTCCATTGATCCCTGGCTTGGAGGGTCAAGGAATCAAGTAGGTGCTGATGCTTTGTAGATAGGTCAGGTCTGCGGTCTGATTCGCGGTGGGAGGCAAGTGGACGTTACCGCTGTTTCCGGGCAGGATCGTAGGCGGCGCACATTCCTTCAACACCGTGAGATCGTTCCACTTTCTGATCAAAGCGTGTCCGTCAGCAAATGACAGTCCGCCAGCGCTATTATGGTAGGAGGCCGGGTAATCAATCCAGTCGTTCACCCCGGGCTGACAAATGAAGGCCCCGTCATTGATGCTTACCGGATTCTCGTCAATAAAAACCCAGAGTTTGGACGGGCCGGGCTGCTGGAGATCTGTTTCCTTGTAGTAGGATTCAACCGTGGTGACACCATTATAAGGCACGATGGGGCTTAACCAGGCGTTCATCGAAATGCTGCGAACATGAGGATATTGAATTCCGACGAACCCGGCGACGTAGCTGTGATCCGCCGGACAGAGATAGACTCCGAGGTTGTTGATGTAAGGGAAAAGGAGGCCCACTTTGATCCAGGCCCATCCCACATTATTGCCGCCTGTGCCGGCCGGGCTCAACTCCGTACTCTTATCCTGCCGCCCCGGACACCACTGGGCATTTGTGCCGCCCGGCAGCGCAGAAGGATCAGTGGGGCTGGAAGGCTGGTTGTTTTCGTCGCCATTAGGCACGAGGCGGCCGGCATTGTCGGACGCATACATGATCCAGCCTAGCGTCAATTGCTTTTGGTTGCTGATGCAACCCACCGCCTGCGCCCGCTGTTTTGCCCTGGCCAAAACTGGAAGCAACAAGGAGGCCAGGATGCCTATGATGGCGATCACCACCAGCAATTCGATCAAGGTAAAACCAGCCCGCGTACGGCTCCCGGCGAGTCTCGTGCGTGTCCCGCCGTTATTTCTGCTTATTTCCATTTTTAAAATGATTGCCGGCCCCGTTGCCGGGGCCGGCAATTGATGCCAGTTTGTTATTGGACCTGCACCCGGTAATAACCCTGCTGTCCGCCCACAGATTCGTTGACGGAATGAACCGAGCCATCGCCCGTGATGGGCCCGCCTGAGGAAGACCATGACGCAGGGCTCACGGTCGGCGAGTACAGAACCTGATAACTATGTCCCGACTGTGTTGGGAAGGAGATGTGGAGCTGTCCGGACACAATCGTGGGTGTCAGGATGACCTGAGGCGGCGCAACGGTGAGCATATAGAACTCGGAGTTGATGTTATTGCCACTGGTGACTTTGAGCGTGGCTTTGCCGCCGAGCGAAATGATCGCCGGCGCCCCGTTGTTCGTCAATTGAATCCAATGCCAGGCCTGCCAGCCCGCGGCGTTCGGATCCGAGAAGCTGCCCAGAACATTGCTGGTCTGCAGCGAGGTGCCGACGCCACTGGTGACCACGCTGAGCGTGGTCCCGCTAAAGGGTCCGTTGCCACCGGCCAGACGGCCCCAAACATAGTAGTAGTTCGTCGGCCAGTCGCGGGTGTAATTAAACCAGTATCCGGCAGCGTAATATCCGACGTTGTAGGGACCGATATTCGGATCGCCGAATTGTGTCTGCGCGGCGCCGAACTTTTTGCGCACATAGTCAGACGCCGGCTGGGACCCTGAGGCATCCGCACGGTAGGGGTTCGTCGGTTGACCGGAGTTGCCAAAGTTCAAGTCTATTCCCTGTTGGGCCACGGCGCCAAGACCCGTAAGGGTGTCAGCAGCTGGCGTGAATCCGGTGGGGTAGGCGAAGTAGCTGTTCGTGGCGGTTTCTCCCGTTTGGGGAGTGTTTACGTCACAAGAAGGCACGGGATTGTCAATATACAGGCCGCTGATCCAGGCGGTGCCGTTGTTTGTGCTGAAATCATAATCGACGGCTTCCCATTGATAATTCGTTTCGTTGAAGGTGTCGAAATTCAGCGGGAACGAGGAGGAAAGTGCGGAGGTGTTGGTAACGCTGAGAACACCGGAATAGATCGCATTCAGGGCGAGCGGATAGGTGATGTTCCAGCTTGAACCTGACGCAGTGATGGTGGCTCCGGAGGTCACATCCACTCCGTTCAGGACGAGATCAATACCACTGCTGGCAATCGAAGCGCCATTGGCGGGCCCGACTGTGGCGGAGTATTTGTTGGTCGGCTCAAACGGATGCACTCCATCCGGATACTGGAATTGCAAAACGGGCGTCAAGATGGGCGTCACCGGCGTCAGCATGTAAAAACCGAGGTTGGGATTGCCCACCACCGTGGAACGCAGGGTTTGCACGCCATTCGTGAGGGTGACGGAGACCAGATTGCCAAACTGATCCACCATGGGCACGTACTTGTAGGTGTTCCAGCCATTGTCCGTGAAGCTCTGGGTGCCGATATTGCCGAGGACAGTCGTGGTCTGGCTTCCTTGAGTCGGGTCGCTGGTCACTTTAGAAATGGTGGTGTTAATGCCTGTTCCATCGGTGGCCAGATAGCACCAAATATTATAGGTGCCGGCCGGGGCCGAACCGCCGGGGCCGTAGGTCCGGCTGTAATTCAGCCAATCACCCACGCCATTGTAACCGACTTCCATCTGGGTAATATCATTGAAGTTGGTGTCGCCATTGGCGGCGGCAGTGACAAATTTTTGCTCCTGCCCGGTGCCACCAGAAGTGGGGACGGCGGGCTGTATGACAACAGCATCCGTCGGCCGATAACTCCGGGCTGATGTGTTGGCAGGATTTTTGTTCTCATCGATGTTTTGCGTCCCCACCAGATTTGTGTACAGAGCCAAACCTCCGTTTGCCGGCGTGTCAATGAACAGGCCGCTCGTGCCGGAGGTGTAGTTGAAGTCCGAGGCTTCGATGACCAGGGCAGGCACCAGGGTATCGAAAGAACTGCTGCCTGAAGCAGTGATATTGTTACCGTCCGTCACGAGGACAGTGACAGAATTGTAAACCGTGTTGGTCGCCAGCTTGAAGCTGATGCTTGCGCTTGCGGTTCCCAATCCCGGGACGCTTAACAAGGGCGAAGCGAGGCCATAGGTGTTGGTGGTGATGGTGGTCCCGCCCAGCACGGAGGTCTTGGTCACCACCTGAACATTGGTGATCACACTGTCCGAGGAGGTAACGGTGCAGGTCAAATTAGCATTGGTGCAGAGGGTGATCAGGTTGGGGGAAATAGCGGACAGGGCTGGGGGAACAGGTCCGCTGAGGAAGGTCAGATCAGCATCATCAAAGTAAACCGAACCGCCAGCGTACCCCGTGTTGACGAAGAGGGCTGTGTACAGGACCGAAGCCGTACCGGCCGGCGCGGTGAAAACGCCTGAAGGATAGGTGGCGATGACCGTACCGGTGGCGTTGCCCCCCGTCACTTGCACTTGATTGGTCACGGGCAAATACATCCAAGTGTCCAAAGGGAACGATCCGCCACCACCGCAAGTCAGGTTGGTGATAATCAGCGACGTGTAACTGGCGAGCAGATTGTTGCCGGCATCACGAAAATTAATCTGATAATAAAAACTGTTTCCTGCCGGAAGATCCTCATGCGAGACATAGGTCCAGGCACCGGCCGACCACGTGGAGCCAGGGGCTGCGGCGAATGTCTGGTCCCACCCGCTGTAATTGACCTGGGCATTAAAGTTGCCGTAAACATTGGCGACATTGGAGTTGCCGGGAGGGTAGGTGTTGACTTGTTGTGCGGGCGAGTCTGGCGGACAAGTGCCGGCGTTGTAATAAGTCGGCGTACCGTTCCCGTTGGTCGTGATCAGCGGGGTGTTGCCGAATCTGGTCCAACCAGTTCCTGATTGAATCAAGGGATTGACCAATAGGTTTCCCGCCATACCCACTTGGGCCAGCGCAAACATGGCGGTCAAAACCAGGACGATGGGGCTTTGCACAAAATGCCTCGCGTGATGAATTCCATCCACGAGCATTTCGCCTAGACGTTGTATTCTTTTCATAGGGCTTGTTGTAGGGATTTGGTTCTAAGTTGAGGTTTTTACTCTGGGGAAAATAAATAAGTCGGATCTTTTCCGAATGGGCCGACAAATTGTGGGCGTGCCATGTTCATTGGTGAGCTATGTAGTATTTTGTACTACACCACCCAAAACGAGTCAACTAATTTGTGAAATAAATCGAAATTATGGCACAAAACATATAACATGTTATCAATGAATGTGTTATATATTATACGAGATGTCATCCGCGCGATATTTTCTGCAATGGACCATGCTTCCAGCAATTGATTTGGAGTTCCTGCGCCAAAAATGACGTCAATCGGCGTCCAACTTGGCAATAAGCATCCGATGCAGCTGGTACGGAAGTGGAGTCAAATTGAAACTGAAAGCAAGCTCTCCTCGCTCGGAGGTTTGTTGGAGAGCCGGCGAATGATCACAAGCGGGGGCGTCATTAGCCTCCGCTGGAGCTGCTCTCTTCCAAGCAATAACGCATGGCGTGAAGCACCAGTTCGCTGGAGCTTTTGACACCCAATTTCTCCTTGATCCTCGCGCGGAAGGAATTGATGGTGGCGATGGTCAAGTTAAGTTCGCCGGCGATTTGCCGCGTCCCCCTGCCCTTGCCTAACATGCGAAAGACCTCCAACTCCCGGTCGCTGAGGGTCTCTGTCGCCGAGCGCGGCTCGTCTTCTTTTCCGAGCATGAACTTCGAGAGCATCGCCGTGGACATCGCATCGGACAAATAGAGATTGCCCGCCAGGACTTTGGAGATGGCAGCCTGCACGGTCTTCGCCGGCTCGTGTTTCATCACATAACCCATGGCTTTGGCACGTATGGCGCGCTGAGCGAAGAGCGATTCGTCGTGCATCGAGATGACAAGCACCGGTAATTCCTCGTATTGTGCCTTGACGCTTTTAATGAGATCCAATCCGCTGGCCCCCCCGAGCGAAATGTCAACCATGACCAGGTCCGGCTCCTGTGCCGGAATGGCGGCCAGTGCCTCTGCAGCGTCGGCGGCCTCGCCGCATACGGTCCATTCCGGGTTGCGCTCGATCATCTGACGCAACCCTTCGCGGAAAAGAGGATGGTCGTCCACGATAAGAATCCGGCTCTTTTGTGAGGGAGTTTCGCTCATATTCAGCGGAGACTGTTTTCCAAGGGCCGGCCATTGCCAGTTCCAGCCAGTTCATCCCGCGCGGCGGGGGAAAAGATACACGTTAAATGAACGCCCTTCCCCGGGGCGCTCTGTATATTCAGTGTGGCCCCGATCACGCGCGCCCGGTATTGCATAATGCGGATGCCCATGCCGGTTTGACCTTTGTCGGACGGCGAAAAACCCGGGCCGTCGTCGCGCACGCTGAGAAGGCAGCGCTCTCCTTTTGGTTCAAGGGAAATCAGGACATTTTGAGCATTCCCGTGTTTGCAGGCATTGGCGACCGCTTCCAGTACAATGTAATACGCATGGAGCGCGGCTTCGTGGCCCATCTCTGCCGGAGGATTGACGCACGAAAATTGGCAGTTGGTTTTAAACAATTTGCTCGAATTGCCGGCCAGTTCCTCCAGGGACAAGGCCAAGCCATGCTCTTCGAGCCTGACAGGGAACAGGCCGCGAGCGACGCCCCGGGTTTGCACAATGGCTTCGTTAATGAGCGTCCCGATGTGTTCCGTTTGTACCGATTCTGGAAGGCTCTTTTCTTCGAGTTGATCGGCCAGCGATGCCATCATCAGAGCAATCCCTGCCAGTTGTTGACATACCCCGTCATGCAGGTCATGGCCGATGCGGCGCTGTTCGCGGTTGCTGATTTCCAGAATCTCCCTCTCCAGCCGCTTGCGTTCAGTGATGTCGCGCGCGGTGCCCTCGACTTCGACTGCCTTCCCTGCCTGCTCAATCAGGCGGGTGCTGATTTCCAGCAGGACGCGCTGGCCCTTCGCGCCCACAAAATCCCATTCCAAGGTTGTGGAGATGGCGCCCTTTGCGACTTGTTCCAGCCATTGCTGCGCAGCGGGGCGTTGTTCAGGGGCCACAAATTCCAGAATGTTCCGCGACAGAATGTTGTGGCGTGGCCGTTGCAAGAGAGTCTCGCCAGCCTGATTGATGGAAGTAATGCGGCCAGTCAGGTCATGCGTATAAACCACATCATTGGCGTTTTCGAATAAATCCTCGTATCGCTCCTTGAGCGACGCCACCATGTCGAGCTTCTGCCGGATGATTTGGGTCTGCTCCCGGACGCGCCGGTGCAAGACGGCCACCCAGGCAAAAGCCAGCAAGAGCACCACACCCAGAATTCCCAGGATCCAAAGCAGTTTTTGTAAATTCCACCATGGTACGGAGCGAAGAATGGTGACATCCCCCACCGTCCGCATAAGAATTCGGACG
>Ga0210398_10006930_pt1 | contig 10336 bp, 18 predicted proteins | sample IncBWC4OmetaG_FD_161047 | JGI IMG/M metagenome (GOLD analysis project Ga0210398, IMG submission 161047) | Forest soil microbial communities from Barre Woods Harvard Forest LTER site, Petersham, Massachusetts, United States - Inc-BW-C-4-O | ecosystem: Environmental > Terrestrial > Soil >...
GAGGCGCACATGCGCGGTGATGCGCCCGCCGAGTGCGATGCGCCCCTCGACCCGGATGATCTCGGGGTTCCATTCCCGATACCGTGCGCCGTCGGTCAGGACGGCCCATACCGCCTCCGGTGATGCGCCGATGATCGAGGTGCTGGTGTATTCCTTCATGCTGTGAGGTTACCGAGCGAGGGTTGCCGGCGCACACGCCCGGCGTGAGCGCGATGCGGCGCGCGTGCACAACTTTTTTCGAGCGCCCGCACTGCATGGCCACCGACGCTCATGTTCCGCTGCACGCTATGTTGGGCGCAACGCCGGAGGTGGAGGCTCACGTGAGATACTTCCACGTCCATGTGGAGGCACCATCGAGCTTGCGAATGCGGGCCGCCCGCAGCACGTGCGGTTCGAAGTTTGTCGCATTTATGGCTACGGTGCCGCGGCCCCACTTTTTTCGGTACTTGTAGTGCGTGATGCAGCCACAGGTCTTGCAGCGAAAGTAGGCGCGAATCCTGCGGCGCCACGAGTAACTGGACAGCCCCCCTCGTGGCGCTTGAATTTGCACCGAGCCGGCCGGGTAGTACGCCCACAGTGCGCCGTATCGGCGGCAGATCGAGCAATTGCAGCTGGTCACGGTGCGAGGCGCTCGGGGCACGTGAATGCGGACCCGGCCGCAGTGACAAACGGCGCTGAAAGTCGATGGCGCGGATCCTTCAGCGTCTTCTGATGAGCGCGATCGGCCGAGCTTCGGCGCATCAGAAGTGCGCGGGCGCACAACCCTTCTTGGCGCCCGCGGCGCCGTCCGCCTGCCTGTCACGGCCGCTCCAAGCGTGGGCTAAGCGGCGCTGAGGTTACGCGGGAGTCGTCGGCTTCCTGTCCGAAGGCCATGCCCCAAACGCAAGATAGTAAGTGAAGATCAGATTGGCCAGCGGCACCACGATCAGCAGGCCAAGCCAGGGGGAATGGCCGACTCTCTTGCAGATGCGCCAGAAGGGCACGATTGCGATGGCCGCTACGATCAGCCAGGACGGACCCCACACATGATGGTAGTACATACGTGTTTATATGGACGCCTCCCGATGGCAAGGTCTCTTCGGTGTGATGGTCGACAGATGAGGCTGCAGGTTTATATCCGGCCTGTTGTGCAAGCCGAAGCCTGCGGGCCCTGATGGATTTCGCTGACCCGCGCCTCATTTCTCCAAAGAGCTCGAAGCTCGGACACGTATTCAGGCTGGGCGGGTCACGGTCTGACCTATTGACCATCACACGTTGTATTCCTTGCGCAACCTTTTGGCGTGCCTTCCTTTGTTAACGGTTAATCCACCGTGTGTGCAACCCTAGGCGGGTCGACTCACGTACCCGGAGTGATACGCTCGTTCATGCGCCGTCAAGGCCCAGATCGTGCGTGCCATCTTGTTCGCCATCGCCACAACGGCCACATTCTTGGGCCGACGTTTCACTAATTCGCTCAACCACTCGGGCGGGGATTTGCTGTGCGTCAGCACCGAGCGAGCGCCGTGGATCAGCAACGTGCGAAGGTACTTATCCCCGCGCTTGCTGATACCGAGCAAGCGGACTCGGCCACCTGTGCCACTCTGCCGCGGCACCAACCCCAGCCAGGCCGCAAACTCGCGACCCGACTTAAATGCCCTTGCATCTCCCATCGTTGCCACCGCCGCCGTCGCACTCAGCAGGCCCACACCCGGGATCGCCGCGATACGCTGGCTCATCGGGTCCTGGCGCTGCCATTGGCGCAAACGCCGCTCGATCTGGCTGATCTGCTCGTCGAGTTCCCCCAGGCGCGCGTGCTGTTCACGCAAAGTCTCGATCACGATCGCCGGTAACCGATCCGCCAGACGCCCCAAAGCGCCCGGGATATCTCGGTGGATGCCGGCGCGGCCCTGGGGCATCACCTCCCCGTACTCCGTGAGCAGTCCCCTGAGACCGTTGATCTGCGCGGTGCGGAACTTCACCAGCTGCTCGCGCATCCGATGCAGCGCCAGCACCGCTTGCTGCGCCTCACTCTTGACCGCCACCGCCTTGATCCCGGGCTGCTGCACCGCCGTCCAGATCCCGCGCGCATCCGCCACGTCGTTCTTGTTGCCGCCCACAAACGGCTTGACCATCCGTGCCGACATCAGCTTGACCTCGTGACCGAGCTTCTGCAGCGATCGCGCCCAGTGCTGCGATCCCCCGCACGCTTCCATGCCGATCAAGCAGTTAGCCCGGTTGGCAAAATGCTCCAAAAACTTCTCCCGCTTCAGCTGCAGCGCCACGATCTCCCCCGTCTGCGGCTCCACCCAATGCAGTTGAAACACCCGCTTTGCGATATCCACTCCAACCACGATACGATTCATGTCGGACCCTCCGGTTGCCTGTGAAGACTGAACACCTTCCACCTCGGGCACTTTGATGCCGTCGGCCCGGAGGGTCCACTGCCTCACACACCTCACCCGCTCACTTCACCTTTGAAGTGGGAGGCGTCCATACCATTTCTCCCTGCGCCAGAGCGATGACTTCGGCCCGCTATAAATGTGCTTTCCGTTTCGCGCCGTCAAGTGATTGGCCGCAGCGAGAGTTGCTCGGCGCGGGCCAACTTCTTGCGATAGCAGACGACGCGTTCGGTCTCCTCGAACCCGGCAGCCATGTGTGTGGCGTGGCTTACCGTGTTATCGATAGGCGCATCGGAGGCGAACTCGGCGCAGCCAAGGCTCCGCGCCCAGTCTTCTGCCGCCGCAATGAGCGCGCGTGCGACACCGCGGCGCCGGTCCGGCGGAGCCACCCAGAGCCCCTCTAAGAATGCAACGGGGCTGCTCTCGCAACCATTGACCGGGTCGCTTCGAAGGAGCGTCTCCGCGAAGCCAGCGACATTCTCTTCGAGCAGCGCGAGCCAGGCCGCGAACGGGGTTGAGCCTCCGAGCAGGCGCTCGATCTCGTGCTGGTGCGTCGTGAGCGTTGCCTCCGGCCACAGTCGCTCGCGACAATCGGCCCAGCGCGGATCGGCGCTTAAGCAACGGACGAGGCGCATCTCCAAGAGACACCTAACCCCTGAGCGGTTGGTGGCCGCGGCGATTACCCCGGAATCTCGGGTTCCACGAGCTTCGCAAGTTGCGCGAGCGACTCTTGCCAGCCGAGGTAGCACATCTCGACCGGAATCGCTTCCGGCACCCCTTCCTGCACTACATTGAGCTCGGTTCCGCACGACACGGGCTTCAGGGTGACCGTCGTCTGCATCTCTCCGGGGAGGTTCGGATCGTCGAACCGGTCCGTATAGCGAATCCTTTCGAATGGCACCAGTTCGCGATACTCCCCGCCAAAGGTGTGACCGCCGCCGGTCGTGAAGTTCGTGAACGACATCTGGTAAGTGCCGCCAATCTTGGCATCCAGGTGGTGAACCTTGCAGGTGAAACCGTAGGGCGGCAGCCACTTGGCCATTGCGTCGGCGTCTAAAAACGCGCGATAGACACGTTCGGGATTCGCCTGCAATACGCGGTGAAGTCGGATGGTCCCGGTGGGCATGATCAGTTCGCCTTTCGATTCGTCGTTTGCTCGGAGGTGGGTTTACGGCCTTGCAACAGCGGCCTTGATGTCAGTGGCCGACTACGGCGGTTGCGAGCAGTGCCACGCACCACACATCACAAGCCGCCCCCATGAGCAGGCGCATCGACCGGTTTCGTCCGTAGCCAACCGGGCAACGCGCCCCCAAGAATAACGAGCGGTGCGAGCGTGCCCAGAAATATGACGTGATACCAGATCGGGAATTTCGCCAACAGGTTGTAGTGCACGGGAAGAAAGAAAACCACCATGATGATCGAGAGAACGTAAATGGGCTTGCGTAATCGCCCCGCGACGTACCAGCAGGCAAAACCTGCAACGAGGGATGAAAAAAATCCCACCGCGAGGCGCGCGAGCAGCATCGGTAGTGTGAAGGACAGGGTCGCTTCGGCTGCGGTGTACGCCGGTATGAGGGCCCGGAGCAGGAAGTTTGCCAGCGTCGCCGCAACAAACCAGACGACAAACCCCACCACAACGCTCATCGTCGCTTTGACCATGTCACTGTGCCCCCTGTGATACTTCGCGGCGCTCGCGGCTCTTCCGCAGCTTGAGCCGCCAACCGCATGCATGTCCAGCGCGAAGCGAGCGCAGCATCTTCGCGCTCTTCGGGTGCGCACATCAAACTTCGGACGCCGGGGGCAGAGCGTTGCCGCGGCTTTTACGACTTGGCCTTGGCCCTGCCTCGTTCCTTGATACGAGCCTTGATGATCTTGGTAATGAGCGCGTGCGGGATGGGCTCAGACAGCGGGAACTGCAGATTTCCTTTGGGCCCGACGTATCGGGCGATGAGTGGCTTCAATGACTTGTCGTATACGGGTGGGTAGAAGCCGATGTGCTTCTTGAATGCTGCAAAGTAGACGAGTACCCCACCCAGAAAGTACGCCGGCATGCGATAGCTGATTCGCTCTTCGGCGGTGGGCGCAGCCTTGCGCACCGTGAGTCGGATCGCTTCCAGGATGGGCTGGACCTCCGGAGGCGATGATGCAATGTAGGCGTCTACAGATTGCGGAACAGCCATGACCTTGCGCACCCTTGATCAGAGGCCCGACCCGCTTGGCGCTTGGCGTGCGTGCTCAGGGCGCGCGTCAGTTCGACTCTCATCGGCCGCTCCCGGCGTCAGGTGCCGTTGGCATTGCGCCTCAGAAATGCATATTCGGAGGGAGGCACGCTCTTGATGTAATCGCCCTCGGGCATACGAGCGAGCACGGTGGAGTCGAAAAACTGCAGGTTCAATGTCCCTGCGCGCACGATGATGCCCTTGGCCGGTGGAGTAGCGTAGTAGTGTCCCCAAGACCAACGTGACCTGTTGTTTGACACCCACTGCGTGAGCTTGCGGTAGCCCTCACTCGAAGGGTCCAGGGTGTAGTGGTCACCACCGACTTCGACTACCTGGACAGGCGCATTAACCGGCAGGGCCAGCGGCAAGTGCCGCTCACAGCCAGCCAACGCGATGAAGCAAAAGGCAACAACTGACATGCCCCTACGCACAGCAGGCACCTAACCACGAGCTCGAGCGAGCGGCCGCGCTCATGCTTCTGACCAGCGAAGCGAGCGCACTCCGTCTTGGGGCGCCCACGACCCCTTCCACCGCTCCTGTCACGGCCGCTTCCGACAGGTAGGCGCCAACCCTCGAACGTGACCTCGCGCCATTTGTTTCAGCCTGCCCGTCATTCGACGCCTTCGACAATGCGCAAGTCCCGATCAACGGCGTCCCCGAGTACGCGCAGTGCCTGCTGATACGCAGGGCTGTCATGCGCGGCGATCGCCTGCGCGACGCTATCAAACTCGATGAGGACGATGCGCTGATCAAGCCCACCTTCATAGACGCGCGCAGGCAGCCCGCGCGCCAGGAAGCGACCGCCCGCGCCTTGAAGCGCAGGGCCAGCAAGCCTGGCGTATGCAGCGAGGGCCTCTTGATTACGCACCGAGCGGTACGCAGAAATCCAAAATGCTTTAGCCATAGTTTTGAGGAGTATCTGTTCGAACGTTTATTCGTCTTGGAGCAGTGTCGCTCTGAATGAGAAGAGCCGCAATCGATGCGAACGCATGGAGGTCGCGGCCGAACGTCGAGCTTAAGCGGCCGCCCGCCGCCATGGAATAGGCGACGCGAGCGCACAATGGACTCGCGTTCGCGGCGGAACCTGATCAGGGCTCACGGCCGCGGCAAGGGTTGGTTAAACGCCTTCTCATTAGATTACGTACGAGCGATTCACGATCACTCGCCACTTGCCGAGGAACTTCAGCAGAAGCAGCTGTCCGAACGCATCGGAAGTGCCGAATGCAACTAACATGGTTCCACGTGTAGGGGAAGACAGAACTTCCAGTTTGACGAAGTCGGCGCGTGCGCCTTCAGGTCGTTCGGAGTACGACTTTAACGTGAGTGTGGGGTATTTGGGTTGAAGCTTCTCAAAAAGCAGGGGGCCAACTGAGCTCTTCACATAAACCACTGTGCCGCGCGGAAATCGCGATAAAGGCTTGTCTGAGACGACGACCAGTGCGTCCACGATGTCGTCGGCCATGATGACGCCTGGCGCTGTGCAAAGTGCGAGATACAGAGCCATCGCTGCAGCAACCACGCCCGCAATGAAAGCACCGACGAGGACTCCAACACGGCGCATGAGTTCACCAGGTATCTAACGGTGAAGTTGAGGGGTCACCCGGAAATTTACCCCTTTTCGCCTTTGCTGCGGGACGTTGTCAGGCGTCCTCCCCTATAAGTGCCTCTGCTCGCCCACGGCATAAGCCTCGGTCAGCCAGCGACGGAACTGCGCATCGATGTCGGCAGGTGTGCTGAATCGGAAGTGGTGGACGTGATTGCGCGCAGATAGTGATTCGACGCGTCGAAAGCGCGGCTGTTCGATGCGCCGGGCCAGGACAAGATGCCCGTCGAGCGAGCCATTGCGCGGTGTGACCTGAGCAAAGGACATGCGAACCTGGAAGGCGATACGGGTCTTCTCCGGCAGTACGGTCACACGACCCCACGATCTCACGGCGCGTGCAAATGCCTCGTACAGCGCACAGATCTCTCGCGGCTTGCCTCGAAAGTGATGTGTGAGGTCATGCCGGCCACAGGCATGGGACTGAATGCGATTGGCGAAGCGGCGGCGACACTTCGGGCAGCGCCAAAGCGGTTTGCGGAGGGCAACGCGCTGACTGATTTCCAATGCGGCGTCCAAGGGTGAAGTTAAGGGGCCACTGGGGGCGCCCAATGTGCGCACCCGCGGCGCGGTCGCTTAGCTGTTGCGGCCGCGCCAGCGATCGTTGGAAGTTGCGCCGCTCTTCGGAGCGGTGATGTCATATCCACAGGTCTGGCAGGTCTTCGGGATCCACAGGTGGAATTTTGATGCAAACGGAGCGACGCACGATGGGCATTTGATCCTGCCTAGGGCAAAGGCGCACGACACCAGGAGCCAAGGGATGGCTAATGCGATCAGCAAGATAGCGGCTGCGGTCCAGACGTAGATCAGAAGTGAGAATAACCACGGAAAGATCCACCGAAATACAAGAACCGCCAAAGCGACTGTGAGTAACGGCGCGAAGGCGTTAGCGAGCGACCGATAAAGGCGCAGACGCCGCACGCGAGCGGTCAAAGGCGGCAAAGAGGCGGATTGCTGCATGGCGACTTCCAACGTTTGAGCTAGGGGGCCGCTGCCGCATAAGGTACAGGGATGTCGCAGCCCATCGCAGCGGTCCGCTTGAGCGGCGGGTTAGATCTCATTGGCCAGGTCTCTTTTTAAATCCGTGGTGTCCAACTCAAAGATATGATTGTCATAGTCGTAAAAGTAAAGTGCAGTGTCTGATCTTGCAAAGAAGAACTGTTGGCCCATCTGCTTCAGTTTTTCTGCGCATGCCAAAAGTTCTGACTTTGAAACGGAGAATGCAATGTGGTCCCCGGTGCGCGAGCGCTGCACATCGGCCTTGGCCAGCACAAACCATGTTCCTCCGAGTTGAATAAACGTTTCGTCGTGACCATCTGAGTCTTTGCGCGATACTATTGTGGAAGCGAACAAGTCCTTGAAAAGCGTAGCCGTGCGTGCGGGGTCGCGGACGACCAACGCGATATGATCGATTTCTTTGAGCATGGAAGCTCCTGAAATCTAACGGTGAAGTTGAGGGGCCGCCGCCCAGAAGCGCGACCTAGGCGCCGGGGCGCACACTAGTCTGCCAGCGCCCGCGGCGCGGAGCGACCAGTCGTTCACGGACCCCTCCAATGTCAGGTGCCGACTTCAGCTGCGCTTGCACACTGCGTGCACCGCCTAAGATTGGCGCGCCTCCTGGAGCACCCAGCCGTTACCGTCTGGGTCGCTGAAGGTCGCGTATCGACCCCAAGGAGCCGATTGGATCGCGGTCGCGGTCGACAGCCCACGTTTCTGGAGGGTAGCGTAGGTTGCATCAAGATCATCGGCCAATAGAACTAAACCCCGCAGTGAGCCCGGAGGCATCGATGGGAACCACGTCACCAATGTAATGGTTAACGTACTGTCCGTAGTGGGCTTCACTTCGATCCATCGAGCGTTGTCGCGGAACGGGCTATCGCGTCCAACGACGAAACCCAGAACATCAGTGTAAAAAGCCTTGGCGCGATCTTGATCGGAGACCGGCACAGAGACGATTGCTAGTCTTTGGATACCCATGTCAAACATCCTCCTGACGTCAGATCTAGCGTCGGTCACGTATCGGTGTAGTTGAAGGCCGCCCGGAAGCGCCCAATTAGCGCCGCGGGCGCACAATATCTTCCCGCCCCGCCCCGCGGCGCGTAGCCAGCCACCGTTCGCGGACCCCTCCAACGATTGCTAGAGCGGGCGATCACTTGTGCGCCTCCATATACGCGCGCAATAGTGCATTCATCCTCGACTGATACCCGGCACCCTGCTTCTTGAACCATTCGATAACGTCGGAATCAATGCGTAACGAAAGGAGTGCCTTCTTTGGAACAGGCTTCAAGCCCTTGCGCGCGACGGCGCGAGCGAACATCTCCGGAGTCCACTCCGGCGCATCGCCGTCGCGCACAATGTCGGCGTCAATCATCTTTCGGACTCGACGGAGGTCGGTCGAAGATCTGCGAGAAGTAGTAGCGCGCTTCATGTTTCGTGGCCTTGCGGAATGGAAATTCTGCGAATGTCTTCACCGCGCTCAGTGCGCGTAACGGACACGACCTGGTCCTGCAGCAGACCCAGGGTGAGGAATTGGCGCTCACCATTAGGCCTCGCGGGTGTCTTCAGCAGGGAGTGTAAACCTGCGGAAGATCTTCTCGGCATCGCGAAAGTCGATGCCGTGCTTTTTCAGGTTGGCGCGTCGTTTCGCCTCGTCCCAAGCGAACACGCGTGAGTGTAGCTACGGTACGTAACTACGGCAAGCCCGCCCTGCGCTCTAACGGCTAGCTTGAGCGGCCGCCTGCCGCGGTTCAATAAGCGACGAGAGCGCACAATTGTCTAGCGCCCGCGTCGCGTCCTGGTCAAGTCTCATGGCCGCTCCAAGGGGTAGTTAGGTAACATTCGTAGCGGTGCGTAGTCATCATGAAGCGGATTGCGCGTGAAGAAATAATCTTATAAAGCGAAGCGCCAACGCGCCCGACACGCCTAGGAAAGTCAGAGCGAATGCGAGGCTGGCGATTCGGAATAGATCTCCGACAAGGACTGTCGAACGATCACCGAGTTGACCGTACCCCCGCCTGATCAAGAACCGCCATACCGCTACCGGTCCAAGTGAACGACGGTTCGCTACGTCACTACCAAGTTCGTGACGGACCGCCGTTGATTCAACTGACGCGAGACGCCTCCAGAACAGCCATTCAAGAGCAGCCTGCAGCAGTCCGAGGACCGTTAGCCCTATGAATGCCCATGTGAATAGAGGATCACGCATATGACGAGCCCCGAAACCGCCGTCTCCGGTACGTTACCTAACGGTAAGCTTGAACGGCCGGCAGCCGTCCTTCGATCTTATGGTTTATCAGGGCCGCTCCAAGCGTCTGTTAGATCTCGTACCGACGCCTTCAGCCGAGCTCGCGCTCTAAATGCACCTTGGCGAGCCACAGTACGGCGAATACGAAAGACCCAACGCTGAGCCCGAGCATAATGACAATCACCTGGCGAAGCCGAAAATCCCAGTCTCGGTCAACAAGGTACGCGGAAACGGCTGCCATCAGGTAGACGTATCCAACAACCGTGAGGGGAAGCAGCGCCAACCCAAGAATTGTGCGCAAGTTACCCGCGATCCGCGGATGTAGCAGTGCGAACCAGCAGATTTCTGCAACGAGGAGCGCCGCGGCCCAGAGGCGCCACCTTCGAAGTGCTGGATTGTCCGGAATGAATCGCATATCGAGTCCTAACGATAAGCTTGATCAGCCGCCCGCTGCCGTTCAATCGGCGACGCGAGCGCACAATCGCTCCGCGCTCGCGTCGCACGCTGTCTACGCGTCACGGCCGCTCCAAGCGCTGGTTAGACGCCCGCACTAAATTCATGGCCTGAACTCAGCGAGCTTCTGTCTCAGATAAGCCTCCGACGAGAGTACGCGCCCGTCAGCAAACCTAATCTGGTAGGGAGTTCCGGAAACCGATGAAACAGATGCGCAGAGTCGAATGAAGTCCTCAGCTGTAACAACTCGAGACCCGGCTGTTCGAAGCTTCAGCCGTAAGTGATCCGCGGCGCTCTTCGCGTCGTATGCGGTGCCGTTACGTATAAATTGAGCGTCCTTGAGCGTTTCAACCGACGCTATCAGGTAGTCGATCTTCCGCGCTTCCATTGAGTCGGAGTCTGCGGCGTGTGCAAATGCACCGAGTGAAAGAACGAACAGCCA
>Ga0210398_10006931_pt1 | contig 10336 bp, 6 predicted proteins | sample IncBWC4OmetaG_FD_161047 | JGI IMG/M metagenome (GOLD analysis project Ga0210398, IMG submission 161047) | Forest soil microbial communities from Barre Woods Harvard Forest LTER site, Petersham, Massachusetts, United States - Inc-BW-C-4-O | ecosystem: Environmental > Terrestrial > Soil >...
GGTAGTTGCCGTTATCGTCGGTGCTCCAGATCGTGTAGGCGTCAGCGCCGCTCTCCTTCCAGGCGACCTCGTAACCGCTCGCCGTCTTGACCGCCCCAATCGGTGCCCAACTCCCGAACTCGCCGGCAGTGACCGCGCTCCCCTGATACATCAGAAACGGCCCAGAACCGCCGCTCGCAGGGTCAAGGGCAAACTGGTTGGCAACCGCCATCAAATCTGTCGTGCCATTCGAGGCGATCATAACCGGTGTCGTGGGCGGATCGACGGCGACCGAAATCGTGTCGCCGTCGGCCAACAGCGTGCTCAGACTGACCGCGAAGGTCGTCTCCCAGTATTGGCCGGCCTCGACACCCCAAGGATTGCGGATGTCGAGCACGCCGGTTGAGGCGTTGATGCCATAGATCGATAGGGCATGGTCGGCGACCAGCGTCTGTTCGCCGTTCGCAAGGTCAACCGCGTTGGTGTAGGAGGAAAGAATGAGATCGTCGCCGGCCGTGAGATCGGCTGCCAAGGCGGCGAACACCGATGCGCTGCTCAGGTTGCCGACGGCCTCGATGGGGTTTAGCGCGTCATTGTACTGGACGAGCGTCCAGCCGGAGCCAGACGCGTTGTAGTCGACGATGCTGGAAGCGTCGGTGATCTCTTCAAGGGTGTATTCCGGCGCGCCGCCGTTGCCGATTGTCGAAAACGAATTGCCGTCATTGACGTTGTTGCCGGTAACGACACCGGACGCCTGCAACTGCGTGTAGGCCTTCTCGACCAAGGCCGCCCAATCATCGGCCGAATTGTTGACGCCATTGGCGGTGTTGAAGATCGTCCCACCGTCCGGCAATTCGCTATTGACGGTGACGTACTGCGCCACCCCGTCGACATAGAAGCGCACCCCATAGGTGCCGTTGCCGTTGTTGGTGATCATCGACTCGATGATCGACGGGTTTTGCTGTGCGACCTCAGCGAGCGGGCCGAGCAAAAAGCAGTCGCCGAGGTAGCCCTGATTGATGTCGTTGATGCTCGGGCCGGAGGCGCCGAACAGCGGCGCGGACACGGGCGAATATGTGATGCTGAATGGCTGGTACCCGCTCATCGACACGTAATCGGACGGCAGATCGGTACCGAGGAACCACTTGCCGGTCAGTTCATTGAGCTGGGTCGCCGTCGCACCGACCGCGAGGTTGCCGAGCGATATCGAAGACGCGCCGCCACCGGTCCAAGACGCGTTGGCAGCATTGCCGTTGACCAGCGCATTGACGATGAAGGTGACGTAAGCTGACGCCGTTTCGCCGACATTCAGATTGGCCGCGATCGTCTTGAGGTCGTTGAATTGACTTGCCGACAGGGTCGCGTGGTTGGCGGTGAGCTCGTTTGCGAGGTCGGTGAAGAGCGTCGCCATCGCCGCTTCGGTAACGGTCCCCGAAGCCGCGGCCGCCGTCATGTCGGCCTTCAGCGTCGGGTCCTCCAGGGACGCTATCCACGATGGAGTCACTGAGCCTGTCCGCTTCTGGGGGATTGCACGGGCCCGGGTATCAAAAGCAGCGACAACTTAACGGACGGTAAAATTTTACCCTCATCCAAAGCAGCGCCCGACCGCAGGTCGATTCGTGTCGAACGAGCAGCCGCGGCATCGGCTCGCACGGCGCCGTAAATACGAACGCGCGGCACGTCGAGTTTCAACCTGATTGAGTCAGAACGCACGGGTGATCATGGGCCGAATTCCATGTCGGCTATATCAGGTCCCGGCGAGCCGCCAAAGCGATTCCACGGTGCGAGTGCGCCGGCCGGCCAGGCCTCCCACGCGATTCTCTTACGCGACTAATCCAGGCTCCCGCTGAAGTGGTGGGCCAACCGCGAAGGGAACCGGCGAGCCCTAAATCCCGTATTCGCCATACGGTGAATATCGGCGGATGTTACCGATAGAGGGTATTTACCCTTTCGCTTATGTTGATTTGAACCATGGGGGCGCCTGGCGGAATGGCCGAGGCACGGAAGATACGCATCTTTGTCTCGTCGCCGACCGATGTAGACGAAGAGCGGCGGCGCATGATGGAAGTGGTCGCCGTCCTGAACCGTCGCTACGCCGGGGTCATCGCGCTCGAGGGCGTGTTCTGGGAGCAGACGGTCTACCCGGCGCATGCGACCTTCCAGGCGCAGATCGACGATCCGGCGTCATGCGATCTCGTCATCTGCGTCCTGTGGTCGCGGCTCGGCTCGCCGCTGCCCGCGGGCTGGCCGACCCGGCCGGAGGGTGGTGAGCCTTACGAGAGCGGCACCGTCTACGAATTCGAGACCGCGCTTGCGGCGCGCCGCGTCGGCGAAGTGCCCGACATCTACGTGTTCCGCAAATTGCTCCCCGAAGACCGCGCGGCGCTCGACCAGTTGATGGAACGCCACCCGGCCGAGAAGCTGCGCATCCTCGACTACCTGATCAGCCGGGGCAGCGCCGACAGCCGTGCGGCGATCGAATTGCTGGAACAATTCTGGTCGCGCTGGTTCTATTCGCCCGACAAGGGCTTCATCGCTGCCTTCAACACCTTCTCCACCGCCGACCACTTCGCTGAGCTGGCGCGGCAGGCGATCGATGACTGGCTGATCGGCAAAGGGTTGGTCGCGCGGCAGCCCGATTGGGACATCGAGCATCTCGGCTCACCCTATCCCGGTCTCGCCCCGTTTGATGACGCCCACGCCGCGGTGTTCTTTGGCCGCGGCCGCGTGATCGAGCGCGCCCTGGCGCTTTTCCGCGGCGCGGCCGAAGCAAGCTTTCCGTGGCTCTTGGTGACCGGGCCAAGCGGCGGCGGCAAGTCGTCGCTCCTGCGCGCCGGGCTCGTGCCAGCCTTGACCGAGGAGACGGTACTCGAGACTTGGCGCGTCGCGACGGTGCGACCGGGCGCCGAGGACCCGCTTGCCGTGCTCCTCGGAACGATCGCCGGCGCCGACGTGCTCGGCCCCGCCCTCGCCGAGGGCGACTATCCGACAGCCGCCGACCTCACTCGCATCGCCCGCCTGGCGCCCGAAGAGCTCGTGCGGCCGCTGCTGCGCGCGCTCGACCGTCGCGCCGAGACAGTGCGCGAGCAGATCGCTCGCAACACCGCACCGTTTTCACGCTTGCTCGTGATCGTCGACCAACTCGAGGAGATCCTGCTGGCGCCGCCCGAGCGTCAGGCGGAATTCGGCGCCGTGCTTGCGGCACTTATCGCCGGCGACAGCCGCATCTGGGTCGCCGCGAGCCTGCGCAGCGACCTACAGGAGCCGTTCCTCGAGATCACATCGTTTCAGCCGCTGCTGACGCTCGAGCACGGCGGCCGCGAATTGAAGCTGGCGGCGCCCGGCCCCACCGACATGCGGGAAGTCATCGAGGGGCCGGCCGGGCGTGCCGGTCTCACCTTCGAGACACGCGAAAGCGACGGTCGGAGCCTCGCCGAGGAACTCGCGGCCTCGGTCGGCAGTTCCGCTGATGCACTACCGCTCTTGCAAATGACCCTGGCCCTTCTGTTTGACCGGCGCGACCCGGCCCACAAGCAGTTGCGCTGGTCCGACTATACCGCGATGGGCGGCCTCGAGGGCGCCATCGCCAACCAGGCCGAGACGGTGATGCGTGGCCTATCCGCGTCGGTTGGCGAGGAATTGGGGCCGCTGCTGCGGCAATTGACCCGCGCATGGCTATCGCTCGACGGTGAGGTTGAACTGCGCCCCGCGGAGCTCGACGAAAGCCGCCTGTCGGGGCCGCGCGCCGAACTCGCCAAGGCGCTGGTCACCGGCCGGCTGCTGGTCGCCGACCGAGGAAAATTGCGCATTGTCCACGAAGCGGTACTGCGCCATTGGGGCCGGGCCCGCGAGCTGCTCGCGGCCGATCTCGACCTCGCGCGGCTGAAGGCGCGGCTTGAGCCGCTGGTCGAGGACTGGATTGCCGCCGGAAGCAACCAAAACGATGCCGCCCGGTTGCTGCCGCCCGGCGCGCAACTTGCCGCCGCGGACGCCGCGGTGAAGCGTTACCCGGCCGAGGAGATCGGCGCCGAGCTCGCCGCATTCGTCGCCGCCTCAGTCGCGTTCGAACGTCGCCAGCGCACTCGCCGCCAGCGCATTCTCGCCACCACAGCGGCGGTCTTTGCTGGACTTGCCGTCTTGGCGATCGCCGGCGGCCTTTTTGCCTGGTACGAGCGCGGCGTCGCCGCGGCTGCGCTTGATGAATCGCAGCGCAATTACGAGCTGGCGCTAACCCAGGCGGCCGGCAGCGTCCGCTCGCTCGCCTATGGCTACGAGACGGGTGCGGTGTCGACAAAGATGATGCGCGAGCTGGTCGACAAGGCGCAGACCACCGTCGCCAACCTGCCGCGCGGCGGCGACGAGGTGACCGCGGCCCAGGCCAAGCTGCTCGGCGTCCTGACGATCGGCAACCTGACCCTCGGCAACAGCAAGGAGATGCGCGAATCCGCCGACCGCGAGCGCGCTCTCGTCGACGGCCTGATCGCCAAGGACCCCGGCCGCGCCGAGTGGCGCTGGCTGTGGGCGAACGCGCGGTCGCATTCCTCCGAGGTCATGTTCTGGCAGGGCGACATAGGGGATGGGGCCGAGTTGGCGCGCTCCGGCATCGCCGAGATGGCGAAGCTTGCCGCCGCCGACCCCGGCAACGACAACTTGCATCTCGACCTAATCCGCCTCTACGAAAATTTCGGCTACAATCTGCGCCAGCTCGGCGAGGTTGAGGAGGCTGATAAAGCCTTCCACGCTTGGCTCGACATTGCTTCCGCCGAGGCGGCTCGCGAGCCCGACAACCCGGACTGGCAGCGCTATCTCGCCTACGCCAATGACTCCCTGGCCGACGATTTGTCGATCATGGACAAGCCCGCCGAGGCCGAGGCGCAATACCGCGTCATGGCCGAGATCGGTGAGAAATTGGTCAAGCGCGACCCCGGCAACGGCCTCTATGTCGAGGCAGCCTCGATCGCGCAGCTGCGCATCGCCGACATGGAGTTCGTTCAGGGCAAGCTTGCCGACGCCGAAGCCGAGTTCAAACAGGCCCTCGCCGCAGCCGATGGGTTGCTCAAGATCGATCCGACGAACTATCGCTGGCTCAGTCTAGTCGAGGCGACGCATCAGCGGCTTGGCGAGGTGGCGATCAAGCGTGCCGATTATGCCACCGCGGACAGCGAGCTCGGCACCTACCTGACGCAAACGGAAGACACGCTGCGCAAGGACGGCGCCAACAATGCGGCGTTGTTCTACGTTGCCGACGCCCAGCTCGAGCTGGGCGACGACGCACGCGCCCAAGGTAAGCTCGACGACGCGTTCGACCGCTACCAGAACTCGCTCAAGCTGATCGAGGAATTGACGCGGCGGATATCGACCAACTCGCAGTGGCAGAAATTGCTCGCGGCGACGCACCAGCGAATCGGTATCGTGCTGCGCTCGCGCAACGACCATGACGGCGCGATCGCCGAGTTTCGGACCTGCGCGGCTATCGCGGTCAAGCCGACGATATGGTCGCCGCGGCTGCTATGGCCGCAGGATGTCGACGGGTTCTGTAGCGCTCAATTGAAAGAACTCGGCGGCTAGTATCGCCAGCCGCCGAGGATGATTAGGTCGGCCGCGGCGCGGCCTGACACCGTCATCGTGTAACGGGCTATTTATTATTACTGTTTATTATTACTACTGCTGCTGTTGGAGTTTGTATCTTGCGCGGCTGCATAGGTTCCGAATACCGCAGAGGCGGCAAAGGCGGCGCCGAGCCCCACGGCCACGAGCAACAGGAATGCGCTGAGCGAACGTTTCATCTACGAGCCCTCTCAAGAAAGACGCCACGCTAGATCGTTACATCGCGGCCGGTCGAAGTCAACCGAGACGCGGGCGCTCGGTGAGAGCGATTGAACTACCCCCGCTTCAGTCTGACCCGATCATGCTTTAGGTTTCGGGCATGACGACGGGCCGGACGATTTTCGCGGGCGGCACAGCGGCGCGCCGGTTCACACCGTCGCTGACGCTCTTCGTCGCTCTCGCCGTGTTCGCACTGAGCCTGCCGTTTGGCACGCTCTTGCTGAACGACCCGGACCCCTACTGGCAGATCGTCGCCGGCCGCTGGATCCTCGCGAACCATGCGCTGCCGCAGCGCGAGGTGTTTTCCTACACGATGGCGGGCGCGCCCTGGATCGTGCACGAATGGCTCGCCATCGTTGGCATCGCGCTCGTCTACGACGGGCTCGGCTGGGCCGGGCTGGTCGTCGCCGCGTGCCTGGCCATCGCCGTGACGGTCGCGCTGTTGCTGCGCGCCTTGCTCCGCTACGTCGAGCCGGGCTACGCGGTCGCCGGCGCGCTCGCCGCCTGGGGCTTGATGATGCCGCATTCGCTGGCGCGGCCGCATCTCTTCGTGATGCCGATCGTGGTGCTTTGGCTGACCATACTGGTCGACGCCCGCGCCGCCGAGCGCGCGCCGTCGCCGTGGTGGGCGTTGTTGATGATATTGTGGGCCAATCTGCATGGCGGGTTCGTACTCGGGGACGCGCTGATCATCGCCTTCGCGGGCGAGATGGCGCTCGAACAGCCCCACTTTGCCGCACTGCGCCGTCAGGCCTTCGGCTGGGCGCGGTTTTTCGCCGTCTCGGTCGTTGCCGGCTGCCTGACCCCGAACGGCGTCGCCGGCTTTTTGCTGCCATTTCGTCTGATGGGTATGCACTCGGTGATGGCCAACATCATCGAGTGGCAATCGCCCGATTTCCAGACCGCGCAGCCGCTCGAACCATGGCTGCTTTTGGTGCTCCTCGGCGCCCTGACTTTTGGTGTCAAACTACCCGTCACCCGCGTCGTCATGTTGCTCGTCTTCGTGCACGAGGCGCTGGTGCACCGCCGCTTCGCCGACATGCTTGGCCTCGCCGCGCCGCTGCTCGTCGCGCCGGCCCTGGCCGCACAATTTCCGTCGCAAATGGCCAACGCCTGGGGCGCCCGTCTTGCTCGCTGGGCCCAACCCGCCAGCCTCGGGGGCACGCTCGTTGCCGCGCTGGTCGCGCTCTGCCTCGCCGCGGCGCCGCTGGCGCACGGCATTGACAACGCATCCGGCCCCCTCGCGCCGCGCGCGGCGCTCACCTGGGCGCAGCAGCACGGGGTGACGGGGCCGGTCTTCAATGACCTGAATTTCGGCGGCTATCTGATCTACCGCGGTATCGCGCCGTTCATCGACGGCCGCGCCGAGCTCTACGGCGAGGCCTTCAACAAGCTCTACGACGATGATGCGAAATTCCCCGCCCTGCTCGCGCAATACCACATCGCCTGGACCCTCCTGAACCCGAAGGACACGAGGCTAGCGATCCTCGAAAACCTGCCGGGTTGGAAGCGGGTCTACACTGACGGCATCGCCGTCATCGACGTGCGCGACCCGGCGCCATAACCGCGGCGGCGGAGCCATCGTTTGCCGACCCGGTTCGCTGTCGCGCTCAACGCGCCCCGCTCGATCTCATGAAGCTCGGCTGCGGCGGCGGCGTTGTCCTCGGCTCGTTGTTATGGCGCGGACGATCGCGGTTTCTTCCGCGTTATGCCTTCTATGTGTTTTATCCCGGCCATCTGCTGCTGCTGCTGGCGCTGCTCAAGGCGACGTGGTTCTCGTAGACACCCAACGCAGGCTGTTTGGGCGGGCGGCGGGCCCAATCAACACTTAGCCAATTCATCCCCGAGAAAACGGGCGAGCGCCGTCATCGCCGAACGGCCGGCGACGCGTTCGGCATCGGGGTTGTAGTTCGTGTTGGTGTTGACGTCGTAGGTATAGACGCCGCCGTCGGCATCGTGGATGAACTCGATTCCGGCCACTTCGATGCCGTTGGCGGCGAGAAACGCCTCATAGCGCGCCTTCTGCGACCCCTCGATGTCATCGACGATCGTAAACTTGGCGCGGGGTTCTTCTCCGACCGGGCAAAACGCATCGCCGATCTGGCAGACATCGGCCGGGCAAAGCTCGAACCCGTCGCTGGTATCGACCTCGACCGCGTAAAGAAACCTGCCTCCGATAAACTCGGCGCGGATGATCAGCGCGTTAGGCGAGCGGACGTATTGCTGCAACAGATGGAGCCCATCGACAGGCGGCTCGTAATCGGTGCCGGCGACATAAGCCGCGAGCGCCTCGGTGGTGTGAAACAGCTGCACCCCGAGCCCCTTGCCGCCGCGGTTCGGCTTGAGGATCAGCGGCTCGCCAGCGAAATGCCTGTCGGCCGCTGCGACCAAGCGATCGCTGCCGGCGACAAGCACCGTCTTCGGCGTCCGGATATCGGCGGCTTCGAGCGCAGCGTATTGCCGAGCCTTCGAAATCTCGAGGTCGAGCGCGCGCGGGCCGTTGACGATGCGCCGCCCATGCCCGGCAAGCCAAGCCAGGACGCTCGCCGTCAGCTCGGCCGCGTAGCGATGGTCGCGGGTATGCGACGACGCGCTCATCCGATTGTAGAAGACGCCGGCCGGCGGCGGCCGCGACAGGTCGAACGCGCCGGAATCGAGAAACCAATCGCGCCACGGCAGCTTCTCGGCATCGAGCGCTTTCGCGAGGGGCTCCAGCCAGGCCGCGTTCTCGTGGATCACATGGATGTTCATTTGCTCGAACCTCACCGGCAACGCGTAAAACTTGGCTGCATATACAGATAGAGACGCATTATGCGATCTAAAATACTAATTTTGCATGTTTAATAGAGGCAGCTTTAGCGCGACCCGCGCGCGTGGCTATACTCGCCGCGATTTCCATGCGAGGGACCATGAACATTCGCCGGGCAGCACCGCACCGTCCACTTATGCTGATCGCAGCCGCACTGCTCTCGGCCGTTGTCTCTGGTTGCAATAACGAGCCGGCGCAGCGCAAAGCTTTTATCGAATTCCTCCAGACCCGGATTATCGACAAGCCGGGGCTGCATGTGCCGCACCTAACACAGGAGGAAACGACAAACTTTGGCGACTACGCGAAGCAATACGCGATCATCACCGACTTCAATGACAACCTCGATAAAACGGTCGCGACGCCCATGGCCGAGGCGATCAATCGCGGTTCGATACGATCGCTTGACGATCTCGTGACCCGCCACGCCGATTTTATCGCGGCGCGCGACGGGATCGCTAAGCTGCGCGAGGCGATCGACACGCAGCTGGCCACAGCCGATGCCGCGCATGCGGCGCTCAAGCAGCCAGACGATCTGAAGCCCGTTTTCGACAAGGCTTATGAGCGCGACGTGACGATCCCGACCAAGGCGTTCGAGGACATCTTCCCCGATCTCTCGCAAGTACTCACGGCCATCGTCGATCTCGGCGACTTTATCGAAAAGCACAAGGACAAGGTGTCGATCATCGGCAATCAGCTGCAAACAACCGACCCAGCGCTGCAGCCACAGTTACAGGCGATGATCGATGCGCTGGCCGCGAAAAACGACGCAATCAACAAGGCGCAGGAGCGTCTGCGCCAGGTGATGAACGGCGGTTGAGGCAATCGCGATGCCCCCCGCTCACGTCACCCGGCAGCTTGCCGATTTTGTCGCCGTGTCGCATTGGCGCGACATTCCGCCCGCGGTGCGGCGTGAAGGCATTCGCGGGCTCATCAATTACGTCGGCTGCGCGCTCGGCGGCTGCGGCGACGAAGCGATGGGGCTGGCGATCGGCGTACTGGCGCCTTCGTTCGGCGCGCCGCAGGCCGGGATCATCGGGCGCACCGAGCGCTGCGACCCGCTGAACGCCGCGTTTCTCAATGCCGCCAGCGCCAACGTGCTCGAATACGACGACACACATCTGCCGACGGTGATGCACCCCGCGGCGCCGGTGGCGCCAGGCCTCTTTGCGCTCGCCGAGACGCATGGGGCAAGCGGCCAGGAGCTGCTGCAAGCCTTTATTCTCGGCGTCGAGGTGTCCTGCCGGGTCGGCAACGGGCTGATGCCGCATCATTATCGGCGCGGCGCGCACATTACAGCGACCTGCGGCATCTTTGGCGCCGCCGCCGCGGCCGGGAAGCTGTTGGGGCTCGATCCCGTGCGGATGAACTGGGCGCTCGGCCACGCGGCGACACAATCGGCGGGGCTCGTCGAGAGCCTCGGCAGCATGTCGAAGAGCATCGGAGTCGGCAATTCTGCGAAGAACGGGCTGATGGGCGCGCTGTTCGCCAAAGCCGGGTTTACCGCCGCTGAAAGCGCGATCGAGGGCAAATACGGCTTTGCCGCGGTGGCGAGCGACACGGTCGATCTGGGCAAGATGACCGCCCGGCTCGGCGACAGCTGGGAAATCCTCGCCAACGCCTACAAGCCCTACCCGTGCGGCGTGGTGCTGTTCCCGGTGATCGACGCCTGCCTCGAATTGAGGAAGCGCATCGCCGTGCCGGTGGGTGAGATTGACCGGATCG
>Ga0210398_10006932_pt1 | contig 10335 bp, 9 predicted proteins | sample IncBWC4OmetaG_FD_161047 | JGI IMG/M metagenome (GOLD analysis project Ga0210398, IMG submission 161047) | Forest soil microbial communities from Barre Woods Harvard Forest LTER site, Petersham, Massachusetts, United States - Inc-BW-C-4-O | ecosystem: Environmental > Terrestrial > Soil >...
ATCGGCTTGCCCTGCCACTCGCCAGCGGGAATGCAATAAAGCCCCCAGTGGATGAACAAGCCATATTTCGCCTCCTTGAACCATGCTAGTTTTTCTTCTTCACTCGCTGGCGCGGGCAACGGCGGCGGCAACTGCGTCAACGCAGGCGGTTTTGGTGCGGAACAACTGCCGCACTTTTTAGTGCAACAGCCGTAAGTCAAAATAGCGACGAGTGACAATGAGAGAAATAGCGCGAACGATTGGTTGAATTTTGTTTTCATAATTTGGATGTGGAAAGTTTTAACCCATGCCGCCGCAGAATCCCACAAAATAATCTGTCCCTTTTTCGCCGCTGCGTAAATGTATTGGTAAATGATGACCAACGACATGGCATTGCTGCGGGAATATGTCCGACGCAATTCCGAGGAAGCGTTCGCCGCGCTGGTCTCGCGGCACGTCAATCTCGTTTATTCCGTCGCGTTGCGGCAGGTGCGCGATTCGCATCTGGCCGAGGAAATCACGCAGGCTGTCTTCATCATTCTCGCGCGCAAGGCAAAATCGCTCGGCGACAAAACTATTTTAAGCGGCTGGCTTTGCCGCACCGCGCGCTACGCGAGCGCCAACGCGCTGACCATTCAACGGCGGCGGCAACAACGCGAACAGGAGGCATTCATGCAATCCACTTTTAACGAATCCGAAAACGAAGCGTGGCTGCAAATCGCCCCGCTGCTGGACACGGCCCTGGCGCAACTTGGGGAAACCGATCACAACGCCATCGTGCTGCGATTTTTTGAAGGCAGGAATTTTAATGAAGTCGGCGCGGTTTTGGGCGCGAGCGAGGATGCCGCCAAGAAGCGCGTCACCCGTGCCGTGGAAAAACTGCGGAAATTTTTCACGAAACGCGGCGTCACGTTTTCTGCCGCAACGATCGCCAGCGCAGTTTCGGCAAACTCCGTTCAAGCCGCGCCGATTGAATTGGCGAAAACAATTTCTACCGTTGCGATTGCGAAAGGCGCGGCAGCAACAACCTCAACTTTAACCCTCGTGAAAGGAGCACTGAAAATTATGGCATGGACAAAAGCAAAAATTGCGGTTGCGACAAGTGCAGTAATTATTCTGACGACGATTACAACTTTTACAGTGATGAATCATTTTCGTAACGCGCCTCCGGCACAAACTGGCAGGTTGAAATTACCGACGGGAAATGTGACTCCGATGATTGCCTATGGTTATAGCCATGACATAATTATTCTGGCATCAGACGGCAGCCTTTGGAGTTGGGGCGAAGAAAGACTGGGTTGGCCTGTTTTAGGTTTAACCAATATTCATAATACAGTTTCTTTGCGTCGTATTGGAGACAAAACGGATTGGGTGAGCATTGCTGTTGGAGATTCTCAAAATCTGGCTATTAAATCAGATGGCACACTTTGGGGCTGGGGCGAAAACTTGTATTATCAATTGGGTGACGGCACAAAAATTACGCGGCCAACACCCGTGCCATCCATTCCGGGAAATGATTGGAAACAGGCGGCAACCGGGAACTGTAGTTTTGCCATAAAAAATGACGGCACTTTGTGGGCTTGGGGCAATAATTGGGCCGGGCAATTAGGAATTGGCGGCACTAAAGCAAGCACCAATGCCGTGCAAGTGGGCACTTCAACCAATTGGACAAAAATTTTGGGCGGCGGTATTCAAACTGTAGGTTTGCAATCTGACGGCAGTCTTTGGTTTTGGGGATCACTCACCGGCAATTCCAAAGATACAAATAATTTTCGTGTTCCAACACGCATCTCGCCGGATACAAATTGGGTGGACGCTTGTTTTGGCTATTTCACGGTGCTGGCTCTCAAATCAGACGGAACACTCTGGACTTTTGGTTTGGATGCGGACATTTACACCGGCGCACCTGATAAAAGTTTGAACGCGACGCCCGCACAAATTGGAACTGAAAATGATTGGCAATCCATTTCTTCTTCGTCAGGAGATTATTATCATCTCCTTCGAAAAAAGGATGGCTCGCTTTGGGCGTTGGACGCCTCGGAACATCGCACGGTAAAGCTAGCCTCCGAATATAAACCAATTGCGTTGCGAAAAATTGATTTTCACAAAGACATTGCCGTTTATGCGGCTGGCGGCGACAACATCGGCATAGTTCTGACACCTGATGGCGAAGTCTGGACTTGGGGAAATGTTCTCGGCGATCATCCACCCTCGGATTATTTTTCAAAAGGCAAACAGCTTATCCCAAAACATAAGGTTATTGAAAAGCCATGGCAGGTTTCAAATATTGATACAATAACTTCAACACCATAGAAAAATAAACGCGCCGGATTAACCCGGCGCGTTTTTGTTTCTTTCTGCGAAATGAATTTCCGTTTACGCGTAAAGCGGACCGAAGTTCGCGCACGCGCGGTAGTCGGAGCTTTCCAGACATTGCGTCCCGAACGCCGCCCATGCGCTCGGACGGAACACGCGCTCCGGCGCGACGTTGTGCATATAAACCGGAATCCGCAGCATCGCCGCGAGCGAAATCAAATCCGCGCCGATGTGGCCGTAAGAAATCGCGCCGTGGTTCGCGCCCCAGTTGTTCATCACGGAATAAACATCGCGGAACGCGCCGTGGCCTGTGAGAGTCGGGGCGAACCAAGTCGTCGGCCAGGTCGGGTTCGTGCGCTGGTCGAGCGCGTCGTGGACTTTTTCCGGCAGATCAACCGTGAAACCTTCGGCGATTTGCAGCGCGACGCCGAGTCCTTTGACGAGATTCAAACGGCACATCGTCACAGGCATTCCTCCCTTCGTGAGAAAGCGCGTTGACCAGCCGCCGCCCGGAAAATATTCCGTGATGCTCGGATGCCACGAAGTCGCGTCCAAACATTTTTGCGCCTCGTCTTTTGAAATTTCCCAGAACGGCTTCATCGCGGGCTTGCCGTCGCGTGATTGCTGGCCAGTGCCATCGAGCGTGGCCGGACCGGAATTGATGAGATGCAAAATGCCGCCTGCCGCCGCACCGGAAAGTTTGTGGCCGGTGACACGCTTGACGGCGTCGGGACTCCAGTAAGTGCGGACGTCCGCAAAAATCTGCGCGGTGTTCGTGAGCAGATAATTGAAAAGCATCGAAGCGCCGTTGAGACAATCATTTTCCGTCGCGACAACATACGGCGCGCGGATTCCATTCCAATCGAACGACGTAGTGAGAATCGCTTCGAGGAAATCTCCATTCGGCTGGTAATCCGTCCATTGACGCTGGCCTTGAAAACCGGACGCGATGGCATTGTGCCCTTGCGCCTCTTCGCCGAAACCCATTTCGGCGAGCTTCGGATTTCCAACCATCAAATCGCGCGCGATGAGCGCCATCTTGACGGACTTTTCCCATTCGCTGTCAAGCTGTGCCCGGGAACGGGTCGTCTGCGGTGAGTTGTAATCTTTGCCTTCCTTGCAATTTTCTTTGACCCACTTGAGCGCTTTTTTGTATTCGGCGTGATCGTAAATTCCCTTGTCCATGCGGCGCAGAAATTCCGTCATGTCAATCGTCTCGACGCGCATCCCCAAATAATCTTCAAAGAACGGCTGGTCAACAATTGAACCCGCGATGCCCATCGAAACGCCGCCCATGCCGAGATACGATTTGCCGCGCATCGTCGCAACGGCGAGACCTGCGCGGACGAATTGCAAAATCTTCGCCGTCACGTCGGCGGGAATGGATTTGTCGCCGCCGTCTTGCACGTCACGTCCGTAAATGCTGAACGCGGGAATTCCCTTTTGCGTGTGACCGGCGAGAACCGCCGCGAGATAAACCGCGCCGGGACGTTCCGTGCCGTTGAAACCCCAGACCGCTTTGGGAATCTGCGGCGTCATGTCCATCGTTTCCGAACCGTAGCACCAGCACGGCGTCACAGTGAGCGACACGCCGACGCCTTCGCGCGCAAATTTTTCCGCGCATGCGGCGGCTTCGGCCACGCCGCCGATGCACGTGTCGGCGATGACACATTCGACGCGCTTGCCGTTTGGATAATGCAGGCTGGAGGAAATCAATTTTGCGGCGGATTTGGCCATGTCCATCGTCTGTTTTTCGAGCGATTCGCGGACGCCGCCGAGGCGGCCGTCAATCGTGGGACGGATGCCGATTTTAGGAAGCGAGCCGATGAGCGGAGACGAATTTTTCATGGCGTTCAATTTCTAGTTTTTGAATCTGATAAAGATAAAACGTCGTTTTCAGTTCACATATTCCGGGTTGAAAACAATGACGGTTTAGCAAGCCGTGCGGTTACTGTCACTGACTTTTTTCAGAAAAATTAAATTTTTGCTGATATGAACTGAAAAATCCCGCGCTGGTCAAACTTCCACACAATTGATATTTTGCACACAGCAATGAATTTTGTGTCCAATAAGCGCGTGGTTTTTGTCCTGACGGAACTGGGACAGATCGCGTTGCTGACAAAGGAAGTTATCGCGTCGGCATTCACTTTCAAGGTCGCGTGGCGCGATCTGCTTTACCAGATTTATTTCATTGGCGTCAAATCGCAGGCGGTCGTGCTGGTGACGGGCGCGTTCACGGGGATGGTCCTTGGCGCGCAGACTTTTTTCCAATTCCATAAAGTCAAGATGGACACGGCCACGCTCGCGGTTGTCGGCGTCTCGATGTGCAGCGAACTTGGCCCGGTGCTGACGGCGCTGATGGTCTCCGGGCGCGTTGGCGCGGCCATCGCTGCGGAAATCGGCACTATGCGCGTGACGGAACAGATTGATGCGTTGCGGACTCTGGCGACTCATCCGGTGGATTATCTCGTCGTGCCAAGATTGATCGCCGCGCAAATCGCGCTTCCGTTGCTGACAATTGAAGCCATCATTGTCGGCATCGGCGCAGGTTATCTCGTCGGTGTCCACGTGCTCGGCATCGAGCCGACTTATCTTTGGCTGAACATGCTGCACTTCACGCACGATGTGGATTTGGCCGAAGGCTTGATCAAGGCGTTCATTTTTGGCGGCATCATCGCGCTAATCAGTTGTTATAAAGGACTGACGTGCGGCATCGGCGCGGAGGGCGTCGGCCATGCGACGACGGAAGCCGTCGTGTATTCTTCGATCACAATCCTCATCGTGAATTTTTTCCTGACGCTCGTGATGGGAAAAATCGTCGGACTCTTATGATTGAAGTCCGCAATTTGCAAAAAAATCTCGGCGGCCAGAAAATTCTGGACGGCATGAGTTTTCGGATTGAAAACGGCGAGTCCGTCGTAATCATCGGGCGCAGTGGCGGCGGCAAAAGTGTTTTGCTCAAACACCTCATCGGATTGCTGCAACCGGACAGCGGCGAAGTTTTGGTCGATGGCCAGAACATTGAGCGGATGAACGAGCGGCAATTGCTTCGCGTGCGGCGGAATTTCGGAATGGTGTTTCAGGGCGCGGCGCTCTTCGACTCGATGACGGTCGCTGAAAATGTCGCGTTCGGTCTGCGGCGGCATGAACATTTGACGGAAGGTGAAGTCGCAAAACGCGTCGCGAACATTTTGGAAATAGTGGATTTGCCCGGCACGCAAAATAAAAAACCGGCGGAATTGTCCGGCGGCATGAGAAAGCGTGTCGGGTTGGCGCGCGCCGTTGTTTACGAACCGCAGATTGTCCTTTATGATGAGCCGACGACCGGGCTTGACCCGATCGCGTCCGACAGCATTGACCAGATGATCATGCGCGTCCATCAGCACTTGAAAGTCACGACCGTCGTGGTCACGCATGACATGAGAAGCGCGCGGCGCGTCGGCGATCGAATTCTGATGCTGCACGAGAAAAAGATTTACGCGAACGGCACGCCGGAGGAGATTTTCAAGTCGTCAGACCCGGTCGTGCGGCAATTCGTTGACGGCGTGGCGGACGTAAAGGAAATTTGACATGGATAAATCGCGATTGGAATTAAAAGTCGGTCTGTTCGTTTTAATCGGGCTGACGCTGCTGGCCGTGTTGCTGATCCAGTTCAGCAAGGGCACGAGCGTTTTTCGCGGCACTTACACTTTGCGGCTGCACGCGGTCAACGTCGGCGGACTCAAGGAGCGCGCGGGAGTTTTGCTCGCGGGTGTGCAGGTCGGCAGCGTCTCGGCCATCAATCTCGCCGACGACGGCAGGAGCGTGACGATTCTCCTGCAAATCTATAACAACAACAAAATTTACCACGACGCACGTTTTGTAATTGAACAGTCCGGATTTCTCGGAGACGAGTTCGTTTCCATAATCCCGACGACAAACAATCTGCCAATGCTGGAAAACGGCGCGGATGTGGATTGCCAGGAGCCGTTCAATTTGCAAGAAGTCGCGCGTTCCGCCGCAGGCTTTGTGCAACGTATTGACGAGACGGCAAAAAAATTGGACGACTCCGTTTCGGATTTGCGTCGTGTTGTCTTGAATGAGCAGACGCTCACGAATTTTTCCGTCGCCTTGAATAATATGCGGACGTTTTCAGAGCAAGCGATTGACACGGTTCAGGACATCAACGCGCTTGTGTCCACAAACGGATCGCAAGTCAGCACAGCCGTCAGTAACGCCGTGGTCTTTTCGCAGCAACTCAACAGTCTGGCGAATTCCGCGAACAATCTGATCGCGACGAATGGCGTTGAAATTTCCGCCGCCGTAAAAAACATTGAATCTTCGACGGAAATTCTGACAAACTTGATGACCGACTTGCAATCCGGCAAGGGACTTGCTGGAACAATTTTGCAAAATGGACAATTTTCAACCAACGTGCAAGCCATAGCGAACAATCTTTCAGTCGCGTCGAGCAATCTGAACCGGCTCGGGCTTTGGGGCTTCATGTGGCACCATGAGCCGCTGCATACAAACGGATTGAGCCAGCCATGAAATCCATCTGGGCCATCCGCATTTTATTTTTGAGCCTGTGCATCATGGCCGGCTACGCCATCAGCCAGGGTGAAGAATATATCAACATCCCGCACAACGGCATTTGGGGAATGGTCCTCGGCTTCGGTTTCGGCGGCCTGTTGATCGCAGTGGACGAAATGCTCAAGGGGTTTTCGCTCCGCGCTTTTTCCGCGATCACTTTCGGATTGCTGCTCGGCTCGGCTGTCGCTCTGCTGATTGAAAAATCCGGCTTGTTTGAAAATACCGATTTAAGGTCGCAGTGGCTCATCAAGCTGGGACTGTTTTTGAGTTTCGGCTACATCGGCATCATCCTGGCCATGCGCAGCAACAAGGAGGACTTTTCGCTCGTCATCCCCTACGTCCGCTTCTCGCCGCAAAATAAACCGGATAATCTGCTCCTGCTCGACACGAGCGTCATCATTGACGGACGCATCGCCGATTTGATCGAGGCGAAATTCATCGAGGGACTCATCATCGTGCCGCGCTTTGTGCTGAAGGAACTCCAGCAAGTTGCCGATTCCGCCGACCCGATCAAACGCGCACGCGGACGTCGCGGCCTCGAAATGCTCAACCGCATCCAGCGCAACACCACCAATGAAGTCCGCATCCACGACGGCGATTTTCCAGAGGAAAAGGAAGTGGACACCAAGCTCGTCCGCCTCGCGCGCAATCTCAACGCACGCCTTTTCACAAACGACTACAACCTCTCAAAGATCGCCGAACTGCAAAAAGTCAATTACGTCAACCTCCACGAAATCGCCAAAGCGCTCAAAGTCATTCTGCTGCCCGGAGAAATGTTGAACTTAAAGATCGCACGCGAAGGCAAGGACAAGGGTCAGGGCATCGGCTATTTGCCCGACGGCACGATGGTCGTCATTGCTGGCGGCCAGCCCCACATCGGACATCAGGCCGAGGTGCAGGTGCAAAGCCTGCTGCAAACCGGCGCAGGCATCATCGTCTTCGCCGATTTGAAAAATGTTTCCGACGCGAAGACCGAGACAACATTCATCACCAAATGAATCTTGTCACCATTTTCACCGCGTTCAATCTCGCCGAAACGCAACTTCTCCGCGCGCGCCTTGAAGCCGCCGGATTCCATCCGTTTCTCGCCAACGAAAACGCCTCGTCATGGCTCGGCGGTTTTTCGACCGCAACAACGATCCGTGTCCAAGTGCCCGAAATTGAAGCCGCTGACGCAAAAGAATTTCTCAACGCGCCCGCTGAATGACCTCTGCGAAAATAAAAATTCTTCGACAACTAAAAAAAATCCTGCCCGGCGAAATCATTTTTGAGGCCGCCAGCTTGAAAAATTATTCCGGCGACAAATGGTTCGCCGCACATCAACCCGACGCCGTCGCGCTGCCACGCTCTACCAGATCCATCTCGACGATTTTACGCTTCGCGAACAAAAATAAAATTCCCGTCACCGCGCGCGGCGGCGGCTACGGCTACGTCGGCGGCTGCGTTCCCGTTCGAGGTGGAATCGTGCTTTCGCTCGAACGCATGAACCGCATTTTTGAAATCAACACGAAAGATTTTGTCGCTGTTGTTCAACCGGCCGTCATCACGGAACAATTTCAGAACGCCGTCGAAAAACTGAATCTGTTTTATCCGCCCGACCCCGCCAGCCGCGCGCATAATTTTATCGGCGGTAACATCGCGACAAATGCCGGCGGCCCGCGCTGTTTGAAATATGGCGTCACGCGCGACTACGTCCTCGGCCTCGAAGTTGTTTTGGCCGACGGCACAATCATCCGTACCGGCGGACGCACGCACAAAAACAAAACTGGTTTCGATCTCACAAAATTATTTGTCGGCTCGGAAGGCTTGCTCGGCATCGTCACCGAAGCGACTTTGAAATTGATTCCGCTCCCGCCATTTCGCGCAACACTCGCCGTCGGTTTTAGTTCCATGAAAAATGCCGTCGGCGCGTTGCAATCAATTCTCGCCGCCGGATTTTTACCAAGCGCGCTCGAACTCGCCGATGAATTCACGCTCGCCGCCGCCGCGAAACACAGCGGCAGCAATCGTCTCGGAGTTTGCAAAGCGCATTTGATTGTAGAAATTGACGGCCAGAAAAATTCCGTTCGCGGCGAACTGCCGGAAATTGAAAAAGTCATCCGCAAACATAAGCCGCTTTTCACAGAACGTGGACTTGGCGATGCTGAATGCGAAAAAATCTGGCAAATCCGCCGCGAATTTTCCACCGCGCTGCGCGCCAGCGGCCTGACAAAATTGAACGAGGACATCGTCGTTCCACGCGGGCGGTTGGAGGATTTATTCCGATTCACCGCGCGCCTACAAAAGAAAATCAAACTGCCAATCGCCTGCTTCGGTCACGCTGGCGACGGAAACATCCACGTCAACATCATGCTCGACGCGAATGATTCCGCCGCCGTCAAACACGCCGAAGCCGCGCTCGACGAATTGTTCGGACAGATTCTCGCGTGGAACGGCGCGATCACCGGCGAACACGGAATCGGCCTCGCCAAAATGCGCTGGTGGCCGCTGGCGGTTTCAAAAGAAGTCCGCGAACTACATCGTGCGTTGAAAAAAACTCTCGATCCAAACGGCATTTTGAATCCGGGGAAATTCGTCTGAACACACGATGTTTTTTGGTAGTGGGCTACTTTCAAATAAGTTTTGTTCCTGATGCTTGCCGATGTTAATTTCGGCGCATGATAAAGCCAAACCGACAGAGGCCGGAAGATTCAAACAGATTAGCACACAGCGTTTTGGGCGATGTTGTGGGCATGATTGAGGCAAAGCCCAAAAACCCCGCTGCCGTGGCTTTAAGCAAGCTTGGAGCATCCAAGGGCGGGATTGCCCGCGCCAAGTCTTTGAGCAAGGCCAAGCGCAAGCAAATTGCTCGCAAGGCGGCTAAAGCCAGATGGTCTTGATTTTATCTTGTGTGAAGCCACCTATTGCCGCGCGCATCAAGCAAATCGTCCTGCTCAATCGTAAATTTCAACCAAGACGCCGAATCTCCAATGGTCACGGTCTCCCCATTCAAATCCCATTTCATTTTTCTTACGTTAAATTCGTATCCGTTTTCTTGAATTTGTGAAATTAGTGCCGTGCCATCGCTTCTTATGTCAAGTTTCCTATCTGTTTCAGAGCCGTTTCTTTCAAAGTGATAAATACCACAAATCGCCGAAATGCTGTCCTGTTTGTCTCCCTGTGCGATTGCAGCCTGAACATTGCTTTTGAATTCAGCTTCCGATTTCTCTGTCATTTCAAGTGCGGTTTGAGTCCTTTGAAGTGTTATCGCCTGCGCCGAAAGTCTTTTCGCTTGTGTCGAAATCCGACTGAAAAGAAACAAATTGATTCCGACAGAAATTAAAACAATTGACCACGGAATGAGTGATTGAATCTTGTGGATTTTCGGCTTGGTAGAGACTGCCGATTTTTGCGGCGGTGTGGTTGGTTTTGAAATGGCAGACGTTTTTGGTTTTGGCGACACTGACAAAAAAGTTTCTTTCCCACAAT
>Ga0210398_10006933_pt1 | contig 10334 bp, 9 predicted proteins | sample IncBWC4OmetaG_FD_161047 | JGI IMG/M metagenome (GOLD analysis project Ga0210398, IMG submission 161047) | Forest soil microbial communities from Barre Woods Harvard Forest LTER site, Petersham, Massachusetts, United States - Inc-BW-C-4-O | ecosystem: Environmental > Terrestrial > Soil >...
TATCTCGACTGGAAAATTCAAATCACGCACCATGCGGCGGATAATCGCGCATTGGGCGGCGTCTTTTTGCCCGAAGAATGCCAACTCCGGTTCGACAATATGGAAGAGTTTGGCAACCACCGTGGTGACCCCGCGAAAGTGTCCGGGGCGCGACCTGCCGCATAACTTCTCGCTCATACCTTCAACCGTCACATAGGTGACGGCGTTCTTCGGATACATGTCGTCGACGGAGGGCGTGAACACAATGTCCACTTTCTCGCGCTCCAGTAGCTCACAATCCCGCTCCAGGGCACGGGGATACTTGGCCAGGTCTTCATTAGGTCCAAACTGCAAGGGGTTTACGAAAATGGAAACTATAACCGTCTCGCACCGTGCTCTAGCGGCACGCACCAAAGACAAATGCCCCTCATGCAGCGCTCCCATGGTGGGCACAAAACCCACGCGCCGATCCTGGCGCATGAGAACGCGCGCCTTCCGCATCTGCTCGACGCTTTCGCAAATCCTCATAGTTAATCGGTGATCACGCGGAAGGGATCCAATAGATGACCACGTGAAGGCTCTCCAGCGTTCCCGCAACCAGGGCGCGGTTCCGGCGCAACTGCGCTTTGTCCGCTTCAGACGAGGCTGCCGCAGCGTTTTCCGCCACCGCCACCACTCGACCGTAGGGCCACGCGGATGTTGGCATTTCGGCGAGAGCAGCCAGCAATTGATCGGGCGTCAGGATCTTCTGCTCGTTGTCGGCGACATCGAGCAGTCCTACCCCGTCGACTCGGACAATCAAATAGGGATTCTTCCAGTTCTTCATGTCCCGCACAGCGCTGATTTGTTGGGCGTCTGCGGGCGGGAGGGCCTCGATCCGCAGCAGAGGATTCACCTGCGAAGTCGCGCTTCCCGAGGACCTACAGCCGGACCAAGTCGCTAGCATAGTCAGGCTGATTGCCAGCAAAATCAAAGGTCGACATTTCATCTCGCTAATTCTAACGCTGCATCCCGCGTTTGCGTTCCAGCACCGTTTCCAGCGCCTGCTGCGTTTCCTTCGGCAGATGATACGACTCGCTGTCCGCGGGATACTGGCGCGACACCACGTCCGCACGAAAAGCCTGCACCGCATCGGTAATCAGAGCCGCGGCGTCGCCGTAACGACGTACGAATTTAGCCGCGGGAGCAAACGTCAGATTCAGAATGTCGTGAATCACCAGCACCTGACCATCGCAATCGAGGCCGGCGCCGATGCCAATGGTCGGAGTCCCGACCTCGGCCGTGATCATGGCCGCCACTTCCCGCGGAATGCCTTCCAGATAAATGCAAGCGACCCCTGCCCGATCGAGCGCCACCGCGTCCCGCATGAGCTGTTCAATGGCGCTGAGTGACTTGCCCTGCACCTTGTATCCGCTCATGACGTTCACCGACTGCGGCGTCAGCCCGATGTGGCCGGCCACAGGAATCTCGGCATCTATGATGCGGCGGATCAGATCGGCACGTTTCTCGCCGCCCTCTACCTTCACCGCCTCGGCGCCGCCTTCCTTGATGAAGCGGGTAGCGTTCTTGACGGCTTCGTCTGTACCGACATGGTATGACCCGTAGGGCATGTCGGCGATCAAGAATGCATGTTTCACTCCCCGGTGCACAGCCCGGGTGTGATGCAGCATTTCGTCGACAGTGACGGAAAGTGTGTTTTCGTAACCGAGCATGGTCTGGGCGAGGGAATCGCCGACCAGAATGATGTCAATGGAGGCATCATCCACCAAGCGCGCGGTCGCATAGTCATAGGCCGTCAGACAAGTAATGGGTTGATGTTGGAGTTTCTTTTCGCGAAGAGAAGCTACAGTGATTTTCAGGCGAGGTTCGCCAACCGGTGTGAGACTCACAATACCCTCCAGTGCCCCTCCGGCTTCGCCGGATAGAGCCTGTCTAATGCTGAAGGTATTGTAGTCGCGAGGACAAGGCGTTTGCTAGTAGCGAAAGAGTGGTCGCTCCGCAATCATCGTAAGTCATTGACCAAACTGTATTTCCATGAGATTCCCTACGCGCTGGCGGCTTCTTCTCTGCCCAGCGGCAGGAAATACTGCGTGCCTTTGATCGGCGCGGAAACCTTTCTCAACAACTCTTGCAGGTCCTGATTGCGCTCCACGAAGTCGATCTCAGAAGTATTGACGATCAGCAGGTCCGACGAGGTGTAATGAAAAAAGAAGTGCTCATAAGCTTTGATCACTTCTTCCAGATACTCCTCATTGATCGCCTTTTCTCCCGGAGCATTCTTCTTCTTGAGGCGCTTTTTCAACACTTCCGGCGTGGCCTGCAAATAAATCACGAGATCTGGCGTGGGCAGCAGCTCGCGAAAATGGTTGTAGTAGCGATTGTAGGTGTCGAGTTCCTGGTCAGTCAGGTTCAGACAGGCAAAGAGTTTGTCTTTCTCGAAGATGAAATCAGCGACCACCATCTTTTGCGAGCTCGCGCCCAGGTCAAGTCCCTGGAGCTGCTCAAAGCGGCGGATCAGAAACGCGAACTGCGCCTGGAATCCGGCCCCGCGATCACCTTCATAAAAAGGGCGCAAAAACGGGTTGTCCTCAATTTCTGTCACCCGCTGGGCATTGAGGCGTTCAGCCAGAATCCGCGCCAGCGTGCTCTTCCCGACGCGTATCGGACCTTCCACTGCAATGTAGCGGGGAAGCTCGAAAAGCTTGGCCATGGGTTTTTAAGGACCGCTGCTTCGCATGGCAGCATAACGCGAGTGCGGGCGGCTTGCAATTGAGGAAAAGGTTAACCCCGCTGTTCACTAGGAAGACACAGTACAATCGGCGCAACATGTTCGGGATTCTTGCGAGTGCCGCAGGTCTGGCGGCGGCGACAGCCGCTGGCTATCAGTCGATGTCCCCAACCGGCCAGTGGTATGGCCGGACTTTTACCGGGTTGCCATCTGGCTCGAAGAAACTTGCACTAACCTACGATGACGGCCCCAACGATCCACATACTCTGCGTTTGTTGGAGGTTCTTGCTAAACACGATACCCACGCTACATTTTTCCTGATCGGCCGCTACGTTAAACAACGGCCCGACATCGTACGCGAGATTGCACAAGCTGGTCATGCAATCGGCAACCACACGTTCAGCCACCCCAATTTGATCTTTGCATCGACCCAGCAGGCCCGCGCCGAACTGCAAAAATGCGAGCAGGCCTTATCTGATGCTGTGGGGAAGCATTCTCGGCTGTTTCGGCCTCCTTTTGGTGGACGCCGGCCGGTCACCTTGCGCATCGCACGCAGGCTGGGGTTGGAGCCGGTAATGTGGAACGTTACCGGGTGGGACTGGAGCGGGAAACCGGCGCAATACGTCGAACAAAAGATCCGACAGCAAGTTCGTGGCGGCGATGTGATTCTGCTCCACGACGGCAGTCACGTGGAGTTCGGGATGGATCGCTCCCAGACTGTGCTGGCCACAGATCGTCTAATTGCAGGTCATAAAGCCGAGGGCTACGAGTTCGTGACCATCCCCGAGATGATGGGAAACCTGGATCTCGCCGGTTAGGGATCATTTCCCGGTTTTGCGGGCATTCGCACGCGTGAACGCTTGCTTCGCTGCCGCTACTGTCTTCCGAATGTCTTCTTCGGTGTGTGCGGTGCTGAGAAACGCCGCTTCGAATTGCGAGGGCGGTAGATAGACTCCATCGTCCAGCATGGATCGGAAGAAGCGCGCAAAAGCCTCAGTGTCTGATTTCGCCGCCTCAGTCCAGTTCGTAACCGGACCGGGCTGGAAGAACCAGGTAAACATCGAACCAACGCGATTGTGACACAACGGCACGCCAGCGCTTTTGGCTACATCAGCGACTCCGGCCACGAGTTCTCCGCTCAGCTTCTCCAGACGCGGGTAGATGTTCTGCTTGTGTTCGTACAGATGACGCAACGTCGCCAAGCCTGCGGCCATGGTGACAGGATTGCCCGAGAGCGTCCCCGCCTGGTACATGGGACCAAGCGGAGCGACCAAATCCATGATCTCCGACGCTCCTCCATAGGCTCCGACCGGCATTCCTCCGCCGATGATTTTTCCCAGTGTCGTCAGGTCAGACTGGATACCGTAAAGCTCCTGAGCGCCACCGAAGGCCACACGAAATCCGGTCATGACTTCATCAAAAATCAGGACCGTCTTTTCTTGACGAGTCATCAAACGCAGGGCCGCCAGATACTCTCCCGAAGCCGGCACGCAACCCATGTTCCCCACCACCGGCTCGACAATCACGCAGGCAATCTGGTGCTTGAATTTCTTGAATGCCTGTTCCATCGGATGAAGGTCACCAAAAGGCAAAGCCAGCGTGAATTGTGCGAACTCCTCTGGAACGCCCGCAGAACCTGGGATACCGAGCGTGGCGACACCCGATCCGGCTTTCACTAATAGAGCGTCGGCGTGTCCGTGATAACAGCCTTCAAACTTAATCACATATTTGCGCTTGGTATAGGCACGAGCCAGGCGGATGGCAGACATTGTCGCTTCGGTGCCGGAATTGACGAATCGTATCTTCTGAATATGAGGGAATGCTGAGATCACAGCTTCCGCCAGATCGGCTTCGCTGGGGATGGAGGTGCCGAAGCTGGTGCCGTTCCGTGCCGCTGCAATTACCGCCTCGAGAACATCGGGCGCGGAATGCCCAAGAATAAGTGGTCCCCAGGAACCGACGTAATCTATATATTCGTTGCCGTCGGCGTCGAACAGACGGGAACCTTCGCCGCGCAGCATAAAAGGCGCATCTCCGCCAACTGCCCGGAAGGCGCGCACCGGAGAATTAACCCCGCCGGGAATCAGCTTTTCGGCGCGCTTCTGCAGCGCGCGAGAAATCTCCGTCTTGCGGGGCATAAGTCTCCTTGAATGGCTGGCAGATATGTTAACAGCCATAAAAAGCGATCGTCACACGCGCGAAAGCAATGTCCTGTGGCAACGCACAGCCAGTGTCAAACAGGTAACGGAATTCACCGGAATTTTACAATTCAGCAACAGTACTGAAACACGTGGCCGGTAGGCTTATCTCATTACACGCCCTTCTAACCGGGAGGGTCTTAAGGACGGCCTCGGGGGGCTCCGGGCCGTCCTAACTTTTTGTGCACGATCTTGGCACGTAGCCACACCGTACGCAACTCGCTGTCCAGTTTAGAAGCAATAGAACTGAACCGATAGACCCAATTTCCCGCCCATCGCCTTACGTTAACCACCGTCGAAGCTGGCGAGATACACTCGCACTTTGAGGATCTCGCCTGCCGTCGGTTTTAATGCTCTATTAACCGTTTGGTGTAGGCTCGGTGCCCAGGATTTGCCAGAATACTTGAATTTGCAGCATGTGAAGAAACATTTCCAATTCGCCCCTGCTGGCCCGCGCTGGCTAGTTTTTGTTTTATGCGCGGTTGCAGGTCTGGTCTTGATACCGTTCGCCATGGCCCAAGCGGCTCCTACTCCACCGATTCAGGCTGCGTACACGGCCACCGATTCCCCGGCTGAGACCGTCGATCCTCCGCCCAACACTGCTCCGGAGAGCATGTTCCCACGCTTAAAGCATGACCGCTTCTGGTTATCGGGACAGGCAAATTTCATTTTTCAGACGAATCCTTCGTTCTTTGCCAAGTACAGCGGACCGCACAGCCTCGGTCCCAACTACCAGAAAGCGACGTCGCGCGTGTTGACGTTCTACACCGGTGTGCGCCTGACCGGTTCGACCGAGATTCTGGTGGACATCGAGGAAACAGGCGGTGCAGCGCTGAGTAAAGGGTTTGGCTTGGCGGGCTTTACCAATCTGGATATCGTTCGCAATCCGCTCTTGAGCAAAGCGCCATACGTGGCCCGCGCCATGTTTCACAAAGTGTTCGCGCTGAGTAAAGACGAAATCGAGAGCGAGCGCAATCCTTTGTCTCTATTCCGAGAGCTTCCCAAACGCCGCCTCGAGGTTCGGGTTGGGAAGTTCAGCATGCCGGATTTCTTTGACCAGAACTCAGCTGGCTCGGACACTCACCTGCAATTCCTTAACTGGACGGTCGACAACAATGGCGCCTACGACTATGCCGCGGACACACGTGGCTACACCGTTGGAGCGGTCGCCGATTATGAGAACCCAAAATTCAGTTTCAAATTTGCCGAGGCCTTGATGCCCAAGGTTGCTAACGGAATCGATTTGGTGTGGAAGCCCTGGGAGGCGCATGCCGAGAACCTTGAGTTCGACTGGAACCACGGCATTCTTCCCAAGAAACCGGGCGTGATTCGCCTGATCGGATACACCAATCACGCCAATATGGGTATCTATCGGCAAGCCGTCGCCCAGTTCGAAGCGGGCCAGGTGCCGGTTCCGGAGATCACCAATCACCCTTGGCATATCACGCTGAAGTATGGTTTTGGGGTTAATGTGGAGCAAAATCTCTCCCCGAACTTCGTAGCATTTGCGCGCTGGGGTTGGGACAACGGTCGCACCGAATCATTCGCCTACACCGAAGTTGACGAAACCTTTCTGGAAGGCATAGGTGTCTACGGCGCAAAGTGGCATCGCAAGCAGGATCGAGCCGGCATCGCATTCGTTTCCAACGGCATCGTCAAGGACCATCAAACCTACCTGGCGGATGGAGGACTTGGTTTCCTTCTTGGCGACGGCGCCTTGACCTACGGGCGGGAAAACATTTTGGAAGCCTACTACACGGCTCACGTCTGGCGCGGAATCTATGTCGCCCCGGGCGTGCAGCACATCAACAACCCCGGATACAACCGGGACCGCGGCCCGGTCACCGTGCCCAGTTTCCGCGCACATGTAGAATTCTAGGAGACTCTACTTTTCTACCTTCACACCTTTCCAAAATGCAACATAGCCCTTGATCTGTTTGGCCTCACGCTTAGGCTCGGGATAAAACCAAGCTGCGTCTTTATTCCGTTTCCCATTGACTTCCACATCGTAATAGCTGGCTGTCCCCTTCCACGGACACACCGTGTGGGTTGCGCTGGGTTTGAAGTACTCCTGTTGAATAGCGTCGGGCGGAAAATACTGATTGTCCTCCACCTCCACGCAATGGTTCGATTCTGCCAACACCGCGCCTTCCCAAGTTGCTTTTGCCATGATGTCCATTTAGATTGCTGAACGGAGCCACAGTTGCAAACTTTGACCAAGCCAGCAACTTTCACCGCGAATTCCATGGTCGGGCCGCTGCGGCGAGCGATAGTGTGTTCCCCGCGCTCGGCCGGCTGGGACACGCCGGGACAGTCGAGCGAGTGGCAGAAACTGGGGTTTCTTCGCCGGCCGGATTTCGGCATGGCGCAATCTCAACATCATGAATTGTGTCGCCAATTGCAGGAAGTCGCGGAAATTATGCAGCTTCCGCCCGCCTCCGATCTTTCGCTCGACGCGGTTTACGCGCATGATTCTTCGCTTCCCACTGACTACGGCGTAATCGTCATGAACCCGGGCAAGGCGAATCGCCGGCCGGAAGCCCGTCGCCAAGCCGAGCTTTACCGGAAGCTTGGAACACCGGTATTGGGAGAGATTCGTGGTCCCGGCACGACCGAAGCAGGCGACATCGTATGGTTGAATTCGCTTACCCTGTTGGTCGGAAGCGGGTACCGGACCAATCCTGCTGGCATCGCGCAATTGCGCTCCCTGCTCACGCCTAAAGGTGTAGAGGTACTTACCGCGCCGCTGCCGTATGGTCCGGGACCGACGGCGTGCCTGCACTTAATGTCGCTCATCAGCTTGCTCGACGAGCAAACCGCATTGGTGGATTTACCCTGGCTCGCGGTAGAGACCGTGGAATTGCTCAAAGCCCGCAGCTACAAGTTTGTCGAGATTGATGCTTCCGAGCGCGACACGCTCGCGTGCAATGTGCTGTCTCTGGGGAACAAGCACTTGCTGGCGCTCGAAGAGAATCCCAAGACCAATGCCAAGATGCACGCCGCTGGATTCGATGTCCGCACCTTCCCCGGCTCAGAACTATGCATCAACGGCAGTGGCGGACCTACGTGCCTGACCCGGCCGTTACTAAGGGGATAATTTTCTAGCCCATGGGACGAGCTCCCTTGCCCCGAATCCTCTGAACTCCAGCGGTTTCGTTGGCTGACCCAACAAGCCTCAGTTTCCGGCATGCGATAAAGCCGGCTCCGCCGCGTCGGTCAATTCAAGCATCTGGGCCATGAAATGCACCAGCCGGAGTGTGTCAGCGAGAGTGGGGTTTCCTTTCATGTCAACGTGGCTGATTGCCGGGCTGATGAGCGCAGATGTCAAGAAGTTAGACGGCACATCCTGCGCTAGCCATAGCAGTTCCGTAGGCGGGATGACGCTGTCCGCCGCGCCATGCAGGAGCAATACCGGAACGTGCAACGAACCGAGGTGCCCGTGGGGAGAAACTGGAGACATCTCCGTGCGGTGGCGGGCAATGGACGCCTCCAGTTCATTGGCGAACGCTGCCACATGGTGCCCAAATAACAGTTCCATCTTTCGACGGGAATCGGGACTAAGCTGCTGCGCACATTTTCGTGATTCTTCGACTCTTTCCCACAGCAGCAAGCGGAGTGTTTCGCGCGCTGCAGGCACGTCATCAGACGGAAAGAAATCTTCGACATGCGAATAGGTCAGAACCAGCGCTCCGTACTCGTGGGCGGGCATTTCCAGGGTCGTGCCATCAGGGCGCTGGATGCGATTCGTCACGAAGAATTGGGAAACACGTTCAAGGTCGTCGTGAGCCCCGACCGACACGACAAAACCGATGTCAGATCCAAATCTCGGATCTGCGGCTGCAAGCAACGCCAAACCTCCAGCGAAGCTTATCCCTAACACGCCAACTTTCCGGCCCACCGATGCAGAGAGTGTATGGGCCGCGCATCCAATGAGATCAATGGAGGATGGGTCGACCCGATAATCAGTCAGAGACGGTAGCTCGGGCGTCAAGACACGAATACCGCTTGAAGAGATAGCGCGGGCAAATGCGACCAGCCGGGGCTCGTCCATACCAAGATGATGCACGCCATGTACGATGACCATGCCCGGAGCGCGAGGTTTGTCCTTGGGGACGTACAAACGCGCGCGAATAGAACCCGACGGAGTCGGCACTTCCGTTGCCGATTCTTCGACGGAATCGGCTGTAATAGTCGCCAGCACTCCCGGGTTTTGCGGGTTCTGTACTCGCAGCAGAAGCGCCGCCGCGCGGAAATGGGCACCCACATGGAGTGCAGCCATCGCAGCTGCGATGAGCGCAGCCACGAACGCGAGGACTAGCACGATTCGATGCCGTCTTTGTTGGAACGGGATGATCATCCGGGTCGTAGTCGGCGAGAGTATATCCTCAAGTCGTCACCTCTGTATCCTCCTGCTAAAATCAAAGAACGATGGTTCTCCCCTTCGTTCGCGATCTGTTCGCGGACGTAGAAAAATTGCCCGCCTTTGCGCGTGTTGCCTCCCACCTCCGAGAGGGCACGGGGCGGCTAAGTGTCTCTGGGCTCACTCCCACCGCTAAGACCCTGTTTCTGGTTCTGTGGCAACGCGCCACCGGGCGTCCGCTTATCGTGGTTGTCTCTGACAATCGCACCGCTGCAGATATGGTACCGGTACTGCAAGCCTTCCACGACCTGACCGGCGGCAACGATCCTGACTCCATCGTCTCGCTGCCTACGCGTGACGTGCTGCCCTTCCAGAATCTTTCACCGCACCCTGAAATTCAAGAAGAACGTGCTGTCGCTCTTTGGAAGATCGCCTCTGGAGTGGTATCGATCCTGATCGTACCCGTGGCTTCCGCTGCGCTTCGTCTGCGATCCGCTGAATACTATGCCGACCTGGCGCGAGTAATCCGCCGCAGCGAGACTCTAGACATTGATCCCCTGCTGGCTCATCTCAACACGGTCGGTTACAGCGCCACAGATGTGGTCGAAATGCCCGGCGAGTATGCCTCGCGTGGGGGCATTCTCGACGTATATTCGCCCGAGGCCGACCGGCCGCTGCGCATCGAGTTCTTTGGCGATGAAGTCGAGTCCATCCGCAAGTTCGACCCCGCAACCCAGCGTTCTTCCACGCCCGTCGACGAGGCTTTGCTGCTCCCGCTGACCGAAACTCCGGTCACCGAGGAGTTGTTGGGTGCAATTCATGCGCGCCTTTCCGGCAGGCGCATCACCGGCGCGGAAGAAGTGGTGGAGCAGGCTGTGCGCTCAGGCGGAGTCACCGTTTTTCCTGGATGGGAGTTTTATGCGCCCGTGGCTGGCGCCGATCGCACCGTATTCGATCTGATGCCGCGCGCCGCGGTACTGGCCGATGAACCCGACAGCCTGCGTAACGAATTTGACCAAGTCTGGGCGCGAATCGAGGAAGCCCACGAACGCAGTGGTGTCGGCAAGCT
>Ga0210398_10006934_pt1 | contig 10333 bp, 7 predicted proteins | sample IncBWC4OmetaG_FD_161047 | JGI IMG/M metagenome (GOLD analysis project Ga0210398, IMG submission 161047) | Forest soil microbial communities from Barre Woods Harvard Forest LTER site, Petersham, Massachusetts, United States - Inc-BW-C-4-O | ecosystem: Environmental > Terrestrial > Soil >...
AGCCGAGCCCCGAGCTGGTTCCATAGTTGCTGCCGGAGGAGCGTGGTGGTGGCTGGTTGTCCCAGTTGCCGTAGAAGGAGATATTCCAAGTGAAATTGCCAAAGAACTTTATGTAATAAGTCACATTAGTGTTGTTGAAGACACGTCCGGGCTCGGAAAGCGCCGGGAAAACAACGTCCTGGATCGTCAGTTGGGTCTTGTCGAATTTAAAGAGGCTCACGTTCCCGACTACCATGGCGCCTAAAATCTTTTGCGAAGCCTCGAGGTTTGCTGCCTGGGAATAACTCGTGTTTTGCCAGGCCAGGCCGCCGGTCACATAAATGGTCGCATGATTGGTGTTCTTCAAATAACGTCCAATGCCGCCACCGAAATTCGACTGAAGCTGGATGTTTTGCTCCGAGCTTTGTAGAAAGCTGCCCACTCCGGTGTAAAACCAGTTGTTCCAGCGCAGAAGGCGGCGATAGTACAGCGATGCGTCGTTGTAGGTGGAAGTGGCAGCCCCGGTGTTTCCTGTAAGTGTGGAAGCGAATGATGTGCCTGCGCTCCACCGCGGCCGGGGATAATTGACTTGCGTGCTAAAGGTGTATTGCGTCGACTGATTGGCCTTCGAGTACATCAACCCGGAGTTGATACTGCCGTTGAATCGCTGCCAGAAGCGGTCCGAGGTCTGGTTAATGTTCACGATCTTTTGCCGATCGAGCACCTCGTTTTTCTCTGCGTTCTCCGCTATCTCAATTCGCACGGGCCTGGCGCCGCCGGTGTCCGCCGTGGAGAGCGTTCCGGTGTAGACGGAACCATCCGTTGTTTTCACAATGAATAACTGCGTGCTCTCCACGTGACGCACCTTGGACCAATCTACCGAGGCGGTGCCGTTTATGTAATCGATGCTGACATAGAGCACGCTGGCGTCCAGACCCTTTATCTCGCAGGTGACTCGGTCGCCGTTGTTCATGACAAGCACGTCGGTCTTGTCGCGTGCAAAGAGAGGCGTAGTCACGAGAAGTGCGCCGGAGAGAATTGCGGCTGGAATCTTCATAACGCGTCCTATCTCGATAAGTCATTTTGCAGTTACTTCGTTTGTCAGAAGCATGGAACTGAATCCCGGCTCTTTCGTGCGACTGACCCGGTGGCTCCGATCATGTTGCAGACTGCACGGCGATTACAGTCACAACGATCGCCATATTGGTGCTGAATTGGTAACGACGAATCAGCCAACGGGGAATAGGCACCATCACGAAAGCCTACAACTCCTTCACCTCGAAGAAGTGGTATTGCCAGGGAGCAAGATCGAGGTAAAGCCCCCGGGATTGGAGTTCATCGCCGCTCCGGTTGTAGGAGGCGGCGCTGAACAGATCGCGCAATTCCAACTGTTTGCCGGCAAGGCCGGAGAAGGGTAGATGCACGTAACACTGGCTCTGGTGAGCCGCATAGTTAACGGTCACCAACAAGCGCTCACCACCGGGATTCTGCCATGCGAAGGCGATAAAGGCGTCAGATGACTCATTGCCCTCCCAGGCTGGAACGCATTCGAGCAGTTGCCACTGGCCCCCTCGGACTACCGGATGACGCAAGACATCCAGTAAATGAGCGTAGAACTGTTGAAGCTCAAAGTCAGTGGGTTCGAGCGGTCCGCGAACCAAGTGCGAGGAAATGCGTTTCGCGCGCCCCTGGAATTGTCCCTGGTGAAAAAAGCGCAGCCCCGGAGACAAAAACGTGATGATCGCTGCGGCTTCATGCTTTCCGGGGGGGAAGGCCGCCGCTGCCCGCGGCTCATCATGGTTTTCGAGAAAGCGCGCCATCTTACTCTGGTAGTCGAGGCCGGCAAGAAAGTGCTCGCGGACCGGCCTGGCATCTCCCGAGTGCAGGCGGTCGTATAGTCGCTTGTCGTAGGTGTAATTGAAGCCCTGCTGCTGCAGCGTCCATTCCAGATCCCAATAGACCTCGGCCATGAAGCAGAACTCCGGTACGCGATCACGCACGCGCTGCGTAGCTTTCGGCCAGAAGGGCTCAGACCGGCCCCCCCAGGTTCGTTCAAAGACGTCCGGCAGGACGAGCATGGCCATGTCGCAGCGCACGCCGTCGCACTGCCCTGCAATCTTCACCAGCTGGCCGATCATTGCTTCCTGCGTGTCGGGGTTGGCGTAGTTCAGTTGCAGCGTATCCGGCCAGCCCGAGAAATACGGATCGCGGCCATAGGCGAGGACAAGGTCGCCGCCTTTTCGGTGCACCCGTGTGTAGTTCTTCGGTGCTCGCTCCAGATCGAGTTCCGTGCCCGCGACGTAATACTCCGCATGCTCGTCCACCCAAGGATGGTCCGGCGCCGTGTGGTTGGGAACGAAATCAAGAAGCAATCGCAGGCCGCGCTGACGAAGGCGTTCGCGCAGACGGGCGAGTGCGGCATCGCCTCCCAGTTGGCGATGCACGGTGTAGCCGGTGATCGCGAAACCAGAACCAGCAATGTCATCCTCACACAGGTCGGGCAAAGTCTCCTGGAACTCCTTCCGCCACTCCGGATTGCTGCGGGAAAGCTGCTGCCCAGCGGCACCCGTCTGCCAGACGCTGAGGAACCAAATCCAGTCGAAACCCATTTCGACGAAGCGATCGAGTTCAGCGTCAGGAATGTCGTCCAGCGTTGCGGTTCGGCCCAGGGTCTTCGATAGCTCGGTCAGCCATACCCGCGTGTTGACCTGGTAGAGAGAGGGATACAGCGGTAATGGACGGAGTGCCTTCTCTCGTTCCGCGGCTGGATTGCTTATTTCATCCGATTCCTTCTGAGGGGCCTTTGCGAGATGCGTTTCACCCTTGACCAGCTTGATTGCTCCTGCCATGATTCTTTTCCTCTCCCCCCCGAGCGATGGTTCTTCCGTTCAACGAAGCGTCGGTTCAGCAGCCAGTCTGTCTATGCGCGGGGCAAGGGGTCATTCCGCCATACACGGCATAATCGCCCCCACACATGTTATCGACGAGGATGAGCAGCAGTTGGGCTTGCTCGACGCGCCCTTCTTCGTGTTCGGAGCCTGAGCGAAGGCAGCCACTGCTGCCGATAATCTAAACCAAGCAAGACAATCGCCGGCTGCCGCTGCTCCGCACGATCACCATTTCTACAACTTCGCTTTGCGATTGGCACGACAATTTCCAATCCTTCGACTTGTGACGCCTCTCTGGACCCGAGCATCATTTGAATTGTCCCCATCAGTTCTCCGGGACCGCTGCGGTCCGTCTAGCCTTAAACGCACCATGGTCCGCGGAGGTCCAGGACAAGTGGAGCATCAAGTGTGTAGAAGCGAACTCTGTCAAAAGTTACAGTAGTGCTCTCCTTTCCTGTCAGGAGTTTCCTTAACCGGTAAAGTAACGATTTCCGGCTCACGGCAACGTTATGTAACGAAGACGAACGGACTGTCAACGCTCAGACGGCCTTGCTCAGGTCTGCGCCGTTGCCTTCGCGCTGAGAGTCATGCGGTAAACTGCATGGGCAACTCGGAGGCTGCCAGATGAGAAGCTCATTTCCGCTTAAGCGGGATAGTCCTGTGGTCTGTCAACCGCGGACTCTCGTGGCAGTGTTGTTAGTTTGCCTCGCTTCGGCATCAGGCCTGACACAAGAAGCCCCAGCCGCGGGGAATAAGCCGAAAATCGGCCTGGTTCTGGAGGGCGGTGGAGCGCTCGGCCTGGCGCACATCGGCGTCATCGATTGGCTGGAGGAACACCGAATTCCGGTGAGCTACATTGCCGGGACGAGCATGGGTGGACTTGTTGGCGGCGTTTACTCAACCGGTCGCAACCCGGCGGAGGTGCGTGAGCTGGTGTCTTCCATCGATTGGAATGCTGTTCTACGCGGCGAGGTCCCCTTCCAGAATCTGGACTTTCGTCGCAAGCAGGATTCCATTGTTTACCCCGGCAATATCGAGTTCGGATTGAAAAAGGGTGTGCAGTTCCCTGAAGGCTTCAATTCGGGGCAGGAGGTCCAGTTCATCCTTGACCGCGTTGCGCTTCCATATTCCACCATCCAGGACTTCAACCAACTGCCGATACCCTTCGCTTGCGTTGCCACGGACCTGGTCTCCGGCAAGAAATTTGTTTTCCGCAACGGAAGCTTCGCGACAGCGATGCGTTCAACAATGTCGCTGCCGGGCTTTTTTTCGCCGGTCCACGTTGACGGCCATATCTTTGCCGACGGCGGACTGCTCGACAACCTGCCTGTCGATGTGGCGAAGGAGATGGGCGCAGATGTTACTGTTGCTGTCTATCTTGAGACCCAGCCGATGTCGTCGAAGGAATCACTTTCCTCCTTCGGCGTTCTGGGAAAGTCCATCTCGGTGATGATCGCCGCCAATGAAGTGCACAGTATGGAGATGGCGGACGTGCTGATCACCGTTCCGCTGGACAAGTTCAACACAATGGACTACAGCCAGGCGGACGCCCTGATCAAAGCCGGCTACAACGCGGCACAAAGCAAGGCGGCAGTTCTGTCCCGGTTTTCAGTGGATGAAGCCACCTGGAAACAATATCTGGCTGACCGCGCCGCGCGACGCCGGCAGACGCCAAAGCCGCAATTTGTGGAGGTAGCTGGAACAGATCCTCATAGTGCCAAGGCCATCCAGAAAGACTTTCAGCCGACGGTCAACCAATCGGTGAATGTCGAGGAAATCCAGAAGATGATCCTCGACATACAAGGCGACGGACGCTATGCCAGCCTGAATTACACCATGGTCGACAAAGATGGTCAGCCGGGCCTGCTGATCACCGCAAATGAAAAGAGCTATATCCCGCCGATCGTTCGCCCCCAGATTACCCTTGATGGCTCGCAGTACAACAATGTCCTCTTCAGCATCGGAGGAAGAATCACCTTTCTCAACGTCGGTAGCTACGATTCTGAACTGCGGAATGACGTCGTCTTCGGTTCCGAGTATGGTCTTCGCACTGAGTACTACCATCCGGTTCGCGTTGGCAGTAATTGGTTCGTTTCTCCCCAGGTCCTCCTCGACAGCAACTCGTTCAATGCTTATACGAGCAGCGGCAGCCTGGCGTCGATTTATCGAGTAAAACAGTTGGGCGGCGGCGTGGATTTTGGCTATCAGCTCGGCCGAAGCCAGGAGTTTCGGATCGGTTATCAAACCGAATATCTGAACTATTCGCTCCAGGTGGGGGAAAATACCGAGCCCACGGTTTCCGGACGGGAGGGTTTCGCGAAATTTCAGTACACGCTGCTCCATGTGAACGATCCCGTGATACCGACGACCGGCCAGGAAGGTGCTTTCAGAACCCAATGGTTTGAGGCCTATCCGAGCCCAACGAAGGCATACACCATACCTGCTTTTCCCTTGAGTCAGGGAGGCATCTCCCAGTTCTTTCCGATAAGCGAGCGCAACACGCTTGTCTTCTCCGGGGGCGGAGGCACTGTGTATGGCACCAACAATGTGAATATCGGGCTTCCGGTTTTCTCAATCGGCGGGCCACACCTCTTTGCCGCCTACGGCACCAATGAGATCCTGACCAACGAATACGGCTACGGGCAGCTAGGATATTTGTGGAAATGGGCGCAACTGCCGCCTTTTCTGGGAGGGAATGTGTACATCCTAGGCCGCTTAGAGGGTGGATTCTATGAGCGAGTCGATACTCCACTCGGCCAACCAGCTGAATACCGCAATCCCGGCGACGCGGCTGCCGGGCTCATCGTGAATACTATTTTTGGTCCGGTCTTGATCGGGGGAGCGGTGGGCGATGCCGGACATCATCGCTTCTTCTTCAGCCTGGGCAGGGTGTTCTAGGGAAGAACGAAATACAGTCGCTGCCCTCTCCCGGCTGCCTCCGAACATTTGCCGTGGAGTGGGGGATGCTCTCTCTGCGCCAGCAACTCAACTAGGAATAATTTGTGTCGGACCGGCGCTCTCGGTCTTACTACAGAGAATCAGGCATGGCCATCCCTCGATTGAGGCAACTATGGACTCGGCCTGCTGAAGTAGACTGCCAGAGAAGCGCAATTCTTCGAAGCACTTCAGGCTCAGGCTGTGCCCACCGATCCGAAGGGTAGCGCCCGGATATACAGAAACCAGCGGATAATTCAGGAAAAGTTGGCATGAGAGGGAGAGACAAAAGGTCAGGCTATCTGCCGTCACTCGACGGCTGGCGGGCGATCGCGATTCTCTCTGTGATTTGCTATCACGACCGGGTGCATCAGTTCTGGATCTTCAGCACCAGCCTGATCCATGAGTATGGCGATCTGGGCGTAGACCTGTTCTTCGCAATCAGCGGCGTGCTGATCTGTTCGAGACTGCTGGAAGAAGAGCGAGTGACGGGCCGGATATCCCTGAAGGGCTTTTATATGCGGCGGTTCTTCCGCATCTGTCCTCCAGCGTGGTTGTATCTGATTGCGTATGTGCTGCTGTCGCTGTTTCACCTTCTTCCTGTGGATGTAGGTGGGGTACTTGCTTCGTTCCTGATGGTACGGAACTTCTGGGTGGGGGTTGCCGGGGACGTTCCGCGAACCTGGTACACGATCCATTTCTGGTCGCTTTCCGTAGAGGAGCACTTTTACCTGCTTCTGCCCAGCCTGCTGATCTTTGTGAAGCGGCGACGGGCCGTTTTGCTGGGGGCGCTGTCAGTTGCAGTCATGCTCTGGGTGACGCTGGTTACACATTTCACAGCTCTGCAGAAGACAGGAATCGTGCTCCGGACGGATATGCGCATCCACGCGTTGCTGATTCCGGCGATGTTTGCCGTTCTGCTGACCAGACAAGAAGTGCGCGCTTTCGTGACGCGATGGCTGCATCCGTGGGTGGCCGTGCTGTTGTTTCTGGTGGTTTTCACTGTGCTGACGCGGACACATGTTCATCTGCTTTCGCTAGCGACGATGTTCGTGATTCCGGTAGGCTTTCCGTTTCTGGTGATCAGCACGATGCTACATCCGAAGTCGATCGCATCCCGGGTTCTGGAGTGGTGGCCATTGCGGTTTGTCGGCCATATTTCTTACAGCCTTTATCTATGGCAGCAGATGTTCTTCGCGGGCGGGCGTGCTCCGGCTGCGTGGCCGCTTTCGGTGCTGCAGGTCTTTCCGTTGAACTACCTGGCAGCGTTTGCCTGTGCAACGGCGAGCTATTATCTGATTGAAAAGCCCCTTATCCGCGTGGGACACCGGCTGGCTCATCCGGCGACGCCGGGACGCGAAGACTTGAATGAGGCCCTGGCGCCGGTTCCAGTTGCGACGCGAGCGGTGACGGATAATGCCTTAGCTGTCCCGCAAGCTGAGAGCCAGAGTTAGAAGCGATCCAAACCCGCCCGGCGCGCGTGCGCGGCGATGGCCGCGTTGATGTCGAGCGCAAGAGCCAGAGCCGCAAGCCCCTCCTGACCGGAGACCCTCGGCACCGCCCGGGTGCGGACACACTCCAAAAATGATTCGATCTCGAGTAGCAGCGGTTCGCCCGACCGGACTGGCGGCTTGCGCAAAGCGAGACCTGGCGGCAGGCCAGGGAAGGCGGGCGTCGGGGACGAGTTGGGATCGACGTCGATAACCAGAAGGTCCTGACGGGCGTAGTCAATGGAAATGTACTGATGCGGCTGGAAGAAGCGGAGCTTGCGGACCCGTTCCGTACTGACGCGACTGGCGGTGAAGTTGGCGACGCATCCGGATTCGAACTCGATGCGGACATTGGCGATATCCACCTTTGGGGAAAGGATGGGCAGGCCGACAGCATGCAGGTCTCGCACGGGCGAATGCGCAAAACTAAGGACGATGTCGAGGTCGTGAATCATCAGGTCGAGGATCACGTCAACGTCGAGCGCCCGCGGAGTGAAGACGCTGAGCCTGTGCGCTTCGAAAAACATGGGGCGATTCAGCCAGGGCTGAATGGCGGTTACGGCAGGGTTGAATCGTTCGAGATGGCCGACGGCGAGGACGCGGCTGTGCTTCTGTGCGAGGGAAAGCAGATCGGCGGCCTGGGCTGTGTCCGCAGCGATTGGCTTCTCGATGAGCAGATCAACGCCGGCAGCGAGCAGCGGCGCGGCAGTTGCATGATGCGCGGAGGTCGGTACGCAGATGGATGCCGCGTCAAGCTGGATCCCACCGCGCGACCGGGTTTCGAAACAGGCGTCGACGGAGGCGTAGATGGGGACACCCCACTCCTCAGCGAGCGAGGCGGCACGAGAGGGCTCCGGCTCAACGATCGCGGCCAGCCTGACGGGCCGACCGCGCTGCTGGAGATCGCGATAGACGCGGAGATGGTTGCGGCCGAAGGCTCCTGCGCCTACAACGGCGACGTTTACCAGGGAATCAGTCACCGGCGGCGCCGCTAACGCGCGTTCTCTTTGCCGGAGACGGTTTTGAGGCAGCGGGTGTAGAGCTCAAGTAGATGGTTGACCTGGTCGTCGGCCTTAGCTGCGCTGGAAGGGACGAAGCCGGTGGAGCCGGCTGCGGGGCGGCCTACGGCGGCGGTGGTAGCGACAAACTTGAAAAGATCGAGGGCAATATCCTCGTCACGGCGTGGTCCAAGGGCGGAGTTTACTGCCGGGTCCATGAAGATCCTCCGAAGGCGATGCTATCAAAATTCACGCGGCGGCGTTCCGCCGCTCTAGAGCTCGGAGATGCAGATACCGACGCGTCCGACGATGAGACTGGATGGCGAATGCGTGGGCCCGAGACTGAGGAGATCGACGGGGTGATCGAGGGCATAGGGCCGGAGAATCAGCCGGTCGGAGTCAAAGCTGACATAGCGAAAAGCGAGCGAGTTGGCGAAGTTCACGTCGAAGAGGCTGGGCCGCGACGGCTGATGGGGAACGAGCGATTGTAGTGGCGGTCTATCACAACGATGGAGTGAGCCGCGAAAACCGGGACCATGGGCAGCGCCTGTGCAGGCGTAACGCGGACGGCTAGAAAGCGCTGCCAATCCCGGCGGATGATCGCGCGGCGGGGACGCAAATGCTCGAGAATGCCGGCGGGCAGCTGAATCATTTCGACCGAGGAAGACATGGAAACACCGGGAGAATTCATTGCAATCTCCTGAGAGACGAGAGGAACTGAATCGGAGGTGTCTTCAAAAGGGGCTTGCCGGGCTTCGATGGCGCGCGAGTGCCGCGCCGGGAGGAGGTCTTCCACGCTGAGCATCTGCGCCGCCAAAATGCGATCGATGGCGGCGAGGCTGAGTTTGCGCTTGCGATGAATAAAGTTGGAAATATGCGATGGCTGAAGCCCGGTTTGCCTGGCGAGAACGGTTCCCGTGAGAAGTCCTCGATCGATTCGGCGAGCGATCTCCAAACGCAGACGCTCATGGAGCTGGGCTAAGTTCATCTGCGGATTTTTGTCTCTTAGCTAAATACCCCTATAGGTGCATTTGCTCACAGAAAAGCTGTTTGGGCGTACTTCAGGTGATTTCAGGGGGTAACTATAGGGTTGCACAGGCAGTTACCGAGCGGTGCTGCCGGCAGGCGTTGACGCTGGAATGAGCCTGCTATAGAGTCGGGAACACTTTTGCCTCAAAAGCGGGTTTTGGCTCTCTCGCAGATTCGAGAAGGATGCATTGCTGCCCCTCTCTGCTGTGAAGGGATTCCGTGAATCTTCGTCGACGCGATGAGGATCCCGAGCCCCGGTTTGCGGCTTGGAACGACAGCAAGACCAGTTGATAGTACTGATCCCCCAATGATCTGCGCACCCATTCATGATCCCCTCCCAACCGGAAAGCCTTCAGCCGCACAGCTACGCCGCAAGAGCGATGCGAGCGGCCTAAGCTCGCCCATATCCCGCGGACAACAAGAAACCAGTCGCGAATAACTGCGGGGTCTTACTTTGCCTTGGAGAATTGATGATGTACTTGCGCGTACAACTAAAAGTCTGCGAGGGGTGCGGAGGGTTGTGGTTCCGCACTCAGGGCAGGCAGATATCTACTGCTTCACGTGTGAAGGCAGGTTTCGCAGCCTTCCGAAAGCGACGAAGCGGCGCAGAGGACGGCCCTGCAAAAACACGATGCAAACTGTAACCGCAGCTGGAGGTGCGCAATGAGTGCCGCGCTGACCCTTCCGTATGTCTGGGCGACAGTAAACGAACAGGCAGTGGAAAGGAACCGCCGTCTGCGTCCTCTGGGAGGCCTGGCCTTCTACCGGAGACGAACGGAGATCCTGCTGCGCAGATACATGAGCGTGTCGATGGACATGGGGAGAGTTCCGTCGGTGATGGGTAATCTCGAGTTCCGGGGGCGCGGATCGAGTTACCGGATAAGGAATTTCGAGGATGCAGTCATTTTCGTCATCGATGTAGAGCGGTGCCTGAAACGGCTGGATGGATTCTCACAGGAACTGATTGCGCGGATAGCGCTACAGGAGTACACGCAGGCCGAAACCGCTGTGCTGA
>Ga0210398_10006938_pt1 | contig 10328 bp, 6 predicted proteins | sample IncBWC4OmetaG_FD_161047 | JGI IMG/M metagenome (GOLD analysis project Ga0210398, IMG submission 161047) | Forest soil microbial communities from Barre Woods Harvard Forest LTER site, Petersham, Massachusetts, United States - Inc-BW-C-4-O | ecosystem: Environmental > Terrestrial > Soil >...
ATTTCGCCGTGAACTCCATGGTGTATCAGCCCGGAGCTTCGCTCAGCATGGTCGAGATGCACGTCATGGAACACGGACTCTTGATGCTCGAAGGCGGCGGCATCTATCGCCTCGGCGATTCGTGGTATGCGGTGACCGCCGGCGATTTCATCTGGATGGGACCGTGGTGCCCGCAGTGGTTCGGCGCCATCGGCAAAACTCCTGCGAAATATCTCCTATACAAGGATGGGAACCGGCATCCGCTGGCCGGAACACCGCCCGCCGGCACGCCGCGATGAAAATAGAAGTCGATGGAGATCGCCTGTCGAGGGAGATCGAAGAGCTGGCTTCGATTTCCGAAGCTGAGCCTCCTGCCGTAACGCGAATTGTTTTCACGCCAAAGGATCTCGAGGCACGCGTATGGTTCATCGCGCGCTGCGAGAAAGCCGGGCTGGCCGTGCGCCAGGACGCCATTGGGAATATTTTCGCCCGCTGGGCAGGTTCCGAGCCAAACGCTCCGGCGGTGGGCACGGGTTCGCATATCGACGCAATCCCCAACGCAGGAAAATATGATGGCGTTGTCGGCGTGCTCGGCGGCCTTGAAGCGATTCGCTCCTTAGAGCGCAGCGGCTTCCGACCAAAACACGCAATCGAGTTGCTGGTGTTCACGTCAGAAGAACCTACGCGCTTTGGAATTGGTTGTCTCGGCAGCCGCCTGCTGTCGGGTACTCTCTCTGCCGAAACGGCAAGAAAGTTGGCGGACAAAGAGGGAGCTTCGCTCGAACAGGTTCGCCGGAACGCCGGCTATAACGCACCGCTCGAAGAGGTTCGGCTGCCGCCGGGCTATTACCAAGCCTTTCTGGAGCTGCACATCGAGCAAGGCCCCTTGCTCGAGCAGCAAGAGATTCCCCTCGGGATCGTTACAGAAATCGCTGCCCCTGCCAGCTTGCGTATTTCCGTCGAAGGCGCGGGCGGCCACGCGGGTGCAGTGCTGATGCCCGATCGCAGAGACGCGCTCTGCGCCGCGGCGGAGCTAATCCTCGCGGTTGAGAACTCTGCGAGGGCCAGCGGAGCGCTGGATACGGTGGCAACCGTGGGCATCTGCGAAGTGTTTCCCGGCGCCGTCAACAGCATCCCCAGCCGCGTTCATTTGACGGTCGACATTCGCGATACAAATCTTGAGCGACGTGACGCCGTGATGCGCGCCATCGAAGCTGCGCGCGAAGCCATTGGGGGGAAGAGGAAAGTCTCTTTCCAGGAACAACTTGTCAACGCGGATGCGCCAGCTCGATGTGCTGCTGCGATTGTCGAGGCGCTCTCTGAATCTTGCCTCAAACACGAACTACCCAATATTCCCATGGTCAGCCGCGCGTATCATGATTCGCTTTTCATGTCGCGTATCGCCCCGGTCGCAATGTTGTTCATTCCTTGCCGCCATGGATACAGCCACCGTCCCGACGAATATGCATCTCCTCAAGACATCGAACGCGGAGTCCTGGTGCTCGCGGAAACTCTGGCCACTCTTGCCGCTTGAAATCCATCGAGACGCTCGTGCCAGATTCTTGTGGTCACTTTTTTGCCAAAGACGCGCGGATCTTTGCGTAACCCGGCCGGAGTACGGAGTAAATGAAATCGCAGCGCTGGCGATAAGGCAGAAACGCGCTCTTCATGGCGTTGACCGTGATTATTTCAAAGTCGTCCAGCGTCAGGCCGAAAGTGTCCGCGGCTGCCTCGAATTCCTTGGTCATGGTTGTATCGCTCATTAAACGGTTGTCCGTGTTTAGCGTGACGCGAAATTTCTCCTGATAAAAAGTCTTAAAGGGATGGTCGGCCAAACTGCGCGCGGCTCCTGTTTGCACGTTGCTGAGCAGGCAGATCTCCAGCGGAATCCTTTTATCCAAAACATATTGCGCGAGGTCGCCCAATTTCACCACCTTGCCGTCCCCGGCGATCGCAATGTCATCGATGAGCCGCGTGCCATGCCCGATGCGGTGCGCTCCGCAGTATTGAATGGCCTGCCAAATCGATTCTTTTCCGTACCCCTCGCCGGCGTGAATCGTGATGTTGAAATTCTGCCGCTGAATATAGTGAAAAGCGTCTACATGTTTCTTGGGAGGATAACCGCCCTCTTCGCCCGCCAGATCGAATCCCACGACTCCGCGATCGTGAAAATCCACGGCGAGTTCGGCCATTTCGAGCGACACGTCCATGTTGCGCATCGCGCAGATGAGCAATCCCGAAGAGATTCCGAAGTCCGCTCGCCCCCGCTCAAGTCCCTTCAACACAGCGGAGACCACCTGCTGGTGGCTCAATCCCGCGCGGGTATGAAACACCGGAGCAAAGCGAGTCTCAAAATAGACGACGCCGTCGGCGCCGAGGTCTTCTGCTTGTTCATAGGCCACTCGCTCGAGGGCTTCTTCGGTTTGCATTACGGCGATCGTGTGTCGAAAGCCTTCCAGATATTTCGGCAGGCTTCCCTGGTTCGCCCCTTGGTGAAACCACTTCGCGAGCTCCTCGGGATTTTCCGTGGGAAGCTGGCCGTAGCCTGCGCTTTTCGCCAGCGCAATGACGGTTTCCGGGCGGAGAACACCGTCCAGGTGTTCGTGCAGCAGAACTTTTGGGAGACTCTCGAGTACTCCGTGCTCCAGCTTCATAAAGCCTCCTTTTTCTTTTCCTAATTGTAATTGTAAATGTTATTTGGCTTGGAGAAACTCGAGCTTATACCCCGTCGCCCGGATTAAAATCTCGTTCGATCACGCCGAGCTCGCGCAACTGCTTGTACAAAGAAGTCCACCGTGCCGCATCCATTCGGCACGGAGCGCTGGATTCAATTTGTCAACGGCTGCGTGCGCTGCCGATGGGTCCAGCAAATAATCGCGCCAACCGCGCAGCGAAGCGCGTGCGAATCTTGCGACCGTCTCGAGATGCTGCCATCACCGTCCGAACAGCGTAGCCGGAAAAGCGGAATCTTGGTTTTGTCCCGCTTCTATTTAATCGCTTGGTTAAACACAAAAATGAGGAACGGCGGCTAGCCGCGCCACCGTTCCGGCCCAGGGGAGGAGAAAGCTAAAACGTGAATTTTAGTGCCATTTGGATTTGGCGGGGGCTGCCGATGGTTTTGTTGACGACGCCCAGGCCGCTCAGTGTGGGTGAGGAATAGAGACTCGAGCCAAAGACCGGGAAGTCGTTGAACGCGAGGTTTTGCGAGACGTTGTTGATCGGGATGTCGAAACTGGGAGTGTTGGTTACGTTGAAGACGTCAAAGGAGAACTTCATGCCGACGCGTTCGGTGAGCTGCGTCATTTTGATCGCGGAGAGGTCCGCGCGGCGCTGCCATGGTTGGCGGAAGATGTTGCGCTGGCCGGTTGTGAAGGTGGTTTCATAGGTGTCGCCAGCCGGGATAGCGCCGCCTAGATCCCCTGGATTGAGAAGCGGCAAAGTAAAACAATTGGGATTGAGGGCTGGGGAGCCGGGGTTGGTACCGCTGGCCCCGGTTAGCGCTTGCGAGGGGCTACAGCTGGATGTCAAAGGAACGATGGGATTTGTGATGCCATCACTGGTGCCGTAGTAGAGGCTGCCGACAGCGCCGGAGTAGTCAACGATGCTGTAGGGCTGGCCGCTTTGGATGATGGCCAGGCCGGAGACGGCCCAGCCGTCAGCGAGCCTGCCACGGAAAGAGGTCAGCTCGTAGAATTTCGGCAACTGGTAAAGATAGGTGAAGTTGATCACGTGTTTGCGGTCGAAGTCGGATAGACCATAGCCGCTGCGGAGGTTAGCCGCATTGTTGCCGTTGTAGAACAGACCCATGGCGCTCTGTTCGTCCGTGGCATGGGAGAAGGTGTAGGAAAAGCCTACTTGGAGGCCGTGGCTCATGCGTTTTTCGACGTGGGCTTCGAGAGCGTTATAAGCGGAGATGCCTGCCGCAGTATAGGACTCGGATTCAGAAGAGTAGCCGATATACGGGACGCGGAGGTCGATGTTGCCGCCTTCGTAGTTGGCCATCATGGAGGAACCATCCGGAAGGCCCAGGAAGCCGCAGCCGGACGTTACGCCGCTGGCATTGCAGGTGGAGGTGTAAGCGCATGCGGACGGGGCGAGAGTCGGATTGCAGCCAGGAGGAGCGAGCACAGTATAGCCGTAACTGTAGCTCTGTCCGTGGATGGGATGGCTGGGAGTGGCGATGCCGGCCTGGTTGAAGGGAACGGGGATGATTTCGTGGCGGCCGAAGTTGCCGACGTAGCCGATGGTGATGGCTAGATCTCTTCGGGGTTGCCACTGGACGTCGAGGGTCTGGTTCAAGGTGTAAGGGAGCTTGTTGGCGCGGTTATAGTCAGCAAAGGAAAAGAGCTGGGCGCCGTTTGAAATGGCTGCGGCATTGGGGAGACTGAGCTTCGACGGGTCACCGCTCGGAGGGGCCTCTAGTTTGAAGCCCCAAGGATTCGAGAAGGAGCCACCGTTGGGCTCGGCAGCGTTAATCTGCGTGGGGTCGCAGGTCGGAATAAAGCTCTGATAGAAGGTACCGATCGCAGAGCAAACTTGGGAATTAACGAAAGGGGGAGCCTGGTTCACGCCGAAGGGGCCTCCGGCGATTACGCCAGCAGCAAAGCCTGGGGAGAGATAGGTGAAGAGTTCGCCGCGGTCGTAGTACATACCCCAGCCGGCGCGGACAACGATCTTGCTATTGAACATTTTGGGACTCCAGGCCACACCCAGACGGGGGCCGAGGCCCCACTCTCTGCCGGTGAGCGTCGAATTGCTGACGCCTTTGGAGGGGAAGAGCTTGTTATTGCCGGCGATGAGAAACCCGTTGTTGACGATGGTGTCGGTGGCGGCGTCGTAGTCGTATTGAGAAGGATCGAAATTGTAGAGTCGGCCGTACTTCTCCGTGAGACCGCCGTGGTCGTCGAAGCGAAGGCCGGCGGTGAGACTGAGATTGGAGCGAATCTGGAACTTGTCCTGGAGAAACGTCCCGGTTTCTTTGGAGCGGTAGTAGCGATTCGCGTCGCCTTGGAGATAGGCGGTGGTGATGAAACCGTCGGAGGAGTAGGGTACGACCAACCCTTGAAGGAATTGGGAGAAATCGGCGAATCCAATGGTGCCCGTGTTTGGGCGACGATCGCGGGTGTTGAGCTGCGTGTAGGCAAAGCTGCCGCCGAACGTGAAGGTGTGCTTGCCGAGAGTCCACACGGCGTTAGCGGAAGGCATAAAGCGGTTTTGGAAGACGCCTGTAAAGGCGCCTTGGGAGTTGGCGCCGCTGCCGATGTTGGTGGCCGCGTTAAAGACAAAATTCTGGTTGTAGGGGGCCGCATTGCCATAGTCGTCGACGATGGAGATGCCGGGAAAGAACGAGGAGCCAAACGTGTTAATGGTGGAATCGGACACGGATGCCCCCGTGAGGCCGTGGACGTAGGTGCCAAATTGCTGCGGAGTGAAGGGCTGGTCGATCGTGCTATACACTTTTTCGCGAATGAAACCGAAGACTTCGACAACACTGAGGTTCGGTTTGAGGACCTGGGTATTGGTGATGGAAGCGACTTGGCTGCCGGCGTCGAGATGCTGCGAGAAGCCCGGGGAGCCTGAGTAAGCGTAGGGAGCGGTGCTGGGGTCGTGCTGATAGTAGTACTTCAGAGCGAGAGTGTCTTTGGAAGTGACGATCCAATCAAGATCGGAGACGGCTTGATGGGCGAGGAAATAGGCCGTGCCTTCTGTGAAAGTATTTTCGGGGAAATTGATCGTGGGGACAAAACTGTTGGCGGAAGGGATCAGAAACTGACCGTTGGGAAGTTTGTAATTGAGCAGACCATATGCGATGGGGCTGATGGCGCCGCCGGTCGTGCCGAACTGAGCTTGGACTTGGGAGGAAGCCGGAAAGTTACAAGGAGGAGTCGCGCAGGTACCGTTGACGAGGGCCGCCAGGGCTGCGAGGCTGCGGTCGTCGGTGAGGCCGGGAGGAACCGAGACGCGCGAGCTGCCAATCTCGGCATCGGATTTCTCGATGTGCTGATAGGAAATGAAGCCGAAGAGCTTGTTCTTGATGAGCGAGCCGCCCAGCGTGGCACCCGCAGTGTAGTTGTGAAGGCCAGGCACTTTGTCACTAGCGGGAATGTTGGGGTCAGCATTGTAGAAGAAGGGGGCGGCGTTGAGCGCGCTGGATCCGCGATGGATGTAGGCGCTGCCGTGGAGATTGTTGGTTCCGGAGGCGGTGCTCATGTCGATGTGGGCGCCGCTGGTCGAACCTTGCTGGGCGTCGTACATGGAAGTGTTTACGCGAAACTCTTCGATGGTTTCCGGGGCGGGGGTGGGGAGAGCCTGGCCGATGGCTAGATAGGGCGAGGCGGTGCTCTGGAGAGGTTCGGCGGTGGTGCTGGAAATGCTGGCGGCGCCGCCGATGCCGGTATTGTTGACGATGCGCGCCGAGGAGACTTCACTGGTGCTTTTGCCGTTGAAGAGATTGCTGGCGTCGACGCCGTTCAGGAGGAAGGTATTGCTTGTATCGCGCTGGCCGTTGGCCCAGATGGGGAGGTTGCCGAGGCCACTGTTGACACCCGAGCCGCTGGAGAGTTCGGCGTTGACACCGGGAGAGAGGATGGCGATGCCGGTAAAGCTGCCGGTGGGCAGGGGAATAGATTCAATCTGGTCTTTTTCGAGAATGTAGCCGTTGGTGGTGTCGACGGCATTCATCAGCGGGGTGGCTTCGACGGTAACGGTGGTGCCGACCTGCCCAACTTTGAGAGTAGCGTTGACGGTGACGGTGCGGTCGGCCTGCACAACGATGGAAGGGATTCGCTGGGACTCGAAACCGTCATGGGAAAAGCTGAGGGTGTAGGAACCAATGGGAAGACTTACAAAATCATAGCTGCCGACGCTGGTGGTTTTTTGTGTGCGAGTGAGTTGGGTGGCGTCGGCGACGGCGACGACTAGCGCATCGGCAAGAACGCCGCCGGAGGAGTCCGTAATAGTGCCGGTTATGCCACCGAGAGTTTGTTGCGGTGCGGCATGGAGCGGGGAAAGAAGCGTGGGACAACAACAGAGAAAGGAAGAAAAGAAAACGAAAAGGACTTTACCGGATGGTTTGGTCATTCCGCGACGCCTCCGACTTTCTATGAACACACACGAACCCGGCCGTCTTCGGGAAGACCAAGCAAGAATTTTACAAAGGAAGTCGGTAGCACCCCGCTCGGCCACGCCCGTTTGGCGAAAAGGTTAAAGGAAAATATTCTAAAAAGTTGCGGAACCGAAACGCAAACTTTCGTTTTCCTCGATTTGTTTTTCTATTTCATCTTTGGAAAGACTGGCGCCCGACCCGAGAGGCGCCCGGAGATTCCCGTCGTCGAAGCCTACACGGACACGGGTTTCAGGGGAGAAGAGAAACGTGGGCGGAGGCGATTCGCCAACCTTCCGGGAAGTTAGGACGGTGATGTGGGCGTGATCTCGGGCGAAAGCGGGATATCGAGGCGGAGGATTTTTCTAGCGGGATTGGCTTTGGAGCGCGTTTTGTGGAAAGAGGCAGTTGACTCGAAACCGTGAGGTTCGCCGTGATGCCGAAGCGATGGGCTTCCGGGGAATTCCAGAAGAAGAAGTTGGTCAGGGTATCCACGTCGTTTCTAGCCAGGGCGGTTTCCTAGGCAGAGTAGAGAGTTTCAAGTTCGGCGACGACGGTGGGGTCATTGATGTGCACGAGTTAGAAGAGTTTGCGGGGAGGGAGGATGGATTTGAGGATGGCGGCGCTGACGGTCGACATGGGCTCGTTGACCACCTGACTCAGGCGGAGATTCATGGCCACGCTAGAGAGAAGGTAGGCGTGAATGTCGGAGATGTCCCAGCGGCTGGCCAGTAGATCGATCATGCGTGAGGTCGCGGCGCGGGCGGCGGAGACGGGATCGCAGGCCGATTCGACTACGATCCAGGCGTCGGTGTGGTCGGAGGTTTTTTGCGGGGCGGACTCGATGAGTGGTCCAGCGAGCGAGCGATGTTTGTGCAGGTGAAAGCGGAGGGTGGCACTGGCGGGGCATTCGATGCCGTTGATCGAGACTTCGCCGTCGCCTTGCGCGGCGTGAGCGTCGCCGGCCGAGAACAGTGCGCCGGTGTTCAAGACGGGAAGATAAAGAGTGGAGCCGCTAGAGAGTTCACGGACGTCCATATTGCCGCCGAAGACCCCCGGCGGACGCGTGCGGAACTCGCCGTCTTCCGCGGTGGCGACGCCCATCACGCCACAGAAGGGCCGGAGAGGAACTACGGCCGGAACTAGAGAACGGGACTCGGAGTTTTCGAGTTGCCAGTGGAAAAGATAGGGCTCTGGGAAACGTTCTTTCAGCAGGCCGAGGCCGCTGATGACACTGCTCCAGCCCCAGCCCTTGTGGGCCACTTCGAGAATGTCGATTTGGAGGACGTCGCCGGGTTCGGCGCCTTCGACGAAAATGGGGCCGGTCAGCGCGTGAATGCAGTCACGGTCGATGTTTAGGAAATTTCGGAGGGTCATGGCGGGATAGACTTGCGATCCGCTGGAGTCGACGCAGTCGAAGTGGACTGTGTCACCCGAAGCGATCTCGAGGCGCGGAGGGAGATGGCGGTTCCAGCGCGAGTGAGTGGGTTCGGCGGAGAGATGGTGCTCGGGCATGATCTTCGCTAGATCTCCGCGGTGATTTGCAGTTCAACGAGGGCGTTGCGGGGCAAGGCGGAGACGCCGATGGCGGCGCGCACGTGGCGGCCGGAATCGCCGAAAACTTCTACGAACAAGTCGGACGCACCGTTGATTACTTTTGGAGAATCAGCGAAGCCTGCGATGGAATTCACGTAGCCGTTGACGGTCACGATGCTTTTGACGGAGTCGAGAGACCCGAGGTGCTTTTCGAGGACGGCGAGTTGCGTGAGAGCGCAGAGACGCGCGGCGGCGTAGCCTTCTTCGATGGTTCGGTCGAGACCGACTGCGCCAGTTACCAGGCCCGAGCGATCCGCGGAGACTACGCCTGACAAGTAGACCATGTGGCTGACGGTTTTGGCGGGGACGTAGTTGCCGCCCGGCTCCGGAGGAGCAGGAAGCGCGATGCCGAGTTCACGTAAGCGCGATTCTGGGCCGGTGGACATGGAGATCGAGTGCTCCCTTCGGAAGAAATATCGCGACACTTTAGCACAGGCCTGCTGACCGAAAGATGTTTCTCCTGGAAGATTTCGCTTGCTCAAGAGGGGACGTGCGTTAGCATGAGCCATGCTGCGACGCAGGACTGGGGCGATTTTTCTTAGTTGGGGGTTAGGTATTTTTGGCGGGATGGGCGCTCACGCCATCGGATCCGATCTGTTCGACGTGAAGCCGGGCGCTCAGCCTGTTTCGCGACAAATCCTGCATGAGAAGCGAAGTTCAGGGCTTGATCTGGAGGTCGGGGGAGATCTGGCGGGGCTGCCTGCGGGGTCGGTGCGCTATGTTGCGCGGGAGGATTTGAAAACGCTGCCGCAAGTGACTTACACGGTTACCGACGATGCGAACTTTGGCGGAGCCGTCGAAGTTCGTGGAGTGGAGCTGGAAGTTCTGGCACAGGAGTTTGCTGGTAGCGGAGAGAAGGCGTTGATGGTGGCGGTTTCCGGAGATTTGTATCGCGCGCACTATCCGCAGGGATATGTACAGGCGCACCGGCCGGTGCTGGTGATGGACATTGATGGGGAGGGGCCCGCGAGTTGGCCGAAGAGCAAGGAAGGGTCGGGCTCGGCGATGGGGCCGTACCTGATATCGCATCCGCACTTTACGCCGAGTTTTAAGGTTTTGGGGAATGAGGAGGAGCCGCAGATTCCGTGGGGCGTGGTGCGGCTGGAGTTTCGAAATGAGGAAGCGATCTTCGGGGAGATTGCGCCGCGCGCGGCGAATGCTGGGGAGGCGGAAGTGCAAGCGGGATATCGTATCGCCCGGCAGAATTGTTTGCGGTGCCATGGTCCGGCCAGTTACGGGCGATTGAAAGGGCAGATTGCTTGGTCCGGGATCGCTTTTTTTGCGGATAGTTCGCCGCGGGGATTTGCGGCTTATGTGCGAAATCCGCGAAGTGTGGCGCTGTCTGCGCAGATGCCGGGGAACCCCGCCTACGATGACGCTACCGTGGAGGCCTTGATTGCCTACTTCCGCACTTTTCTCGTGAAGGGGAAACCGTGATCTTGCGGGCAGCGAAAGTTTCGCTGGTGGTTGGAGTGGCGATTTTCTACACGTTTGTGGTTTTGAATAACCTTACCGATTACGATTCGAATTACCAGTTTATCCGGCATGTGTTGATGATGGATTCGACTTTTCCGGGGAACCGCGGGATGTGGAGGGCCATGAACGGTCCAGCGTGGCATATCGTTTTTTATTGGACGATCATTGTTTGGGA
>Ga0210398_10006939_pt1 | contig 10328 bp, 9 predicted proteins | sample IncBWC4OmetaG_FD_161047 | JGI IMG/M metagenome (GOLD analysis project Ga0210398, IMG submission 161047) | Forest soil microbial communities from Barre Woods Harvard Forest LTER site, Petersham, Massachusetts, United States - Inc-BW-C-4-O | ecosystem: Environmental > Terrestrial > Soil >...
CGTCCACACGCTGGCCGCCTTCCCGGTCGCTGCGGCGCAGGTGCGGCGGTGGCTGGCCGCCCATCTGCCCACCGTGGAACTGCGCCCGGCCAACTCCAATGCCGACGCTGCGCAGCAAGTCGCCGATGGTCACGTCGACGCCGCGGTGAGTTCGCCGCTGGCCGGCGTCCAGCGCGGGTTGTCGACGCTCGCCGACGGCGTGGTCGACGAAGCCAATGCGCGCACACGCTTTCTACTGGTAGGCCGGCCGGGGCAACCGCCGGCACGGAGTGGTGCCGATCGGACGTCGGTGGTGTTGCGAATCGACAATGCGCCGAGCGCGCTGGTGTCGGCGCTCGCCGAATTCGGGATCCGCGGTATCGACCTGACCCGCATCGAATCCCGTCCCACCCGGACCGAATTGGGTACCTACATGTTTTTCCTGGACTGCGTCGGCCACATCGACGACGACGCGGTCGCCGAGGCACTCAAGGCGCTGCACCGGCGTTGTACCGATGTGCGCTACCTGGGTTCCTGGCCGACCGGACTACCTGCTGGAGCACCGCCACCACAGTTGGACGAGGCGTCGCGGTGGCTGGCGCGACTGCGTGACGGGTCGGCGGGCGAGGGGCAATCGCGATGAGCGGTCGCCTGGTATTAGTGCGGCACGGTCAGTCCTACGGCAACGTTGATCGCCGGTTGGACACCCGACCGCCAGGGAGCGAATTGACGCCGTTGGGCCGGGACCAGGCGCGGGCATTCGCGCGGGACGGGTTGAGCCGCCCCGGGCTGTTGCTGCATTCGGTGGCTACCCGTGCGGCGCAGACCGCGGCGGAGATCAGTGTCGAGGTCGACGTGCCGGCCAGCGAGGTGACCGGAATCCACGAGGTGCAGGTCGGCGAGCTGGAAAACCGCAGCGACGACGATGCGGTCGCGGAGTTCGACGCTATCTACAAGCGTTGGCATGAGGGAGAGCGGGATGTGCCGCTGCCCGGTGGGGAGACCGGCAACCAGGTGCTGGACCGCTATCTGCCCGTGGTCACCGATCTACGGATGCGGTATCTCGACGACGACGATTGGACCAGCGACATCATCGTCGTCAGCCATGGGGCGGCGATTCGGCTGACGGCCGCCGTGTTGGCCGGCGTCGAAAGCAGCTTCGTGCTCGATCATCACCTCAAAAACACCGAGGCGGTGGTGCTGACGCCGGTCACCGACGGCCGCTGGAGCTGCGTGCAATGGGGAACCCTGAAGCCGCCGTTCTACCCGGAGCCAGACGTCACTGCGGTGACTGACGCGGTGGAGTCGGGCAGCGACCCGATGGGCTGAGCGCCGTTGCGGTTCAGATCGCCAGGGTGGACGGCGCGCCCATCTCAGCGCAGTCGCAGCCGACCGCCTCGCAGTCGACGACGAAAGCGTGCGGCATCACCTCCGGGCTGGTGCACCCTTCCTCGGTGCACTCCGAGCGGCGCAACCAATGACGAATGATCGTGCCGTGGCAATGGTCCAAGCCTGCTCGGCAGTCGCGGCAGCCCCTGCTGATGCGCCGCTCCTCCTCATCGCTTCGTCCCCCTCGCCGCTGCGCGGCTGGGGGTGCCCCCACTGCATCGTCGCCGGCGGTGCTCATGCGCTGTTCTTAGCACCGATCGCCGACAGATCCGCGGCGCCGCGCCCGCCAGATCGCCGTGAAATTGGTCAGGCCCAACCCAGTTCATGCAACCGGTCGTCGTCGATGCCGAAGTGGTGGGCGATCTCGTGAACCACGGTGATCCTGACCTCGTCGACGACCTGGTCTTCGCGGTCGCAGATGTCCAACAGCGCCTCGCGGTAGATCGTGATGGTGTCGGGTAGCGAACCGGCGTAGTGGGAATCGCGGTCGGTCAACGCCACGCCCTCGTACAGGCCAAGCAAGTCGGCTTCGTCGGGGTGACGGTCGGCGACCAGCACCACCACGTTGTCCATCACGGCGGCCAGCCTTGGCGGGATCAGGTCGAGCGCGTCGGACACCACCTCGTCGAACCGTTGCGGATCCATCCGCACGGCCACCCGGCTATCCTCCCGGCGGCGGCGGCGGCGGCGGCGGCGGCGGTGGCGGTGGCGGCGGGGCTTCCGGCGCAGGCGGCGGGGGTGGCGCTTCGGGAGCCGGCGGTGGCGGCGCTTCAGGGGCAGGCGCCCCCGGGGCCGGCTGGGCCGGCGGTGGTGCGGCCGGTGCGGGCTGCTGCTGGGTTGCCGGCTGTTGCCCCGGAAGGTGGTTGTTGCCCTGCCTTGGTTGGCTGGCCGACGATCCGCTCGACGACGACGCGGATGATCCGCCGGTATCCGGGGTTGCCGGGATCGGCGGCAGGTTGAGCCGCTCCTGGGGGATGTCGGGCGGTGGAACGGGAGGCTGACCATTGATCCGCAGCGCCCCCTTGGCGCTGTTGAGCAACGTCGCCCAGCCGCCGTTACCCAGGGTCGCCCCGATGCTGCAGGCAACCTGTCGGCTACCGGCCGACCAGCTGGGCAGCGACAGCGTGCTGTAAATCAGCGTCAGGGTGGTGCTGCGCAACTGAACCGGGGCGAGGTAGGCGTCGGTCAGCCTGGTGCAGGAGTCCTTGATGAAGCCGTCCTGTTCGGGCTCCGGGGGCAGCGCGTCGGGAAACTTGGCCAGCAAGCTGACCGTGCCAGTGACCTCCATCGCGTGCGGCGCGGCGCAATCGATTGGAATGTCGGTGGGTTGATTGGTCGACGGGTCGATGCCCAGGCACGTACCGTCGGGCCAGACCTTGGACTGGTCGACGTCGGCGACCTTGCCCTTGAAAGCGATCTGCTCGTTACCCGCGCCCGGCAGCTGCAGGCCGCACAGCATCCGCCGCTCGCCGTTCTGCCGCCACGCTTTGTCGCCGGACCACAACATGCTGATGACGAACTTGCTGTTGGGGTCGAATTTCGCGCCCAGGTAGCGGCGCGCGGCCGACTCGCACTGCTCCTGGCTGATCTGCTCGATGCGGGTGGCCGACGGCGGCGGGGCGTCCGGGCCATACTCCGAACCCGGGAACGTGCGCATGTCGATCGATTCGGCGACCTCGAACCGGTGGTCGTCTTTGCAGTCGACGATGGTCGCAGCTTCGGGCATCCGATCCGGCCACATCAGGCAGTTACCGCTGGTGGCGTGGTTGAAGGCGTCGTTACCCTTCGATCCGGTGCTGGGCACGGGGTCGATGTAGCCGGCTAGCCGACCGGGACCACCCCCGATCGGAAGGGCGGTGACGAGCCCGGCAATCAGCAGACCGCCCAGCGCGGTCAGCAGCAGCGCGCGTCGGGTGGCCGAGGCCTGCAGAGCAGTCAGCCACTCGGCCCGCGGTAGCCGAAGTCCCAGCCGGCCGGCCGGCGACTTGTGCTGCTCGGTTGCGTTCGACATCGGTTCCATTCTGACAGGCCGACCGTGTCCCGTGACAGCTGTTGCAGAAGTAGCGTCATGTGGTTGTCGCCGTCGGGTGCCGCACGCGTAGGGTTCTAGGCCGTGATCGACCTGAAGTTGCTCCGCGAAAACCCGGACGCCGTGCGCCAATCGCAGACCAGCCGCGGCGAGGACCCGGCTTTGGTCGACACGCTGCTGGCAGCCGATACCGCACGGCGGACCGCGATCTCGAGAGCCGATTCGCTGCGCGCCGAACAAAAAGCCGCCAGCAAGAAGGTGGGAGCCGCCGCCGCCGACGAGCGTCCGGCGCTGCTGCAGCGGGCCAAAGAACTGGCCGAGCAGGTCAAAGTGGCCGAGGCGGAGCAGGCTGAAGCCGGGGCGCGGTTCACCGCGGCGCACATGGCGATCTCGAACGTGATCATCGACGGCGTCCCCGCCGGTGGCGAGGACGACTACCGCGTCCTCGACGTCGTCGGTGAGCCGTCCGCCATCGACAATCCGAAAGACCACTTGGAACTCGGCGAGGCACTGGGCCTGATCGACATGGAGCGCGGCGCCAAGGTGTCCGGTTCGCGGTTCTACTTCCTGACCGGTCGGGGCGCGTTACTGCAGCTGGGGCTGCTGCAGCTGGCGATCCGCCTGGCGGCGGACAATGGTTTCATCCCGATCATTCCGCCGGTGCTGGTGCGTCCGGAGGTGATGTCGGGCACCGGCTTCCTCGGCGCACACGCCGAGGAGGTGTACCGGGTCGAGGCCGACAACCTCTATCTCGTCGGGACGTCGGAGGTACCGCTGGCCGGCTATCACGCCGACGAGATCCTCGACCTGTCCGGCGGCCCGCGGCGCTACGCCGGCTGGTCGACGTGCTTCCGCCGCGAAGCAGGCAGTTACGGCAAGGACACCCGCGGCATCATCCGGGTGCACCAGTTCGACAAGGTCGAAGGATTCGTCTACTGCATGCCGGCCGACGCCGAGGCCGAGCATCAGCGCCTGCTGGGTTGGCAGCGAGAGATGCTGGCCCGTATCGAGGTGCCCTACCGGGTAATCGACGTGGCCGCAGGCGATCTCGGCTCGTCGGCGGCCCGCAAGTTCGATTGCGAGGCCTGGGTGCCGACGCAAGGGACCTACCGCGAGCTGACCTCAACGTCCAACTGCACCACCTTCCAGGCCCGCCGATTGGCGACGCGCTACCGGGATGCCGCCGGCAAGCCGCAGATCGCCGCGACGCTCAACGGCACGTTGGCCACCACCCGCTGGCTGGTCGCCATCCTGGAAAACCACCAACGGCCCGATGGCAGTGTGCGGGTTCCCGACGCGCTGGTGCCGTTCGTCGGTGCCGAGTTGGTGGAGCCGGTTTAGGTCCGGCCTTTGCTGCCGTCGTCGAGAGCAAAGACCGGATAGCGCTCTCCCTGCCTTATCATCTTGTGACCAACGTCCTGCATGCGTGGATGGGGCAACCGCGTCGGAGGGTGTAATGCGATGGGCCGGCTCACTCGGTGGTGGCGACAGTCCGACCACTACGACCGGCTGAGTTCGCACCTGCAGGCCCGCGGGATGGCCATCCTCACCCGCGCCACCATCGCGATGATCGCGGCCGGTTTGTCGGTCGACGCGCTGGGGACGATCTGGACCCCTACCGGTCCACGCGGCGTTATTCCGGTTGCCTGCACGTTGACCGCGTCCGTGGGCGCCGCGGCTGGCGCGTTGTTATGGGCCTTGCGCTGGCCGAGCCGCGCGATGGCGATTCGGTTCGCCGTGGCGGCCACCGCCTGCATCGCACTGATCGCACTGGCCCAACACCACACCGTTATCGGCATGCTGACCTGTACCACCTTCGCGGCCACGGCCACCTACATTGCGCTGTTTCACACCGCACCCTTGATGGCCTACAACTTTGCCATCGCCGGCTCGGTCGGCGCTGTCGAAGCCATCCGTATGGGGGCCAGGTACAACATCGTCACGGGCGCGTGTGCTTATTTGTTGCTGGTGATCCTCAATCTGGTGGTGCCCTTGGGTATCCAGGTGGTTGTGCACGTTCTCGGTTCCGACGCCGTGCGGGCCGAACGCGACGAGCTCACCGGCCTGCTGACCCGGCGCGCCTTTCGTCGGCGCGCGAAAGACCGCCTAGAGCAGGGTCGCGCCGAGCTGGCCTATTTCGTCATCGCCGTGATCGACTTGGACCGCTTCAAGGAACTCAACGACAACTACGGGCACGGCACCGGCGACGATGCGCTGGCCTCGGTGGCACGCGCGCTGCGTGACGCCACCGCCGACACCACGGTCATCTGCCGTTCGGGCGGTGAGGAATTCGTCATCGCCGACATCTGGCACCCAGACGAGGTGGAGCCGCGGTCACAGCAACTCTGCGAGGTGATCGCCGCACTCCCGTTCGGCATCACCGCCAGCATTGGCACCGCCGGCATTCACCCTGCTCGTCTTGCCGGTGACAGCGTCGAGTTACTTGCGGAGTTGATCGCGGCCGCCGACGGCGCCATGTATAGGGCCAAACGACGCGGTGGAAACCAGACCGGCCACCACCACTGGCCGCTTGCGCCGCGGCTGGACAGCTTCGATGCTGACGAAAGTGATTACCGCAGTGACGGACTCACCGCTTAGGCGGGCACCTTCTCGAGGGTGTGTTGGTGACGGCGCTGCCGTTCGATGGTGGCGAAGTACCAGGCGAGCGGGAAAGAAAAGCTGGTGAAAAAGCTGGCGAGGAAGAACAGCCAGGGACGTCGGATGCCGCGCCGATAGCCGTCGACGATGGTGAACACCGGTAGCAGAATGACGTTGGCGATGATGTAGTCCTGGTCGCCCGACCCTGCGGCCGGGTTTGCGAACTGTTCGCGTAGGAAGTGCGGGTAGCTGGCCGGGCCCTGGACGATGGTGCCCTGGCCGCCGGCGTCGAGCACGAAGTGGATGTTGAAGTACCAGCCCAGCGCGATCGAGGCGATGCCGGCTGCGTAATAAACGCATTCCAGCGGCGACAGCCACGGTCCGTCGGCCGGTCTGGCGTAGATCTTCGGGTTCGAGGCGATGATCCAGCCGATGACGGCGAGCCCGAGTATTGCGTGAACGTAGAGCCAGATCATGGGCGAAGTCTCACCGGGCCCCCAAGTTTTGTCAAGATTGACACAACAAAATCTGAGGTACCTTACTGCCATGGTCCGTCCGGCGCAGACAGCGCGCAGCGAGCGCACTCGCGAGGCCCTGCGTCAGGCTGCGCTGGTCCGATTTCTGGCCCAGGGCGTCGAAGACACCTCGGCCGAACAGATCGCCGCCGACGCCGGAGTATCGCTGCGGACGTTCTATCGCCACTTCCGGTCCAAACACGATCTGTTGTTTGCCGACTACACCGGGCTGCACTGGTTTCGCGCGGCGCTGGACGATAGACCGGCCGATGAACCGATCATCGACTCGGTGCAGTCGGCAATCTTCTTGTTTCCGTACGACGTTGAGGCAGTGACGAAAATCGCCGCGTTACGGGGCGGCGAGCTTGACCCGGGCCGCATCGTCCGGCACATCCAAGATGTGCAAGCCGACTTCGCGGAGGCCATCGAGGCACAGCTGCAAGGTCGTAGCTGTGCAGCGGACGTGACGCCGGATGAGCGGCTGCGCACGGCGGTGACCGCGCGCTGCATCGCCGCGGCGGTTTTCGGGGCGATGGAAGTGTGGATGCTGGGTGACAACCGGTCATTAGGCGAACTGGCGCGGGTCTGCCATGTGGCGCTGGAATCGTTGCGCGCCGGCATCACCGACGCCTGGACAGCCGACGCAGTTTCGTCATAATTGACAAAACTTTGGGTGCATGTCAGCCTGCATTCCTGGAGGGCGAAGCATGAGCGGACGTGAAACAAGATACGACGCGATAGTTATCGGCGCCGGACACAACGGGCTGGCCGCGGCGGTGCTGCTACAGAAGGCCGGACTGCGGACCCTGTGCCTGGAATCCAAGCTCTACGCCGGCGGGATGGCGTCCACCGTGGAGCTTTTCGACGGGTACCAGTTCGAGATCGCGGGCTCGGTGCAGTTCCCGACCGCACCGGTGGTCAGGCAGGAACTGGGCCTGGACACCCTGCCGACGATCGACCTGGACGTGATGTCGGTGGCGCTGCGCGGTATCGGTGACGATCCGATGGTCCAGTACAGCGACCCGATCAAACTGTTCACCCACCTCAACGAGGTGCACGGGGCCGACGCCGTCAACGGCATGGTGGGGCTGATGGCCTGGGCGCAGGCGCCGACGCGGGCGTTGGGCCGGTTCGAGGCCGGCGCGCCGCCCAAGACGTTCGATGAGATGTATGCCTGCGCGACAAATGAATTCGAGCGCTCGGCGATCGATGACATGCTGTTCGGATCGGTCACCGACGTGCTCGACCGCTACCTTCCCGACCGGGAGAAACACGGCGCCCTGCGCGGCTCGATGACCGTGCTGGCCGTCAACACCCTCTACCGCGGGCCGGCCACCCCGGGCAGCGCCGCCGCACTTGCCTTCGGGCTCGGCGTTCCCGACGGCGACACCATGCAGATGAAGAAGTTACGCGGCGGCATCGGCGCGCTCACGGCGCATCTGGCAGATTCACTGGTGAGCGGTGGCGGCGAAATTCGGCTGCGCACCAAGGTGACCGAAGTGCTCGTCTCCGACTCCCATGTGACCGGGGTTCGCACCGAGGCCGGTGAGAGCCTGATCGCCCCGATCGTCGTGTCCGCGATCGCACCGGACCTGACGCTCAACGACCTGATCGACCCGGCCGCCCTGCCTGGCGACATCCGCGAACGATATGCGCGGATCGACCACCGCGGCAGCTACATCCAGATGCACTTCGCGCTGGACGAGGCCCCCGTGTTCGCGGCACCGTATGAGGCGCTCAACAACCCGAGCATGCAGGCTTCCATCGGCATCTTCAACACGCCGGAGGAGGTCCAACAGCAGTGGGAGGACTGCCGGCGCGGGATCGTGCCCGCCGACCCGACGGTGGTCTTCCAAATCCCCTCGCAGAACGATCCTGACCTAGCGCCGCAGGGCAAGCACGCCGCGTCGGCGTTCGCATTGTGGTTCCCCATCGAAGGCGGCGCGGATTACGGTCAGGCGAAGGTCGAAATGGGTCAGCGGGTGATCGACAAGATCACCCGATTGGCACCCAATTTCGAGCGCAGCATCAGCCGGCACACCACCTTCACGCCCAAACACATGGGCGTGATGTTCGGCGCCCCGGGCGGCGACTACTGCCACGGCTTGTTCCACGCGCAACAGATCGGCCCCAACCGGCCCGGCCCGAAGGGCTTTATCGGGCAGCCGATTCCGATCGACGGGCTGTACCTGGCCAGCACCGGCTGTCACGGCGGGCCGGGGATCACCTTCATCCCGGGATACAACGCGGCGCGTCAAGCGCTCGCCGACGCCGGCCGCTGATCGGCCCGCTAGTCCCGCTGATCCAGCAGCCGGTCCAGCAGCGCGGTGAACTCTTCCGGATCCGCCGGTGTGAACGCCGGTCGCGGCCTGGTTCCCGGAACATCCAGGGTGATCAGCGTTGACCGTAGCGGCCGCCGCATGTCCAGCGGCAGCCAGCGGCGCAGGTCCGAGCTGCCCCAGATGCGGAACCGATGCATGAACAGCCCCAGCGGTTCGGCCCGGTACCCGCGGATCTTGTTCAGCGCGATGATCTTCGATGTGCCGGACGGAAAGTGATAGCGGCGCAATGTGATCGCCTCCCGGTCCAGCTGGACCAGGCCGTCATCGTATGAGCCGTAGCTAGATACGTTCATAGCCGGGAGCACCGAAGCTCGTGGCCGCGCGTGGTGAGGCAGCGGCCGTTCTCCAGGTTCCACTGCCACCCGTGCAGATTGCAGGTCAGCGTGGTGTCCTCGACGACGCCGAACCTGGACAGGTCGGCTTTCAGATGCGGGCACCGACGCTGAATCTCCCAGCCGTCCAAAGTGATCGACGCGGTATCGTCGTGCGCCTCGCCGAACCAGCCGTCGGCGTAGGCGATCCGCTCATCGGTCAGGCATTTGAAGAACGTATACAAGTATTCGTTGTAGCCGCCGACCCGCCACGCCTTGAACCGGGTGGACAGGAAGATGGTGTTGACCCAGTCGGGCTCGTTGTCGCGCAGCACCGTGCGGACCAGTTCCGGCGGGATGGCAAAGCCGTAGCGGAATTTCTCATCGGGGATCGCTTCCCGCACGGTGCGTTTGGGAAAGTCGAGCACAATTTTTTCTTGATGCGCTGCGGACCGTAGCACGAGTTCGACGGGGTAGCCGATACCATCACAGATCTCGTCACCGGCCAACATGATCGGCTCGAACACCGCTCGCAGCGGCTCGAGCAGCGACTCGCCGGCGGCGGGCGCCCAGCTGGCTTTCTCCGCCTCCAGCACGGGTTGCATGCGGGCGGCGTAGTCGGCGATATAGGCCGCCTTGCCGGTGGTGAAGATGGCCTCGACTTGGTCGCTGGGCAGCGGATGGTGCAGCGAGTTCAGTTGTGCACCAGAAAAATCAGCTGTCGACCCGGGCATCATCAGCAGTCCCCGGTCGTGTCCGTGCGTGCGCATCTGGTCGAGGAACACCATCTGGTCGGGGAAGATGTTGGCCGGGTCGTCGTGGTCGTCGTTGAGGTCACGCAGCTCGGGGTCCAGAAAGCACGGCGGGCCGGCCGATGGGATCACCCACGTCGCTGCGACCTGCGCGACGTACTGACGGGCCCGGTCCATCTGGCGTTGCCGCTTCTGACTGCCGAACGACTCCTTGGCGCGTGACGGCATGTCGTAGACCATCGGGTACCAGATCGCGCCGGAGTACTGCAGCATGTGCACGTCGATGGGACCGAACTCGGACGCCAACACCTCTAAGTCGACCGGGCGGGCGTCGTTCATATTGAACGCCGTCGTCACGCCGTCGGACACCACCAGCGCGGAATCGCCGATCGGCCCGTCGGCAGGTGCCCGCA
>Ga0210398_10006940_pt1 | contig 10328 bp, 14 predicted proteins | sample IncBWC4OmetaG_FD_161047 | JGI IMG/M metagenome (GOLD analysis project Ga0210398, IMG submission 161047) | Forest soil microbial communities from Barre Woods Harvard Forest LTER site, Petersham, Massachusetts, United States - Inc-BW-C-4-O | ecosystem: Environmental > Terrestrial > Soil >...
ATTCTTGGACTTGGGACTTTGTCCTAGTGTCGCGATGACCCGTTGAGACCACCGGACTTATCGAGAGTTGTTGATGGCTGAACCTCTTTGACCCTTTGCTGCATCAGTGCGGCGGCGCGCTTACCGATTTTCTTAAGTGCCGCTTCGAGACCACGAAGTTCTTCCGGGCTCAGTTTGGAGAGCACTCTCTTCATCTGCCCGGAATGCTTTCGAAAGGCGGAAACAATGAGATCCTTGCCGCGTGGCGTGAGGGCAACGATCCGAAGGCGTCGGTCTTCGGCGCTCTCGGCCCGGCTGACCAGGCCCTTCGCCACGAGGCGGTCCACAGCGATACTGATCGAACCTGGGGTCAGATCTACGATTGCGCCTATCGTATTGACGGGCAAAGGCCCCTTGTGCAGCAGGACTTCCAGCACGCCGAAATCCGAGAGGCCGAGCCCGGTTTCTTCAATACCAGCGGCTGCGTATCTTGTCAGGGCGCGCATCGCCTTCATCATTACCAGCCAGGCGTGATCGGACTCCGCATTGCCTCGGGCCATAAAAATCCTTGAATCTTTCCAAAAGGTACGCCATCACATGTATTGATGTCAATATAATTGGCGCCATGCTTTCTGGCCGCCTGCAAAGGAGACCCGGTTATGAGAACCGCTTCCATAATCGCCCGGTATCTGGCGGGCGTGATCTTTCTTGTTATTGGGCTGAACGGCTTCCTGAACTTCCTTCCCTTTCCCCCGCCGGGACGCGTCGCTGCACAGTTCATGGGCGCCCTTTATGTCTCGCATTACCTGTGGGTGATCTTCGCCTTTCAGGTCGTCGCAGGTGTACTTCTGCTGGTCAACCGTTACGTACCGCTGGCGGTGGCAGTGCTGGCGCCGGTGATTGTAAACATACTGGTTTTCCACGCCACGATGGCACCGAGCGGGCTTCCGCTCGCCCTCGTTGTGGCGCTATTGTGGGCTTTGATATTCGTCGACGTGCGAGCGGCCTTTTCGGGGTTGTTCCAGTCGCGCTTGCAGCCCCGAGTCTGACCACGGGAGAAAGGAATCAAAACATGGGGCAACAGCTCACCGTCGTTGGGGCCGATTCATCGGCATATCGTCAAATATGGTCGGCTTGGCCATACCCGGTATGAGCCACTACATCGCAACAAAAATGGGAATCATCGGGTTCATGAGAGGTTTGGCGAACGATGTGGCCAATGACGGCATTACCGCGAACTCGGTGCTTCCCGGTCTGACGAGTACACAGGCCATCGCGCCTCAATCTGAAGAGCAAAAACGTGCCACCTGGGAACAACAGGCGATCAAGCGGCTGGGAAACGCCGAGGATGTCACAGGCGCCGTACTTTTTTTAGCCAGCGATGATGCGGCATTTATCACTGGACAGGCGATTGTGGTCGACGGCGCTCAGTATCGCATCGGCTAAGGATAGTGATAAACCGCCCTTAGAAATTATTGCTTGTCCTGTTTAAGAATCGAGGAGACGACTGATGTCCAACAGTATATCGAACTTGCTGATCCGAGATCTTCGCGACGTGTTCGGTGAAAACGACCCCAAGCGGCGACGCGCGGCGATCGACGAGATCTGGGCGGAAGATGGCGTGTTCTACGACCCCAAAAGCGGTGCCCATCGTGGACGCGACGAGATCGATCGCGTCGCGGGCGCCATCAAGGCGACTCACCCTGACTTTCGATACCAGCCAATTGCCGAGCCCGAGGAGTTGGGCAATGCCGGGCGGGTGCCATGGGTATCGGGCCGCCCCGGTGAGGCCCCGGCTTACGCCGGGACGGATTTCCTCATTGCCCGTGACGGGCGGATTGCGGCCGTCTATCTCTTTTTCGACGAGCTACCCTGAATCTGTGGAACGACGGGAGGATCATATGGACCGACGAACATTTTTGCCTACGAGCCTTGCGGGAGCGATCGCCGCTGCGGCTGTGCCGCGAAAGCTCTTTGCCGCTGAGATGAGCGATGCGGAGAAGGTCAACGTCAAACTGATCATGGACATGGTCGCAGCCTTCGACTCGGCTGCGGCCTCGGTTCCCCCGGCTGTGGACGCGCTCCGCACCTTCTTCACCGACGATTGTGCTTTCCGCTTCCGGCCCTCCGACCTGACCGCGACGCGAAGCTTCGGGGCGGTCGAGGAAACCATCAAGCGCGTTACGCCCAACGGCGAGAAAGTGCATCAAGAGCTGCTGGAACGCTTCGCCAAAGGCCCAGTGGTCGTGATCGAGAAGCTGAATCACTTCGTCACGCCCGAAAAAACACGCACCTCCCACGTTGTCGCCGTATTCCTCGTGAGGGATGGAAAGATCGCTGAGTGGACCGAATACTTCATCACCACGGGGTAGCGCGCAACAGGCGAGCCGGGGCGACAGGGCCAGAGCCTTCGTCGACCCTGCCTCGTAATCTTTCTGTGCTGTAAGTGCAATAGACAGAGAGATCCCACGCTTCTCGGAAAAAAGAGAACCGAATTTCCGCGGGTGCTAGCTCCAAACAACACACGTCACCCCGTTGCAAGCTGAGCCGCTGTAGATCCGCGCAAGCGAATGCACACCAGTTTCGGATTGCTCCCGTGAAACGGGATTGTCGGTAAATGGCCGCACGGCTATAAACGCCCAATAGACAATGATGTCGTTTCCGACAAACGGCGTGTCGTCGTAAATGATTGAAAAAATTGGGGTGAGCGACGGGATTTGAACCCGCGACCCTCGGTGCCACAGACCGTTCATTCTTCGCGGTCACGTCGTGTTTTCAATGACTTACGGAGGCGTCAGGTGGCGTGAAAAGGCGTGGAATGGCCATGCAGGACGGTGATTTTAGTGACCGATTTAGTGACCGGATCAGCGGGTGGGGGTAAACTAAGATCAATGACTCCGACGCCAACTTTCAGTCTGCGATGGGGTGCCCATGAAGAGCCACGAGTTTATCAAGCGAATACACTTGCTTGAGCGAGACAACGCGCTACTTGAGCGAGAGAACGCACTACTGAGGAAAGAGCGGGATTTCTTTCGACGAACGCCGACGCTAGCTCAGGGGCTCAAAGGAGAGACCCTCATTGCAAAGCTCACAGGCGGTGTTCGGACAGGCTACAAGGATCCATACGACCTGACTGTCACAAGCGGCGCCCGCCTCGAAGTGAAGTACAGCCACATGAACGCGCCGAATCCATACGCAACACGACGCTGGAACTGGGGAAGTGTGTTGGGGTCCTCGAACACTAAAAAGTACGATTACCTTGTGTTGATCGGGGAGAAAGATCCACGGTATGACGATCAGTATCCGGCCGGATTGGACTGCGTATTCTTCTTGGTACCTCGGTCAGATGTCGACCACATCAAAACGGGGAAGGACATTGCCATCACCACCAATCTCGCAAGGGTAAGGGCGCGCAGGTCCTTGGCTTTGATGCGGCACTTGGTCACGGTGGCCGACGGGTTCATGAATCTGCTCGCCGGTGAGTCAGAAATTTGTGGACCTTAATTCAATCTCGGTTCGGGCGTCGCAACTTCGGGTTGATCTTTCTGGACCACTTCTAGGAAGTACCACAACGAGCTGATGACGCTCGCGATAGCTCCCGGTGAAGTAAGCTGGCATTGGAAATTACGAGAGCGATGGCATCGGTGGATTCACCACCACTGACAGTAGCTCTCAAATCCATTTGCCTTTTCTTCGCCCAAAGACTAGAGTGGAAGTGGGGAGTGGTGAAAATGATAACAACAGGCCGTTTGCGTTACATAGTCCAAAGACTAACAGGTTGCCTTCGGACGAGAGATGTTCTTGAACGTGAAAGGGAAGGTTTGATTCGAAAAAGGAAGACCTACCGCATGAATTGTGGCCAGATCGACAAAAGACGCCGCTCCAACTTCAACATTGTTGTCAGACACGCTCTTAAACGCATCGAAGAAAAGATAGACATGTTGGATATTCTCGAAGCTCCATGAGTGAACCCGTTGCTTCACCATAACTACTTCGGCGCCTGGACGCGAACTCGGAGGTCGGCGTGACCGGCGGAATCACATTCAATGTCCAGTGGAGAACGGTCGTGACCGAAGAGAACGGGCAGGCATACATCTTTCCGCAAAAATTCACCCATTATCTGAGAGATAAGTACGCTATTCCTGCTGTGTATAGGTGGCGAGTATTGAGCGTCCCCGGCGAGCCGAGGGAGCCAATTTATATCGGTGAAGGCGACAATCTTGTTCGCCGGATTCAGCGAGTCCTGACGCCTCCAAAATCCGGCAAGAACACAAATACGAACCGCCGACTCCATGATCTCTTTGCAAAATACGCTGCTGGCAAGCGGACAATCGTGGTTGATGTTGCGGATGTGCAGACATTTGAATTGAACGGAATTCGGTTTGGCAACGAAACACTAGCGGATCGATTCAAGCGACGAGCACTTGAGAATATCCTACTCGTGTTGGCTCAACAGGAAGAGACAAAGTGTGAACTCCTGAATGTCGTTTTCGACCCTGTCGAGCAAGCAATACTGAAAGCCGCGAAACTTATGAAAACACATCCAGACATTATGCGGGCCGCTCTGAGAAAAATACGTGAATGATGGTGACTCTAGTGTTGGCGTTTGAGAATTCGTTTCCGAACAGTCCGCACAAGCGCAATGGCCGCCAACGTAAGGAGCCAAAGGGTACCAACTGTTCTTCCGATAGCCTCTGGGTTGGGGAAGGTGTTGGTAAACGCTGGAATGAGCGATAACAAAATGAGCAGGAGAAGGAATCCGAGACTCACCCATAGATAGGGATTTTTCGCTTTCTGCACCTTGCCTAGGAGCGAACCGCACTTTTTACAAAATTGTGAATCGTCAGGCAGTTCCGTTCCACACTTCGCACAGAACATCAGTTTTTACCTCTGAGGTAGTCAATTGCAGCAAATCCCACCACGCATCCAACGTAGCATCATCTACATTATATGTTACCTGCACGGCATAATGGATCATCCCAGTTTCGTGGAACTCATGTGATACTCACCGAATGCAACAGGGTCGTGTATTTCGGAAGAGTCGCAGTTGGTTTCTCGGTTACAACGTCAAGGAAGATCGTGGCGGCACGGTCAAATGGGTAAGCCGGGTCAACTCGGCAGGGTTTTCAGTCGGTGACCCAGCGCTGCACTATAATTAGCGCAGCCTGTCTGAAGGAGTGCAAATGGTCACCAAGTTTAGCCAAGATCCGATTATCAACGTAATCCACAAGTTGATGCGGAAGGGAATCAACCTTACGCTTGAGAACGACTGTATGGCCTCTGCGCTAATTTTAATGCTGTCCGCCATTGATGCGATGGCCTACCTCTCAATGCCAGAAGGTCAAGAGGACGTTCGGGCAGGTGATTTCATCAAGTGGGCTGATCAATACATTCAATTTCCGGGAGGGGAACAACTGACGGGTGCCGACCTCTATGGGGCACGTTGCGCGATGCTGCACAATTTCGGAGCGCGGTCGCGGATGAGCCGCAACGGGGAATGTCGCGTAATCTTCTGGATGGATCGAGGCGTACCTCCGATCAAGGTCAGGGCTGACCTTCAGCCGGGTTACGTGCTGGTCTCAATACCCGCACTGAAGGACGCCTTGTACGCTGGGATGGACCGCTTCCTCATCAATCTCTATAAAGACCCGACCTCAGAGCAAGCAAAACTCGCCGACAAGCGGTTTGAAACATTCGTGCAAGAAACGCCAACGGAAGAAATCATGTCTATCAAAGAAACCCAGGCCTAGCGTTTTAGTATACGTTTAGTGACCAACCCAAAACGCGTGACCGCGTAAAACGTGCATCACTACTGTGGAAGTTTGGGGTGAGCGACGGGATTTGAACCCGCGACCCTCGGTGCCACAGACCGATGCTCTACCAGCTGAGCTACGCTCACCACAGGCGGGTTGGATGCAGCGCAACCATTCTACACAGCGGGGAGCAAAAATAAAACATGACTCGATTCGTTCCCGCCGTGGTGCCGGCTGGGCAGCCGCGCCCCCTGGAGGGGTCGGCGTCAATCTGCCCGCGCCCGTCGGGGCAGCAAGACGGGCACCGCAACTGCGTTCTCCTCTGAGCCAGGATAGTGATAAAACTTCCCTATGCGACTGCGCGGGCTTTTCCGGCTTCTCTTTCTCTACGACGTGGCCGAGTCCATTGATCTCGGCAAGTTGCGCGTTTTGCTGGGCGAGCGGGGAGGCTCTGCGGAGCACGCATTTCCCCGGCGGACTCCGGGCTATGTTCGCTTCGAAGAGGCGCCCATCGTCGAACCCGCCGAGTCCCTGACCGTGTGCCCGGGCGTGCGCGCGGCATGCCCGGTGAAATACTACGGGTTCGGCGCCATCGCCGTTCAGGTGGAGATGCCGTTCGAGAGCGACTGGCATTCTCTCGTCGCGCAGGGCTCGCGCTGGATGGACGCGCCTGACGTCGAACCCTGCATAAGGGACCTGGTCCGGCGGCGCCTGGAAGGCATTCACGGCGCCGTGAATCGCCCGACGGACGAGTGGCTCCAGGAAAGCTATTTGGTCGTGGAAATTCACGACGCCCTGGATGACGGCGGGAAACGAATGCCTGCGGAAGAGTTGGTGGCTTCCTATGGAGAGGAGCTTGTGCAGCTGGTTCGAGGCGAAACGGCGCCGCTGGCGCCCAGGTCAATCGAAGAGGCCTTGCAGTCGAGGCTGTCCTATTACCCGTCGGACCTGGTGCTCGTCGGCCCGCACGGCGCCGTGGTTTACGACGCCGCCGAAGACGCCGCGGCGGCCACCCAGATTCTCGAATACGCCAAGATGCAGCTCTTGGAGTTTCGTTATTACGATGGGCTTATGACGCGGGTGCTCGCAGACTTCTACACGTCTCTGGACAGAAAGCGAAACGCGCTCGTTTCACGCTGGACTTTGCCCCGCGAGGCCCAGCGCTTCAACACCATTCGCCTGGACGTGATGGATCTGACCGAGCGCATCGACAACGCCATCAAGTTCGTCAGCGATATTTATTACGCCCGGGAGTACCGCCTGGCGGCGGCACGCATGGGAGTGGAAGATTATCGCAAGCTGGTGGACGAAAAGCTGCAAACGTTCGGAGAACTCTACGACTCCATGGTGGACCAATACAATGAGACGCGGTCGTTCATTTTGGAAGTGCTTGTAACCATCCTGGCCGTTCTCGACGTGATCTTCCTGTTCCGCGGCCGTTAAGCCGGCTTTTTTTGTCCGCACCGCGCGCGGAAGCCTGCTATTGCTTTCCCGCAAGCGCCAGTCGAAAACCGGCAGGCTGAAGCCTGTCCTACGAAAGATTCTGCGCGCAAAACTTCCCGCGATGCTTTATATTCTTAAGCTGCCTTAAATTAAAAACAGACGAAAGGATGCTTCTTCTACCATTATGGATACACGATTTATCGGCCAGCCGCACCATTGGGATCCCCGACGCCTGTACAGCCAGACCGGCGCGGATTGGCAAATGCGTGTGGATTTCGAGCGGCTGCGCAAGGAGCGCCTCGCCAAGCTGCGGGCTTCGATGAAAGCGAACGACCTGGGAGCGCTGGTCCTGTTTGCCGGCGCCAACATTCGCTACGCCACGGCCTCCTACCAGGGCAACTGGAAGTACAACATCAACATTCGCTATGCCGTCGTCACGCATTCCGGTGAGCCGGTTCTGTTTGAAACCGCGGGTTCCGACCTGCACTGCGCGGAGATCGACCTGCCCTGGATGGAGGGGAGGATTCGTCCCGCGATCACCTGGCAGTGGGCCGAGGGCGCCGTGCCGTATATGGCCGGGCGCATGGCCGAGAGCGTCCACGATGTGCTGAAGGAACACCACGTCTCCCAGGAGCGCATCGGCATCGACAACTTCGATATGCCGGCCCTTGAAGCCTTCCAGAAGACGGGACTCAAGATTGTAAACGGCTGGCCGGCGGTTTCCCAGGCGCGCGTCGTCAAGACGGTGGACGAGATCGAATTGCTGAAGCAGGCCTCCAGCATCGGCGATGCCGCGATGTGGAAGATCAAGTACGAATGGCTGAAGCCGGGTGTGCGGGAGCGCGAAATCGAGGCCAAAGTCCACGAATTCATGTTGGAGCGCGGTTGCGAAATTATTTACGACATTATCGTCGCGTCCGGCGGCAACACCAGCCCCTACCGCCGCTGGGCCACGGACAAGCTGATCCGCCAGGGCGACCTCGTGATTGTGGACATCAACGCCGTGGGGCCCTCCGGCTACTTCATCGACTTCGTGCGCTGTTTCAAGTGTGGCGGCGCCCAGGGCATGAAGATGACCCAGAAGGAAATCGACCTGTATCGCGAAGTCTACGACTCGATGTACGCCGGCCTCGAACAGCTGAAGCCCGGCAACACGACCGCCGACGTCGTTTCCAAGTTCCCTGAATACGACGATGACACGTATGGCACCGTGACGCTCCAGCAGTTTGCGCACAGCATCGGCATCACGCTGTACGAGGGCATGTGGATGTCGCGAGCGTACTCACTCAAGTATCCCGCGGAGATCAAAGAGAACATGTACTTCGCCATTGAAACCTTCGCGGGCCATCCGGGTTTGCAGCAAACCTGTCGCCTCGAGGAAAACGTCCTCGTAAGCGGCAAGGGACCGGTGGTCTTCACGTTGATGGAACACATGGAAGAGGCGATGAAACGCTGATGGCGTCTCTTTTGGTAGCGGTCGCTGACTCCGTATTTCCGAACCTGGACCTGGCCCGCGCGGTAGTCGCGCGGGCCGGTGCCGATTTGCGCCTGGCGCCGCAGGCCACGCCGGAAAGCATTGTGGCCACGGCCAAGGACGCGGACGCGCTGCTCGTCACTTACGCAAAAATTACCGCGGACATGATCGGGCAGATGAAAAAGGTCCGCATCATTTCGCGCTTCGGCATCGGCGTGGACAACGTGGACCTCGAAGCCGCCACGCGCGACGGAATCGTGGTCACCAAGGTGCCGGACTATTGCCTGGACGAAGTTTCCGACCACGCCGTGGCGTTGCTTCTCTCGCTGGTCCGCAAAATTCCGTCTTCGAACGCCCGCACCCACTCCGGCCGTTGGGAAATGCCGGCGGTTGTGCCGATCCATCGCTTGCGTGGCACGGTGCTCGGGCTCGTGGGATTCGGACGGATCCCGCAGTTGGTCGCTCCGAAGGCACAGTCGTTCGGCATCAAGGTGATCGCCAACGATCCGTTCATCCCGGCGGCGGTCATGGAAAAGGCCGGAGTCCGCAGCGTCGAATTTCAGGAGCTGGTGAAAACCGCGGATTACATCTCGATCCACTCACCCCTGCTGCCTGAGACGCGGCATCTCTTCAGCACTGAAGTATTCAAGCAAATGAAGCCGGGAGCGTACCTCGTCAACACGGCGCGAGGGCCGATCGTCGACGAAGCCGCCCTGGCGGCGGCGCTTGACGCCAAGCAAATCGCGGGCGCGGCGCTCGACGTCATGGAGCAAGAACCGCCGGTCAATTCGCCGCTCTTCGGCCGCGACAACGTGATCCTGACTCCGCACACCAGCTTCTACTCGGTGGAGTCGCTCGAAGAATTGCAGACCAAAGCCGCGGAAGAGGTCGTTCGCGTCCTCTCCGGCCAGCCGCCCCGCAATCCGGTCAATCCGGAAGCGCTGGCGGCCGCGCGCGGCAAGTAACCACGCTAATTCTTAAGGAGGAAATCATCATGTCCGCAACACCCTGGAAGACCGACAAGTGGTTCGTGAGCCCGTGGAATTTCGAACCCGCCGTCAACAGCGGATTCAAATTCCCGAAGCAGATCAAGTTTCATGACGTGACCCTGCGCGACGGCGAGCAGCAAACCGGCGTCATCTTCACCAAGGACGACAAGATTCGCATCGCCGAAGGACTCGCCGAGGCCGGCGTGCACCGCATCGAGGCCGGCATGCCCGTGGTTTCGCCGAGCGACGCCGCGGCCATCAAGGAAATCGTCAAGCGCAACCTCGGTCCGCAGATCTTCGCGTTTTCGCGCTGCATGGTGGACGACGTCAAGCGCGCCCTGGACTGCGGCGTGAAGGGCGTAGTCATGGAAGTGCCCTCGAGCGAGCACATCATCAAGTACGCCTACAAATGGTCGCTCGAAAAGGCCATCGATCTCTCGATTGAGTCCACCAAGTTCGCGCACGAGCAGGGACTTGAGGTCGTCTTCTTCCCGATCGACTTCTCGCGAGCGGAAATGAATTGGGTGCTGGACCTGATTCTCAAGGTCGCCACGCAGGGCCACATGGACGCCCTCGCCCTCGTCGACACATTCGGCGTACTCTCGCCGCACGCCATCCAATACCTGGTCCGCTCGGTGAAGGCGCGCATCAACAAGCGCCTCGAGGCTCACTTCCACATGGATTTCGGCA
>Ga0210398_10006943_pt1 | contig 10326 bp, 8 predicted proteins | sample IncBWC4OmetaG_FD_161047 | JGI IMG/M metagenome (GOLD analysis project Ga0210398, IMG submission 161047) | Forest soil microbial communities from Barre Woods Harvard Forest LTER site, Petersham, Massachusetts, United States - Inc-BW-C-4-O | ecosystem: Environmental > Terrestrial > Soil >...
CCGGCATACCAATCGAGGACGTCGCCGGCGCGGTCAAGGAGTTGATCAAGCAGGGTAAGGTCAAACACTTCGGCCTCTCTGAAGCCGGAGTCGCTACCATTCGGCGCGCCCATGCCGTACAGCCGTTGACTGCGGTCCAGAGCGAGTACTCCCTATTTTACCGGGGTCCCGAAGCAGAGATCCTGCCGGCCCTCGAACATCTCGGGATCGGTTTCGTGTGCTTCAGCCCTCTGGGCGCTGGGTTCCTCGCCGGGAAGATCACCGAAACCACTCAATTCGACAAGACGGATTTTCGAAATATTGTCCCTCGATTCGCGCCGGAGGCGCGAAAGCAGAACCTGGCATTGGTAGATCTGCTTCGCAACGTGGCTGCGCGAAAGCCCGCTACTCCTGCCCAGGTCGCGCTTGCTTGGTTGCTCGCACAGAAACCATGGATCGTACCAATTCCCGGAACGACCAAGCTTCATCGGCTTGAGGAGAATATTGGAGGGACCACGGTCGAACTGAACGCCGAGGACCTTGCCGAGATCGGCGACGCAGCCTCTAAGATTCAAGTGAAAGGAGATCGGCTGCCCGAAAGTGCGCTTGCCATGACCGGGCGATGAGCATGCGGGTCCAAAAATTGTCTTTACGGTCTCGACAACGGCAGCGATAAGCATGCCGACCGAGCAGTGCAAGGGATAACAACTATCATACGACTGTTCAATAGACTGTAACAAATTGATTTTATTGGGGATTTGCCGGCTGAGGGATTCGAATAGGCACAATAAGATATTGTTTCGTAAGAGTTTATCAAGACAATAGAGACGAGTTACCCGAAAAGTTACCCCGCGCCAGGGTGGAAATTATTCGACGGTGTTGGACGCGTGTGGACTTCGGGCCAATCGGCGACGCAAATGGGACCAATCGGCCCATTGTTGAAAATTACGATCAGCCGCATTGTGGCATGCCCCTTTCCCGTCAACGAGCTATGTTAACCACCGTTTACATCGTGTGACCTACAGTTTACACTCCTGCTGTGCGCGAAATCCTTAGGTCCGCGACCTTTGACGCCTGGTTTTCACGTTTGAAGGATCGACAGGCGATGGCGCGAATTGCGGTACGGATTGATCGACTGGCGCTCGGCAACCCGGGCGATGTGAAGCCGGTCGGCTCGGGCATCAGCGAGATGAGGATTGACTACGGTCCTGGCTATCGGGTGTATTTCATGCAACGTGGATTGGCGGTCGTTGTGATCTTGTGTGGCGGCGATAAGAAGACTCAAGCCGCCGACATCAAACGTGCCATCAAAATTGCCGCGGACTGGAAGGAATGATTTATGGCGATGAAGAAGAGAGTCAAAGAGAAATTTTCGCGTTACGACACCGCTGACTATCTCAAGAGCGAGGCGGACATGGTGGCGTATCTTGAGGCATGCATGGAGGAGGCCGGTGACGACCCGACCTTCATTGCCGTCGCCCTTGGCAACATCGCCCGAGCATACGGAATGGTCCGTCTAGCCAAAGACACTGGACTGACACGCGAGGGCCTATACAAGGCGCTGTCGGCTGATGGCAATCCCAGTCTCGGCACAGTACTGAAGGTAGTAAAGGCACTCGGAATGAAACTCACTCCTGAAGTCGCCTAATGGTCCGACAATTTCGGACACTATGAAGGCGAATTGTGGCGCTCCAGTGTCCGATTGATGTCCGGAGGTTTTCACGCGGCAACTTAAATCGAGACCGACGAAGCGCTTGAATCAGCGAGGAATGCTATCTCGAAACCCTAAGCGAACCCGAACGCAGAATTGTCGGCGGACATTAAATGGGAAAACTCACACACGCGCAAGAACGACGACGGGAAACTGACAATTTATATCGATATTGATATAATCTTTCAGTGGATAAACCTGCTCCGAAGCCGGCAACATTCGTGGGTTCATCTTTAGATGATTTGCGGGACTTTCCAAAAAGTGCTCGGCGCGAGACTGGCTTCCAGTTGGACAAGGTACAGAACGGTGAGGATGCCGATGACTGGAAACCGATGCCCACCGTCGGTAATGGCGTACATGAAATCAGGGTGCGAGATGAGGCGGGTGCTTTTCGGCTGATGTATGTGGCGAAATTTCCTGAAGCGATTTATGTGCTGCACGCGTTTCAGAAGAAGACCCGGACGACGGCACGCAGAGATCTAGCGCTAGCCAGGGATCGGTACCAAGAAGTGCTGATGAGGAGAAAGTCATTGTGAAGACCTTCGCAAGTGTTTGGGACGCAATCGAGGACTCTCAGAGCAAGGCCGCTAGCATGAAGGCGAGGGCGCAGCTGATGCGCGTGCTGCAAAAGACGGTCCGGGGCTGGAACATCTCGCAGAAGGCCGCTGCCGATCGACTGGGTCTGACGCAACCGCGCCTGAACGATTTATTGCGCGGCAAGATCGACAAGTTCAGTTTGGATGCGCTATTCGATCTCGTGGGACGGGTGGGGCTCAAGGTGTCGATCGCGCTGCGCAAGGCGGCGTGACGTAAGTGGCTTAGGGTAAATCTGCTGATGATTCCAATCGGGTCGTCTGCACCCGGGGCCGGAAGCTGCCTCTCAACTGGTCAAGCGGCGGCGAGTGAAACCTCTCGCGCGATACGCTTCGCGTTTGTGATTTCAGCTACCCGCAGGCGGCAGGTTTATTGGTGAACCGACAGCGCCCGTGCAAGTGCTGCTGCCTTCGTCCTGGCTACACCCGCGGGCGCCGATCAGCCGTCCGGCAGCCTGAGGGTATCGCGCTTTCATACTGGGATCCCGGATCGGGGGTAACTGATTTCTGTAGATGCGAGTTACCCCGTTTGTTACCCCCTATTTGCGCCGCTAGTCAATGCTTCTATTCGGACGGCGTTGGACACAAAAAATCCCAAAAACACCGTAGAAACACGGCAAATGTCGATTTTATTGGACATCGACGGACGTTCTCGGCAGTCCCTGGATTTTGCCGGCTGAGGGATTACTCGGCGCTTCGCGCCTCGCCCCTTCGGGGCCGCCGTCGCTTTGCTCGGCGTTCAACGTCGCTGCGCGACGTTGTCGAACCCAGCTTGTTTTATGTCGGGGGTTCGAATGGACACCGGCGAGCAGTGGAAGCCCACTGAGGTCTTTCTAAATTTTTGCGGGAAGTTTGCCGGCTGAGGGATTCGAACCCCCGACCTACGGTTTACAAAACCGTTGCACTACCACTGTGCTAAGCCGGCTCAGGCGAGACATTATAGCCGACACTGGCGGCATGGTCGTCTAGGCCTTGGCGGCGCGGCCGGTCATTCGCATGATGAGATGATCGAGAGACACCACGCCGGGACCGGCGATCGCCAGCCACAGGAACAGGGCGAGATACTCGAATTCGTCGAAGCCCAACAATGTCTCCAGCGAATCGACGTCGGCCCATTTCGCGGCGCGGATGGCCACGATCATGGTGACGCCGAGCGCGCCGGCGGATATCCGCGTGAACAACCCGAGCAGCAGGAATATGCCGCCAAAGAATTCGATCCCCGACGTGAGCGGCGTCAAAAAATGCGGGAAAGGAATTCCCCAGCCAATGAAATTCTCGGTCACCTGCGGCAGATTATTGAGCTTGCCCCAGCCGCTCAAGAGAAACACCCAGCCCACGGTAACCCGCGCGAACAGCGGCGCGAGCCACATAAGGTGCCTCGCAACACGCTCCGGCCACCCAATCAGCCAATCGATTAACAGGCGCATAAATTGTTTTCCAGTTTGGTTGCCTGAACTTAAGACCCGGCAAACGATCAAAATATTACAGCCAAGGGCCACTGCCTTCCCGGACTAGTCTCAAGGCTCGAGGCAGACTACTTCGGCGCCGACGGCTGCGCGGGCTTTTCCCCCAACAGATCCACCGCCGCCTGGTACAGCTTGGCGCGCAGCAGAAAACGCTCATTGGCGCGCGTAATGTAGCGAATGGCGATTTCCACACCGCCTACCACGGGTTTGATGTTGATTCCAGGTGTGCCTGAAAACACCTTATCGCGCTGCTCCGGAACCGCGCGTTGCCACTCGAGCTCGGCTTTGCGAGCGCTCTCGGCGGTGACTTCGGCCACTTGCTTGGTGATGGCATCGACAATCGGATAGGGGTCCCGGCCCAAGGGCACGACCACCTGCAATTGATCCCACAGCCATTGTCCCGAAGTCGAAAAATTGAAGTAATGGCCTTCGATCGCAAAGCTATTGGTGAAGGTAACTCGCCGGCCCGTGGGGTGTCCGGAGTCGCTCCAATTGCCGGTCTCAAGCAGCACGGTGTGAAACATGCCGAGTTCTGTGACTTCACCGCTGACGCCGTTGATTTCCACCCAGTCGCCCAAGCGAATGCCGTTGCGGCCCATGAGCACCAGCCAACCGAAAAATGCGACGATGAAGTCCTTGAGCGCCACCGTCAGTCCGGCGCCGACGATTCCGATCGTGGTGGCAAATTGACTGGGCACGCCGAGCACGATGATCACTATCACCAGTACCGCGGCGACGCGCAAGCTCATCCGGGTAATGCTGCGCAGGGTTTCGACTTGACGGCGATCCAACTTTGGATTGTCGAGAAAATGCTGCAGCCATTCGTCGAGCACCAGCAGCGCGCTCAAAATGAGGATGACGATCAAGGCATCGAGCAGCAGCCTGTGGACAAGAACCTGCGAACGCTGCGCAATCAGGGCCGACCATCGGCTATAGATGCCTAGCAGCTGGCGTTGGTCCGCGGCGCGCCGATCGAGCAGCGTCAATACTTCTTGATCGGCCGTGATCGTTTTGGTCTGACTCAGGAGCGCTGCGGCATCTTCATGGGTGTGCTGCAGGCCCAGTGCCGGTGTGGGCTTGTCCGCTTCCTTCGCCGCTTTGGTGTGGTGGGCGAGTCCGGCAATTCCGCCCTTGGCGGTCTCGAGACTCGCCGCCAATTGAGCCCGCCGGCTGCCAAGCGCCTGAGCTTTCTGCACTGCGAAGCTGCGCGCATCGTCCAGATCCTGCCGTTTCTGCCGCAGTTGCCGCCATTGACGAAATTTTCCCAGCGATCCCTGTTGTTGGTCGGCCGTGCCGGCCTGGGGGAGTGCGGCCGGCGGATGCGCCTTGGTCTGCGCTTCGTGCTCCTGCACCATTGTTTCGATTTGCTGCTGAGGATTGCCGCCGGTATCGACCAGGTCTTGATTCGCTTCGTCCAATTCGTCCTTGTCCAGTGCCAATTGCGACTGCGCCAGGTCCAATTCGTCCTGCACGGCGGTCTTTTGAGCATCCTTGGCCTGCGCGAGCTTGGCGGTCAGGTCATTCACCTGCTGCTGATCGGCGGACAGCAGTTCCTGCGATTTGCTGATCCGCGCCTTGATCGCGGCGGCATCGGAGGTCAGCGCCGGAGGGTGAGCATCCGCATCGCGAATTCCCTCCTTGAAGGCAAGATCGAGCTCGTGGTCCGCCACGCGCAATGCCGATTGAGCGAACGCCTGTTCATCCGCGGCAACAGCACTCTGCGCAAGCCGGAGTGCCGTTTCATAAGTGGATTGGTCCACCAGGTCGGTGGCCGCAACGGTCGCGATGCCTTTTTTCCTGACCTCAAGGGTTGGCGCCGTTTTCCACCAGCCGACGGCGGCGACGATCAACAGCAGCCCCAGAATGGTCCACAGGATTTTATCGACGAGCGTTCTGCGCTTCATCAATGCCAACTGCCAACCGCTTCGCGCGCGGCCTGGTTGAGTGGCCGGGCGAGCAGGCCGCTTTGCGAAACCTTGATCTCATACAATGCGCCGTCCGCCATCGGCAGGAAGGTCGCGCTGCCATACAGTGCATCCACCCACGGCACCCACGAGCGATAGCGATGCAATAGATCCCAAGGATCGATGCGGCCCGGGGTATTCAGATCATAGACTGTGCGGGGCAGGGTGCGTTCGTCTTCGAGACGGGTGTATCGGCCGCTGATGCGTTCCAACCGATATGCGGCGTCGAAGCCCAGCAGGTTGGCGAAGGCGTGCCACTTCAGCACCCGGGCATCGACCTGCCATTCATCGCCGTGCAACGCGAAATTCGCGTGTTCGCCGTTCGGATAAGTCAAGGTTGCGTTGAACTCCTGGCTACCGACCCGCGCAAATTGCAGCTCGCCGGCGGGTTGTTCGAAGCTCAGGCGCTGGTAGCTACTGAGACTGGTGCCAACCAACATTGCGCAGGCGGCTGCCAGGAAAAATATCAGTGCCGCCGCTCCGTGCGCCATTCCGCCCATCAGCCGCCTGCGTCGCATGCGACGAACTGCCGCAATGAGAAACAGCAGGCCTAGGAGCGCGCAGACAGCAATGGATGCGGTGAGTGTCATGGCGTTGGATTTTTACGGGAACCGGAACCGAACCTCATGGGACTAACAGAACACTTAGCTCGGTTCCGGCGTCTCGTTGCAGACGCGTATAGTTTGCTGTGTTTCCAATGATTTGCAAGTCGTGGCGCGACGCGACGTGTGTTTCGTGTTGATTTCGCGTTCGGTATCGGCAACTATGCCAAAAAAGGGGCTAGTCAGTTAATGTGGATCGTTCAAGTTGCGCTGCGGCGCCCATACACATTCTTGGTGATGGCGCTGTTGATTCTCCTCGCAACACCTCTCGTGCTGCTCAAGATGTCGGTGGACATCTTTCCCGAGATCGATATCCCGGTCATCAGCATCATCTGGAACTATAGCGGACTGTCGGCACAAGAGGTCGGCCTGCGCATCTCGGCCAATAATGAGCGCTATTTGACCACTGTCGTCAACGACATCGAGCACATCGAGTCGCAATCCTTGGCCGGCCTTTCGATCATCAAGCTTTTCTTTCAACCCAACGCCAACATCCCCACCGCCATCGCCCAAGTAGCCGCGGCCGAGCAGAACCAGTTGCGCAGCTTGCCTCCCGGCGCCCTGCCACCGCAGGTGCTGAAATATTCGGCATCCGAAATTCCGGTCATTCAGCTGGGTCTCTCGAGTCCGACGATGACCGAGCCCGCGCTGTTCGATGCCGCCGCCAATTTTCTACGGCCGCGTCTGGTGACCATTCCCGGCGTGGCCGTGCCCTGGCCGTTCGGCGGAAAAATACGCCTGATATCCGTCGACATTGACACCTCGGCGCTGCTGTCGAAGGGTTTGACGCCGAACGACGTGGTCAACGCTGTCAGTGTCCAAAATCTGATACTGCCTTCGGGTACGGTAAAAATCGGCGCCACGGAATATGCAATCGCGCTCAACGGCTCGCCCGAGACCATTGATGGATTGAATCGCATTCCGGTGGTTACCAAGAACGGTGCGACCACCTTTTTATCCGAGGTGGCCCACGTTCGCGACGGATTTTCGCCGCAAACCAACGTCGTGCGCCAGAACGGCGAGCGCGGCGTATTGATGTCGATCCTGAAGAATGGTGGCTCTTCCACCCTCGACATCGTCAAGGCGGTGCGCGCCGAACTGCCCGTGGCCGCGCAGATTTTGCCCAAGGATCTCAAGATCACGCCGCTGTTCGATCAGTCGAGTTTTGTGCGGGCGGCGATCACCGGTGTGGTGCGCGAAGCCGTGATCGCGGCCTGTTTGACCGCCATGCTGATCCTGGTGTTTCTCGGCAACTGGCGCAGCACCTGCATCATCGCAGTATCCATTCCGCTCTCCATTCTCTGCTCGATCATCGCGCTCTACATCTGCGGCGAGACTTTGAACATCATGACCCTGGGTGGACTCGCCTTGGCCGTAGGCATTTTGGTCGATGACGCGACGGTGACCATCGAAAATATCGAGCGCCATATTCACCTGGGCTCGGATCTGCACAAGGCGATATTGGATGGTGCCGGGGAAATCGCGCTGCCGGCGCTGGTCTCGACGCTGTGCATCTGCATCGTGTTCGTACCGATGTTTTTCCTTACCGGCGTCGCAAAGTATTTGTTCGCGCCGCTGGCGGAAGCGGTGGTATTCGCGATGCTCGCCTCGTATGTGTTGTCGCGTACCTTGGTGCCCACCCTCGTGATGTTGCTGATGGATGCCACCCCGCAGCATGCCCAGCAACGCCCCAACCTATTGCAGCGCGTCTATCGGGCGTTTAACGCCCGCTTCGAGCAGATTCGCGCCGGCTACAGCAGCATCCTTGCGGCGGTGATGGTACGCAGGCGTGCCTTTGCCGGCGCGTTCCTGGGATTCTGCGCGCTGTCCTGCGCGCTGGTCTTCGTATTGGGGAGGGATTTCTTCCCCAGCGTGGATGCCGGACAGATTCGCATGCACATGCGATTGCCGTCGGGAACGCGTATCGAGGAGACCACGCGAGTGGCTGATCAAGTGGAGGCGGCGCTTAGAACCATCGTACCGGCCCCTGAACTTGGCACCATGCTCGAGAATCTGGGCGTTCCGATCAGCGGCATTACCAACTCCTACAGCAACGCCGGAGCATTTGGGACATTTGACGGCGAATTTCAAATATCGCTGAATCCTGGCCATCGCCCGACGCTGGAATATATCGAGGCAATGCGCCGCGAGCTGCCGCGGCGCTTTCCGGGCGCGGAGTTTTTCTTTCAACCGGCCGACATGGTGACCCAGATATTGAACTTCGGGCTTCCGGCCGCCATTGACGTATCGTTTACCGGCGAGGATTTGCGCGGCAACTATGAGCTGGCGGCGAAGCTCGTGAAGCAGATTCAACAGATTCCCGGGGCGGTGGACACGCACATTCATCAAAGATTGGATTTGCCCACGTTGGCCCTGCACATGGATCGCACCCAGCTGCAGACCGTGGGATTGAGCGCCAACGATGTCGCGCAGAACTTGCTCATATCGACGGCAGGTACCTCGCAGACCTCGCCCATTTTTTGGCTGGATCCCTCCAACGGCGTGGTCTACAACGTGACTGCGCAGTCGCCGCAATACAACGTCGACAGCATGGATGCGTTGTTGCGCACGCCGGTCAGCTCCGCTTCGGGCACTGCGGCGCAGTTGCTCAATAATTTGGTTACGGTAGCCCCGGCGGCGCAGCTCGCGGTAATGTCGCGTTATAACCTGGCGCCGACCATCGATGTGTATGTCAGCGTTCAAGGTCGAGACCTCGGCAGCGTTTCCGGCAAGATCCGACAAATCGTCGACGAAATGCGCCCGCATCTGCCGCGCGGACAGAGTATACAAATGCGCGGTCAGGCGCAGACGATGCGTTCATCGTTCTTCCAGCTGGAAGTGGGCCTGGTGATGGCGGTGGTGATGGTGTATCTACTGATCGTCGTGAATTTTCAATCATGGATTGATGCGTTCATCATCATTACCGCGCTGCCGGCGGCGCTGGCCGGAATCTGCTGGACGCTGTTCCTGACTGCAACCACCTTGAGTGTGCCGGCGCTCACCGGAGCGATCATGACCATGGGTGTCGCGACGGCCAACAGCATTTTGATTGTGTCATTTGCCCGTCAGCGCATGAATGAGGGCCTGGATCCGGTAAGCGCCGCTCGCGATGCCGGCGCCACTCGCATCAGGCCGGTGCTGATGACTGCATTGGCAATGATCATCGGCATGATTCCCATGGCCTTAGGTCTAGGGGAGGGTGCCGAGCAGAATGCCCCGTTGGGGCGCGCGGTGATCGGCGGCTTGCTGTTTGCGACGGTTTCCACGTTATTCTTCGTGCCGGTGATCTTTGCCGGCCTCCATCGGCGCCTCGAGCTGCGCAAGGCAGCTGGTTCCGCCGGCGCGTCGCCGGCCGTAGAAGGGAATACTTGATATGTTGAAGCCGGAGCCACAGCTACCGCCGGAGCCGGCGACCCAGCGGGCCAAATTCATCGTCGGCGGCATCCTCGCGGTCCTGCTGATAGGCGGTGTCGTGGTGGTGGTGATACGCGGCTTTCAGGCCACCGCGCTCGCTGCAGCCACGCAGGAGCATGCAAAACGCTACGTAACCACCACCCTGCCGCAGCAAGCCGGCAACGGCGTGCCCCTCACGCTGCCGGGAACGCTGCTCGGCATCAACGAGGCGACGGTTTACGCGCGCAGCAATGGCTACATCCTGCGCTGGACCAAGGACATTGGCAGTTCGGTAAAAAAGGGCGATCTACTCGCGGAGATCACGGCCCCGGAAATCAATAAGGAGTTATCGCAAGCGATCGCCGCGCGCGAGCAAGCCGCCAGCGGCGAAGCCCTGGCGAAAATCACGGCGGAACGCTGGAAAAGTCTGCGCGACAAGGACGCCGTCACCCAGCAGGAACTGGATGATCGCCAGAGCGCTTATTTGCAGGCGCAGGCCAATCTAGCCGCGACGCAAGCCAACGAGGCACGGCTGCGCGACTTGCAGGGGTTCAATCGGGTGGTTTCGCCTTTCGATGGAGTGGTGACCAGCCGCCGCATTGATGTCGGCGACTTGGT
>Ga0210398_10006944_pt1 | contig 10326 bp, 5 predicted proteins | sample IncBWC4OmetaG_FD_161047 | JGI IMG/M metagenome (GOLD analysis project Ga0210398, IMG submission 161047) | Forest soil microbial communities from Barre Woods Harvard Forest LTER site, Petersham, Massachusetts, United States - Inc-BW-C-4-O | ecosystem: Environmental > Terrestrial > Soil >...
TCATTGGATGCCGTTTTCACCGACCACGGTGGCAAGGAATTGTTACGTCGATTTTTGTTGCATTGCGAACTACACTCGGTCGCCAGTCGCAAAATCAGGAAGAGCGAATGTAACCGTCTTGGGACTCTCAGGGAACATAGACGAGGAACTCCGGCATGTCCGGAAGGTCGTCGATGAACGTCCCCTTTTTCTTCCCGCTGGAGGAGAAGCGCCGCACCCGCTGCTTCTTCCGCTCGGCCACGTAAAGATCGCCATCAGGGCCGACAGCGAAGCCGGAGGGGGCGTCAAGCTTTCCGTCGATGACCACGCGCGCCTTGATCTCGCCCTTCGGCGGCGTGGACGTCAGATCCAGCGCGAGGACGCTGCCGGTGCCCGAGGCGCCGATGTAGAGCGTCTCGCCGTGCAGAATCAGGTGTACGGGGGCCTTGAGCTCACGACGCGTGATACGGGCCATCAATTCTCCAGACTTCACATTGAAGACCTTCACTGCGTCGCCGGCTTCGTCCGCCACGTACAGGTGCTTCCGGTGCACGATGATGCCACGCACCGAGTGCCGCGGCTTGCCGCGCTTGTCGAGCACTACCTTCAGGCCGAGAGGCGCGGGCACATCGAGCGGCGCGAGGTCACCATACTCAGGAAGACTACCCAGACTAGACGCGACCAGCGTGCCGGGGAGAAAGTTCCCGTTGGGATAGTGCTTGCGGAGGTGCGCGGCCACCGGCGCAGGTTTGTTGGTCTTCGGCACAAGCGACACCACGGTGTTGGTGTCCTGGCAGGAGATGTAGATGCGGCCATCGTCCCCCAGTTCCACATCGAAGGGGTGCACCATCGCCGCAACTTGCTCGGTCTTCACGAGCACTTCCTTGAAGCGGAAGGTGTCGTCGTGCCGATGGTAGCGCGCAATATGGCTGTCCTTTAACCATGCGTTCGCGATGTAGAGATCGTCGCCCACCAATGCGAAGCCGCGTGCAATGTGCAGCGGATGCGCAGCCGGCGATGGATCGAGAAGTAGCGGATGCTTCTTGCGCGGAGAGCCGTCGTCCTCGAAGACGCCGATGTTATCGACGCCGTGCCCCGATTCCCCCCGATAGCTGATCCACCACACAGTTCTGTCCTCCCAAACACGATCGCTGCATCGTTAGAACCGGCGCGCGATGACGTGCGGCTTTTTAACTAACAGGTGAGCTCCGGCGAAAATTACGTCCCGCGCAACTTGACAGGGCATGCCGACATTATAAGCCGCTTGGCATTGTCGGAGGTGTTCGCTACAACGGTTTCCGGTCATCGGTCACAGCAAACTCGCGTGTGTATGTCCAAAATGAGTTACAAAACAGCCGAAATTTCTAACGCACCCGCAGGAAAACCACTCCATGCCCCGGAACCTTCACCGTTATAGGGGCCGCACTGGCCTCAAGGTCCTTCCCCTGCCACAGGTCCTTCGCCTTCACTGGCCCTGCAAAGCCGAGCTTCTTGAAATCCACCGTCGCCGTCAACATCGAGGGATGCCGGTTGAACACCCCCACAGCCTTAGATCCATCCGCCAGCGTCCTGCTCCAAACCTCGATCGGCCCTTCCGCCCACACTCTGTCGCCTTGCTTTCCCGCCGGGTCCTGATCCACCGCAATGACGTCCTTGTTCGTCAGCAGCGCAACGGTCTCCGGAGTCATCTTCGACAGATCATTTCCCGCCAGCAGGGGGGCCGCAAGAATCGCCCATAAACTCATGTGCGTCCTGTACTCTTCCGTGTTCATTCCGCCGTTCCCTACCTCCAGCATGTCCGGATCGTTCCAGTGCTCCGGCCCGGCAAACCTCGCCAAGCCCGCCTGGCTGAACCCGATCTCCGCCATCCGCGCATAGTGGTCGTTGATGTCGCCCGTCGTCCGCCAAAGATTTCCACCAACCTCCGGCCCCCACTCCCAAACGGCGTCCTCCCCATACTGACAGAGGCTATACACAATCGGACGTCCGGTGCTTCGTAGCGCGTCCCGCATCTTCACATACGCGTCCACCATCATCTTGTGCGCCGCTTCAGGCGTGGGAGCCGCTTTCATCTCTACCCTCAACCCGCAAAGATCGTACTTCAGATAATCGATCCCCCAGGCAGCATACGTCCGAGCGTCCTGTATTTCATGCCCCAAACTGCCCGCATACTTCGCGCACGTCAAAGCGCCCGGCGAAGAATAAATTCCGAGCTTCAGCCCCTTGCTATGTACAAAGTCCGCCAGCGCCTTCATGTCCGGAAACTTGCTGTTCGATTGGATCCGTCCCTGCGCGTCCCGCTCACCCTCCCACGTGTCGTCGATGTTCACATACACGTAGCCCGCGTCGCGCATCCCGCTTGAGACCATCGCCTCCGCCGCGGCCCTCACCGAAGCATCGTCAACCTTGTCCTTGAAGTGGTTCCAGCTGTTCCACCCCATAGGAGGGAGCGCCGCGAGCGCATATTTTTGTGCCAACACAGTGCATGGCGAAACGACAAACAGCAACGCCACCAAAAAACAGATCAACCGCATCCTCGAAGACTGCATCGTGCCAAAACCTCTAACTTAGAATCGACCAAATCTCAAACGGGCAGCCAACGTCTCATCCATCGTAAGACCGTCCAGGCAAAAAATATTTCAACCCCCTTCTGCGACCCGCTTCGCTGCAGTTCAGCGGGTCGGGTACGGACAGCGGCCCCTTATACATTCAATCGGCGTCCCCCTAAAATCCACTCTTCGGACGCAGAAAAAACCGCGTTTTTCCGTGCAGCAGATATTTTTATAAGTAATTAGCAACATTCGTCAATAAACAAAACATTTGACACAGGTGTTACCCTTTGTGGGCCGATGGCTCTTACGAGGTCCCCGATGCAAAACGAACTCGACCATCCCACCAGGCGAAGTTTCCTCCGGCTGACTGGCACCGGCACCGCTGCCGCCGCCATCTCCGCGCTCTTTCCCCAAACCCTCTTCGCACAAGATGACACGACTGTCATTGCCGACCGGCCAAAACCTCGAAATCCCATCGTCCTACACTCTCCTCAACTCGAGGTCACTCTCGATCGCGAAGACGGCCTACCCTTCTCCTACCGGCTCACTGCCAGCGGGGCCGTCTTTCAGGGAGAAGACCTTGGAAAGCAACTCGGCGCAATCGTCTGCCAGAGGTTCCCTTGGCAGTTCTCCCTCGTGGCTCTCAAGGCCACACGCGCCACCGCAACCCAAACCTCAGCCACGTTTGCATTCGAAACCCCAGTCAACGGCACTCGCACCACCTCATTCACCCTCCGCTACGACCTCCACGACGCAACCCTCATCATCACTCTCGAAGACATTACCGAAGGCGAAGGATACGAACTCATCTCCGTTGAAATCCCTCGCCTGGTCACTATTCGCGAGAGCGACCCGGGCTCCTGGCTCGCACACGGAGACACCGGCGGCAGCTTCGTCCTGCTAAAAAACGCAAAGTCTGGCACCCTCCCGCCCAACCAGTTCTGGGGATCCGCGCTCGGCACGTTGCCCGTCGTTATGCTCGGCACCTCTGCCGGAATGTGCGTCCAGGAGACGACTGCTTTCATGGACGGCACCTCCCAGTCCGTCATCGGCGCTGTCGGCAACCGCCGCGCCTCCATCGGCACCTCCAAGGTGCATCGCGTCAACGGTGAAGCCTGCTACGACCTCAACCTCCCAAAGGACCAGCCCCGCAACTGCGGAACCGCAAAGACTCCCAACCTCCTCGTCGAGCAAAAATCCTCCTGTCGCCTCGACTTTTTACCCGTCGCGGCCAACACTCCCGAGCCCTGGCTCGCCGGAGCCAAGCTCGTCCGCGACCGCATGCCAAAGATCCCCACGACCCTCTACAACGACAAGTACACCTACGGCATCCGCTGCGACGAGCCGCTCTTCCCCAAACCCGCCACCACATTCGACGACTGCGAAAAGCTCATCCGCGACGTCCACAACCTCACCGACGGCGCCCCGCAAATCGTCCACCTCTGGGGCTGGCAGTTCAAAGGAAAAGACACCGGCTACCCCGCCGTTAACGTCGTCAACGAGCGCATTGGCGGCTATGACCGCATGATGCGCCTCTTCGAAGCCGGCCCATCCCTCAACGCCATCGTCACGCTCTCCGACAACTACGACGACGCCTACCGGAGCAGCCCCGCATGGGACGAAGCGCTCATCGCCCGCCGTCCCGACGGTCAGCTCTGGAAGAGTCGCTCCTGGACTGGCGAAGAGTCATACATCCTCGGCCTCGCGAAATACATGGAGGGCCCCGGCCTCGAGCGCATCCGCTACACCTGCGAGCGCTACAAACTCCGCCAAACCACCCACGTCGACGTCCTCTCTTACTACGCCATCCGCAACGACTGGGACCCCGCCCACCCTGCCAGCGGCATTCGCAACCTCGAACAAGGCCGCTACCGTGTCCTCGATGAGTACCGCAAGCGCGGCATCGACGTCAGCTCCGAAGCCCTCCGCTACCCCATGATCGGCCACATCAGCAGCTTCTGGTACGCACAAACGCCCGACACCTGTCCCTTCGGCGGAGATGCCATCCCGATGCTCCCGATCATCTATCGCAACAGCGCGACCTGGGGCTACTCCGGTGGATCACGCGCCGACCACTCCCTCGAGCGTCACCACCAGCTCTTCTACGGAGCCTGCCCTCACAGCATCCTCCGTGGAGACATCGATCGCACCCAAATCACTGACACTTGGTACCTCGGCCTCCTTCCTTGGTTTCACCTCCACACCTTGCCGATTGAATCCTTCCGTCGCGAAGGCGGAACCGTCCAAATCGGCATGACGCCAGACGCTCAGATCACCGTCGACTGGGCGGCGAAAACCTACTCCATCACCCTCAATGGAGCCGAAATCGCCACTCACGACTCCGTCTCCTGTCCCATCAACGAAGATAAATTAGCCTTTTATTCCCTATCCCCAAAAACACTCCGGACCCCGCTCCCCGCCAACTGGGACCCCAACGAAATCGCCGCAATGACCCTTTCCGCCGAAACACGAACCTCGACCCCTGTCCGCGTCTCCAACGGAACCATCGAAGTCACGACCGTGGCCCAGCAACCGATCCTCGTCTACCGCAACAAATCTCTCGCCCACACAAACTAAAGGTCTCGCCATTCGTCGGATCGCCTTCACGCTCAACTCTCGAGCCACCCCGTCGTTATAAGCGCCAAAGGGCAGGCTCCATACTAGCCAATGGCAACGTCCTGGCCCGGCGATGACGAAGACCCAAGGGCTGAAGCCCGCACATTGCCCACAAAGAAATACGCGTTTCACCCCAATCCTTCAAACTCCTTCCTTCCACTAATTTCACTCTGTAAAAAAGAGATTTCACCCTTGACACTTGTATACGTATTCAACTACCGTCTTCATCAATTTGGAGGCAGAGCTGTCGACCGGTCTCCATCCGATCAAATTCAACAAGGGGTGCAAGTGATATGCGTTCCTCTCGAATCATCCTGTCGTACCTTTTGGGGGCTCTGCTAACCGTCTCAACCAACCATCTCGCCGCACAGAACGCCTCTGCCACCGTTAACGGAACGATCACAGACCCACAAGGCGAAGTCATCCCCGTCGCCGCCGTTACTCTCACCAACCAGGACACCGGCGTCACCCGCCACACCACCACCAACGCCGGCGGCTACTTCGTCTTCCTCGACATCACGCCCGGCCCCTACAGCCTCACTATCTCCAAGACCGGCTTCCGAACCAACCAACTTGCTGGCCTCAGCCTCCTCGTCAACCAGACCCTCACGGAAAACCAGACCCTCTCCGTAGGCGCGGTCACTGAAACCGTCAGGGTCTCCGCCGAGCAGGAAGGAGTCATGCTGCAGAACTCCTCCTCCGATCTGGGCAACGTCATCCAGACAAAAGAAATTCAACAACTCCCCCTCAACGGCCGAAACTTCACCTCCCTTCTCATCCTCTCTCCCGGCGTCAATCCCGTCTCGACCGCCCAGGGCTCCGGCATCAGCACCACCGATGCCGGCATCACGGCCATTCCCGGGACCTCCTTCTTCAAAGTCTCCTTCTTCGGACAGCAGAACCGCGAAACCCTCTACTACATGGACGGCATCGTCAACACCGATCTTCGCGGCGCCATCTACGGCTTCCTACCCATCATCGACACCATGCAGGAGTTCAAAGTCCAGTCCCATATCGATAGCGCCGAGTTCGGCGTTGTCACCGGCGGCGTCGTCAACATGCTCTCCAAATCCGGCACCAACAGCTTCCACGGCTCTGTCTGGGAGTTCATCCGCAACAACGACTTCGACGCCCGCAACAGCTACAGCGACTTCTGCACCACCATCCGCTGCGGTCCCGGAAGCAGCTCCACCACCCCCGCTCCCCCGCTCCACTATACGCAGAACCAGTTCGGCGGAGCTGTTGGCGGACCTATCTTCCGCGACAAGCTCTTCTTCTACGGAGGCTACGAAGGCTGGCGCTACTCCAAACCCGGCCTCTCCCAAACCCTCGTCCCCACCACCCAAGAACTCGGCGGCGACTTTTCCAGCGCCTCCTACTCTTACTACCAGCACAAGTTCTACAACCCCTACTCCACCGTCTGCAGCGGAGGGACCTGCACCGTCCAGCAGTTCAAATGCGACGCCAACGGCAACCCCATCGTCCCGGTGAACAACCTCCAGACCACCGGCACTCCCTGCCTCAAGGTCCCGTCGTCCATGATCAATCCGGTCATGCTCGCCTACGAAAAGGCTTACTATCAACCCGCCAACTCCGTCGCCAACGAAGCCTCCGGCTTCAACTTCGTCGAAGGCCGCCCGCAGATCGACAACAGCAACTCCTACACGCTCCGCGCCGATTATCACAAGAGTGAGAAAAACTTCGGCTTCGGCCGCATCAGCCAGATGTGGGTCTACGACTCCACCCCCATCGCCGGCACCATTGGCTCGAACATCTCCAACTATCATGCCTACAACTTCGGCGGAGGCTACACCCACGTCTTCACCCCCAACCTCCTACTCGACATCCGCGGCGGAGCGATGCTCAAACCCTATGTTTTCACCCAGGCCTTCGCTCCCGGCGGATACACCGCTGCAACCGAGGCCGGCTTCCAGAACATCGGACAATACGGGGGCATGTACGTTAACCTCGCCAGTCCCTACAACACCAGCAACGCCGGCAGCGAATCCGACCTTTACCGTGGCAATCCCGTCGTCAACGGGGGCGGCAGCGTCTCGTACCTCCTAGGGCGCCACTCACTCAAAGCAGGCGTCGACTACATCTACCAGAACCGCCTCCAGCGAAATCTCTACCAACAATTCACCTTCTCGGACTCCGTCACCAGCAACATCAACGCGACCAACACCGGCAACTCCCTCGTCTCCTCTCTCCTGGGCTTCCCCGCCACCTTTACCGCGCAGACACCCGATCTCAGCGAAGATTACTTCAACATGACCCTATGGGCGGGATACATCACCGACTCCTGGAAAGCACGCCCCAATCTCACCCTCAACTTCGGCATGCGCTACGAGTACCTTCCCGGCATCGGCATGCTCAACAACCGCCTCGCCAACGGCTTCGACATCCCCAACCAGAACTACATCATCGCCGCCTCCAGCGTAGCCGCCTGCACCACCCCCTTCGTCGTCCCCTGCATCCCCGGCGGAATCTCCGCCGTCCCTTTCAACAACCACATCACCTTTTCACCCGGCCAGAAAGTAGGCCCGTCCATCGACGACAACATTGGTCCCCGCTTCGGATTCGCCTATCAACCCCATAGCCAAACCGTCGTCAACGGCGGCATCGGCATGTTCTACGACACGATCACGGCCCGCAGTCAATGGGTCCAGAACAACATCGAAGGCCCCACCTGGCCGTGGACTACCGGCATCTCGGGCCAGACCACCAACGTCGCTACCGGAGGCTTCTGGCCCGGTGCGCCTCAGAATCCCCTCGTCGCCATCACCAGCCTCGAAGGCAACTTTCCCAACCCCGTCGTCGCCGCCAGCCCATGGCTCACCACAGGCGGAGGATACGTTGCCGCGCCTGGCTACAAAGACCAGCGCTCCGTCGAATGGAACCTTCAGGTCCAGCAGCAGCTCTCCGCCACTACGCTCCTCTCCCTCGGCTATGCAGGCTCCAAGAGCACTCGGCTCAACTTCACCGGATTCGCCAATGCGGCTCAGCAACCTTCACCCAATGGCACTCCCCTCGCCACTATCGACACCTACAAATACATGCCCTGGGTAACACCCGGCTGGCACTACTCCACCGACAACGGCTACGGCAACTACGACGCCCTCCTCGTCAGCTTTCAAAAACGGTTCTCCAACAACTGGAACACCATCGCCTCTTACACCTGGGCCAAATCCCTCGACAACTCAAGCGGCTGGTTCGCCGCAGAGAACGGCACCGGCGGAGGCTCCGTCGTGCAAAGCTTCTTCCTTCCCCGCAACGCCTACGGCAACTCCTCCTATGACATCCGCCACTACTTCACTTGGAGCACCGTCTACTCCCTCCCCTTCGGTCCCAACCAGCACTGGCTCCAAACGGGATGGATCTCCTATCTCGCTGGCGGATGGAAGGCTAATTACCTCTTCCAGATTCGCACCGGTCAGCCCTACAACCTCAACGTAGGCGGCGACCCCGCCAACATCTCCGGCGACAACGGCTCGCTCGCCAGCTACGCCCGCCCCAACATCAACGGCAATCCCCTCCAGGGAAGCTGCGGCAGCACTTCAGTCGGAGCCCGCGGCCCCTCCGGCTCTTGCCTCTTCAACCCCACTGTCTTCTCCGTCCCCGTCGCCAACTACGGCAACATGGGCAAGATGATCCTCCGCCTGCCCAACTTCAACAACCTCGACTTCTCCGTGGTCAAGGTAACGCCAATCCACGAAAGCGTGAGCTTCGAATTCCGCGCGGAGGCCTTCAACATCTACAACGTCGTCCTCCCCGGCGCTCCCGGCACAACTGTAGGCAATTCCTCCGCCGGCCTCGCTACAAGCCAGGGCACTACCCCCCGAGAACTCCAGTTCGGTGCAAAGATCATCTTCTAAAATCTCACGCACTCACTGTCGCGGTTGCGATTGCGCTTGACTACTGCCAGCGAGAGCGGTGGCAACTCCGATACTTCCTGCGAGAAACGTTTTGGCTGTCTTCATCATCGTGCATCTCCTAGATCACAATTCCGATACCTTACTGTCGCTGCCATCTGAAAGCCAAAACTTTCAGATCGTCTGAAAAGAGTGTGAGGGTACTTACGAAATGCGCAATTCCATGAACATTGAATGCATCGGAGGAGAGCTTCGTTGTCTTTCCATGATTCGCTGAGCATGTTTAAAGGGGTGACGTTGTCGCTGCGGTTGTCATCGACCCGCTTGATGCGCGTGATATATCCGATGGAACGAAGCGTCGTTCCGCCAATCTTCCGGACGCGCTGGCCGCTCTCATCGGTCATTGCGAACAGCCGATCCCCGCGCTCATCGAGAAGTAAGTGATAGTCACGGAAATGTGGGGCGCTCCTCTGCCAGTGAAAGTTCTTGGTTTTGACATAGAGGGCAAAGATATTCGTCGGAAGAACGGTGAGCGCGCTGGAAATTTGTGCGACGGATTCCGTTGCATTGTCAGTATGTGCAGAATGGGCTGCCATCTTGCGGACCACCAGCTCCTTCAGTGGGATAGGACGGTCAAGTGAAGCTTTCGCTGACGCCATGAGAGTCTCCTTATTTGCGGTCGATCGGAAGCGGGGCCAATGGTGAGACAAGCTCGTGGCCCTTAGCTCTTTCCAGAAGACGTCCGGAACCACTGTATTTATCGCCGCATGGTCCTCTGCAATGCGTTCCGGCTTGCTCGCACCAGGAATAACTGCGGCGCTCGCCGGATGGGCGAGAGAGAAGTGGAGCGCCGCAGCTTTAATCGGTATATCGAACTTCTTGCAGAGAGCTTTGATCTTTCCACCTTGGCAAGAACCGCAGGAGGAGCTGGAGCATATTCGAAGTGCCTACCTCCAGCGAGAACGCCGGAAGAGTATGGGCCACCCACGACGATGTCGACCTTCTTCACCTCACGTTTATGCTCCGAATCCGCTGCCGGGATTCGGCAATCTGTTTGGCGGCTTTGGACAGTGGAACATTGTGAGCTCGAAGGCAGGGTTTACTACGATTGTGAGTATGAAGATCGGGCCGGATGGGCTGCTGTATGTGCTGGAGCTTTCGGATTTTGCGGCGAATGGCCCGGCGCCGGGGATGGGCAAGGTCGTGCGGGTGAAGCGCTCGGGCGACCTTCAGGATGTGGTGACAGGCCTGTCCTTTCCGACGGGCATGACCTTCGGGCCGGACCAGCGGCTCTATGTGTCGAACGT
>Ga0210398_10006945_pt1 | contig 10326 bp, 9 predicted proteins | sample IncBWC4OmetaG_FD_161047 | JGI IMG/M metagenome (GOLD analysis project Ga0210398, IMG submission 161047) | Forest soil microbial communities from Barre Woods Harvard Forest LTER site, Petersham, Massachusetts, United States - Inc-BW-C-4-O | ecosystem: Environmental > Terrestrial > Soil >...
CGGTTGGCGAATGCATGTAGCCGGTGGACGAATGGAACGTAGACGGCGGGGATCGGATGCTGGTTAAGGAGACACTCGATCAGTTCGCCGGTATGACTGGGGGGCGCTCCTACCCCAGCGGCGGCACGAAGACGGCAATCCCGGACGCACAGCAGGCCATACATTTGAGTTATACCGTCGCTTACCAGCCGATACCCAAGAGTTGGGACGGCAAATACCATAAGGTTAAGGTGAGTTGTACGCGCAAAGGCATCCAGCTTCAGTTCGAACAAGGGTACATGGCCGCCGCGCCCGTAGATGAGACAACCGCACTGATGCAGGTTGCCGCCACCGGCAATTCCGACTTATCGGCGATTGGCCTTCGCGCCACGGTAACTCCCGGAGCCACGCCGCACACGGTGCGTATTCAGTTGCGGATCGACCCATCCAACCTGACAATTGTGCAGCAGAACGGCCGCTACGCCGGCCAACTCGCGGCGCTATATGCCGGCCTCACGTCCGAAGGGGCAAAGCAGCTCGCCAAGCCGGCAAACCTCACATTGGATTGGACCGCCCAGCAATACGACAGCGTTGCCAAAGACGGGATCCCAGTAGCTGAGGACCTACCGGTGCCCGAAGGCGTTCGCCAGGTGCGAATTGTAATTGTAGATACGAGGTCTAACCAGGTAGGCTCACTGACGGTCCCGGTATCCTGACGTGGGACAGGACCTCCGGGCCTGTCTCCGGGACCTGTCGGGTGACCCCTCGTTTTGCCGGAGTGACCTGGCGGTGGTTCAGTGCGTTCGGGCTCGGAACGACGGGCTGGAACCGACGCTCCGCGGAACGACGGGCCGGAACGATAGGCCGGAGCGACAGGCCGGGAGGCCTGTCGTACAGCTACCGCGCTGGCGGCCGAGGCTTGTCCGGCGTATTGATCGATTTCCAATAATCGGAATCTTCCGTCTTGGATGGCGTAGCTGCGGCGGTAAGATCGTTCGCGGTCGAAGTCACTTTCGCGTCTGGCCCTAACGAGAGAAACACTCCCGTGCCCGGCCACGCAATGCTATTGCGCAGTGAAGCTGCTTTCACGCGATCGAGCCTCACCACAGGGGCATCCCCCTTCGGAGCGCGGGTCTGAACGCCGTCCATGTCCAGGTTGGCTGCATCGCGAATCAGGAACGCCACGCCGCTCCCGGCGTTGATGCGCACATTGTGCAGCTCAAGCCCGTTAGTGTTGAAGGCGCGCAACCCTTCCTGGGCATTGGCCACGATGTCTGTAAGACGCAGCCCTTCCACCGGCATCTCCGGCAGCCCCTCGATGCTCACTGCTGTCTTGCACCGGTTAATGGTGACATGACTGATGGCGAAATTGCGGAAGACCGGCGTGCGCGCCGAGACTGGCTCCTCCGGCGCGCGCGTGTAATAGTTAGTAACTTCGATGGCGGGGTCGGGCGTGTCTTCAATCACCCAATTGTCGAACCGGATATTCTCCAGCAGACCGCCGCGGCCGCGCGTGCTCTTGATGCGAATGCCACGGTCGGTTCCCTGGGCGACGATGTTGCTGGCAACCACGTTGCGGATGCCGCCGGAGGTTTCGCTGCCCAGCACCACCGCGCCATGCCCGCGGTGGATGGTGCAGTTAGTGATGGCCACGTCTTCGGTGATGCGGTTGACGCGCAACCCGTCGGCGTCTTTGCCGGACTTGATGCAGATGGCGTCGTCGCCGGTGTCGAAGTAGGAATCGGAGATGCGCACGTGGCGCGAGGAATCGATATCGACGCCATCGGTATTGGCGCCGGGAAAGCTCTCGACGATGACGTTGTGGATCACCACGTTCTCGCAATATAGAATGTGCAGCACCCACATGGGCGAGCTCACGATGTGGATGCCCTCGATGAGCACGTTCTTGCTTTCCACGGGGCGGATGAAATCGGGCCGCAGAGCCATTTCCGAGGTCTGCCGCTTATCTTCCGGAACCGGTTGCTTGCGCTCGATCAGCGCCAGAACCTCGTTCAATGCGGTGCGGTACGCAGGCTGGCTCATCATAAGCTGCCGCCATTCGGAGTTATCGGCCACCAGAGTTCCATGCCCGGTGATCGCGACGTTCTCCAGGTTATGGCCGCCGATCATGGCCGCGGGGGTCCGCATTTCCGTGCCCTCGAAGCGCCCCTGTACCATGGGATACTCCTCCCGGTTGGCGGCGAACCGGATGACCGCGCCGCTGTCGACGTAGAACGTCAGGTTGCTGACCAACTCGATGGCGCCCGAGACGTAATGCCCGGCGGGAACGAACACCGTGCCGCCACCGGCCTTGGCGCATGCTTGAATGGCGGCGCGGAATGCGGCGGTTGAAGAGCCCGACCCATCGCGCTTGGCGCCATAATCGACCACGTTGAAGAAAGGTCGCGCATCCGGCAAGCCCTGGGCGGAGGCGGCGGCGGCCGACAGGCAGGCCAGCAGCGCACATGCGGACAACCTCTGTCTCATGGGTCTCAGTATAGCGGAGAGCCGAGACCGCCGCGAGAACATGGCGCAACTACTTGTCACTGGAATTGCCTCCCCGCGCGCGATAGAACCGTTTGGAGAGCTGCCCGCAGCCGAGTGACAGCCGATTGCTGCGGCGAGCAGTTTGAGCGTTCCATTTTGCACGAAGATACTTGCAACGTGCGAGCCCTTTGTCTACGGGCGGTCTATGGGGCATCCCGCCGACGATGCCAAACTTATCTGGGATTCCGTCCGAAGATGATGTATGATTCTTGCTGACGACTCTCCGCAGGGGTGCAAATGCGCTCACATCGACGCCTCGTCTCATCGGCATCGGCACTCTCTCTCTTTTGTTTGTGGGGAACCGCCCAGACGTCCGATACGGTCCGGCTCTCGGACCTGGCCCAAAGTCTCTCCGCGGCTTATGCGCAAAAAAATGCTGCGCTCGCCGTGAGCCTTTGGAGTGAACGGTCGCCGGATTTCTCCGTCCTGCGCGATCGTTTTCAGAAACTCTTCGCTTCACCCGCGCCAATGCGCGAAGAGTTGGATGGCCTCCCCGCCGTCAGTGGAGATCGCGCGCGACTGCGCTTCACCCGTGCCACCGGCGCGAACAAAGAAGCGCTGATCGTCGAGTGCGTCAGGGAACAAAACGGCTGGAAGATCTGGAAGGAGCTGCCGGCCGCGCAGGATCTGGCCGATCTTCTGGCGGCCGCGGCCAGCCAGGCGGAACAGGAGGGCCTTATTTCGGCAAACACCGGTATCGCCGGCTCCGACCTGGCGTTTGCCGTCCTCGACCACGCGCATCAAAGCCGCGCACACAGCGATTACAAGCAGGCGCTTGCCGCGGCCGAGCTCGCGTTGAGCATCGCCGTCCGGGCCAACGCCAGTTCCGCGCAGGCCCGGGCTTTGACGGACATCGGGTTGGTGCATTACGACCAGGGGGACATCGAGGAGGCGATGGACTGGTTCCAGAAGAGCCTCACGGTGAGTGAAAGCAACCATGACGACCGTGCCGCCAGCCTGGCCCGGAACAACATCGGTAATGTCTACAAGGACGAAGGCGAATTTTCGCTGGCCCTCGACTGCTACCGGCAGACCCTGGCTATCGGCGAGAAGCTGCACGACGAACCAACCATCTTTCGGGCCGCCGGCAATCTGGGGATTATTCATTTGGAAATCGGCGATCAGATCCAGGCGCTCTCTTTCTTAAACCGTGCCAAGGACATCGCGGAACACTCATCCGATAAGCGCAACATGGCGCTGGTTCTCATCAATATCGGACAAGTCTTCGAACGGCAGGGAGATTACGTTCAGGCAGGCGCTTATGCGCAACGGGCTCTCGACTTGTCCGAGTCGGCCGGCGATCGTCTTCGAGCGGCGGTGGCGCTGTTGAACCTGGGATCCGCCAGTGAAGGCCGCGGCGACCTGGCCAATGCGCTGCTCTATTTCGAGAGAAGCCGCGCGATCAGCGACGCCGTCGGCGATAAAGCCCATGCCGCAATGGATTTGACCCACATGGGCACAATCCACGTGCTTCGAAAGGAGTATGCCGAAGCCACCGATCTGTATCGGAAGAGCCTCGAAATCGAAGAAGCGATTGGCGCGAAGTTGGGATTCGCCGAAACCCTGATCGACTTGGCGGCGGTTCGCAATCGTCAGGGGCAATTTGAAGAAGCGCTCCAACTGACGACGCGCGCCCTGGCACAGGCCGGTGCAGGCGCCTGGATCGCGCCGGTCTGGCGGGCTCACCTGCAGGCGGGCAACGCCTATCGCGGCCTGAAGCAACTCGCGCGAGCGGAAACCGAGTACAACCTGGCTATTTCGGTAATCGAAGATTTGCGGACGCGGGTGGTGGGCGGCGAGCCGGAGCAGGCTGCATTCTTTGAGAACCGGCTCGAGGTCTATTCCCGTATGATCGAACTCCTGGCAGCCTCCGGCCGCAATACCGAAGCTTTGGATTACGCGGAGCGCGCCAAGGCGCGGGTGTTAGTGGACGTTCTGAAGGCCGGCCGCTCTCAAATCGAGAACGCGCTCACCGCCGGCGAGCACCGGCGCGATCGGGAACTTCGCGCCAAAATGGCATCCGCCAACGCCCGGATGGCGCAGGCGAAAGCGGCTTCCCAATCGCCACTCCTAGCCGAGCTCCAGAATGCGCGCGTGGAATATACCGCCTTTCAAGCCGGCTTGTACGCCGCCCATCCGGAAATCAAGGTACGCCGCGGCGAGATGGATCCGATCCATGCGGAAGACGCTCAACGGCTGGCCGGACCGTCAACCGGGCTGATCGAGTTTTCCGTCAGCGGCGACAAACTGTTCGTCTTCGCGCTTGCCGGCAAAGTGCAGGTTTTCGTGCAGCCGGTGGACGAGAAGAAACTCAGCGGGCTGGTGGAAGATTTTCGCCGCCAGCTTGCAAATCGCGATCTCGAATTTCGAACCACCGCAAAGCAGCTCTACGAGCTCGTCTTAGGTCCGGCCGGCTCGTACTTGAAAGGCAAAGAGAAGCTGGTCATCGTACCCGATGGAGCCCTCTGGGAGTTACCCTTCCAGGCGCTGGTGGATCCCGCCGGCCGCTATCTGCTCGACAATTACGCCATCTCCTACGCCCCGTCGCTCACCGCCCTGAAGTTCATGGTGGACGTGAAACGGCGGTACAGACGGACTGCGGAACAAACCAGTTTGTTGGCGATGGGCAATCCCGCCCGCGCCGCCGGCGAAGTGGAACCGGTCAAGGCGGTATATGGCGATGCGAATCTGGGAAGCCTGCCGCTCGCGGAAACCGAGGTCCAACGGATTGGCAGAGTTTACGGCGCCGGTCATAGCCGCGTCTTCATCGGCGCCGACGCCCGCGAGAGCCGCTTCAAAACCGAGGCTGCCGAAGCGATGGTGCTGCACCTGGCTACTCACGGCATTCTCAACGACGCAAGCCCGCTCTACTCATACCTGCTGCTGGCGCGCGAGCCCGATGGAGGCGCGGATGACGGGCTCCTCGAAGCCTGGGAGTTGCTGCAAATGAAGCTCCACGCGGAGTTGGCCGTCCTTTCGGCGTGCGAGACGGCGCGCGGCCGCTTGGGCGCCGGAGAAGGAATGATCGGATTCAGTTGGGCGCTGTTCGTTGCCGGCGTGCCGACCACGGTCCTGAGCCAATGGAAGGTCGAGTCGGATAGCACCAGCCAGCTTATGCTCGCCTTTCATCGGAACCGGCTGAAGAACATGAACGACGCCGAAGCCCTGCGCGCCGCGGCGATGACCATACGCAAGAACCCGGCCTTTCAACACCCGTTCTACTGGGCGCCCTTCGTCGTCATCGGAGCCGGGTTCGAGCGCTGAATACTCTTCAGCAGTCCGGCCACTACGTCCGAATCCGGATTCTGCTCGCGCAGAGTCTGCAGCTCCCGCTGGGCATCGTCGATCAGCCCGGCACGCGCATACAAAAGTCCGAGGACCAGGTGCGAGCCGCTCCATTCGCTCCTGGCGCGCGCGATTTCCACCTCCTGAGCCGCTCCGAGAACCCGGAAACGAGCCTCCGGAGCGGGCACAGCGGGTACAATAAATTCCTCAACGTCCCAGCGTACCCCCAGTTGCCAGGAATACCGCGAGCCCCGCTGCAGCGGCGTGGTAACCTGCCACAGCGTACTCGACATCCAATCGCTGTTGGCCACGGCGTCGTAGGCGGCATTGAATACGCTCACGCGGTAGAGCGCTCCGGCCAGCGGTTGCCACCGGAAAACCGGCCGATCGGATTCGACCACCGTCCCTAGCGGCGCTAAGAGCCCTACTTGCGGGTGTTCGTCCGGCGCACCCATCAGTACGCCCTGCTTTGCCGATAGATCCGCCAGCGATGCCACTGGTTCGATCTGCCTTTCAATTAGGGCTTTCTCCAGAAACGCGCGGTCGGCGTCCGCGATCGCGGGCAAGCCGACGACTCCGCCTCCGGGCGTGATAGATACCACCTGCTTTCCGTCCCGGATCGTCGAAGCTGGTTCGGCGACGGATCCGGACTTGGCGAGAGCGGCAGGTTTCTGTTTCACCTGGGCAACATTCGAGTGAGGCGGCTTCGTGAAAACTGTGAACAGAAAGATTGCGCACGCCACTGCGGCGATGGCGAGTCCGATTCTCCAGCCGAACAGGGGCCGCCATGCCCAGGGATTTCGCTTTTCGTGCACAGCGGCCGGGGCCGCCGTTTCGTTTGGCATCGCCTGGATCGCCTGCAGATCCGCGGCGCACGCTGCACACCCGCTCGCGTGCAACTCCAGGGACGACCTGCTGGCCGCGTCCATCTTCCCGTCCACGTAAGCCGCGATCTGGTCGTAGTCAAGGTGAGCGGAGGCATCTTCGGCCCGGAGCGCTATCCGCAGGGCGCGGATCTGGCTGCTTAACGCTTCGGTGGAAACGATGCGCGCCCGGCAATCCGCACAACCGCCCAAGTGCTCGGAAGCAGCCAGCAATTCGGCCGGCCCGAGCGACCGCTCGCGATATCCGCGAATTTGGTCGTCGTTCAAGTGAGCCGTCATAAGTCCTGTCGGCGCCTGCCGAACCGTAGCCTGAATTGGGTGTTCAATCCCATGGATGGTGAAACTACGGCGTTATTTCCTGCGGCCGAATTAATTTCCGTCCTCAAACTCCTTCATTCTACGTGCGAGCCGCTTATCAGGCCCCACTTCTGCGATTTGCCAAGGCCTGCCGGTTCAGCCCAAGCTCGATGGCGATGGCAGTATCGTCAAGTGCAAGCTTCCAAGCCGCGCGCGCGGTCGCAGCTCTTTTCGTCCAGCGATTGGACCCAAGTCTCCTTAATCCCCGACAACTCGGCCACCACATCCACCAAATCATCCAGTTGCAACGGCGCCCGCGCTCTCTCGAAGATCGCTTCGACCAAATCGCCAAATGGCAGACTGCCCGGATTCCGGACGACTCCCAATTTCCTTGTAGTCTTCGGTAATCCGGGCAATATCCCGAGTGGCATTGCAGCCGCGATCTCGCGCAAACCCGCAGATATCGCGACGCTCCGAGGTCTGCCACAAGCCGAATCTTGGCTCGTGTGTGGCTAGGTACCTGGCCCCGCCAGCCGGTCCCGGAGATTGTACATTACCGTGCCGCAGACATCCTCCACGTCCGGCGCCCGATCCAGATTGAAGCTTACAATCCGGCGGCTCAAGAGCGCCGTATGATTCCCCACGAGTCTGTCCATAAGCGCTCGCGCCTGCTTCTCGTCGCGCTCGCATAACCATTGCCGGAAGAAAGCCTCCGAATCCTCGACTGGCTCCTACGATGCCATGGCCTTCGTATGTTTATAACATAGCCCGTTCGCATCGGCTGTCTGGGGGGGCCCTGAAAAAAAATTGGCGCTCCGGCAATTTCGCAACGGAGTCTGCGTCATCTTCCCTCAGTTGGCGGCGCTCAAAGGCGCCTCCGGAAAAAGGAGGGAATAATCGATGAAAAACGGACATTGGCTTTCCGCGGCGCCGCTGCTGACGCTCGCATTCCGCGGCACAGGACCGCTTTTGGCTCAAGTGGAATTGAGTGTCGCTCAAAACTTCGCGCCCGTTTGCCGTGAGTTTTGCACGCTTTGGGGCGGTTGTACGGTCGTGTGCGCCCCGGTCCCATCTTACTTTCTGGGAACGCCCTCTACATACTTGGCCCCTAATGCTTCCCAACCATTCAGTTACAGTTGGGGCGCCGGGGCGCTCCCCGCAGGAGACGCGTCGCGCTCGTTCAACTTCGGCGCGTATGTATCGGCGCAGACAGGGACTCCGCTGGACTCGGCTGCGGTGACAGTGATTCAGAAATGAATCCCCCAGAGAGGAACGCCATGAGACACGCATTTTCGGTGCTTGCACTCCTGGGATTCACGTTGATTCTCACCGCGCAGAACAACCAACCCGATATTCAATCGGGCGACTTCATGTTCCGCATGCCGCCTGGATGGAAGGGGACGCAGAATGGGAACCTCACCGTGCTGACCGCCCCAATGGTAACTCCAGGCGCCACCACCAGCATGATGCTGGGAACATATGGCATCGTTCAGGACCTGCGCACTTCCTTTGACAAGGTATGGGAAGTGCTTCTGAAGTCATACCGGATAGAGGAGGCGGGACAGGTCATTGCCCAACGCTTGCCCTGCGGGAATGACGCCATAGCGATCAGCGCCGTGGCATCGGACAATACTGGAAAGAGATGGGCGGCTTCGCTTGTTATGGCTCAAAGCGGAAATCGTTCGGAGGTGATTCTATTCACCTCCGACGATTTGCAGCCGCAAGCGTTGGCCGCATTCAAGACCACGCTTACAAATTTTCTGGCGAACCTTCACTTCCGAACTGGAGAACCGGGGTCGGACACGGCGATGCGGAATCCCGCCGCTAACCCAATGGCATCGGCCCCGGTCCCCATGGCTGGCGCTCAGGGGAGAATCGCCGGGATATACCGCGCAGCCACAATGCCTGGAGTGGATCCGGCCGCATCTCTCGATATATTTGATCCGGCGAAAAATACGCCCGATTACACCTTCTTGACTTTTTTCCCGGACGGACATGTAAAGAAGGGACTAATCCAAATGGGATTCGACAGTTACTTTGTCGATTCCTTCTTTCGGCATGACGTCGCGAACGGCGGCGCGATCGCCGCGAAGTGGGGGCAGTACCAAATTGGCGGAGGACAGGGCCGGATCATATTCGCGAATGGCGCCCTGGCGGGCCAGCAGCTTATTTCCGGCCTGAGAGGCGAAATGTGGAATTTCACTCAGCTGCCGGACAGACTGCAGATCCAGAGCGACACCTATTACCTTCTGGACAGCGGCAATGGATTGAGGCTCGAGGGGGTTTACAAACCCTCTGGAGACACAACCCAGCCCGGGATCAAGTTCAATAGAGACGGACAGTTCGTAGACGAGGGAATCCTTGACTCGAAGACCGCGACCGCCATTGGTTTGGTTGGCGGCGGGGTCGGAATCGGCTACGGATTCGACTCGCCCCGCGCGGGGCGTGGTTCGTATCGCATCAGCAACTATGGACTGCAACTGAATTACACCAACGGGAAAGCGCCCAACTCGCTGTTTTTTATCGAGCCGGGTTCTTCGCGAGACAATGTGCAGGTTTTGTACATCAAGAATTTCAGGTATCAGCGCGTTCAATGACAACTTGGCCTCCATCACGGCGGCCATCAACACCATGAAGACAATTGGAGGTAGATTCATGATTAATTTCACGCTATTCGCCTGGCTTGGACCGTTATCGAAAGACGAGATCGTAGGTGGTTTGAGTTTCCTCGCCCTCGGCATCGCGTTCTTGTGGTTGGGGCTTCGCCTGCGAAAGTTTGCACAACGAACTCTGAGTTGGCCGCAAGCGTCAGGCAAGATCGTCGAATCTCGGGCCGATATACAGGGCGTCGGAGACGACTTCACAAAAAAGGCGCGTATCGTCTATTCCTACGAGGTCAACGGAACTCCCTTCAATGGGAGCAGGTTGGGGGGTACGGGGATGCAGACTCCGGATATGCTCGTCAAGAAATACCCGGTTGGAGCAACCGTCCAGGTATTCTTCGACCCCGCGGACCCCGCCTCAGCGGTCCTGGAGCGGGGTGCTGGTCGGGAAACCGTGTTGCTAGCGTTCGGCGTCATCAACGTTGCCGCGGCCTGCGTGGTGGTCCTAAGCGGCGGCTAGGCTTTCGCCGGCGTTGGCTGGACGCGGAATCGCAGGCCGCGGACTAGCGCGGCGCCGGAAACCCAAGAGGAGGACTAAGAACCATGAAACCTTACCGTTGGTTAAAAATATCGTCTCTCGCATTGCTGGGCTTTGGCATTATTGCCACGTTCGGCGGATATCAAAGCTACTCGCACGCTTGCGCCTTGCTTCGCCGCGCAGTTCCGGCGCG
>Ga0210398_10006946_pt1 | contig 10325 bp, 4 predicted proteins | sample IncBWC4OmetaG_FD_161047 | JGI IMG/M metagenome (GOLD analysis project Ga0210398, IMG submission 161047) | Forest soil microbial communities from Barre Woods Harvard Forest LTER site, Petersham, Massachusetts, United States - Inc-BW-C-4-O | ecosystem: Environmental > Terrestrial > Soil >...
CCCTCATCGACGGCCGCGTCCGCGTTACCGAGAACAACCAAAGTACCGTCCTAAAACCCGCCGAACAGGCCGCCCTCGACGCCCATGGTACCCTCAAGGTCATCCCCGACGTCAATGTCCAGGAAGTCATCGCCTGGAAAAACGGCTATTTCCACTTCGATCATACTAATTTCCAGGCCACCATGCGTCAGCTCGCCCGTTGGTACGATATCGACGTCGTTTACCAGAACCAACTTTCCAACCAGGAATTCCAAGGCCAGGGCCGGATCCAACGCGATCTGCTCCTATCGGACGTCCTCAAGGGGTTGGAAAACGATCAGATCCACTTCAAATTAGAAGGCCGGAAGCTCACAGTAACCCCATAGGACGTTTTGCACAACATTAACAGAATAAACAAGTTGCAAAATTGGGTAAAAAGCCCTAAATTTCGTTACTGCAACTAAATAGCAGTGATGAAAACCAGGCGATTAGTATACCTCCTTTTTTGCCTTGCGATCCTCAACAGTTGTCGACAGGGACGCCCCGCAAGAAAAGAATTACCCCCCAGTCTCAGCACCCTGCCTGAGATCGGAGCCACTGTCACCCCCTACCCGTCCCGCTGGTCCTTGAATTCAGCAACCTCCACCGACTATCTTTTCTACAGCACTGATACTTCCTTACTTTTTAATGGAATCCGTCACGACTTTCTCGTTTTGTCGCTCCCCGATCCTATCCGCGATTCCGCGGTCGGCGCGCTGATCTCCGCCGGAGAAAGCCTCGCGCCCTATTTACTGACCGAACTGCATCAACTCAAAAAGGCCGGCATCGTCATCGATTTAAGATTGTCAAATAACTTTCCTACCATTCGCGAAGATTATCTTATCAACAGCACCGCCCTCAAGGAGACCAACCTTCCCATTACCTTCCTATGGGACAGCGAGACCTCCGGCCGGGCTGCCTTTTTCACGCAGTATCTCACGACGTTCCCCGGCGTCTCCTGGTCGATTTCCAATGATCGGCCTCGCTACCAATCAGATTGTTTCAAAGACGTACATCCTAGTTTTTAATCTACAGTTAACTCATTTTTATGCCCCAGGCAAAAACTTATCGCCACATTGCTATTGCATTTGTTTGTCGCTTTACTATTTCCATCTTCCTCACCCTGAGCCCCTCCTCTGCCCACGCCCAGATCGTCCGGCCCGCGTCTGCCCCCGTCGACACTGCAAAAAAAGACAGCACCAAACCCGACCCCCGCTCGATCATAAAACCCTATTGGCAGGTCATCACGCCCAGCTATACGACCAAGACCGGACTCTTCACCGTGCACGAGTATAAGGATACCGTATACTTCGAGATCCCCGACAGCATTCTAAATCGCGACATCGAAGTCATCAATCGCCTTAGCGCCGGACCCGGTGGAACGGGGGTCTATGCCGGGGAAGTGCTGGATGAAAAGACCATCCAGTTCGAGCACAACCTTTCCGACTCCACGATCCGTATCCGCTACGACCTCGTGATCAGTTCCGCCGACTCCACAAGCGACATTTACAAGGCCGTAAAAGTGTCCAACGAAAACCCCGTCGCCTTTTCCTTCCCGATCAAGGCCTACAACTACAACCACTCCGCATACGTCATCGACATGACCAAATGGTTGAAGGACGGCAAGTCTTTCGTCAACACCGTCAGCCCCGACAATTCCTTCGCCCGACGCGTCACCGGATTCCGCGACTTCGACCTCGACTTCATCCACGTCTACCCGATCAATGTTGAGATCTCCATCACCAAAAATGCCGAGTCCCACATCCCCGGCCTACCCCAAGGGACACCCGCAACACTGACATCGATCAGTTCCTTTGTCGAGCTACCCCTAGTGCCCATGCAGCAGCGCATTGCCGATCCCCGTGTGGGATACTTTGCGGACCAGGAATATCATTTCGGCGATGACCAGCAGCGCGTCGAAGACCGACGGTTTATCCTGCGGTGGCGCCTCGAACCACGAGACGAAGACCGCGACCGCTGGCTTCGCGGCGAGCTCGTCGAACCAAAGAAGCCCATCATTATTTACATCGACCCCGCCACTCCCAAGCAATGGCGCCCATATCTGATCGCTGGGATCAACGATTGGCAAAAAGCTTTTGAACAAGCGGGGTTTAAGAACGCCATCTTCGGCCGTGAATGGCCGCTTGACGATTCCTCTATGCACATGGACGACGCACGATATTCCTTCGTCAACTATTTACCCTCCGAAATCACAAATGCCTACGGGCCACAGATCCACGACCCGCGCAGCGGCGAGATCATCCAGACCAAGATTGGCTGGTACCACAACGTCATGCAGCTGCTCCACGAATGGTACATGGTCCAGGCTGGGGCCGTCGACCCGCGAGCTCGCCATCCGAAGTTCGACGACCAGCTGATGGGCCAGCTGATCCGATTTGTCAGCAGCCACGAAGTCGGCCACACGTTGGGCCTGCGCCACAACATGGGCGCCAGCAGCTGCACGCCCGTCGACAGTTTGCGCAGCCGCCATTACCTCGCGCTCCACGGCCATACTTCAAGTATTATGGATTACGCCCGCTTTGACTATGTCGCGCAGCCGGAGGACAACATCCCGGAGGAAGAACTGTTTCCCCATATCGGCGAGTATGACCGCTGGGCGATCCAATGGGGCTATATGCGCGCCGGCGGGGGGAATTCCGAACAAGACAAGATCGCCATGCGCAAACTCGTCACCGACAGCCTTGCTGCCAACACCCGCCTCTGGTTCGGCGCCGACAACCGCGAGACCGGCCGCAGCGATCCCCGCTGCCAGAGTGAAGACTTGGGCGATGACGCCGTCAAGGCCAGCGAATACGGAATCAAGAATCTACAACGAATCCTCCCCAACCTGCCCGCCTGGACCCATGAAGAAGGCGGGACTTATGACCAGATGAGCGAAATGTACCGGAGCTTGAAGGACCAGTTCACCCGCTACATGCAGCAGGTGATGACCAATCTCGGTGGGGTATATACAACCCCCCGCGGTGAAGATGAGAAAGGGTACGTCTATTCCCCAACCCCCGCAACCAAACAAGCCGAAGCCGTCGCCTTTTTTAATAAAGAACTCTTCACCACACCCACCTGGCTACTCGACGACCGGGTCACTCGCTATGCTTCGGAACCCTCCGAGCCCAACTTCGTCGAAGACCTCCAGGTCCGGGTCCTAAATACACTCCTCGACATCGGCACGATCAACAAGATCATCGCGGGCGAACGCCAGTTCCCCGACCAGGCCTACAAGATAGAAGACTACTTCGCCGCCATTCACAAAGGCATCTGGTCCGAACTGAAGACCGGCAAGACCATCGACCCTTACCGCCGAAATTTGCAAAAATCGTACATCGCCGGCATTCAGAATATTCTGCTGTCCACTAAAGCGGACCAGACAGAGTCCGATGCGTTCTCTTTAATTCGTGCGGATATCCTGCAGCTACAGTCTGAGATCAACGCCGACCTCCCGCGGGTCAGCGACGCCATGACCCGATATCATTTACAAGATTTGCAGGTGAGGATCAAGAAGACGCTGGAGGCGAATCCGGTGATACAATAGGGCAAATGAAGGCTTATCCCTACTATACGTGCTGAAAAAGGGGGGTGAAAACACCCAATTTTGGTCGAATTAGCGTAAGGAACAAAAAATAGATGGTTTTTTTTCTTAAGAATCCTTATACTTACAACAGAGGAAATCAAGCATAGATAATTCTTGCATGAGAATTGTTCCTTCTACCTTTTCATTGCAAATAAAAAGCAATGCCGAAAAAAAGACCTTCGGGCTCTTCCAGAGAATGCACTGGGAAGGATCTTCCATTTGTTTCCATTCACTCAGACTTTCAGAACATCACTACAAGAAAACCGGTGAGCTTGATTTTGTAATTCTCTGCCCGGATGGGCTGCTTGTACTCGAAGTAAAAGGCGGCGCCGTGAGCCGGGATGAATCCGGCATATGGACAGTCACTGACCGAAATATGGTCAGCCACAGAAAGTACGAAAGCCCGTTTGAACAGGCTTCTGGAGGCCTCTATTCCCTTTTGGACAGCATCAAGGAAAGATTCCCCGGGCGGCAATTCTTGCGGATGACCATAGGCTACGGTGTCGTATTTCCCGATTGCACATTCGATATACCCTCAGTAGAATGGGCTCCCGAAATGATTATTGACAAACGAGGCTTTAAATCCCCTTCTTGGTTCAAAAGCTCCTTCACAAGGCTGGTCAGATACTGGAAACACAAATCAGCAGCTGCCTATGAGCTGGATTCCAGTGACGTTGCAACCCTCACCGGGTTTCTGCGACCAAAATTTGATCTGGCGGAAAGTCTTGGTCATCGTGCTGGTGAAATCGATACCCTGATGGTGGCGCTGACCAGCCAGCAATATGAAAAACTTGATGCCATTGAAACCAATCACCGCATTATTTGTTCAGGAGGGGCCGGTACAGGCAAAACATTCATGGCGATGGATATCGCAAAGCGCCTTTTCGAAGAGGGAAGAAAAACTCTCTTCGTCTGCAAAAGTTCCGTGTTTAGCAGATATGTCGGAGCCCGCATTAATTCGGGGGTGCAGGTGAAATCATTCGAAGAAATTGACATATCCGAGGTGTACGACGCCATTGTAGTAGACGAAGCACAGGATACATTGAATTTTGAAGACCTCGCGGTGCTGGACCGTATTCTTACAGGTGGGCTCGAAAAGGGTATCTGGCGGATGTTTCTCGACAAAAACAACCAGCGGGGGCTGTCAGGGATATACGAGGAAGGGGCAATGGAAATGCTGACTTTGTACAATCCCACCAAAGTGACGCTTTCCCGAAATTGCAGAAATACAGAGCCTATTGTCAATGCCGTAAAGCTCCTGACCGCATCGGACATCGGAACGGCTACCGCAGGGGATGGTCCGAATGTTAAATACCTTTACACGGCTGGCGAACAAGACGCCATAGACATACTCCAAAAGGAATTGGCGAAACTGTTTGACGATGAAGTCGCACCTGGGGATATATCCCTTGTTTCCGCCAAAGAGTATGAACATTCCATTGCTTCGAAACTCGACGGCCGATTTAGGAAAAAGATAACGGAGCTCACTGTCTTAAATGCGCGGGAGTTTCCTTTCCAAACCATGAGCTTTTCCACGGTCAGGAATTTTAAAGGGTTGGAAAACAGGTTTATATTTTTAGTGGATTTCTCCGACGAAAACTTTGATCAAACGGAGATGTCTGCTCTCTATGTGGCCATGACAAGACCAAGGGCGGGATTGGCTATTATTTTATCGGATCTATTGAAACCGCTGGTCAACAGGATTTTAATAAATAGCTTGTCAATAATTGAAACCAGAACCTGATCTTATGAACAAGGATGAAGAAGGTCGCCTGTCAATATTAAATTACCTTAAAAACGAGCTCATCGGCCCTGTGGGCGGGCGCAAAGAGGAAATCGAAGGGGAGCCGCCACACAAACGTTATACCATGGGAATTCTCTTCCCTGTGGAGACCATAATAGATAAGGAAACCGAGGAAGAGGAGGAAGAGAGTGCCGGCAATTCAGGCAGGGAGGAGACTACGGACGACCCCATTACCCTGTCCGGACAATGGATGCCCAGTTCCTTAGGCCTGTCATTCTACTTTACCGGTGATTCCAGGATCCAAGTCGCCGTTTACGGGGCCAAATATGTAAAATCAAAAGAAAGCAAAAGTAACTGGACCAGGCATCCGATTGCGGAAGAAGCCAATCCTGAGATCCTGACCATTTTACCTCGGGACGGAAGAAGCGATGACCAGGTACTCGAAGGCACTGCTCGGATCGTTGGGCACTGGCGGCCGCTGGGTACAGGCTTTCTTGTCACCGTAACCCTGGTCAATAGCCATGAAAAGAAAGGGATAGACGTCGATGGAGAAGACTGCCTTTGCCAGACTGGGTTTGAATGCAGACCCGTTTCAGGCAGCATTCAGGAATACCCCTCCGTAAAAGTCAATACTGCAGACCCTGAAGAACGGGAATTACAATTGCTTTACAGGAAAAACAAAATATATGCGGTCGGTCATGGCTGTGCGGCGGAATGGGATACCAAAAAACTCTTTCCGGACGTCTTGCGTACCCAAGTTCTCCCGACTGCCCACGTTCCCGCCATGACACATGATCTGGAGGAAGCTCCGCAAATTCTAAGGGTAGCAAGACTCGCCAACGCTGGGGAGAAAAAAGAAGTAATCATCCGGGAATTGTCCGCGTTCATCGGCCTTTATGAGAAATGGATATCCGGCCTGGAATCGGCGCACACCGACATTCCTACCCGTCTGGATAGTGCGAAACGACGAATAATGGAAAGATTGCAGACTGCACTCTCAAGAATGCAATCGGGTATTAATTGTTTGCAAAAGGATGACCTGGCCTGGAAAGCCTTCCAGCTGGCAAATTATGCTATGCTGATCCAAATGAAACACAGCAGTAAGGAGTTGGCAGGGGAGCGTAAAAAGCGCAACGAGGTCAAACACACTACGCAGGATTATTTTGCACTCGACTACAAATGGCGGCCCTTCCAGCTGGCCTTTCAGCTGCTGACCATCGAATCGGTAATTAATGAGAAAAGCGATTTCCGTGACCTCGTAGACCTGATCTGGTTTCCCACTGGTGGTGGTAAAACCGAAGCCTATCTGGCGCTCGCTGCATTCGAGATTTTCCATCGCCGGCTGGAACATGGAAACCGGGGTGGCGGTACGGCCGTAATTACCAGATATACACTAAGACTCTTGACAGCTCAGCAGTTTCAACGCTCAGGTCGCCTGATTACCGCCTGTGAATACTTGCGTAGGACTAATCCAAAGGAATTGGGCAGTGAGCCGATAACCATCGGGTTTTGGGCAGGGGGCGAAACTTCTCCCAATGAATACAATAAAGCAAAGGAAATCCTTGCCGATATAAAGGAAGCAGTATCACCGGCAGATGAAAATGTTTTTCAGATAGAGGCATGTCCATGGTGCGGCACCGAACTACTTCCGCAACACAGCTCTGATGACGACGACGATTTTGGATTCGAGGCAACCAACCTATCCTTCAAAATCTTTTGCCCAAGCAACAACTGTCCATTTCACGATTCCCTGCCGGTTAAGGTTGTAGATGATGATTTATATGAACACCCGCCTTCCTTTCTTATCGCAACGGTTGACAAATTTGCGCGTATGGCGTGGGTTGACAAGGCAGGGGCCTTTTTCGGCAAAGCCAACTATCTGGCCCCTTCGCTCGTGATCCAGGACGAGCTGCACCTCTTATCGGGTCCGCTTGGAACTACAGTAGGACTTTACGAAAGTGCATTCGACGGGCTGATGAGTTTTCACGGCGCAAAACCAAAAATCGTGGCATCTACCGCCACTATCAGGAGTTCCGGCGAGCAAATTCAAAACCTTTTTGCCCGCAAGGTATTGCTGTTCCCCTCTCCTGGCCTTACAGCGGATGACTCTTTCTTCGCCAGGAACGACAAATCCAAAAGTGGCCGGCTGTATGTCGGCGTCATGTCCTCGAACCACAGGTCTACAACCTCCGTAGTTCGTACCGCAGCGGCACTGCTCCAGAGCTTTAACGAGATCGAGGACTTCACTGACAAAGAAAAAGATGCCTACTGGACACTGGTCATCTATCATCTTTCCCTAAGAGCACTCGGCAAAACGGTTTCCTTTTCTCGTGATGATATCCCAGCAAGAATAAAAATCATTGCAAGAACGGAAGATGTCGCCCGTAAAATCGATGACGAAGATATACTGGAACTCACGAGTAACCTCAGCTCATCACAGATTCCTGGAAGTCTAAAGAGGATGGAAAAGAAATTCAATGATAACGATTCCGTGTCTATCCTTGCATGCACCAATATGCTTTCCGTAGGCATCGACGTGCCCAGACTTGGTATGATGATGATCGACGGACAGCCAAAGACGACTTCAGAATACATCCAGGCCAGCAGCCGCGTCGGCCGGAGCCAGGTTCCCGGAATAGTCGTTACCCATTACTCCGCTTCCAAGCCGCGGGACCGGTCCCATTATGAGTCATTTCTTGCCTATCATTCCTCCATCTACAGGTTTGTCGAGCCGGCGAGCGTGACACCATTTTCACTGCCCTCGCGAAACAGAGCTTTGCATGCAGCACTTGTCATCCTGGTAAGACATGGTGCAGAGTATTCAGCCAATATCGATGCTAAAAGGTTTAATCCTGCCGATCCTCAGGTAATAAAAGCAATAAACATTCTCCTTGACCAGGCAAAAATTAAAGATCCCCAGGAAGCCGCAAATACCGAGGCCCATTTAAAGCGCCTGATAAAAGAGTGGCAGAGCAGAATCGAAAAGTCCGCCCGCTATCCATTGGCGTATAAGAGTGAATCAAAGCAGGTTCATTCTCTTTTGAAAAGCTTCGGTTCACAAGGAGAGGGATGGCCCACCTTGCATACCATGCGGAGCATAGATCCCGATTGCAAAATAACTGTTTTGGGAGAAATAAAATACCGATAATGGATAAAAAACTCGATCGTTCAATAAGACTATCACAGGTAGTGTCGAACCATGGAGTTGGAGCCCTATACGACATTCTTGGCGAGTCCCTTGTACTTACACATACCTCAAAGTGGATTGAAGATGCCTACCACGGCAAGGGAAGAGAAATCAAGGCGGAAAGACTACTGGAGACCCTCAGATCGATACCTGGTTATTCCAATGTCAGGAACTTATTTGAACCTGCAAAAAAGAAAGCTGGTTCCTTGCCTTTTATGCGTTTTCCCAGATGGCTCTTCTGCACCAAATGCCGGCGGATGAAACGATGGACATTCGAGGATGAGGTCGAGGGAGAATCACCAGTCTGTCCATTTTGTGACAAAAACCCGAAGCTTACCCCCATGAGGTTTATTACGATTTGCGAGATGGGGCATATGAGTGATGTGGACTGGGTACGATGGGCGCATTCCCGCCAGAATGCCGACCATCAGAAAACCTGTCAGGCGAAAGACCTTGAATTTATTACCGGTGCCTCCAAATCCGGCGGCCTTGGATCTATCGCTGTAAAATGTAGGAGTTGTGGCGCACAAAGAACGCTTGAAGGAATAACCTCTCCAGACGCGCTGAAATCTGTGGGCGTCAATTGTTCCGGAAAGCAGCCTTGGCAAAGAGGAGACAAAGCAGTTCATTGTCAAAGCAGGATACATGTAGTGCAAAGAGGCGCCGGAAATGTCTATTACCCGCAAATAAAGTCCGCGCTTACAATACCACCGGAATCTCTTTATCTGGGCAACGAGACTGACGACCTGAAGAAAGTCATCATGGACCATCCTTACGCAAGGTTTCTATCAGATCAGGCCAATACGGATCTTTTTGAACATATAGTACAGACGATAGTCGGCGATGTCCGCTGTTCAAGGGAAGAAGTCATAAGAATCGCTCTTGGTGAAGATCAGAAGCCTGATTCATCAGTTAACCCCGATAGCATCGAATTAGAAGAATGGAACGCGTTGGTAACGGAAATCGCTGAAACCGATGATCGTGACAAATTCGTCACACGACATATAAATATTTCTGAATTCGACTCACTTTCTGAACTCCCCCGGTGTGTAGAGAAACTGGTTTCCGTTATAAAATTGCGGGAGGTCAGGGCATTGATGGGATTCTTCAGATACCATCCCGCGGGTGCTGAAGAAAGTGGTGAAGTGAGCGCCATCCGACCCGACCTGGATGGATCATTGACATGGCTTCCTGCGGTAGAGGTCTTTGGTGAAGGGGTCTTTTTGACACTTAATGAAGCAACACTTCAGCAGTGGGAACAATTGCCCGCAGTCCGACAAAGGGCGGCAGAGATTGCAGTAAGAACAGGCGACAGCACACTTGAACATTTTCTTCCGGATGTAACCCCGCGCTTTATTCTTTTACATACATTGGCACATATGCTTATCAGAAGACTGGCCTTTGAATCCGGATATTCATCTGCTTCTCTACGGGAAAGGATCTATTCAGCGGTTCCCGGTGAAAGCCGAAGTGCCAAAGCGGGGGTCCTAATCTATACTGCGGCGGGGGATTCGGAAGGGACCCTGGGAGGCCTGGCAAGACAGGCGGAAAGCCCACGGTTTAGGGAGACATTACTCTCGGCCTTGCAGGATGCAGCTAACTGTTCTGCAGATCCAATATGCATGGAAAGCAAAGGCCAGGGGCTTGATTCATTAAACCTGGCGGCGTGTCATGCATGTACCCTGGTCTCGGAAACCAGCTGCACGTGCTTTAATCTGATTCTAGACCGGGCCATGGTGACCGGCGGGTCAGGCATAACCGGATTTTTCCAGGATCTGCTGGATGCT
>Ga0210398_10006947_pt1 | contig 10323 bp, 7 predicted proteins | sample IncBWC4OmetaG_FD_161047 | JGI IMG/M metagenome (GOLD analysis project Ga0210398, IMG submission 161047) | Forest soil microbial communities from Barre Woods Harvard Forest LTER site, Petersham, Massachusetts, United States - Inc-BW-C-4-O | ecosystem: Environmental > Terrestrial > Soil >...
CTAAGGACAGCTCGGATCGCGCGAGCCAGCTCCCCTGCGTCGTGGGGCACCACCAGCCCTGCCACGTCCGCCAAGAGCGGAGCGATGCCACACTGCTCCGTCACAACCACGGGCGTGCCGGCCGCCGCCGATTCCGCCGCCGTATTGCCGAAGTTTTCATTTTGCGACGGCAATACGAACACATCGGCGTCTCGATACGCCGCCCACTTGGCCTCCCCGAAAATTGCCCCGGTGAATTGCACTTGCGGAGTCAAGCCAAGTTGTCCTGCCATCTCCATCAACCGCGCCTTCATTCCGCCTTCGTCCGGTCCGGCAAACACGAGATGCAGAGCCTGCGCCCCAGGCTCTTTCTTGAGCAAAGCGAACGCTTCGAGCAGCATGTCCGGACTTTTCTTCTCCGATAACCGTCCGAGAAAAAGAATAATTTTGGCATCAACCGTCATTCCCAGCCCCTTGCGAAAAGTTCCCCGCTCCGGCCACGAATCCGGTGGTTCCACCCCGTTCCGCCGAAGTTCGATTTTTGGTCGATCCACGCCTCCCTTAGCCAGCTCCTCGACCTCTTGTACCGAGGTTGCGATGACAGCGCCTGCCCCCTCAAACAATCGTCGCCCAAACAATGCGTGATAAATCCGTTTAAGTCGCAGGTTCCGCACGATCGGCACAAACATCCCGATGGGCTCCAAAACGTAGGGAATTTTTCTCCGGACGCAGGCGTCCGCCACTGCCGGCCCCAGAAAATCGTACAGCCCGTAGATGTGCGCCAAATCAAAATTCTCGAGCCGTGCCCGGCAAAATCGCCCGACTGCCGGATTCCAGCTCAACGAGCGGTACCGCAACCATGTTGGCAAGTAAATCGCTGTGACGCCGTTTTCCGACCGCCTCCATCCGAAAGGACTCCGCTCCGCGCCAGATACCCCCTCCGCGCTCATGCGCGCTTCAAGGCCCCAGTCCGCCGTCAGCACGGTGACCTCATTTCCATGTCCGGCGAGTCCTTGCGCCAGCGCCCGCACCTTTACGGGCGGCCCGCCGAATTCCAGGAAGGGCGCGTAGGTTTCTGTGACGCTCAGGATTCGCATTGTTCGCGAAGGATTTTCTTCAGCGACTTGGCAAAAACGCTGAACCGGAATTCCCGCTCCACGCGCTGCCGCCCGCGCCCGCCCATTTTCTGGGCCATCGCGGGGTCGGAGAGCAACGTCTCGATGGATGTCGCGAGCTGCGCGGCATCGCCGTGCGGCACCAGGTAACCCGTCACGCCGTCCTCAATCACTTCCGGCGCTCCACCGTGCGCTCCACCGATCACCGGTTTGCTGTGCGCCATGGCCTCGAGGTAAACCAACCCGAATCCCTCCCCACGGCTGGGCAACGCAAACATTTCGCAAGCGTCATAGCAGGCCGCGAGTTCCGCGAAACTCAAACCGCAGAGGAAATGTACATGACGATGCACCCCGTTTCTTTCTGCAAGGTCTTCCAGCCAGGCCCGATCATCGCCATCGCCGACGGCCAGCAGCTGCACCTCCGGCCAACGCGTCAGAAGCCTTGGAAGCGCCGTGATCAGCGTGTCCATCCCCTTGTACCGTTCATTCGCCTGCCAACGCCCCACGGTTAGTATCACGCGTCCCTCAGGATACCCGTGCGGCCGCTTTCCCTCGGGCGTATTCGCCGAAATCGCTTCGAATTCCGGATCGAGCGCCCACGGCAGCACGCGAATACGCTCCCGCCGCACGTGCTGCTCGACAACGTGATTCGCCGTATCCTGGCTTGGCGCGAGCACTACATTCGCCCGCCGCAGCGCGAGCCGTCGCATTGCTGGCAGCGGTTCCCATACTTCCAACCCGTGGGTCGAGATAATCGACCGCAACCGCGGCGCCGCGATCTTCATCGCCTGCGCGACCGGTCCTAGGTTCGGATGCCCTGCCAAAACCACCTTCCCATGCCGTCTCGCCGCGCGTAGCGCCGTCGCCGTGAACCGCGCCTTGCTTCTCTCGCAGCCAGTAAACACGAATTCCTTACCACCCACAGAAGTGCGATGCAGTTCCCGCGTGTCGTTCAGGCTCAGAAGCCGGCAATCCATATGCCGGCTCGCGGCGAATTCGCTGAGCACGGCCGCAAGATGCCGGCTCGCCCGCTGTACCCCGCCAGTTCCATTTAGTTGCGTAAACAGTCCAATCAGCACGCGCCGAGTCTGCCAACTGCCACGCAGGAAGGCAAGAAAAAGGAGCTTCAAAAATCGCTTGGTGGACCTCTTGCCCCATCACAAGACCGGTGTTAGTCTCCACGCCAAGTTCCTCAGGAGTGAAAAACCGTGACGGGGCGCTTCGCTGCCAGTGTTAGACTCGCGGCGCTTATCCAACTGTGAACAGATTGTTTACGCCCTCGCTTCTCCCACTTTGGCCGCTCCTAAGAATCGCCGCAGCCGCAGTGCTCGTCTCTCGCCAACTCCTTGCGATCGCGGCAGCCACGCCGCAAGCATCTCCGCCACCCGAAGAACTTCGTGGCGTCCTCTCCCGCCAAGCGCTGAAGCCTCCCCTCCGTAACGCCGATGTCACTCTGCGTTACAGTCCCGACGGCCGCACCCTCATGGCCCAAAATCCGTCTGGCGTTTACTTGTTTTCGCGCGAACCACTCACTTTGCGCGCACATCTGGCCGCCGAGGAAGCCTATCCCGCACGCTTTTCGCTCGATTCACAAGAGATTAGCGTCGTCGGCCATGGCTTGGCGTTGAACCGCGAAAAACTCCCCGGCGGACCGATACTCGAAAAAAGAGAGCTGTCATCTCGCGACGGCTGCCTCGACGCGGAACTCGCTCCGGGTGCGGAGTTCTTTGCTTGCCTCACTCCCGAGCTCAACCTTGTCATTTACCGACTTTCTACCAATGAGCTGATCTTTTCGGCGTCATTGGACCAAATGAATTCTCCCCATCGAATCGTATATATACCTCTTGATCCGGATATCGCATTTCCCAGTCCCTTCGGATTCCTCCTGGCAGATAACTGGGACTACATGGCCAATAAAGGCATGACGTTCATCTCCATGAATTTTTCGCCGGACGGCAAAATGCTGCTGGTGAGAAATGAAGGGGAAGCCTTCACCGTAGACCTCACCACCCGGCGAAGAACATCCCTCGCCGGGTGGCTTTACAAACGCTTGCACGCTTCGTTTGCCCTGCAAAATGACGAGAGGGTTGTAATCGCTACCAGAGAAAAAGAAGCCTCGCCCGTTATCGTCTCCTTGAAAACAGGCGGAATCATCGGAAATCCCTCATTCAAGGCAGACACAGTTCGAATCGCCACCAACCCGCGCTATGCGCTCTTGTCGGATGTCGGCTCAACCGGCGTCCGCGTCTTCGATTTGGAGCAAGACCGCGAACTGGATCCGCCCAACAATCTTTCCATAGACATCTTCGGAAACGAAATGGCAGTCCTCGACGAAAGAGGCTCGTTATCTGTCTATCACGTCGGAGAAAAACGCCCCGTTCTTGCCGCCGATGTACCGCTCGACTCCCTCCCTGTGCTTCGCGCCGCCGCCGTCACTCCGGGCCTCGAGCGCATCGCATTTTCCATGGAGGGCAACTCTGCCGCCTTTCAAGTAGCAACCGGCGAGCGCAGCTACACCGGCCCGCGTTTTTCGGCGGCGGAATTCCCGGATCAAGCTTCTGCGTATCTTCTTCTTCCGAAGGATGCCTTTAACCCACCCCGCGTTCTTCAAGTGGCCCTCGCTTCAGGCAAGGCCACCCCCGCATGGAGCGGCGGAAAGGACCACCTCCGTTCCGGAGGACCAGTTCTCCTGGAGTACGCCTTAGCGCCCCCCGTCAGACCTCGTTTCCTGGTGACTCAGGAGAACGACATCCCCTACCGCCTGCGTGGACTCGACCCGGCCACGGGCAAGGAACTCTGGAAGCGCGAATTTTTCGAGAGTGGTCCAGTGCCGTTCGCGGACCCGCAAGGCGATCGCCTGGTCCTCGGCTGGAACGCCACCAGCCCCCACGCGGCATCCGCCGCAAAACAAATCCCTTCGGTGTGGGAAATATTCAAGCACGCGAAAATCTCGAAACTCGATTCTTATTTCGAAATCCTAGACGCGCGTTTTGGAAAATCGGTTGGCGGCGTCCTCATTCAGGTGGGCAGCGGCCCTGCGAGCTATGACGCCGCATTTTCCGCTGGGGACGCTCTTTTCCTGCTAAAGGACGGAAAACGCGTCTCCGTATATTCCTTGCGGGATGGCCGCCTCGAGGCCCGCCTGGTGGGCGGAATTCCTACCGCAAATGCACAGAACAATCTCTTCGCCATGGAAGAAGGACCAGGCCGTCTGTTCATCTACGATCTGGCAACTGCCGCCAAGCTGGAGCAACAATTCTTTTCCGAATCCATCGCCTACACCCACTTCTCTGTCGACGGCAATCGTCTGCTCGTTCTAACCGGACACCAGGTAGCCTATGTTCTGGATCTCAGCGGCGTGCGCACAGCCCGGTCGTCCGGGCCTCCCTAGCCTTAATAGCTCCCGCGCCAATTTGCGAACTGTGTCTCGGTGCCTGGAACGAGGGCTTGGCCACAGACTATTCCATTGCGCGCTCACACACGTGTAGACCGCCTGGACGCCGAATCTATTCTCGATGTCGGGTCTTTTTGCGGCGCAAACAAGGAAACACAACTTCGCAGATGATCTTGGAATAAGCAGCGCGCCGCTCCAGTCGAAATAAATGCACGTACGTTCAATTGTGATGCGCGGAATCTCGCTCGGATGAGCGCCGCAAGTGAGCCGCGCGCGGAAATATTCAGGAGACCAAGGAGAATTCGGATGAAACTATTGAGTGGATTGTTGACCCTGGCCTGCGTGCCAGCGGTTCTAGCAGCGAATAATGCGCCGCTTCCCAAAGACAACGTGGCCGAGTTTGTAGCCCAGAAATTGGATGTCACAACACTTCCCTCTTCTATACGGCCGAAATCCGAGAAGAGCAAGAAGACCTTCGCTGATTACGGCTACGCTCTACAGCAAATAGACGAAAAGCAAAAGCTTGTCGAAGCGACGCCCGAGGGCTCACAAATCTACATCCGTATCCTGGAACAAAGTGATTCCGGAATCTACGTCTGCATAAAAAGTCCGGGACAGACTGCAAACAACGGCCCGATCCAGCGAGTCCTTCTGCTTAAGCTCAAAAATGCGGACGGTCTTCTGAAAGCGAGAGAGTCCTGGAAGGAATTCTCCGGTTGCCCGGTGCTCGGCGGTGACGGCCCGGACTCTTCAGCAGGCTCCTACGGCGGATAATCAGCTGTTCGTCAAAAACAGGCCCCGCGGATCAAACTCCGACCTCCTGGCGTTGCTACGGCGAAGGATCGTCCGCGCGGGCCTTACTCGGGAGGCGACCGTAGGCCGGCACGGTCCTTCTCGCCGAACCACTTAGGATCATGCCCTTCGGCGCGCGCACTAGCTCCACCCGGTCACCTAGAACCTGGGAGCCACGGCCGCCCTGTAAACACCCGCAGTCGATCTTGTGAATGGAGACTTCCTAAGCATCATGGCTCCTTTTTACGCCAACCTGACTCTGCTCCTTGAGATGGCCATGGGAGTGGGGCTGCTCATCGGTGCGCGGCTCGCGTGGCTGCGCCATTTCCGCGCTCACGCTTGGTGCCAGTCGGTCATCGTCCTCCTCAACCTAGCGATGATTGTTTTCACCATGATTCCTTCTTTCCGCGTTCATGTGAGCCCGAAGATACCGCCGAAACTTAGCAAAGCCTACTATGCCCTGGCATCAGCACACGCCGCCCTCGGAACCATAACCGAAATCGCGGGTCTGTACATTCTGCTGGCCGCCGGCATCCGCCTCTTACCTGAAAAAATCCGCATGACCAACTACAAACTCTGGATGCGCTCGGTACTGATTCTCTGGTGGGTCGTGCTTCTGTTGGGATTCGCAACCTACGCCCGCTGGTACGTCCCGCATTTCTTCCGAAAATGACCTCATGGAATTTTCGGTAGCAAATGCCCTTCTGCATTTCAAAATGCCTGGAATCTCATTTTAGCCGCACCCCTCCCTCTGAGCTCTTCGTCCCGCCACGAATCTTGCGCCCTAATGCTTTTGCACTATTCCCTCACCCCCGCCGCCCGTATAGCCTCCTCGGAATTCCGTCGATTCGCCATCCTCGCTGGCGACCAGGGGCACCCCATGTCGGTTCAAGCTTCCACTCTCGACCTGCATCCATCCCTCGCCACTACCAACGCCTGGCGCAGCCGCATGCTAGCCGTCATTCTGATGATCGCCATAGCCGGCATTTTCTGGATAGATTCGCGCTACCCCGCCCTGATCAAGCGCTATCACGCCGGCACGCAAGTCAAAGCCGCCGGCGCTCTCACCTTCGGCGCTGTTTATCAGGTAGATCGCACCATGCCGCTCTCCACTCGCGTTTGGCGCACCACTCTCAACTGGCTCGACGCCAACCGCGTAGGCATGACTTTCTCTTTCCTCTTCGGTCCCGCCGCTCTCACTTTTCTCGCCACACTCCGTCGCCGCCGCACCAACTCTATCTATCTGAATACTTTTTTCGGCGCAGCCGCCGGCATGCCCTTGGCCGTCTGCACCAACTGTGTCGCCCCCATAGCGCGCGGCCTATACGCCTCCGGCATGAGCACCGAATCCGTTCTGGCCGCCATGTTTGCCTCCCCCGGGCTCAACGTCGTTGTTCTCGCCATGACCTTCGCGCTTTTCCCCATTTCGATCGCCCTGCTCAAACTCGCCACAGTTCTCTTCCTGGTTTTCGTCTTTGCACCAGTCGTTGCCTCGCGCCGAAGTAAATCCGCGCCCTCCGTCATGTGCCCAATCGAAGTCCGTGATTCGGAGACGTGGTCCGAAGCACTCGTTTCCACCATCCGCTCTTTCCTAAAAAGTTTCTGGTACGTCTTCCGCGTAGCCTTTCCGCTAATGATTCTCGCGGCCATCCTCGGCGCTCTAGTCATCGAACTTCTCCCCGTGCAAGCGCTCATCGCCCAAGCCACCATCGGCGGCATCCTCTTGGTCGCCCTGGTCGGTGCCTTCCTTCCCGTGCCCATGGCTTTCGACGTCGCCATCGCCTACATCGCCATGATCAAAGGTGTCCCACTCCCCTACGTCGTTACGATCCTCTCGACCTTAGGCATCGTCAGCGTTTTCTCTCTCTCCGTCGTCGGGAAAACCGTTTCCTGGAAACTTGCGGCCGCAACTTACGCCACCGTTGCCGCCCTCGGCGCTCTTGCCGGCCTTCTGACCCGCACACTTTTTTGATCCCGCGTCTTTCCTCGTACCGGTACCATTTCCTGCCGCAACCCACCGAAACCTTCCGTCCCTCTGCGTGTTCATAGCCAAGAGGTGGAAGAGAGCCGCCCTGTCGCGCCCCGCCCGTGCCGATTTTGGCCGCCCGGCCTTGTAAACCTTCGATTGGCACGGCCAGCCGCCACGAGCGGGTAAGTCGTCAACAACGGAGTCCCCAAAATGTCCACGCCAGTCCAGCAAGCCCCACTCTTAACTGCAACTCTCGAGCGCCGTTTTTATCCGCGAATCGTTCCGCAAACACCGCTCTTCCTTGCCTTCTGTGAAAACGAGCCCGAAGCAAGCCTCCTGCTCAACGTCAGCGAAAATGGTCTTCTCGTCTCAACGCCCACCGGCCTCCCCTGCAATTTTGTGGCTCGCCTCTCTGTCCCGCTCAATGGCCTTCCCAAGCCCGTCCAAGTCATTGGTCGCGTAGCTTGGGCCAACGAAGCTAGCAGGCTAGCAGGCATCCAGCTCCTCGATCTCAGCGAGCACGATCGCCAACAGATCCGCAAGTGGGGCGCCCGCGAATCCCCAGAATCCTGGCAACCGCCGTTCGATCCACCTCAGCATGGCATAGCTCCTTCCACAGGTGCACCCGAAACGCCGCACGCTACCTGCCAATTCCGTGAGGACGCGCCCTTCAGCACGCGACGTGACATTGTCGCGCTTGCTCCCCCTCTAATTGTTAATACGCGTCCCGCTTCAACCGTCGCTCGCCGTGCCATGCGGGCCACACTCGTAGCTACAATTTCGCTCGCCGCGGCCGTCATCCTCATAAAGGCGGCTCCAGGCAATCCGTTTGCACGTTCCAAGGACATGCGCCCGAAACCCAGCGCCGCCGCACCCACGGCTCAAGAAACGCAGCCGACTCCCCGAACTCCAGACGTGTCCAGTCGCGCCACTGCCACACAAGCCGCATCGCTCGCGCCAACCGATGACGCCGCCGTCTCGAAACGTGCTCAGACAACCGGCGCGTCTCCTCACCACGATTCCGAAAAAACAGTGAAAGTGCCTAGCGAAGCCGCCAGTGATGAGAATCCCGGCAAACCGCAAAGTGAACTATCCTCGACTGGCGCGCTTCCTGCTGCAACCGAAGCCGCCTCTGTGGGCTCCAGCGCTTCTCCCCAATCGCCCGACCTTAACGAAGTTCCAGAAGAAGTTACGCCTGAACCGGAAATTCCGCTCTCTCCTGATCTTGCGACTCCCAAGCAGCCTCTTCCGAATCCAACCCGCACCACCGAGCCGACCGCCAACACCTCCCCAATCGCCCCCTTGACTCTGCCTCGAAGTACGCCCGACGCGCCCACCCGCTCCGCGTTCTCGCCCAAGTCCGCGCCGGTTATCCAAATGGACCCTCCCCGAAACCAAGTCTTCGACATCCATCTTCCCAGCAGCAGACACCAAGCTTCCTTTCTCAGTCTGCCAGGCGAGCGCGTCCTGGAATCGCCCTCGATAACGGTACGTATCCAGCGTTCCGTTCTATTGCCCGCGACCCACGCGGGATGGCCCTTCAACAGAAATAAAAAAGTAGTCGTGGGTGAGCTGATTTCGCGGGTCGATCCACAAGCCGCGCAACTTCCGACCAGCCCCGCGAATTCAGTTCGCGTCAAAGCCACCGTCGCCAAGGACGGCCACATCCAAGACGTAAACCAAATCCTCGGTCCCGCCAGCCTGTTTCCGGCCGTCACCAAAGCTCTCCGCGAATGGCGCTACCAACCCACGCTGGTCGATGACAAACCAGTCGAAACACAATGCTACGTCGTGTTTCAATTTCATACACCCTCCTACCGCGCCTCCAGACGCTAGCAGAGGAACTTCCGCGATCACTTCAATTCGGCGCGGCCAAATGCTTCAAGCATTTTTTCCTCAGAAGGAGGTTCGAGAACGTTGCGCCCCGCAAATGCTTCCGCTTGAGGATACTGCGTCGCTCGAATGCGCCCGGCAGCTTTTGCGAGATCGTACGGAGTATGCCGAAGCTCGACGCCCGGTCCGAGTAAGAGCCAATAGGCTCCTGGTGCCCCAAACGGCATCCCCACACTGCCAGCATTCACAACGCGCGTCTCTCCGATCGTTCGGTCAAACTGCATGTGCGTGTGGCCGCACACGGCGAGTGGTGCGCCAACTCCTCCAAAAACGGGCGCGAGGCGATCTTCCGACGTCAGACGGGTAAAGCACTCCGTGTCGTTGCGCGGCGTGGCATGGCAAAACAGCACCTCTCCTATTCCCCCTATCTCAACGCGAAGTGTCGTAGGCCAGCCGGCCAGCACCGGCTGAAGTTCCGGCCCCAGTTGCCGCGCGGTCCATCGCACGGGCTCGCGCCACTGTTCAGGAGCGGCGCGGTACCACTCCGTCTCGACGCCCGTCATTTGCGCCAGCACCTCACGGTCGCCATTGCCGCAGAGGAACTGCATGGAAATGTCCAGTTCCAGCAAATAGCGGATGGTTTCTTCGGGCATCGGCCCCGGAAACACATCCCCCCCAACCACAATCTGGTCAACTGCCGCTTGGCGAATATCCCCGAGCACGGCCTCAAGTGCAGGAAGATTGCCGTGAATGTCATAAATCGCAGCGACCCGCATATGTGTCTCCCTCCCTTTCGAGGATAACGAATAGCAACCCAATCAGGGCGTTTTAAAAACTTCGCACCTGATTTGAGGTATCTTTTCAATTATGGATTCGCAGGTCACGCGCAGCCGCCAGCGGATTCTAGAGTCCGCAGTCGTGTTGTTGAGGGAAGGCAACCTGCCAGGGCCGTTGGTTGAAGCTGCTGCGTCGGCGGCCCGCGTTCCTCTGGCGAGTGCCAGGCAGTTTTTCCAGAACGATGAAGAGCTGATTCTTGCGTTTTATCTCCGGCTTGCCAATGACTTGGAGGTCCAGGCTTCGGCTCTGCCACCGGAAGGGGTAGCCGAGCGGTTCCGCGTGCTGATGCTGGCCAAGCTGGGACTGGTCGGGCCATACCGCGAGGCGTTCGCGGGATTGTTCGCGAAGATGCTGGATCCGCGGACCAATATCGGAGTGTTCAGCAAACAGACCGAATTGGTGCG
>Ga0210398_10006948_pt1 | contig 10323 bp, 8 predicted proteins | sample IncBWC4OmetaG_FD_161047 | JGI IMG/M metagenome (GOLD analysis project Ga0210398, IMG submission 161047) | Forest soil microbial communities from Barre Woods Harvard Forest LTER site, Petersham, Massachusetts, United States - Inc-BW-C-4-O | ecosystem: Environmental > Terrestrial > Soil >...
GCCGCCCGCCATATCAAAGTACGCAAACGCCGCTTCTTCGAAAAAATCGCCAGTCTGCGCCTTATTGTCCATCGCCGCACTGCGACGATCCCTGTCTTCGGGCGCGACTCGCAGCTTGTACACCGGCACGTCGCGACCCTCAACCTGCATGCGGTACAGAGGTGACAGCAGCGATGGGTCCGCCGCGGGATAGATTTTTGCGTTGTCAAAGGCCGCAGCCGCCGTGGTCAGCAGGAACGTGGCCAAAAACATGTGCATAGCCATGAGCGTTCGATGTCCGGTGACGGATCTCGTCCGATATGTCTTCATTTGATAAGGATGATACCGCGATGGTGGGCCCGGGGAAAGCTCTTCCAGCTGTCCCGAAGCATATCTTACACAGCATCAAACCACGCCGCCGGCTGCCGCCGTTTCGCCACGATTCCTGGGGTCGAGAAGCTGCGCCACGTCGCAGCATGACCCTTCCTTTTCTTGCCCACGATCATTTTCGGGCGTGCTCGCTAGATGCTGTTATTGCAACCATTTAGCGCGATCCTGACAAGCAGAAGCGTTGGTCCGGAACGGTTTCAGTCTGCGCCTTTTTGACGTTTTTCACTTGACCTCCACCACAAAAGTTCATAAGCTGATGCATCAAGTGACCTCAAGAACTCTAGTGAGCAGCGCCAGCTGTTAAGACGCGGTTATTTAGTGCTCTCTGTTGGCGCGTCGGCTAAAGGAAAACGAAACCACGCTGCGATGCCCGAGATTGGCCACCCGCCCGGTACGGGCTCAAAGCCAGCTTGCAGAGTGTTCGTTACTTTATGTTTTGTATATCGAGGCGGGCGACCTTGGTTTGCTCCACTTTCCGGCGCCCGAAGCTCTCCACGAGCCCAGCCAACAAACTTGGAGACAATGAACGCGGTCCTGTCCGCGAATCTTCATGATTAGCGACCTCGAAAAGTCAACTATGAGGCAATCGCCTGGTGGCTTGACCCGTTCTGCAGCGGAAGTCGGTCGCTTAGACGATGTTCCTCCCGCAGATCTGGCGACGGTCAGGATTCTGGTTACGCTTGCCTTGCTGGTTCGGCAGCGGAAGTTTCTTTTCGCAATTGTCGGCACTGGATTGTTGCTCTCGATTGCCGTTGCTTTCCTGATTCCGATCCGCTACGAAGCAGTAGCTCGGCTCATGCCTCCTGATCAATCTGCGGGCATGAGCTCGACAATGTTGAGCGCGCTTACCGCCAAAGCTGGTGACAGCGTTGGCGCCCTGGCCGGCGACCTGCTCGGCATGCACACAACCGGAGCCACGCTGGTAGGAATTCTGTCCAGCCGCACAATTCAAGACGATCTAATCGATCGCTTTAACTTGCGTTCCGTCTATTTGAAGGGCAGATACGACTCTGCCCGCAAGGTGTTGGCTCAGCGAACCGACATTACTGAAGATCGCAAGAGCGGAATCATTACGATTAAGGTCCAGGACCACAGTCCCGACCGTGCGGCCCTGCTGGCACGAGGCTACATCGATGATTTGAATGCACGCGTTTCACAATTGACTACTTCGTCAGCCCACCGCGAACGCGTATTCCTGGAAAGCCGTCTGACTAGCATCAAGCAACAACTCGATCAATCGACCTTGCAGCTTAGCCGCTTCTCCAGCACTAACAAGACCTTCGACCCTCAAATGGAGGGCAGGGCAATGCTCGACGCCGCATCGTCCCTGCAAGGCCAGTTGATTGCAGCCGAGTCAGAATTGAAGGGCGTCGAGCAGATTTACGGGCCGGACAACGCCAAGGTACGCTCTGCGAACGCCAGAATCGCTGAGCTGCGAGCCAAGCTCAACGCCTTGAGTGGGGCCAACGCCGGTACTTCCGCAAAGGGTGCTACCCCCGGCGGCGACGCCTTGTATCCCTCACTTCAGCAACTGCCGCTCCTGGGCAACACTTATTACGACTTGGCTCGCCAAGCCAAAATCAACGAAGCCGTTTATGAAGCTCTGACCAAACAGTACGAACTTGCTAAGGTTGAGGAAGCCAAAGAGATTCCGACTATCAAGGTACTGGATGAGCCGATCGTTCCCGAGCGGAAAATATGGCCTCCCAGGATGCTGATTATTATCCTTGGTGCCATCCTGACTTTCTGCCTGGGTGTGGTTTGGATCGTAGCTCGCAATGCCTGGGAGTCCATGGATTCCACCCACCCTCGCAGGTTGCTGCTTGTCCAGGTACAAGAAATCCTGTCGCTGCATAATCAAGACCAGCTCCAGCGCCCTAATCGTCAGATCTAGATGAGTGCCACTCAAACCACCCTGCCGCCAACTGTCTCCACCGCGAGAGCAGGTCACACCAATTCCCTGTTCGGAGTGGCTTCTCGGGCTGTGAGCGGTTTCAGCCGCTCTGGCATGCTGCTCGTAATTGCTGCCAAATACGGGCCCAATCTCTTCGGCAAGCTCGCGCTGGCGATGGCACTGATGGAAGTATTCCGAACTTTTTCGGAATTTGGCATCGACACCATCGCAATCCGGCGCTTTTCCCATGAGCTCGAGCCGAGCAGGGATAAGCTGCTCGGTCAAGTTGTAACTTCAAAGCTGGCGGCGGCCAGCGTCGGCTACTTGGTCTCTCTGTTGGTGCTGGTGGCGATGGCCCACGATCGCACCACGCTGTTTTTTGGGGTGATCGCAGGCTTGTCGCTGTTTTCCGCCAATCTTGTCGGTGCGTTCACAAGCTATTACCAAAGTCAATTAAAGATGGCGTCGGCCTTCCCGGCCACAGCACTTGCCTATTGTATCTATATTGCTACATCGTTAGTTGCCATCTTTTCGCATGCCCCCCTTATAGTTGTAGTTTGCCTTCTTCCGGCCTGCGAGCTTCTCAATTTTATTTTGCTTTACCGGAAATTACCTCACCTTCCGGCGTTGCGCTTTGACCCGTTGGTGACGCTGTCGCTGTTCAAAGAGAGCTTGCCTCTGGGTCTTATGTCGGTTATGACCATGCTGTGCTTTCGGCTGGACAACATGGTTATCTTCAAGTTCCTGGGGAGTGCGTCACTCGGACTCTACGCGGCCGGTTATCGAATCGTCGAACCGGCGCTTATGGTGCCCCACGCATTCTCCATCAGTTTGTTCGCCATCCTATCCAGCACCCCACAAATCACAGCGCGCCGCGGCGACTTGCGGGCTGTATTACATACGATGTGGCCGGCATACCTGTTTATTATCTGTGCAGCGGGAACACTTGTTTTTGCGGGCCAGCCCGTCCTCAGGCGCTTCGGCGGCAGCTATGCGGGAGTGTATCCGGTCCTCCGCATTCTGTCGTTCGTGCTGTTTTTTCGCACCATAAACATCACCTTGACGTCGGTACTGAATTCCCGTGGAAACTATTCAATCCTGGCAAAAGTTACGGCTACTACACTTATGACCAATGCCTTGCTGGCATTTCTTTTGATTCCGGAATTTGGCATAATAGGCGCCGCCTGGGCAGCGTTCGGGACAGAGCTGTGGCACATGAGCGGGTTGGCGCTATTCACCAAGATCGGCCCTGCCACACAAGAAGCAGCTATCTATGGCCTGGTTAACCCCGAGCCGGAAATCGAGTAGAACCCGGAGTTGGCCGCTTGGGCGGAGAACTAATAAGACACGTGGCATTACTGGCAAGATGACCTCTGGGCAAAGATCTCTATGATTGCGCAAATACTGGAACATCCTCTAGTCCGCAACCGGCCGCTGGTCAAGAAGTCGATTATCTATTCTAAGCTGTTCATCGATCACAAACTTGGCCGGCTGAAGAAAGCCATCTACGGTAAGAACGCGAGGGCAGTTCTGGTAAATAGCCGCAATGGAAGTTTCCTCATCGATGTTGAGGACCAGACGATAGGACGGTCATTGCTGGTCCATGGCGAATACTCGATGCACGAAATCGAACGCATCCAAACCTACTTGAATAGAGACAGCGAGCTACTGATCGTAGGCGCGCATATTGGCACCTATGTCGTTCCCCTTGCCAAACAATGCCGCCATGTGGTTGCGATCGAGGCCAATCCCGTTACCTTTGGCTTGCTGAAGTTAAATCTACTGATTAATGGTTCAGATAATGTATGCGCTATTTCTGGTGCGGCAAGCGACAAATCCGAAGAACTCGATTTCCTGTTGAATAGGACAAATTCCGGGGCATCGAAGCGAATGCCGGCCAAGACTCTCTACAATGACTTCTCAGACTCGCCCCAGCATGCGAAGGTGCAGGCGTGCCGTCTCGATGATCGCCTGCCCGACGCTCGGTTCGATGTTATCGTCATGGACATTGAGGGATCGGAGTACTTCGCACTCCGCGGTATGCAGCGGATCCTCTCCGGCGCTTCTGTATTGTTTGTGGAATTCTTGCCCCACCATCTGAAAGATGTTAGCAACGTTAGCGTCGCCGAATTCCTGGAGCCGCTGAACGACCATTTCTCGTGGCTCTCGATTCCGGGCAATGACCCCGTGCCCAGAGAGAAGTTTCACTCCCTGCTGCAAGCCATGTACGAAGCCGACATAATTGCTGAATCGATCACTTTCTCGAAGCAAAGGCCAACATAGCACGTACTTTGTTCGCTGTTCCAATCAATCCGAAGGTGGAACGCTCATCTCGCGTAAACACCACATCCGCGGCTCGTGAGTTCGCCAGCGGTTTGGTCCGGGGAGACTCGGAATGCGAATAGCCGTGAATGCTACTTTCGTCAGCGAGCGCCACAATGGTACGACAACATTCGTAGATGGAATGCTTCAGTCTCTGGGTTCGATGGGGCACGAAGTCATTGTGTATTCCTCTTCCGAGCGATACCGTGACTTCAATGGAATCGAGTTGAAAAAAACGCCGCGGAGCATTCGGGCTGACGGCAGCGGAACAGCGGCTGTGAAGCGTTTTGCCTGGATGCAGTCGGAATTGCCCCGGCAGTTAAAGCGAGACTCAGTGGATCTATTCCTTGCTCCTACCGTGGAAGGGCTGTTGAGGTGCCCGGTCCCGCAGGTATTGACCGTGCATGACCTGATCCCGCTGTTTTATAGAGAGGAGTGTCCTCGTCTGTATCATTATTACAAGTGGGTTTTGCCGCGGATGTTGCGTAATGCCCAGCGCACCCTTGCGGTTTCCGAGCATACACGCCGGGATGTAATTGAACAGTATGCGCTTGACCCGGCACGCGTTACTGTTGTCTACAACGGCTTGCGCGAAGAACTGTTTGATCCTCAGTTTGGCAATAAACCTGAAGGTTTCGACTTGTCCGCTTACTTTTTGTTTGTCGGAAACTTCTCGCCGCGTAAGAATCTCGAGACCGTTATTCGTGCGTTTGCCCGCATACATAGTGACGTACCTGAAAAACTGGTAGTCGTCGCCTATCCGGACCGCTGGCAAGCTTCTATACTGCGCCAGGCAAGCGAGCTCGGGATCTCGCATAAAATGGTATTTTATTCCGGATTAGCGGACCCTGAGCTCGCATATCTCTATCGCAAAGCTACGGCGGTGGTTTTGCTGAGCGAGTATGAAGGATTTGGCTATCCTCCATTGGAGGCCATGGCCAGTGGAACGCCCGCCGTCGTCAGTGATGCCACGTCCTTGTCTGAAGTGGTAGGCGACGCTGGGATAACGAGTCTGCATTGGGATGTCGACGCAGCAGCGACGGCGATGCAACGGTTGAGTCAAGACAACGGTTACCGCGAGGCCTTGCAGCGCCGGGGAAGATCAAGAGCCAGCCAGTTTACCTGGGCAAACACCACCAGACAGATATTGAACGCTTTGCACGCTTGAGGCTTTACCGATGCGTCTTTACTTGGCTATTGCTCTCATCACGCTATCGATTTTGTTAGCTGTCATTTTCCCGCCTTGTATGTTCTTCATGGCCTGTGCCTTGTCGATTGCTTCGTTGCGACTGGAGCGCTCTTTGATAGCGGCGTTTTTTGCCCTGGCCGCGCTCCACTGTATCGGCGGATATTTCGTCGCTTTCGGTGGAGAAGCCAACATTTATTGGCTCTTTAATCAACACGCAGTCTGGTTTGCACGAGCTTCCCTGGCCGTTGCGCTGGGGCTGTTCAGCATGTCAACCGCTTATCGATTGTCGGATACATCTGGGATGACCTGGATAAACAACCTGTCCATCGACGAAGCTCGACTGCGGAATGCCGTTCGAGCCGTGGTTTTGATCGCGGCCAGCCTAATGTTCTACATGTACTCTGGATTTTCGGTGGTCGATCTTGCGCTGCAGAACCTGAGTCAGGTTGGCAAGTTGAGATATCTAGGCAGTGAAGGCGCGGCCGACGTGTACTTTGTGGTGAGAGCTTCGGACGCGTTGGTATGCACTCTTCCCCTTCTGTGGCTCTTGAAGAGCCGGAAGCTCGACTATTTCATTTATGGTTTCGGCCTGCTGGCTCTCGTACCTCCTTTGCGCCGGGCGGCAATCTTTTCGGTCCTACTCATACCTTTTCTTGTCCAAACCCAAAGAATTAACTATCGTAAGATAGCGATAGCTTTCCTGATCCTCCTCTGTATCTATGTTGTGTCTCAGATTTACTTCCTCGACTTCGATGAAGGCGATGTCTCAAGCGCGCTTGCTTCAGCTCTGCCTGAAATCCGCGACTTGGGCTGGGTGATGAAGTTGATGGACGGCAACTATCTGTATGGAGCGACGTTTATCCAGCCCTTCGACCCATTTCCAGCAATCATCGACACTTGGAAGGAAAGTCATTCCATGGGCTACATAACCGCTACCCTCCTGGGGGTTGACCCGGCTGAGCGAACCTTTGGGGGGTTAAGAGTGACCTTGGCTGGCGAGGCATTCATGAATTTCTGGCTCTTTGGGCCGGTCATTTTGGGACTTCTGCTGGGATGGAGTGCGGCATGGGCCACGCGATGCATGGCCCATGCAACAACTGTCCCCATCCGCTATCTCGCGGTGACCGCCTTTCTCTGGACCTGCCTATGGCTGTACATGGGTGGTACACAGGCTGTGGCTACCCTGAAGTTTGAGCTTGTTGTCTTGGCTCTCGTCTACTTCGCAGGGCGCAGAAAGAGGGTGCCAGTTCAAAGTAGTGCGATGCAGCCATTGGGCGCGTCTTGAGAGGACGCGTCAACGCGATTGGACAACGATTTGACTAATATCGTTTATAAGGAACAGAACGCAATGCAAACGGCCGCGGGGCCACCTTCGCCAGTCCGTCCTTTGAAGATTGCGCTGGTTCACGATTGGCTCGTCAGTATGCGCGGAGGCGAGAGGGTGCTGGAAGCTTTGTGTGAGCGGTTTCCCGACGCACCCGTGTTTACCTTGTTATACGAGCCTGGGACGGTGAGCAATACTATCACGGACCATGATATTAGAACCAGCCTGCTGCAGCACTTGCCTTTTGCGCGCACTAAGTATCGACAATATCTTCCCCTATTTCCGCTGCTGGCTGAAATATCTAAAGTTAGCAACTATGACGTTGTGATTTCTTCTTCCCACGCCGTGGCAAAAGCTATGGTTAAGAAGAACAACAATTCCCGCCCACTCCATCTTTGTTACATCCACACTCCTATGCGTTATATCTGGGATCGTTTCGACGATTACTTCGGAAGACAAAAGGTCGGCTATCTTGCGTCCCAGTATTTCTTCCGACCCCTCGCTGGAATGCTTCAAGCTTATGATCGCCACACGGTCAACAGGGTTGACGTGTTCATCGCCAACTCCAGGTTTGTTGCCGACCGGGTGAAGCGCATCTACCACCGGGATGCCGAAGTGTTGCCTCCCCCAGTTGATGTACAGCGATTTGCTGGTGCTAAGCGTTCGCCTGAAGACTGGTACCTGGTGGTATCGGCCCTGGCCCCTTACAAACGTGTGGATCACGCGATTCGTGCCTGCGCCGCGCTAGGGAGAAAGCTTAAGATAGTCGGCGCCGGACCGGAAGAAAAGACTTTGAAGGCGCTTGCTCTCGAACTGCAGTCGGATGTCGAGTTCATAGGGTTCGTTGGCGATCTGGACCTGGTGGAATACTACCGCCGCGCTCGAGGCCTTCTGTTTCCGGGTGTAGAAGACTTCGGAATCGTGCCCCTGGAGGCAATCGCGACGGGCTGCCCGGTCATCGCTTTTCGTTTGGGCGGTGTGCTCGATTCGATGACCAGTGCCACCGCTGAATTTTATTTCTCCGAAACAGTGGAAGGTTTGCGAGAGGCTATTATCAAGTGCGAAGGACGAACTTTTTCAGAGGGGGAGCTACGCAACCGGGCCGCCGAGTTCGCACCTGAAAAATTTCTGGATCGATTTGAGCAAATTCTCCAGCGCGCCCTGGATGAGTGGCGCCCTAGGCCAGCGTCGTAAGGTCTAAGTGACCGACATTTCTAGAGAAGATCTGACATGAGCACTCTGGTGCTGGATGCCCGCTGGCTGAATACTGGACTAGGCACCTATACTCTCAATCTTATCAGGGAAATAAGTCAGCGCCAGAATATCCAGCTACGCCTATTGACACTGCCACAATATCGCGAATACCTCGCGAAATATAATTGTGCAATTACCATAGTCGATACTCCTATTTACTCTATCCAGGAACAGTTCACCATAGCTTGGGCATCCAGAGGTTCGCGAGTCCTACATGTACCCCACTACAACGCTCCTCTCACGCGTGTCGGCAGCCTGCTGGTTACCATTCATGATCTAACGCATATTCTCGATCACGCGCAACGGCGGAGCATCAAAAGCTGGATCTACGCTCAGCCCATGTTACGCATGGTAAGCCGGCGGGCAGACCATATCTTCACTGTTTCCGAATATTCTAAGCGCCAGATCGTTGAGCTTCTCGGCGTAAATCCGGAGCGAATTACTGTTGTATATAACGGTGTTGGGCCGCATCTTTTTCCCGAGCCTCGCGACGAAGCACGTGCCAAGACGAACCGGGATTTTGCTTTCGTGGGGCCTTATATTTTGTTTGTCGGCAACCTTAAGCCGTTTAAGAATGTTGCAGGCCTAATCAAGGCATTCTCGCTTTTAAAGGAGCGCTCGCGGCTTCCCTACCGCTTGCTGGTGATCGGCGATGATGCGGCAGGACGGCCCGGGCTCATCAAACTGGCGATGCAGTTAGGCTTGGATGGCTCTGTCATCTTTGTCCCGCGGGTCAGCGACGAACAGGTTCGAGCTGCCTATTCAGGGGCCGACTTGACGGTGTTGCCCTCATTGGAAGAGGGATTCGGATTACCGGTATTGGAATCGATGACCTGTGGCACACCCGTGGCCTGCTCATCGGCTGCGTCTCTGCCCGAGATCGGGGGCCAGGCTGCGGAATATTTCGACCCTCGCGACATAGAATCGATAGCGAATTCCCTGCAGACTGTCTTGCTAAATTCAGATCGATGGTCGGAGTTACGACAACTGGGATTGGAACGGGCAGGCCACTTTACCCGGGAAGAATGCGCCAAGCGCCATTTGCCTGTCTACCGTCGATACCTGGGATTGAGTGCAGCAGACTAGTACCATGATTCACGGCGCCTTAACGATTCATGGTGGGCCCGGAGGGATTCGAACCCCCGACCAAGGGATTATGAGTCCCCTGCTCTACCGCTGAGCTACAGGCCCGCAAATCTAGGTAATCTGCACTATCCTACCAAGTTACTAGGCTAACCCCAACTCTCGCTCAACTGCCGTTTTGAGGCTGGTGTCAGTTTTGGTGTCAGTTGGTTCTTTCTGTGCAGCCTCAGTCTCGCACAACCGCTCCACGGCTGCCAACTGATGCTCTGGAGCAAGGTGAGCATAGCGACATGTCATCTGAATCGTCTTATGTCCCATTAGCTGCTGCACCGTCCGCAGGTCAACTCCAACCATCACAAGACGGCTGGCAAACGTATGCCGCAAGCAGTGCCAAGTGAAGTCGGCAATCTTAGCTTTCTCGATGGCTGGCTCGAACCAGTGACGAGAGCTGAGCAGATGCTCAGAGCGGCTATTGGTGAACACGTAGCCATCGCCACCACGACGAGCACGAATCGCCTCAAACGCAGCCAGCGCAAACCGGTTTAATCTGATGTGCCGCATTTCCCCGTTCTTAGTATGTCGAACGGTGATTATACGATTAACAAAGTCGATGTCCGACCATACAAGAGAGTATTGCTCGCTGCGTCGCATCCCCGTGTGAAGGGCGATCTCAAGTTCGGGCAGGTGCTCAGCGCCCAGTTCTTCAATCGCCTTCTTAAGCCGTATCTCTTCCGCTGGTAGAAGCCAGCGAACGCGTGCATTGTCTTCCCTCCGACGCTTCACGAGTCGAGCCGGATTGTACTTGATCTTGCCGTTCTCCAGCGCGATACGAAACGTCAACGAGAACAACGCCTTGTAACGATTGATCGTGGCAGGAGACCAATTGTT
>Ga0210398_10006952_pt1 | contig 10321 bp, 8 predicted proteins | sample IncBWC4OmetaG_FD_161047 | JGI IMG/M metagenome (GOLD analysis project Ga0210398, IMG submission 161047) | Forest soil microbial communities from Barre Woods Harvard Forest LTER site, Petersham, Massachusetts, United States - Inc-BW-C-4-O | ecosystem: Environmental > Terrestrial > Soil >...
CGCTTCAAGATCGGTGAATGTATTGCCAAGCACACAAAGTGTCCCCTAACACCGACCCGTTCTCCTGCACCGGCGCCGCCCGGCCCCGGCGGGTTGCAGGTCCTCCCCAGTTACTCTCGGTATGCAATTAATTACAGCATTGAGCATTTTGCAGGGTATTATGGTTTATATTTTGGACCGTCCTCCGTTGGACAATGCAAGCACCGGTAGTGGTTCTCCGGAGGCAATCGCTCTTGTCCGCTTGCAATACCCGGTACCAACTCTGAGTTTTTGAGGAGGCAAAACTATGCACCGTCTTTACCAACTCTGGCGTGACGACGAGGGTCAGGATATCGCGGAATACGCCGTCATGCTGGCAGTCATTCTGGTGATAGTCGTCGGCACTATTCGCCTGATCGGCTCAAACGCAAACAATGTTTTCTCGAATGTAGCCAGTTCCGTTCAGTAGGATTTTGCGTCGCGCTGCGCGGGGGCGATGCCCGCCGAAATCTCGGCGCGTGGCTTCACCGCTCGAATCCGTGTCCCCGCTTTTTACCGGAGTGCTATGAACCGTACGCGTTTGCTGATGATCGGGGCCGTGGCTTTGGCCTTGGGCGCCTGCGTCAGCCTCATCGTCTACAAAAACCTGCAAGGCAGAGGCCCCGTCATTGGCGAGCCCGGCATCGACGTTCTCGTGGCTTCCGATGACATTCAGGTCGGAGCCAGAATCGAAGAGCATGACGTCCGCACGGTCAAATATCCTGGCTCAGCCCTGCCCGCCGGAACTTACGGCGCGCGGTCTAAAGTGATGGGCCGTGGCGTGATCCTCCCCATTTCCAGGGGTGAGTTCATCTTACCCAGCAAGCTCGCTCCGGAAAATGCTGGCTCCGGTTTACCTTCACTGATTCCCCCCGGAATGCGCGCCGTTTCGGTCCGCGTTAATGAGGTCGTCTCCGTCGCCGGCTTTGTTGGTCCCGGCACCCGCGTTGACATCCTCCTCACCGGCACGCCCAACGGCACCTCTGAGAGTCAGACCACCACGGTTTTGCAGAACGTCGCCGTAATTGCTTCCGGTCAGCGCCTGGAGCGTAACGCCTCCGGCGATGCTCAGAATACCCCGGTCATCACCCTTCTGGTTTCCCCCGATGATGCTGAACGCCTGACGCTGGCCAGTTCCGAAGGGCGTATCCAGCTCGCCTTGCGCAACCCCCTCGATACTCGGCAGGACGGAGTCGCCCCTGCCAACGCCAAGGGACTCTATCAGGGTGGCACCCCCGCGGCCGCGCCGCAGTCGGTTCGCATCCGTCACGCAAAGCTCCAGAAGACTCAAACACCGCTCCCCTCCCCCTCGGTTCTCGGTGTTGAGGTTTATCAGGGTGACAAGAAAAAAGAAATCGTCAGCTTCCCCGAACAAGGGAGTGAAGAGCCCAAATAGTTGAAGAGGCGGTTTTTGCCTGTGCCTCTCAGTACTGCATTGCAGGTTTCCTCATATGGAGAGGAATCAAACGATGAAGTTTCGCAGGACACTTTTGACGGCTGTCGCACTATGGCTCTGGGTTACCGGTTCTTCCCTTGGTCGAACCTCTCTCCAGCAACCTGGCACTCCCGCCAGCCCCTCGCCCCAGGAGCAGGTCCCTCCATCGACGCAAACCACTCTTCCGCCCCAGTCCGCTCAGCCGCAAGGCTCGGCTCCGTTGCGCGTCATGGTCGACAAGTCTCTGCTCATCAATACCACCGAGCGCCTCAAGCGCATCTCTGTCACCGACCCCTCGGTCGCCTTCGCCACCGTTATTACTCCCACGCAGATCCTCGTTCATGGCCGCTCCCCTGGCGAAGTCTCCCTGCTCATTTGGGACGAACTCGAACGTTCCCGCAGCTTCGATCTCCGAGTCGATGTTGATGTCAGCGCCGCCTCCGACGAGGAGCATCGCGTGTTCCCCGAAGAGCAGATTACTGTTTCCCCTTCCCGCTCTGCCATTGTGCTCTCCGGCCACGTCACCACCGAGGACGTCGCCAAGCGTGCCGGAGAACTGGCCGCCGCATATTCGAAGAATGTCGTAAACGTGCTAACCTTCGGTCCCGTTGGCGCTCAAGAAGTCCTGTTGGAAGTGAAGTTCGCCGAGGTTGACCGCTCCGCCTTCACTCAACTCGGCTCTAACTTCTTCTCTACCGGCGCTGGTAATACCATCGGAAGTGCCACCACCGGCCAGTACGGAGGCTTTGGCCCTCAGAGTGTCACTCAAACGCAAGGCCAGAGTGGTCCGTTTTCGACCACCCAAACTGTCAGCAATGTCTTGAACCTGTTTTTATTTCGCCCCGATATTCATTTCGGTGCGGTCATCGAAGCTCTGCAGAGCAAGAATCTTCTTCAGATTCTGGCCGAGCCCAATCTAATCGCCGTGAACGGCAAGAAAGCCAGCTTTCTCGCTGGCGGCCAGTTCCCTTTTCCCATCGTGCAACCTGGCGCTGGATTCACCGCCGTCACCATCTCCTTCAAGGAGTTTGGCGTCAAACTCGAGTTCACTCCCGTGATCATGCCTAACGGCAACATTCACCTCGTCGTCGCGCCTGAGGTCAGCACTCTCGATTTCGCCGACGCTCTCACCATCTCAGGTTTCACCGTTCCCGCCTTGAGTACTCGCAAAGCGGAAACTGAATTCGAATTACGCGACGGTCAAAGCTTCGTCATTGCCGGATTGATTGATAATCGCGTCACCGATATTTGGAATAAGGTTCCTGGTCTCGGAGATATCCCGATCCTGGGAGCCTTTTTTAAGAGCAAGAGCGTTCAGAAAAGCAATTCGGAGCTGATGGTTCTCTGTACCGTGCACCGCATCTCCCCCAATGCGGAAACTCCGCCCGGTCCCAAGAATCCTCAACCCTTCATCAACAACGATAAGTTCGATGGCACCAAAGGCGGTGCCAAACCCCCGGCCAAGTAGGAATCGGCGAGGTTAAGCCGCGGAGGCGGCGCAAGAATGCAGCCCGCAGCGCAGGCCAGCGGGTAGAATAGTGATCGGGAACGTGCCCCAGAGGGGCGAAAGAGAACTCCAACTCTGCGTAGAAAGAGTTGAGTCGTAGGACTAGCATGCCCGAGCTTACCGTGGTCATCGTGGCCACCGACAATGAACAGCGCACCGTGCTCCAGGTGCTGGTCGACGGCACCAGCGTCGCCAGCACGGTTCATACCTGCGCCACTTTCCCCATGGCTGCCTCCGATCCCATCATGCGCCGCGTACAAGCCGCCAATCCCGACGTCCTTCTGGTGGATATCCCCGCCGACGGCCATGTGATCGCGATGCGCGCCATCGAACTTCTTCGCCAGGAACTCCCGGAGTCGGCTGTCTTCGCCATCGGAAGCCTCAGCCAGCCGCAAGTCATAGTCAGCGCCATGCGTAACGGGGCCCGCGAATTCATTGAACGCCCCACCACCACCACCGACCTTCTCGAAGCCTTTGTTCGACTCACCACCGCCCAGCGCCGCGGTCAGAAGGAAGGTCCGCGAGGAAAAGTGTTCTCGATCGTCAACGCCAAAGGCGGCAGCGGAGCCACCACCGTGGCCGTCAATCTCGCCTTGGCCCTGCAATCTGCCTATGGGCAAACCGCCCTCATCGACCTTGCACCCCTCGGACACAGCGCCCTGCATCTCAATGTGAAGCCGCTATTCAATATTGCCGACGCCACCCGCAATCTCCATCGCATGGATAGTTCCCTTCTGGAAAGCTTCATGACCCGGCACGGCGGCGGCCTGCAACTGCTCGCCGGAACCAACGCCCCCGCCGCCGTCGAACCCTCCACCGCGGAATTTGTCCGCCTGTTCGATATGTTGGCGGCGCACTACAAATACGTTGTCGTGGACAATTCTTCCCGCCTCGATGCGGTTAGCCGTCTGGTCGCGAATCTCTCGGAGTGCGTACTGATCGTCGCTTGCACCGATGTTGCATCCTTGTGGAGTGCCGCCCGCGTTCAACAATATTTGGGGGAAACCGGGAACCGCGAGCGCCTGCGACTCGTCCTCAACCGTTTCCGAAAAGTTCCTGGCTTTACCGAAGCCGATGCGGAAAATGCCGCTGGAGTAAAATTGCTGTGGCGCGTCCCCAACCAATACTTCGCCATCTCCACCGCAATCGATCGGGGCACGCCCGTGATGGAACAAAGTCACACCGAAATTGCCCGTTGTTTTTCTGGCCTGGCGCAAGAATTGACCCGCAACGACGTGGACGTCAAACGCGCCGCCTGGTCGATGTTCAAGAGCGTGTAGCTTGATGGTTTAGGTGCGCATAGCGTCGAACTTGCAGCTTTGAAAGGGCGCGGCTTGTGGGGGCGCCGTAGGTCGCGCAAAAAGATCGCGGCTTTAGCCGCTGAGGTTCGAGCTCAACAAGATTTACGGTTTTATGGCAAATCTACAGACCTTCGAGCACAGCGAGTACCAGCAGGTAAAAGCCGACCTGCATCGCAAGATCCTCGACCGCCTGGACCTCGAAAAACTCGGCCGCTCCAACGGCGACACCGCCCGCGAAGAAGTTCTCGTCCTCATCCGCAACGCCGTAAACAACGAGGTTGTTCCTCTCAGCTTCACCGAGCGCGAACGTCTATCGCGCGAAATCCTCGACGAAATCTTCGGCCTCGGTCCGCTCGAGCCCTTGCTCAAGGACCACACCATCTCCGACATTCTGGTGAGCCGCTTCGACAGGGTTTACATCGAGCGCGCCGGAAAACTCGAACTCACCGGCCTCTCCTTCAAAGACAACCAGCACCTCATGCAGATCATCGAGCGCATCGTCTCCCGCGTCGGCCGCCGCGTGGATGAATCTTCCCCCATGGTCGACGCCCGCCTGGCCGATGGCTCCCGCGTCAACGCCATTATTCCTCCCCTCGCACTCGACGGCGCTTGCCTCTCCATCCGTCGCTTCGGACGCGATCCCGTCACCGCGCGCAACATGATCGAGAATCACACCCTCACCGAAGCCATGTTGGAATTGCTTTCCGTCATGGTCAAGGGGCGATTGAATCTGCTCATCTCCGGCGGCACCGGCGCCGGTAAGACCACTTTGCTCAACGTGCTCTCCGGCTACATTCCTAACGTAGAGCGCATCGTTACCATCGAAGACGCCGCCGAACTGCAACTCAAGCAGGAGCACATCGTTCGCCTCGAAACTCGCGCTCCCAATATCGAAGGCAAAGGCGCAGTCCGCATGCGGCAGTTAGTCATCAACAGCTTGCGTATGCGCCCTGACCGCATCGTCGTCGGCGAGGTTCGCGGCGAAGAAGCCTTTGACATGTTGCAAGCCATGAACACCGGCCACGAAGGATCCCTCACCACAATCCACGCCAACTCCGGCCGCGATGCCCTGGCCCGCGTGGAGAACATGGTTTCCATGGCGAACCTGAACATTCCCGAACGCGCCGTCCGTCATCAGATCGCCTCCGCCATTCACGCCGTGGTGCAAATCGCACGCTTGTCCGACGGCACGCGCAAGGTGATCGCCATCTCCGAAATCACCGGCCTGGAGGACGAACTCATTGCCATGCAGGATATTTTTGTCTTTGAACGCCGGGCCATCGACGAAACTGGCAAAGTGCGCGGGACCTTCCGCGCCACCGGAATCCGCCCTCAGTTCGCCGACCGCCTCGCGACTGGCGGTGCCCGCTTGCGGCCGGCCCTATTCGAATCCAAAACCGAAATATGAATTCGATCCTCATCATGACGGAGCGTTTTAAGAATTCGATTGTTATCCTGAGCCGGCGTTCTCGGCGCAGCCAAGAATCTGGGAGAGCAGTGCGAGTAGCCTGCCCTGAGCGAAACCGAAGGGTCACGCACTTTGCCACACACTGCTCGCAGGTTTGGTTCGCACCCCGATCGCCTTCTCTAGGCCGAACTCCACAAGTCGCGAGACGCCTATGCCAGCGTTGATTGCTGTTCTCGTGTTCGTCACGGTTGCGCTCGTCGTCTTTGTGGCGGGCTCGCTGGCCGACCAGCGCAATGCTCGCGCTCGCCTTATCAAAGACCGCCTCGCCACCGTGCAGAAAACGCCGGAGCGCGAACCTGACGAAGAACTCGCTCTTCTCCGCGACGAACAACTTAGTAAAATTCCCGCGTTCGACACCCTCTTGCGACGCTCCGAGCGCGTCTCCGCCATCCAGGACGCCTTGTTGCAGGCGGGCATGAAGTTCCGCGCCGGCAACTTCCTACTGTTGTGCGTGTTGTGCGGCGTTGTCGCCGGACTCGCCACCGTTCTCTATACCAGGAATCCCGCCATTGCCTGGGCCGCTCTCATCATCGGCGGATTTCTTCCTTACTCAGTCGTCTCCTACCGTCGCCAGAAGCGCTTCGAAAGATTTGAAGAACTCTTCCCCGAAGCCATCGACACTCTGGCTCGCGCCGTTCGCGCCGGTCACGCCTTCACCACCGCTATCGAAATGATTTTCAATGAAATCGCTGAGCCTCTGGCCACTGAGTTCCGCAAGCTCTTTGAAGAACAGAAATTCGGCATGCCTGTCCGCGACGCCCTCATGAATCTCACCGAGCGCGTCCCCCTGGTCGACGTAAAATTCTTTGTCACCGCCGTCATGCTGCAGCGCGAAACCGGCGGCAACCTGGCTGAAATTCTCGACAACTTGTCCTACGTTATCCGCGAGCGCTTCAAGATCCAGCGCCAGGTCCGCGTACACACCGCGCAGGGGCGCCTTACCATGGCCTTGCTGATGGCCATGCCCCCGACCGTGGTCACCATTCTTCTCGTTTTCAGCCCGGATTTTGTCCGGCCACTTTTTTATGACCCCATCGGCCACGCCCTGCTCGTGCTCAGCATCGCCTTGCAGACCGTGGGCTATTTTGTGATTCGAAAGATTATTAAGATTCAGGTATGAAGCTCAGAAGGCTGGTGCAGCAATGGCATTTGATTTCGAGGTCCCCAGCAAGGACGCTTGATTTTGGGTGACGCAGCGCTTCGGCGCTGCGGTAATCACACCGTTCCCGGCACGGCTTTAGCCGCTGGGGGATTTGTTAAGATTCGGATTAAACCGATTAAGCTCTAACCATGCCGTTGATCCTTACCATCGTGGTATTCGTAACCGTGGCGCTGGTGGTGTTTGCCTTTGGCGCGGCCGCGGTAACGCCCAGTTCCGTGCTGGGAGCTCGCCTTCGCGCCCTCGGCGGCCATTCCACCATGGCCCCGGAAAAACCAGCCGCCAAAGTAAGGGAGCGCATCGAGCAGGCCCTCGACCCCCTCAGCAAGGCCATCCCGCTTTCTCCCTCCGACGTCTCCCGCACCCGGGGATGGCTCATTCAAGCCGGCCTCCGCGAGCCCCGCCATGTCAGCTACTATTTCGGCGCCCGCATCATGCTGGCAGTTCTGGGCCTCGGCGGCGTTATTGTGTTCTCCGGTGTCGGCAGCGTGCCGCTACTAGTCTGCGTCCCAGCTTTCGGCTTTTTCGTTCCGCGTTTCATTCTGAAGCGCATGATTAAAGACCGTCAGCGCCGCATCCGCATCGCCCTGCCTGATGCTCTCGACCTCACCGTCATTTGCGTTGAGGCCGGACTGGCCCTCGATCAGGCTCTGATGCGCGTGGGCAAAGACCTGCATCACGCCCACCCCGACCTCAGCAACGAATTCCATCTCGTCAACCTCGAGATGCGCGCCGGCAAGCCCCGTGCAGAAGCGCTGCGCAATCTCGTCGACCGCACCGGCGTCGATGACATTCGCTCCCTCGTCGGCACTCTCATCCAGACCGACCGCTTCGGAACCAGCATCGCTCAGGCGTTACGCGTCCATTCGGATTCTTTACGCACCGCCCGCCGTCAGCGCGCCGAAGAGCAGGCCGCCAAGACTACAATCAAAATGGTCCCTCCCCTTGTCATTTTCATTTTGGTGCCGTTCCTCTTCGTCACTGTCGGTCCGGCACTCATTCAGGCATACCGCTCTCTCGTCGCCAAGTAATGAGCGAGTCCTGTCGGTAGGCACCACAGTTTTAGCGCGTTGAACTTAGGAGAAATCCATGCCGGGATTCGTCCCGCAAGCGCAAGCCTTCAACCAAACCCGCCAGCGCTTCCTGGCCACGCATCTCGGAGTGGCTCAGACGCACTGGTCCCGTTTGCGTGGCCTGCTAGGCATCTCCGAAGATGACTTTCGTAACGGAGGGGGACTCTGGATTCTCCCCTGCCGGGGAGTTCATACTCTGGCTATGAATTTCCCGATCGATGTCGTCTACCTCGACAGCGCCAATACGGTCCTGCACTTCGAGTCCAATCTCCGGCCCTGGCGCTTCGCCCCCATACGCCTGAAAGCCACTTCCGTGCTGGAATTGCCAAGCCACACCGTAGCTGAAACGGAAACCGCATTGGGCGACAGAATTGAAATCCATATGATGGAGGACGACGCCCCCGCAAAAAATGCCGCCCCCTAAGAGACCTAAGACCTTTGAAAGAGGCTTCGGCCGCGCCGTTCGTAGCGATAGATGTTGCGCGCTTTAGTTCCTGAGGTAGAATTTTCACCGTGCCAGCAGTTCTCCAACTCGAAGAACCCGCCACCCAACTCCACGACGCTCCTAAACTGCTCGTCGAGTGGACCCCGCGCTGGCAGGACTTCACTACCAACATCCGCCCCGCCTTCGCCCACTCCAGTCCACGTCTGGCTGGAGAAGCTCCCTATGGCATCTTGCCCTACCGCGGCCTGATCGGAGCCCTACTGTTCCAGGCGTTTCTGGCCTTGGTTCTTCTGGTCATCCCCCGCGAACTAGCCCGCCTCCGCCCCTACGCACCACCCCGCCTGCAGCCCGACGAAGTCATCTATTACTCCGGCGACGAACTGCCGCGCACCGAAGATTTGGGCGGCGCTCAATCCGGCGCGGCTGGCCACGCCGGTGGTCAACAAGCCCACCACCGTACTCAGTCCATCAAGGTCGCGCGCGGCCAATCTCTCTCCCGCAAAATCGTCGACGCTCCTAATCTCAAACTTCCATCTTCAGCAGATGCAGTCGCTAATCTTCTGGCTTTCAAGTCCGTCCCCGGACCGCCCCCGTCCGAAGGCCTGCACTCTTCCCTTACCGCACCCAGGCTTCCGGTTAACGTGATTGCTCCCGCGCTGGCCAACATCGCCCGCGATCAATCCCGCCCCGGTCTGACCCTCAATTCCGTCGTACCTCCGGCTCCGAGCTTTTCGTCCGATCGATCCCGCCCCGCGCCCTCTCTCACCGCATCTGTTGTCGCTCCCGCTCCCAGTGTGCAATCTGATCGCCCACTCTTCGCTCCCAAGCTGGATTCCACCATCATCGCCCCGGTCCCGAATATTTCTCCTACCCGCGGCCGCAATACACCTTCCTTGAACGCAACCGTGATCTCTCCTGCGTCCACGCGGGTCTCTCGCGATCAGGCGCGCTCCGCTCCGACTCTCACTGGCACCGTAATCGCTCCCGCGCCGTCCACCGTCGCGCGCGACGTTTCTCCATCGCGCGTGCAAATGAACAACGTTGCCATCGTGCCTCCGCCTGTCTCCGCTCCCGAACGCGAAACTTCGCGCACCGCAAAACTCAACCTGCCCGCACCCTCGGTGGTCGCACCGCCACCCTCCACCGATTCATCCCGCGACCTGCGTCGCATGGAAAGCGGCAGCGTCCGTTCCTCCACGCCCGCCGTCGTTCCCCCACCCCCAACCCAAGCAGCCAATGGATCATTCGTCAGCAGCGTTCTCGGCAAACTTTTCGGTACACAGGATGTCATCCCGCCCCCGCCCGCGGTATCTTCCGCAGCCTCCGCCGGATCATCCCGCAACTCCTCAGGCAGATCCGGCGCCGCTCTCGCCGCTAACGTCATCCCCCCGCCGCCGTCAGCCGGCGCCTCCGACACCAACCTCAGCCGCTTGCCCCCAGGACGATCTCAAGGCTCTGCGGGCGTAATTGCTCCACCACCTTCCGTATCGGGGACAAGCGCGGGATCAGCCGGCACCGGATCGTCCTCCAGAAAATTCCCCGGAACGTCGCTCGCGGGCTCAAACCAGCTCGCGAACATCGTCCCGCCGCCTCCTTCCATCGGCACAGGGTCTAGCTCAGGCACCGCCAGAAATTCCGGGGGCTCCGGAAACGGAGGTCTTCTCGCGAGCAACGTTATCCCGCCGCCACCCTCAACCGGTTCAGCCGCCGGACTCTCCGGCTCCGGCAGAAGAGGCACCGGCCTCGGCGGCGCTGGCGAAGTGGGCTCAGTTCTGGCGCCGCCCAAAAGCGCGGTGGGAAGCGCTGACAATTCCGGCGTAGTGCTATCGTCGGAGCCCGGCTCCAAACCCGGCATGCCCGGCACCGGTGGCAAGGGATCCCTGGCGCTGTCGCCTTCCGGCAAGGACAAGCCTGG
>Ga0210398_10006953_pt1 | contig 10319 bp, 13 predicted proteins | sample IncBWC4OmetaG_FD_161047 | JGI IMG/M metagenome (GOLD analysis project Ga0210398, IMG submission 161047) | Forest soil microbial communities from Barre Woods Harvard Forest LTER site, Petersham, Massachusetts, United States - Inc-BW-C-4-O | ecosystem: Environmental > Terrestrial > Soil >...
CTCATCGCGCTTCTGGTCGCAGCCGGCTTCGGGGTGCGAGCGTTGATTCGCCGCCGCCGCCAACCCGTGGCGCCAGCCTAACAAGAACTTGGAAGCCAACGTCCCTTCAAGCAATGCTGAATAGTCCCAATACCTATCTGCTAATTGCCCTACTCGTTTGTGCCGCACTCGCGTTTCTGAGGAGGCGTGAGCCCATCGGCGGATGGTTGTTTTATTTCTTCTTTGCGCTTTATGCAGGCATCGCAATCGTACCGTTTACGATTGAAGCGAGTCTGAGGTTATTGAATTCCAATAATTGGCCCGTCAAAACCCAATATGCCTGGTACCTGGTGGGCACGGTCCCGCTCAAGGCGCTACATCTCGCTACGGTCATAGCTGCCACGAGCATGCTCATTGCCAGAACCGAAAGACGATTGAAAATCTTACGAATGGTGATTTTTCTCACGCTGATTGCCGCTGTTATCTGCGGCACCCTAATGGTATTTCACCCGCCGCTTGAAACTCTTGCTCTACCTAACTTTACAGGTGCCCTATCGGCGCTGTTCTGGACCTTGTATTTCTTGGATTCCGTTCGAGTGAAGAGGGTGTTTATCACCCACGATTGGAACGAATACCCACCACTCAAGCCTTGACGAACTCAGCGAGACAATCCCACTTGTCTCTCTCTTCGATGCGCCTCAAAGATCAATGGCACCAGCGCCGCGAGACTCACCAATGTGATCAGGCGCGCCCATTTCAGACGCAGCGAAGCGCTGCAACCTTTTTCTATGAAGGGTGCGCGGCGCCGTAGGCACTCCCCTACGCGGCTTCGCGCGCGATATCCACAGACTCATCGCCCATTATGTGGTCTTGTACCAACCCGACAGAGATTCCGAAGGAACACGCACATGAGGTTTTACAAATCCGTCACCGGCATTTTAATGATGATGGCAGCCGCAGGAGTCACCGGCTGCAACGGCGGCGATCGAGACCATGATCGAAATCACGTCGACGAGCATCGCGATCAGCAGCGAGATGCACGACCTTGTGACCGCGACCACGACCCTCATTGCGACGACAGGCCTCGGTAGAAAGGCGCCCTAAATCCCGCGACGAAGCGTCGCGGAGGACACGACCCAGCGGCGGCGGGTTGCGCAAGCAGAGCCGCCAGCTGCAAGCAGAAAGACCCGAGCTTCGGCGACAAAAGTGCGTCCAAGAGAAAGTGACATTCTTCGTCCTTTATAGCTCAGCTTCTGGGGGCAGTTCTAACACCTCACTATCTCCTTCCCGCTGTTCTCCGGTTGGCCGCCAGCCCAACGCTCGATAAAAGCCGAATGCGCGCACAATGGGGGCTGCGGGCGCGACCAGCCAAATTCTTTGGACTCCGTCTGCGCGCAGCCGACCGACAACAAGGGAGAGAAGCTTTCGCCCGATTCCCCGGCCTTCATAGTCCTTGACAACGCTCAGCGAAAGCACCTCTCCGGTGGCGAGATCTCCTGAGCAATGCCCCACGACTGAGGCCTCGACCGCACACTCCCAGATCTTTATTCGTCTCAACAAATCCGAGCGAGTGGGTGGAATCTGAATACCCAGTTTGACCAATAGGGCGCGGGAGCTGCTGGATTGCTCCTCTGCAGCAGCACCGAGGTCGGCAAATGGGTTCAGATCTGCCAATCGTTTTTCGCGAAATTCTAGATTCATCTTCCCCGCTGCGACGTTATTCGGTTCGACGGCTGCTGCGCTCCTCGTCCGTCTTCGCGGCGTACCAGCCAGACCTTTGACACCCTAGACAGATGCGTTCAGAACGGTTCCGTGTGACTGCGCAATTCCAACTCCCAACTCCAAGCGCCCGATGGCTGTGCCAGCGCAGCCATGTAGGACCGCGCGATCGCCCGCGGCGACAGCACATCAAGTGCTTGGCTGCCCTGAACCACGCTGCCATCAATGACGAAGTGCACCACATGGATCCCCTGAGGACCCAGCTCCCGAGCGAGACTCTGCGCGAGTCCGCGCACCGCAAACTTCCCCATCGCAAACACCGATGAACGCGCAAATCCCTTGACACCGGCAGTCGCCCCCGTGAAGAAAATACTCCCGCGACCCTTTGGTAACATCCGCCGTGCCGCCTCCTGCGCGGTGACCAACGCACCAATCGCCGTGGTTTGTATTGACGCCGAAGCTGCCTTCACGTCAAGAGTGAGCAGATCCCCGCGAATACGCGCACTTGGATTAAAGAGCACGACCTCGGGTTCACCCAATGATCGATCCACTTCCTCAAATAGCTGAAGTATGCTCTGCGGCGAAGAAGCGTCAGCCGCAAACGCCTTGGCTTTCATTTTCGTTGCCAACGGCAACAATTTTTCCACATTGCGCGACGCCAGCGCGACTTGATAGCCATCCGCTACCAGCGCCTCGCCAAACGCTGCGCTAATGCCAGGACCGGCCCCCACGATCAGAGCAACCCGATTATTCATAGTTTGTCCTGCCATCGCCTTTCTCCTCAATACCTCTCAGCGATTGGTCTCTGTTATCCAGGCTTTCAACGGTCGAGTCCACTCAGGCAGCGGCTGAAAAAACGCGCCGTGCTTTTTGCCCGTCGAGATCGCCACCTCATTAAAGGACTTAAGGCGGCTTCTCGCAGCCAGTTTTCCGCAAGGCCCCAGTTCGTCGGACGTCTCATAGATCGAAAGTAAATTGCCACCGAGCATCAACCCCGAAGCCTGAGACACGTCTCCGTCTTCGCATATTGCGAGAAGCGCGGTGTTGATTCCTACGGAAGCAAGATCGCTCGAGGCCAACGCGGTCAATTGAGCGCCTCGAGAGAACCCAACCAGCGTAATCCGGCTGGGCTTGACGCCGGCATCGAGCAGCCGCCGGACCCAGGATTTCAGCGTATCTGCATAGGTGTCATCGAGGCTCTTCGGCCGTTGATAAGCGATGAGATTGAAGCCGCCTCCGCTAAATAACGCCTGTTTGACCGCAGGAAAATCATATTGCCCGTACTTCGGGGAAATGGGCTTGGGGTCATTCCCCTCGACGATCATGCCATGTGAATAGATGACGTACCGCTCACTGGCATGGATACTGTCCGGAAATCGATCGTAGATCTCGACCGCTCCGCTGTTGATCGGGAGCAGCGCTGACAATGCAAGCCATAGAATTCGCATGCGCTATTTTAGACGCCGAGAGACCTCTCGTGCCACGCCTGTGACAAGAAGGGGGGAAAAAGATTCCCCGAGTATCTGTCAATTCAGGATTTCCCATCGGGCCATCGACATTTTGCATGCGAATAGAATCAACAAGCGTTTGCCGTCTGTCGTAATCGAATAGACTGACCACCGGCGCCGCGGGGGCGCGAGACTGTTCTCGTGTTTGGTAGTCCCCTGCCTCTCGACGACCGTTTCGCCCCCGTGGATGCCACTTCTTCGTCGGCCAGGCCCCGACCTCATGGTCGAATCCCTCTGGATGCGGCAAAATGTCGTGCATTGGCCAGGTCATCCTCCGGTAAAGTCCCGCTGAACATGCTTCGCAAACACCTGATCTCGAGTCAAACAAGCGGCGAGCCCGGTTTCCGTTGGCGGGGCGCCGAGGTCACGCGGCTCGAAGGGTTTACCGACGCCGTTTTCGCGTTCGCCGTCACGCTGCTCGTTGTGTCGCTCGAGGTCCCGAAGACGTTTCCGGAACTGTTGGTCGCGATGCACGGTTTCTTGGCCTTTGGCGTCTGTTTCGCCATCATGGCGAACGTCTGGTACCAGCACTATCGCTTCTTCCGCCGCTACGCACTGGAGAACCCTTGGGTGGTCTTCCTCAATTGCGTGTTGCTGTTCTTCGTCCTGTTTTACGTCTACCCGCTCAAATTTCTCTTCACGGCTATGTTCGATAGCTCCGAGATCTTAGCCTCTGAGATGCGGGCGCTTTTCACGATCTGGAGTCTTGGCTACGCGGCCGTATTTGGCGTTTTCACTCTGCTGTATCTGCATGCTTGGCGCATTCGCGCACAACTGGACCTGACGCCATTGGAAGCGATGCGCACTCGAGTGAGCCTGTTGGACCAGCTTGCAATGCTCTTCATTGCCCTGCTTTCGACGGTGCTGGCGCGCACGTTGCCCGATCGTTACGTCGGACTCGCGGCTTATATTTACTTTATCGTTCCGCTGTATTTCACGATCGCGCATTCGATCGCCGGTCGTCGAGAACGACGGCTTCAATGACAGCCATCGCCGCCGAAGCTCTATCGGTGGGCTGCACGCTTGTAGTCGTTCAGTTTTCGATAGCCCGTAGGAGCCTCGGTAAACCGCCGTTCAAATGCCCGGATGAAGCTGGACGGGTGTTCATATCCGATGGTGTAAGCGATTTCCTTTACGCTCAGGTTGCTGTTCTCTAAAAGATTCGCCGCCCTCTGCAGCCTATATTCTGTGATCCACTCACCCATGCAAACGCCGGTTTGGAGTTTGAATTTCTTCTGAAGGTGGGAGCGGCTGAGCCGGAATGCCGTAGCCAGATCGCGAATGGTCACGACCGGCCCTGATTCGGACCTTTCCAAGAATTCGCGCACACGACGTTCCAACGGCTGTTCCGGCAATTTGTCGGGCGCAGTGGCCGTCGAGGTTACTTCAGAGGACTGTCGAGGGCCAATCAATAGTTCGTGTGGGTCCAATATCGAACATCTCCGGAGTGTGGGTGTTTCAGACTCGATCGCGCACCAGGTCTGTTTCAGCGAGTTCCCGGCGGGGACGACGAGGGTGCAAAAGGTGCGGTTGTTACGAGGTGCGCCCCAGATTCTGGTGACTGGGCCGTTCGCCGCATGCGCCCGAACATGATGCCGGTTTCCACCTCGACCGGGCGTCCTTCCGAGAGATACGGCTTGAACTGCCACTGTGACAGGGCATCGGAAATGCTTTTTGCCTGGTCGGCAAAGGCGCTCAGGAAGTGGATGTGTTTCACCTTGCCGTCCTTGCCGACGATGATCCGGACGGGGACCGGATTGAATCTAGGCTCAGCAAGGATCGGATCGACTCGCGTTATCAGGTTTTCCGTGTTCGCGAAGTCTTTGATACAGAGAGGAATGTCGCCGCCGCCGTTTCCCGCGGTGATGCCGGCATTCTCCGGCAGCTTCATGGTGTTCATGCTCTTGACGACGTTTTCGATGAGCTTGGCGTCATGGCTGGTGAACACGAACTGAATCGTGTGGCAGCGGACCTCTGTTGCAAGCACATGCCAATGCAATTTTGCCACCGGCGACATGTAGTCGAAGCGTACGAAAGAATGATTCGCGATTCGCACCTCCGTGGGAGGGCGTTCAACTTTGTATTCCCGGTCCAAGCGCTTGCTGGAGAAGTTGATCAATTCGAACGCAGAATTGGCCGGGACCAGGGTGAAAAACATATCCTGGGCGGCGATGAGCATGTGCCCTGGATTTACGCGCGTGGGGGATGCCGCGGGCTCGATCTGCGCCAGGACATAGTAACCGCTCGGCGAGGGCGGCGGCCCGCCATCTCCTTCCGTCCATTCCCTGGAGGGGCTGTAACTGAGCCCAAAATACTTATTGCTGTAGATGTGATCCACGACTTCTCCACCTTCCGGGAGGGGCGTGACCGAATCACTTGAACTCGACCATGCGCCCTTCACGAGAACGGGGCCGCCTTCAGCACAAGCAGCCCCTTGCCACAACGTCGCCAATGCAAGAAGTCCTAGAACAGGGTTGCGATTGCGCACGTTACATCCCTCAAGCGGTTATCTCGAAGCAGGCGATCCAAAAAACCGGGCGGGACACATGGCTGTCCCGCCCGGAAGTGGTCTGTACAACAGAGCGAATTACAGCGAACGCAGGAAATTCACCAATTCCTGCTGCTGTTGGCTCGAAAGTAGGTTGAAGTTCTGCACCACCTGGGAGGCCTCCGAGCCGTTGCTCTTGTGATCCGCAATGGCTGTCAGCAGATTGGTCGTGCGGCCATCATGCAGGAAGAAGATGCGCTGCCCGACGCCCCACAACGGCGCGCTGCGGAATTGGTCACCGCCCGCCCCACCTTGGGAGACGTTGTCGGCCAGGCGGTTTCCCATATGGTGGACTTCGATGTCCGAGAAGGCATTTACGGGAGCGTTCCCCAGCGACACGGTGACGTTAGACGGCTGGGTGGAGTTGATCGTCGGCGTATGGCAGGTCGAACAACCGATGCTGGTAAACAAGCTCTTACCCTCGGTGATCGAAGCCGCTCCGCCTGGCGTGGTGGTCGACGGCGTCGGCGGCGCCAGTAGACGCATGAACTCGGCGAACAGGTCGGTGTCCGGGGGGACTTGTGCATTCTGGGCCGACTGATCTGAATTGGCACCCACAACAAAGTTGGTCGCATCCTCGGGATATCCGGCGCCTGACAGGTTGAGGCAATTTGCGGGCAGGCCGCCCGCCTGCTCTTCTTCCGGAGTAGGGCGGTCCTGACCAAACACTTCATTACTGATGCCCATTTCCACGTTGTAGGCCTCACCGGCAAAGATCACCAGCGACTTGTTCTGTGCCTTCCAACCAAAGCGGGAGATCGTGCCGTCATTGCCATTGTGGTTGAAGGAACCGCTGATCCCAAAGTTGTTGCCCGCCTGAGCCTTATGATTGGCCAGCAAGGTCGAATCGTCGATGTTCTCGACCAGTCCGGCACCAAAGACGGGCGTAGGAATGCGGAAAATGATGTTTTCGTTCGCTTGAGCCTGGGCAAAATTGGGCTGCTGTATGGCGCAGCTGCCGGCATCCGCTCGGCCGGACACAGTAAACAAATCTTCCACACCGCCATTGGGCGCGCTCGTATTGGGCGTGCCATCCGAGTTGGCGAAAAATGGAAAGCGCGCTTCGCGCGTAGGCCCATGCGCCGTAATGAACGTTGGTATCGTGTTGCTCGATGTGACGATGTTATTGGCGATTGCTTGGAATTGCGGATTGTTCGCCGGTCCGGTGCCGCCGACGGTCGGCTGAGAATGACATCCCGCACAGCTGTTGAAGTTAAACCGCGGCCCCAAGCCATTGTTCGCACCACCCGAGACGACTTCTTCATCCATAAAGCGCCCAAGCCCGTTTTCAAAAAATTCGAGGGCACCTACGGGGTGCAGGTTCTGCAATACGGATGGGAGCGGCAACGGGCTCGTTGGCGTCGCTGTCGGTTGGCCGTTGATTGCTCCAGGACGAACTCCCGGATCGACAGCCCCAGTGGAAGGTGTCGGCGTCTGCGATTGGGCAATGAGGGGGAACGCCAGGGCCGCCAAGATTACGCCGCGCATGCACAGCGCTGTGGTCTTCATCATTGTGATCTCCTTAATCGCGGAGTGCGGTATCCCGGCCGGCCGCACTGAATGTTTCGGTATCGGAAAGGTTCAATGTTCAATAACGCGTGGCATTTTTATATCCGCGCTGAATACTTCGCAAGGCGCAGGAATTAGCTTAAAGAGTCTTTCATTAGCATTTCGTCGTCGCTGCGCATGCTGTCCCAAGATTGGGTGCGAATGGTTGCGTGAAGAAAACATATCGCCAATTCATTTTTGCAGGACGCACGAACTTTAAATTCCCATCCGCAAAAAAACAGCGCGTACATGTCAGGAAGTATCCGGTGGTACGCCATTCGGAATACGGTGTCTGTGTATACGGACACTCGCCAAAGACAAAGTCAGAAACGTCTGTCAGAGGGCATGACAGAAGCGTCTCCTGCGCCCGGTCCATGATCGACTGAATGTCGGGTTCGAGCGCGTCAGTCCTGCCGAGACGTTGCTGCCGGTCTCAATGGGGCTGCGCCAGCGAGACAAGCTCGCCTAGCCGGGAAAGAAAAATCTTCAAGATCGGTGATGAGTTATCGTTCCTGTACCCGACGGCCAGATCGATGGTAGGCACCTCGCCCTTCAACGGGCGGCTCACGACCGACCAGGACAATAATTTCTTCGCATAGGCGGGCATGATCGACAGGCCGCGCGTCGAGGCCACCATGGAAATGGCCATAGCGATGTTGTCGACCCCGTGCGCCGGCGTGATATCAACACCGGCGCGCCTCAGAAAGTCTTCCGTGATACGACGCAAGACCGTCGCCTTTCGCGACCCGCTGATGACGATCTCGCCCACAAAATCCTGAGGGTCGATTTCGCCATGCGCCGCCAAGTAATGATCGCTCGGCATCAACACGACCAGCGGCTCTTGCGCGATGGGCGTGAAAATCAAGTCGGGAAATTGCGGTTCGATGCGAAGCAGCGCCGCATCAAGCCTGCCGCGCATGAGGGCATCGGCGAGATCTGGCGAGTAGTCGCTCGTCACGCTCAACTCAATATGACACAACTCGTCACGAAGTACCTTTGTCGCCGCCGGGAGCCAGTCGATTTCCATTCCCGTCTGAAAGCCCATGGCGAACGTGCATTTGGCCGGCTGCGCGGCGCGGCGGGCGGCCTCCCTTGCCGCATCGACCTGTGCCAATGCGAGTCTTGCGTGATCGAGAAAGGCGCGACCTGCCGCGGTCGGCATGACACCGCTAACGGTACGCGTCAAGAGCTCGGTTCCCACCTGATATTCCAAGTCACGAATCTGCCGGCTCAAGGACGGCTGCGACGTGTGGAGTTTCTTCTCCGCAGCTTCGGTGAGACTCCCTGCCTCGACTACCGCAACGAAGTAACGAAGGTGGCGAAGTTCCATAGGGCGCTCCCATGCTTTCGAAGCATGTGGGTCAGCTTACAAAGTCTTACTAATGGCCGCCAGCACTGGCGTAAATTTGTTCGAATGATCTGGATATTTGGCCTTTCTCAGGTGTCTAAACGCATTTAACGTCGGGCTGGCTGCTCGATCGCTGGAGTCGGTTGCCCCTATTCGAGGAGCATGCCCCGACGGCGGCAATGTGCGCCTGCAAGTCCAGGAGAGTGCATGAGGACAATGACCATACCCGTAGATATTTCGAATCCCGTATCACGGGATAAGTGCCAGATCAGCGCATCAAGGACCCTCCCTCGAAATCACAGACGGATCACTCTCGGGCTTCGGCCAAGTATGGCGTTACGAGGCACTTCGACTCCCAGAATGGACGCGGAACCCGGTAAGGTTGAATGCCTCAGAAACGCGGTCACTGCACTTCTCCACGCGATCAGTGCCGCGTTGAAGCATGAGCCGGAGGTTGTGCAGGGCAATATTCAGCGCGCCCGGGCGATTCTTAGTCTGGCCGACACAATCGGGCAGGAACGCTCTGAGATACCACCACAGGCTGCGCAGGACTCCGGCTTCGCACCTCGTGGCGGCCTAGCACCGTGGCAAGTTGATAAAGTCCTGACTCACATCGAAGCCCACCTCGACGCTCCGATTACGACCCCGGAACTTGCCAACTTGGCAAGACTCAGTCCCTTTTACTTTTCCCGCGCGTTCAGGAGAAGCTTCGACGACTCACCTCACGCATACATAATGCGACGGCGAGTCGAACGGGCGAAAGGACTGATGCTGACAACCACCACGCCCTTGGCACAGATCGCCGCGAGTTGCGGTCTTGCCGATCAAGCGCACTTCACCAGGCTCTTTCGCCGTTTTGTCGGCCAGAGCCCTGGAACGTGGCGTCGTGCCCGAGCCACGGCGCCGGGATGAGCGGTGCGGTTGTCGCCGGAGAGCTTTGAATGTCAGAAGTCGACCTACCTAGTCATGGATCGTGGAAAGGGCTGACACCGCAAGAGGGCACTGAATTGTTGGCGGCGCTTCGGAAGCCGTGGTGGGTCGCGGGTGGATGGGCATTGGATCTTTTTTTGGGGAAGGTCTCTCGAGCACACGAGGACCTCGATATCGGCATCCTTCGAAAGGATGCAGAAACCGTTGTCGCCGCGTTGCCGGCCTGGGAGTTCTTCGAGGCCAGGGAAGGTGTACTTTCTCGACTCGCTGAAGGCGATGCGCCTCGAGAGGAGGTCAATTCGCTGTGGTGCAAACGAGCGGAAGCGGAAAAATGGGAACTTGAGTTCATGCTTGACGGGTCGAATGGCGAATTCTGGGTATTCCGTCGTGACCCGCGAATCAGTCGGCCACTCTCACGTGCCATCCGGCGAAACCCCCAGGGGATCGCCTATCTCGCGCCTGAGATTCAACTTCTCTACAAGGCCAGGGCAACGCGTGCGAAAGACCAGGCGGACTTCGACCACGTCGTTCCCCATTTGGCCCGCGAGGCGCGAACTTGGCTTCGAGAATCGCTGATCCGGGTGGATCCGGAGCATGTGTGGAATTCGGTGCTCAAGGAAAGTCCCATGACTTGAGCCCGAATCGCCGACGGACCGGACGCACCGCGGAAACAGGGGCCGACCACCTTTAGATGAACCATTGATGTACCACAAGCTGGCGGGCGAAGGAGATCACCGAC
>Ga0210398_10006956_pt1 | contig 10318 bp, 8 predicted proteins | sample IncBWC4OmetaG_FD_161047 | JGI IMG/M metagenome (GOLD analysis project Ga0210398, IMG submission 161047) | Forest soil microbial communities from Barre Woods Harvard Forest LTER site, Petersham, Massachusetts, United States - Inc-BW-C-4-O | ecosystem: Environmental > Terrestrial > Soil >...
TAGCATGCCGACAAAATCACTCCCAACGCCGCCCACGAAGCCCACGCCCAGTGCGACTGATACGTCCCCAGCAAAACCAAATACTCGCCTACAAACCCATTCAGCATCGGCAGCCCCATGGAGGCCAGCGCCGCAACCAGAAAAAACGCCGCGAGTTTCGGCATCGGTGTAGCCAGCCCGCCATAGTCGCTGATCTCAAACGTGTGCCGCCGGTCATACAACATGCCCACCAGCAAAAACAGCGCACCAGTAGAAATTCCGTGCGCCAACATTTGGTACACCGCCCCTTGCATGGAAATGGTGCGGAACGCAAAAATTCCCAGCACCACAAAACCAAGATGGCTCACCGAAGAGTACGCCACCAATTTCTTGAGATTTGGCTGCACCAGCGCCACCAGCGCGCCATAAATTATTCCGATAATCGCCAGCACCGCCACCCATGGAGCTGCCCGGCGCGCCGCCTCCGGAAATAGCGGCAAACAAAAACGAATCATCCCGTAGGTGCCCATCTTCAGCAGCACCCCAGCCAGCATCACCGATCCAGCCGTCGGCGCCTCCACGTGCGCGTCCGGCAGCCAGGTGTGCAGCGGAAACAGCGGCACCTTGACCGCAAAAGCCACAAAAAACGCCAGGAACAACAGCATCTCCGCCCGCGGTTCCAACACCAGCGTGCCGGTCTGAATCATTTGCTGAATGGTCGGCAGGTCGAATGTGCCGGTGGCGTTATACAGCCAGATAATTCCCACCAGCATCAAAATCGATCCGGCCATCGTATACAGCACGAATTTAACCGCAGCGTAAATCCGCCGCTCGTGCCCCCAGATGCCAATCAACATCGCCATCGGGATCAGCATTACTTCCCAGAACAAAAAGAACAGAAACAAATCCAGCGACAAAAATACGCCGATGACGCCCACTTCCAGCATCAACAGCATCACAAAAAACTCTTTTACCCGATGACCGATGCTGCTCCACGACGCGATCACCGAAATTGGTGTCAAGAATGTAGTCAAGATCACGAGAAATAAGCTGATGCCGTCCACACCCAAGTGATAATGAATCGGCGGCGAGGTGATCCACTGCCCGTACTCCACCAGCCGGTAATCGCCGGAAGCGAACGACGCGCCCCGCAACAGCAGCAGCGAAAACAAAAACTCTGCAACCGAAACAATCAATGCGATGCGGCGAATAAAAACATGGTCATCGCTGCGCAACAACAGCAATGCCAGCGAACCCACCGCAGGGAAGAAGATCAGAATCGACAGCAAATGCCCGCCCTGGAAAAGTGAGCCCATCAGCGCACTACTCCCAGCACCGGCCGAACGTGCGGCCAGAAAATCACCGCCACAATTACAATCGCCCCAACCACCACCCACACCGCATAGCTCCTCGTGTTCCCCGATTGCGTCCGTCGCGTCCCGTCGCCAACCACAGTGATGCCTTCGGCGATTCCATTCACCGCGCCATCAATGATCGAAACATCCACGGCCTTCCAAAAAACATTCGTCGAAAGCCACATCAGCGGTCGCACCACCGCCGCGTTATAAAACTCATCGACATAATATTTGTGCAGCAGCGTCTGATACGCGCCGCCAAAAAACTTCGCCAGCTTGTCCGGCTTGCTGGGCTGCTTCACATACAGCCAGTACGCCGCTAATAATCCCGCTAGCGCGGTGATCACCGCCACGATAGCCAACGGCGTCTCCAAAGCGTGCACCACAGCTTCCGCTGTCCCAGCCTCACTCGCACCAGGCGCAGCGAACACCGGTTCCAAAAATTTTGCAAAATAATCCGGCTTGCCCCAGAACGCTGGCGCGGCTAGCCATCCGCCCACGATGGACAGCACCGCGAGAATCGCCAGCGGCACCAGCATGCTCTTCGGCGATTCATGCACATGCACGTGATGCTCGTCGTAGCGCTCTTTGCCAAAAAATGTCAGGAAGATCAGCCGGAACATGTAGAACGACGTCAACAACGCGGTAAACAATCCCGCCGCATAAAGAATGTGCCCTACGTTGGGCCCGCCATTCTCGCTTTGATAGGCGCTCAACAAGATCGAATCTTTACTGAAGAATCCTGACAGCGGCGGAATTCCCGCAATCGCCAATGTGCCAGTAAACATGGTCACGTACGTCCACTTAATTTTCTTGCTCAATCCACCCATGTGCAGCATGTCTTGCTCGCCGCCCATCGCGTGGATCACGCTGCCAGCCGCCAGAAACAACAGTGCCTTGAAAAACGCGTGCGTCATCAAATGAAAAATTCCCGCTGAAAACGCCCCGACGCCGCAAGCCAGAAACATGTAACCAAGCTGGCTGACCGTGGAATATGCCAACACCTTCTTGATGTCCGTCTGCACCAACCCTATCGTCGCCGCAAACAATGCCGTCGCGCAGCCCACTACCGCGACTACCAGCATCGCCGTCGGCGCGTGCATAAACAGCACATGCGAACGTGCCACCACGTAAACTCCCGCCGTAACCATGGTCGCCGCGTGAATCAAAGCGCTGACCGGCGTCGGCCCTTCCATCGCGTCCGGCAGCCACACATAAAGAGGTATCTGCGCCGATTTGCCCGCGGCGCCCATGAACAGCAGCAAGCACGCCACCGTCAGTGTGCCCAGATGTCCCATAGCCTCCGCAGATAGTGGCGCCGCTTTGTCAAAGAGGCCAAGTGCGCCCCCCGCGCCCGCGTGCTTGAAAAAGTCCAGTGTCCCAAACGTGCGGAACAGCAAAAACATCCCCAGCATGAATCCAAAGTCGCCGATGCGATTAACGATGAACGCTTTTTTCCCGGCGTCCGCCGCCGACTTCCGCAGAAAATAAAACCCGATCAGCAAATAGCTCGCCAGGCCCACGCCCTCCCAGCCCACAAACAACAAAACGTAATTCGCCGCCATCACCAGGATCAGCATGAAGAACATGAACAGATTCAGGTATGCAAAAAATCGGTAATACCCGCCCTCATGCGCCATGTAGCCCGTAGAATAAATATGAATCAGCCAACCCACGCCGGTAACTACTAGCAGCATCACCACCGTCAGTTGATCGACTTGCAGATCGAAGCCCGCACGGAAATTTCCCGCCTCGATCCACGAAAAATATTGCCTTACCCACGGAATTTGTTCTGGAGACAGAAGGAAAAACTCACGCACCGCTTCGAGCGCAGCCAGGAAAGAAAGCCCGGTAGCCCCAATCGCCACACTATTTACAATTTTATTCGGCCACGTCCTGCCAAATAGCCCATTCACCGTCGCGCCAAGCAGCGGCAACAGTGGAATGATCCACAGATGTTCAAGTATCGGCATTTAGAGTTTCAGCAGGTCCACGCGCTCTACGTTCAACGATTGCCGGTTGCGCGCCGTAAGAATAATAATCGCCAGCCCCACCGCCGCTTCAGCCGCAGCTACCACAATCACGAACAACACAAATACTTGCCCGTCCAGCTTATGCATCGCCTGGCTGAACGCCACAAACGCCAGGTTCACCGCATTGAGCATCAACTCGATGGACATAAAAATCGAAATGATGTTGCGTTTGAAAATAAACGCCAGCACGCCCAGCCCGAACAAAATGGCGCTCAGTACGATGTAATAGTTCGTGGGAATCATCGCCTAAGCCTTCTCCCGCTGCGCCAGCACGATTGCACCAAGCACCGCCACGAGAATCAGAAACGAAGTCAGCTCAAAGGGGTAGACAAAATCCTTGAAAATCATCGTCGATAAGTCTTTGGTGGACGCCATATTCCCTGGTTGCGCCGCCGCCTGCACCGTGTCCGTCGAGCGCGCAATCGTCGCCGCGATAAATCCGGTCAGCGCGAACGCCAACAGCAGCCCGGGAAATCCCGCAAGTTTCGAAAAGTTGGTGTGCTCTTCAATCCCCGCATTCAGCAGCATGATTACGAACACAAACAGCACCATGATCGCGCCGCCATAAACGATAATCTGCACCGCCGCCACAAACTCCGCGCCTAGCAACAGATATAAGCCCGCCAGCGCCACCATCACCACGATCAGCGACAGCGCGCTGTGAATCGGATGCTTTTGAAATATCAAGCTCAGCGCGCCGCCCACCGCCAGCGCTGCCAGCACAAAGAAAATGATCAGCGACGCGGTCATTTTATTGCGCCCCACCTTAAAATCGCGAAGCTCGTAATCACCACGTTAGCGATGGAAACCGGTAGCAGCATCTTCCACCCGAAGGCCATCAACTGGTCATAACGCAAACGCGGCAAAGTTCCGCGCATCCACACGTACACAAACAAAAACACAAAAATCTTTGACAGCAGCCAGAACGGTGCCTGGATGTAATTATTCACTCCCGGGAAAATCACCAGCGCGATCGCCAGGATGCACATCACCGCGCCAATCCCCGGCAAAATCACCTTGCCAAAAATCGTTTCGTAGCGCAGCCCGTCCCAGATCACCCACAAACCCGCCGGCAGCAGCAATACCGTCGGCAAATAATAGGTCCACGTCCACGTAGCAGGGAAGGGAGACAACCAGCCGCCAAAAAATAAAATCGCGCATAAACACGACACCGTAATCATGCTGGTGTATTCCGCGATGAAAAACATCGCGAATTTAAAGCTGGCGTACTCCGTGTGAAATCCTGCCACCAGCTCCGATTCCGCTTCCGGCAAATCAAACGGCACGCGATTCGTTTCCGCCACCGCCGCGATAAAAAAGCAAATGAAACCCAGAAATTGCGGAAAGATGTTCCAACCCAGAATCCCATACCGGCTAGTCTGATCATTGATTATTTCCGTCAAATTAAAACTGCCTGCGATCAGCAGCACGCCCACCACCGAAAGCGTCAGCGCCAATTCATAGCTGATCATCTGCGCCGAGCTGCGCAGACCCCCAAGCAGCGGATATTTGCTGTTCGATGACCATCCCGCCAGGGCCACTCCATACACGCCCAGCGCGGTAATCGCGAACAGCGCCAGAATCCCGATATTCACATTCGGCGGCAAAATTCCCAGATAAATGGTCTGTCCCAATATTTTCCAGGGCAGGGGATCCGGCCCAAACGGAATAATCGCGATGGAAGTCAGCGCTAGCGCCAGCGCCAAAAGCGGCGCCAGAAAATAAACAAAGCGATCCACTCCCGCGGGAGTCGGATCTTCCTTGAATAAAAATTTCAACCCGTCCGCCATCGGCTGCAGCAATCCGTGCGGCCCCACGCGGTGCGGTCCCCAGCGCGACTGGATGTGCGCCACCACTTTGCGCTCAAACCATGTCAGATACGCATTCACGGTCAGCACAATAAAAAGCAGCAGCAACACTTTCACAACCGTGATAATCAGCCACGCATAGGGAGAGAGGAAAGCGTTCACGAGGTGACTTCCGTCTCCGCCGCTTCCGGCAGAGATTCCATCATGGTGCAAAATCTCCCGAGGGTGCCGCTCGTAAACAGCGTGTCGTGCGCCGAGCGTATCAATCCCACCGGCACGTCATACGGCGCGTGGCCATTCCGGCTGAAGCCCAGACGCGTCGGCTCCGCTGCACCCTCCAATAACGCGCCCGGCTGCACGCTATAACCCGGAACAGTCTTGCGAATTTCCTCAAAAACCGCCGCCGGCGACTTGTAGTGAAACGCCTGGCCCACTCCCAGGCGCTCCATTTGATGGGACACGATGCGCAGCAAATCAAAATCCGAGCGCGTGCCCATAATCTCCACGCCCTTGCGCAGCATCTGTATCTCGCCCGCCGTGTTCGTTACCGTGCCGTCCTTCTCGTAAGCCGACGCCGCGGGAAAAACAATGTCGGCCTGTTTCGCGGTCTCCGTCAAAAACATTTCGTGCACGATCAACAATTCCAATCGCCCGCGCCCCGCGCCCCGCGCCCCAAAATGCGCTAGCGGATTCGCACCCATCACGTATAACGCTTTCAATTTTCCAGCTTGCGCCGCTTCCACCATTTGCGGCGCGGTCATCCCCGCGTGCGAAGGAATCGCCCCGCCCCAGATTTCCTCGAGCTTTTCCCGAGCCGCGGCGTTATCCGTGTACGCATATCCCGGCAACCGGTCCGGCAGCACGCCCATATCCGCCGCCCCTCGCGAATTCGCATAATCGCCCAGCGCCATGTAGCGCGTTTTGCCCGGCAGTTTCGAACCAAAATTCACAAGCAACCCAATCGCCGCGCCCGAAACTTCTTCCCCAAAAACGATCGCGACGTCCGACTCCGCTTCCAGCGCAGCCTTCAGCTGCACCAGCTGTTCCACCAAGCCCGGCGCCAGATTCCCTTGCTCATGCGCCAGATATCCGAGCGCAGCGCCTTCGTGCCCAGCCTGAATCTTCACAAACTGCGTGGCCTTCCGCGTCAGTTTGATCTCGTGCGCATTAATAATGAAAAGCTTCGTCCCAAAATGCCGTATCCCCGAACGAATCTGCCACGCCACCAGCGGGTTCTGATTGGTCGGATCGTTTCCTATCACCAGCACCGCTTTCGATTCGTACAACTGCTCCATCGTCAGCATCGAATCGTGCGCGCGGTCGCCCAGTGCGGTCACCAGCCCGGTATAGTCCACCGTGCGGTGATGATCCACGTTGTTGGTTCCAAATGTTTGTCGTGCCAGTCGCTGAAACAGATAATTTTCTTCGTTCGACGTGCGGTTCGAACCGATAAATCCGATCGAATCTTTCCCGCCCTTATCAAAAACATTCTTCAGTTTCGTCGCCGCCGCCTGCGCCGCCTCTTCCCACGAAACGGGATAAAGCTCGCTTCCGCGTCGCAGCAACGGCTGCTTTACGCGCTCAGGGTGTTTGGTAAAATCAAACCCGAATCGCCCCTTCACACACAAAAAGTCCTTGTTAATCCCGGAAAGATCCCGGTTGTTCGACCGCATGATCTCGTGATTTCTCACGCTCAGCGTGGTCTTACAGCCATTCGAACAATGCGTGCAGATCGTCGGCGCGTATTTCATCTCCCACGGCCGCGTCTTATAACGATAAGTCCCGCTGGTCAGCGCGCCCACCGGGCAAATATCAATGCACATCCCGCATTCTTCGCAGTCCAGGTGATCTCCGCGGTTCGGAATAATCACGCTGTTCGCGCCGCGCATTCCCACACCCAGCGCCTTCACGTCCATGCCTCATCGCAAACGCGCACGCACCGGAAACACAAAATGCACCGCGGCGCATCGTAGTACACCAGCTCCGACCACTTTTCTTCCGGCCGGTGAATTTTTTCCTCGATAAACCTGCTGCTATCCGCCCCGTAGCGGAAAACCATGTCCTGCAGTTCGCACTCGCCGCCCTTATCGCACACCGGGCAATCCAGTGGGTGATTGGTCAGCAAGAATTCCAGCATGTACTTCCGGGCGTTGCGCACTTGTTCGGTATTAGTGCGCACGATCATGCCTTCGGTCGCCACCAACGTGCACGCCGTCTGCAGTTTCGGCATCTTCTCCACTTCCACCAGGCACATGCGGCAAGCCGCCTGCAACGTCAACCCAGGGTAGTAGCAGAACGATGGCACTTCCGTGCCGATGCGCCGCGTCGCTTCAATCACCAGCGTCCCAGGCGACACTCGCACGTCCTGGTCGTTAATCTTCAGCGTGATAAGTTTTTGGTCAGCCATTGAGTAAGGTCATTCGTCTATCGAGAACCAGCCAGCATCGCCTCAGCGGATTTGTACGCGCAACGTTCGTGGAGATGATCCTCAAATTCATTCCGCCACTTCTGCACAATACTGATCGTCGGCATCGCCGCGGCATCGCCAAGCGGGCAGAAACTTCGCCCCAGAATATTTTTCGAAAGCTCGCTGAGCATATCGATGTCCTGCTCGCGCCCGTATCCTGCGTGCAGCCGCTCCAGCATCTTGCGCAGCCACGTCGTGCCTTCGCGGCAGGGAATGCACCATCCGCACGACTCATGCGCGTAAAAATGCATAATCCGCCGCGCCATATCCACCATGCAGGTATTTTCGTCCATCACCACCATGCCGCCCGACCCCAGCATCGACCCTGCTTTGGCCACCGAATCGTAATCCATCGGTATATCGATCTCGTCGGCGGTTAGTAGTGGACACGAACTGCCGCCCGGGATCACCGCTTTCAGTTTCTTCCCACCGGTGATTCCGCCGGCCATGCCATAAATAAATTCCTTCATGTTCATGCCCAGCGGAATTTCATAAATCCCCGGCTTGTTGACATGTCCCGCGACGCACAGCAATCGCGTGCCGCCATTTTTCGGCGTCCCCAAATTTGCGTACGCTTCGCCGCCGCCCAGAATAATTGCGGGCACTGCGCTTAACGTTTCCACATTATTGATAATCGTCGGGCAGCCATACAGGCCAACCACGGCAGGGAAGGGAGGCTTGATTCGCGGATAGCCTCGCTTGCCTTCCAGCGATTCCATCAGCGCCGATTCTTCACCGCACTCGTATGCGCCCGCGCCGGTATGAATCAACAAATCATAATCAAATTCCGACCCTAGAATATTCTTGCCCAGGTATCCGCGCTCGTACGCTTCGGTGATCGCGCCCTGCACAATGTCCAGCACGTAGCGATATTCGCCGCGAATATAAATAAATCCCTGATGCGACCCAATCGCGCGCCCCGCAATCACCATGCCCTCGATCAGTTGGTGCGGATCCATTTCCATCAACGGCCGATCTTTGCAAGTACCCGGCTCCGACTCGTCCGCGTTGCAAATCACGTATTTCACTTTTGGAGAATCTTTCGGCACGAACGACCACTTCATCCCAGTGGGAAATCCCGCGCCGCCACGCCCGCGCAGATTCGACTTCTTCATCTCATCGATGATCGATTCCGGCGTCATCTGTTTCAGCGCTTTATCCAGCGCCTGGTATCCGCCGTTTTGCAAAAACACATCAATCTTTGTCGAGTTCTCAATACCCCAGCGCTTGCTGATGACCGGGATCTCTCCCGGTTCTCGCGGATGCAACGCCCCGGAAATAACCGACACCGGCTCAGCTTTCCTGCCGTAGTCCAATTCCTGAATCAAGCGATCGAAGGTCACGGGCGTCAGGTTCTCGTAAAAATCATAATTAATCTGCAACGCTGGCGCCCCAGTACAAGCCCCGATGCACTCCACTTCTTCGAGCGAGAAAATCCCGTCCTTGGTAACTTCCTTGTGTCCGATTTCCAGCCGCTTCTTCGCCCGATCCAATAATTCATTTCCGCCGCGCAGCATGCACGCCACGTTGGTGCACACCTGTACGTGATATTTCCCCATCGGCTTGCGATGCAGCATGGAGTAATACTCGAGCGTCTCCTCGACCTGCACGGTGCGCAGCTCCAGCCGCGCCGCAATTTCCGCAATCACTTCATCGCTGATATACCCAAACTCATCCTGGGCATACATCAGCATGGGAATCAGCGCGCTGCGCTTCACCGGATACGCATTCTGCAGCCGTTCGAATCGCGCCGTTAATTCCGGGGACATTTGCAGTGCCATCTAGCGATCCACCTCGCCCAGCACGATATCGATGGTCCCGATGCACGCGATCACATCTGAAATCAGTTGCCCTTCCACCAATTTCGGCAAAGCCTGCAAATTTATGAATGACGGCGAACGGAAATGCACACGGAGCGGTTTTGGCGATCCATCGCTAGCAATAAAACAACCCAACTCCCCGCGCGGCGATTCCACGGTCACAAACGCTTCTCCAGCCGGCGGCGAAAATCCTTCAGTAAAAATTTTGAAGTGATAAATCAGCGCTTCCATCTCCGTCTTCATTTTCTCGCGCGCTGGCGGCACGATTCCGGGCGCCTCGGCCTTGATCGCGCCGTCATCCGTAATCTTGTCCAGCGCCTGGCGCACGATGTTCAGGCTTTCGCGCATCTCCGCCACCCGGATCATGTATCGCCCGAAACAATCCGAATCCGTGCGCGTCGGCACATCAAACTCAAATTCGTCATAACTCGAATACGGAAACAATTTGCGGTTATCGTAAGCCACACCCGCCGCGCGAATCGTCGGACCCGTCATACTCAACGCAATCGCATCTTCCGCGCTGATATATCCAATGTTTTTCGTGCGCCCCATCCAGATGCGGTTTCCCGTCAGAAGCGTTTCGTATTCATCCACGCGGCTGGGCATGTATTTCAAGAAGCGCTCAATCGCTTGCCGCCATCCCGCGGGCGGCTGCAACGCCACGCCGCCAATGCGAATGTAGCTGGTCATCATCCGCTGCCCGGCGAACATCTCAAAAATCTTCAAAATCTCTTCGCGCTCGCGGAAGCAATACAGAAACACCGACATCGCGCCTCAATCGATGGCGTGCGTCCCTAGCCAAACCAGGTGGGAAGAAATTCTCTGCAGCTCCACCATCATCACCCGGATGTATTGC
>Ga0210398_10006957_pt1 | contig 10315 bp, 7 predicted proteins | sample IncBWC4OmetaG_FD_161047 | JGI IMG/M metagenome (GOLD analysis project Ga0210398, IMG submission 161047) | Forest soil microbial communities from Barre Woods Harvard Forest LTER site, Petersham, Massachusetts, United States - Inc-BW-C-4-O | ecosystem: Environmental > Terrestrial > Soil >...
GCCGAATCGTAGCCGCGATATTCGAGGCGCCGCAGCCCCTCGATCAACTCGCCCGTGACATTACTCTTCGAGATGATTCCAACGATACCGCACATCAGCTTTTCTTCGCTTTAAGCTTATCGCGCAGCGCCTTGGCGCGGCCCGGCCTGTCGACCTGGCGCGCGCGGGCGATGGAGAGCGCATCGGCCGGGACGTCGGCGGTGACGACGCTGCCGGTCGCGATATAGGCGCCGTCGCCGATTGTCACCGGCGCGACGAGCGCGGTGTGCGAACGGGTACGCTCACCCGCGGTGGGAATGATGGTGGCAAAGCCGCACGAACCTGTTGAACTCTTCATCGCGGACCGCTGCTTCTCACACTCTCAGCCAAACACGCGCCCCTCCACACAAGATCGCATTGTGGTGGTTAACGAACTCTATCTCCCCAAAGCGCTTGCCAATTCGCGCTCGCCTGTAAGACAGACAGCAATCGGGCAACCGCCAAACCGGCCCTCCAAGCAGCCTCATCTCGGCGCGAATGAAGAAGGGTGCCACGAGCTCAAGTCGCATCGGCGCGAGGCAAGAGAATCTGCGGTTCCGGCGTTCCTCCGCACAGCTTGCGCCCTGATTTATCGCCGCGGCATCGAACGGGAATTGGGTCATTCATTTGCAAGTAGACTAGCCGCCCACAAATCGCGCCAACCAAGCGACCCGCGCCTTCATGGCGTCATCGAATGCTGATGCCCAGCGCGACCTGCAATCACAGGAGCGCTGCCGCGATGTCCGGCGCCTCAGCACGTACCCAGTAGGAAGTCGCGACGCTGGGTCAGCTCGGGATAGTCGGTGCGGCCAGCAAACGACCACAACAGCCAGCCAAGCTCGTAGCTGCGCATCTCTTGCGTCAGACGCAACTTCGTCGGATCGGCGCCCCATGGGTCGGCACGTTTCGTGGCGACGGCGGCAGCACGCACTAGTCGGCCGCTTCGGCGACCGGCGAAGCCGCGGCGCGCCTGTGAGCGATAGATCAGCGACAATTTGGGCAGCAGCATCGAGCGTTGCATTAAGTTCGCACCAAAAATCCACTCGAAGCCGCGAACGAGTGCTTCACGCGCGCCAGGTACGCCGTGCCGAACAGCGTGATGCAGAAAGGCCGGTCCCATGCCGTGCTGGTGCACAGAATAGACCTCGTACGCCTCGATCACGCTATCTCCGCCTGGTGAGTAGAACCATGGCCATTCGCCAAACGGGCCCTGCAGTGTGATCAGCTTAGCCGCGATCGCGTTCGCTGCCGAGAGCATAACCGTGTCTTCAGCGAGCTCGCCGTAATGGTAGAACGCCAGCGCCGCATACACCTGCGAGGCAAAGGTGGCGAAATACCTGCGCGCCCCGCGGCTCGAATCGCGAACCAGCGCGCCCGGTCCGCGAAATCGCTCGTATAGCAATCGCGCGAGCCCCGCCGCGAGTGGCCGCCAGGACCGATCCCGACGCGCTTGCGCGGACGCTCCCGATACTGACAGTCCAAGGTCCTGCGCAGTCCAGCCGGAGGCGACATTCGGATCGGCGGCGAGCGACCACAGCCGATCGGCGACTAAGCCCGGCGTGTCCAAATCAAGTTCTGCCGCCGCCCAAAGCGCCATGCCCCAGGCGCCGTTGCGCACTGGCCGCACGAGCAACGCGGCGCTCAGCATCGAGAACAATGCCGACACGTCGTACGGCTCGTCTATTAGCGCTGCGCGCACCTCACTGAGACCGAGCAACACATTTAGCGAGTAATAGACATCGCTGTGCGGCACGGACTCGTTTTCCGAGCGCCGACCGTCGAGATGGTATTTATGCGACCACATTCCCTGTGCCGGCATCCAGCACCGGCGCAATCCGGCGAGACCGTATGCAGCCAAGGGCGAAAGCCCCGCCGACAGGGGTCCCTGTGCGCTACCTGCAGCCACCGCTGCCGCATCGGAAGAGCCGACGTCGGTCAAAGGCGTCGCTTTCGATCGGGTGATATGCCTCGCTCACCTTTCTTGAAACCGCGAGGTGCGCCTGAAGGTCCGGCCACTACTCGCATCATTCCGCCAGTTCCATCGCAGAATTTGGTCGCAGAACACGGAGTTGTAGATTACCGGGCCCTCGCCGCCGTACCGAGGCCGCGCACATGTCTTCGTGTCGAACGAGACCCTCATTCATGCAAACCACATTGATGATCCTCGGCCGGATTATGAGACTCAGCTGGCAATGTGAGAAACGGGCCTCCTGGGTCATCATCGTCTTCCCCATTCTGAGCCTGATCCTGAGCGCGAAACCTGGGCGATGAGATTGGAATCGAAATTCCGCGCTCGTCCGGCTTCTGGCCTAACCAGAAGCAGCGCCATAAGTGGAGCTCCTTCGTGTACCGCAGAGGCGATCTAAGAGTCTCAAAGCCGCCGCCTTTATCCGGGAAACATGGACCATCCACGAGTAAGCACCCGACATCTTAAGATAAAATTCGATCGGCCCGTCGGTCGGATCAACTGCTACGCGACCGCGCACAAACTCGTCGGCCGCGGGGTCCGTCACCTGCGGAATGATTGAAAACGCCCGTTGATAACCCGCTTCCCGACAGAGCGAGACCGTGTTTTGGTCAAAATCGCCATACGGGAACGCAAAAGTACGGACATCAGCGCCAAAGATGCGAAACATCTGATCACGACAGTCGCGCACCTCCGCCCGCGCCTGATCCTCGGAAACGCGCGTTAGATGCGGATGCGTCATACTATGTGCGCCAAAACTGACGAGGTCAGACATTTGACGACGTAGGGTATCCGCGCCGGCGACTTTCTCTATGTCCTGCTGCGCGGCGGCTTCACTCTCCCAGGTTGGCCGACGCCCGATACAACCAGCCGGAATAAAAATAGTCGCGGGCATTCGGCGCGCGCGAAGTTCGGGGATTGCGTTATCCACTACACTGGTGAACGCGTCATCGAACGTGATCGCAACGCTATGCCCACCTGCGGGTGCCGGTCCGTGAAAATCTGCTGATACAACCTGCGCGCGACCGGAAAGTAGGTCGAGTTGACGAGCGAACCTGAAACGAGATTCCAATGGGACGCCGTGGTAATAAAGGATTACCAATCTATGCGGCAGTGTGCGTCCTATCGATCGGCATAATCGCCGAAAGACAACATCCATCAAGTAAAACATGGAACTGACACTGATTTTAATTTTCCTTTTTATCGCAAAATCTCGCAGGATGTTGCTTACTCTGCGCAACGGACCCGGCTTCAAAGCCCGTAAACGCGGCGTCCGGTCCTCGAAATCAACGTCGTGGTCCGGTCTACCTGTCTGCCCCAGGGCCCCTGCAATCAAACCGCGGAAGGCGGCAATCATGTTTGCAACCGCCCCAACGGCACCGTATTCAAGAGCTCGAGCGGTCAAAACCAGCACCGACCAAGCGAACCAAGAAGGGTATTGCCAACGAACAAAATTAACGCGGTTACGGAAATCCAAGTAAACGGAAAACGGAGAAGTCTTCTTGCGGCTACGCATAGTTCCGATCGTGGTGCCGCCGGCATGCGAGACGATGGATTGATGAGCATATCCGATGCTACCGAAAGCTTCTACGGCCCGACAGCCCCACTCAAGATCTTCGAAGAAGAGAAAGAATTCCTCATTCATCAACCCTATGGATGCAAGACATCGGCGCGTCACATAGATTGACGCGCCGGACGGCGCCAGGAGCCGAGCCTCAACCTCAACCTCAACCCTCTCCGCCGTATCACCGCCGACGGCCTGCGTCGCAACCAGCCAGCGTTGCCAACGCAATCCCCAGATAGGAGCGGTATTGAGCTCTCCCCGACAGACAATACGACTACCGACCATTCCCTTACGCCGCGTATCCGCAACAACTGTCAACTCGGCCAGAGCTCGCGGGTGGGGCGCGGTGTCGGGGTTGAGCACCCAAGCCCCTCGCCAAGTCGGGCTGGCTAAGAGCACTCTGAGCCATGCATTGACACCACCGGCGTATCCAAGGTTGTCCGCTGCTTCTCCAACGGTGACCGTTGCATCCCTGTCGCACAGTCGTAGGCAACGTACCTGCCGCAACCGCGGCATCGCGAAACCCGCGTCGCCCGTCGCTTGATCCCTCCTGCAGGGACCGCCCGGCTCGCACAGCGATTGCACCAAGGCTTCGAACGCCGCACCGCCACCGTTCTCACAGATGAAGACATCAAATGCCGGCTCTGCCGTAAGCCGGCTCAGAGCAACCAGACATTCCGCGACGTCATTCGGATTACGATAGCTGACGATAATGACCGGGATTCGATTTTCTTCAATTATCCGCACCGCAAACAACCTTTGTAAATCAGATTGACGAAACGACTTTAGCGATTTTCGGCATTCCGTAAAAATGAATTAGCTCCTACTCCGCTAGGGATCGAGCGATCATAAATGTGCCCTCAATACGCGTTTCTTGGCCAGATAATTGCACCAATAGTTAAGAACATTATTCTCAAATCCAACCCGAACGACCAATTATCTATGTAATTAAGATCATAGATGACCCGCTCGTGTAAAAGCTCTCGCGAAAGTATTGCTCCACGTAGGCCGTGGACTTGAGCCCATCCCGTAATTCCGGGTTTCACACGATGTCGAAAACTGTATTCCGATATCACCTCATGATTGAGCTCATTTTCAACACGCATGTGGACCGCTAGCGGGCGAGGCCCTACCAATGACATCTCCCCACGAAGCACGTTGAACAACTGCGGCAGTTCGTCGAGGCTGGTGCGTCGCAACCATCGCCCGACCGGTGTGGTTCGTGCATCATTAACCTCTGTCTGCCTCCGACACTCGGCGTCTGTCGAAGCCGCGTACATTGTACGAAACTTGAGGACTTCGATCGTGCGGTGACCCAATCCGTATCGTGCTTGCCGAAACAGAATCGGTCCACCGGAATCTAGGTAAATAATCAATGAAATTATTAATAAAGTCGGCGCTAGTGCTGCCAGCAAGACAGCGGCAGTGATACGGTCGAATACCTCCTTGGCTACTCTTTCGCCAACTTTCAACGGCCGAGCGTAAACCTCGAACAGCGGTAAAGAGCTACCTTGTTTGTTTCGCCCTTCAACAACTGCAAAACCGACGAGATCTGGCGCCAACACAATGTCCGCCGGAAGACGTTTGAGTTTCCCCAAAACATAAAGCAATCTTTGCTCGGCGGCGTGAGGTAATGCAACAAACACTCGATCGAGTTGCATCGTTGGCGATCTGATTAACAGATCATCGATAGTGCCATCGATGCGACGGCAAAGCGCTGGTCCACCGGCGCGCACGCGCCGCCGGTCATCGTATACACCGGCAACTCTTATTAGATCGTCATGGTTACGCGAAATATATTGTAGTAGACGCTCGGCTAGTTCACCTCCTCCCACAATAACGACAGATTGGACCAATCTCCCGTGTCGTCGCCAATTATTCGCCAAACACCAGATACAGACCCGAAGTATGCTAACTCCTACGGTTGCGCCGGCGGCCCATAGCCACAACATTTGGCTGACCGATAGGTAATCGAAGGCGCCCTCGATACTTTGTGAAACTCCCGCCACCAATAAAGCGACCGCAAAAATGGGAACGGCTACAGTGAGTAGACTATAAATCTGCCACCTCAGAAGAGGTTTCATTTGTTGTGCAATCGAGGTTTTCTTTAAAGATTTTAAATAAAAATGTAAGATGCATGCCGAAATAATTGAAAGTAACTTAATGGCATTTGATGACGGACTACCCGCTCCGGAAATAATACGCATCGCTACGCCAGAAAAAACGAAAGTCGAAGTTTCTAATATATTTGCAATCAAGACTACTAATGTCGGGTTTATCCTGCTCGCGGAGCGTATAATTGGATCCCGCTTTACGTTTCCGCGATCTATCCGGGACTGCATAGCCTCGTTAAGCATTTGTTGGGGGCCTGACTGTCAACGAAACGCGAGGGGAGCACACCTCGATATATAACGGGGCCGTTTACGAGCTGGCAAGGGACAATTATAGTAAATTTTTAGATTGATTCGGGGGATCGTGCCACCGAAACAGGAGCATGAGTCGGATCCGATTTGTAATCATCCGAACTGGCGCCCGTTGGCCGTGTACCGGAAAGTGCATCCGTCTGCAGCGGCGCGCGCTCAGGATGCGAAGGAGGTGCTCTCCTGCTCATGATTACAGAATCGCAAGGCCGGCTGAACGGAAAGATGTGCAAAACAACATAGGCGGCAAGAGCATGAAATTTAATGAATTATTAGGTGGCAGATGTCCTAATGTACCTAGGTTGCATATTGAGCTGAGCGTGCGATTAACGAATAGGGTACTTGGTGGATGGACTATTTAATCAAATCCGTATGCGTTGTCGGCCTAGGCTATATCGGTCTGCCGACCGCCGCGACTTTAGCGAGTAGGGGCATTGATGTAATCGGCGTAGACATCGACCCCAGAGTCGTCGAGGCAATCAACAGCGGTCGGTCGCACTTTCGTGAACCCGATCTCGATATGTTATTGCGCGCCGCCATCACGCTCGGGAAATTGCGTGCGACAGGAGAACCAGAGCCAGCTGACGCCTTTATCATCAGCGTGCCGACACCGTTCAACGCCGATCATTCACCCAATCTCGACTATATCGATGCGGCCGGGTCCGCAATTGCTCCCGTGCTTACTGCTGGAAACGTGGTGATTCTCGAGTCGACTTCGCCAGTCGGAACCACCGAGCGGCTGACACGCCGTCTAGCTCAAATACGAGCTGATCTCAACTTTCCGCCCGAGCGCTTCTCCGTCGCGCTCGACGTCCATGTTGCTCACTGCCCTGAGCGCGTACTGCCGGGCCGCATGGTACGAGAGCTGATCGAGAATGACAGGATCATAGGCGGAATGACAGAAGCGTGCGCCGAGCATGCCAAAGCTGTGTACGACGTCTTTTTGCAGGGCAACACATTTTGTACGGACGCAGCAACGGCCGAACTGGTTAAGCTCGCGGAAAATTCGTTCCGGGACGTTAACATCGCATTCGCGAACGAATTATCCGTAATCTGCGACGAACTGGGAATTAACGTCTGGCGCGCCATCGAACTTGCGAACCGTCATCCGAGGGTCAGAATTCTGCGTCCGGGTGCGGGCGTAGGTGGACATTGCATCGCGGTCGACCCCTGGTTTCTCGTAGCCTCCGCACCTGAGCGCGCGAAGCTCATTCGGACCGCGCGCGAAGTCAATGACGGTAAGCCGCGCTGGGTCATCACCCAAATTCATGAGCATGCGGAACGATTCAAAAAGCCAGTGATCGCCTGCCTCGGCCTTACTTATAAACCCGACGTTGACGATACGCGCGAAAGCCCTGCGATGGAGATTGTCGCTGAGCTGGCGGGGACCGGGCGTCAGGATATCCTGGTTGCGGATCCAAATCTACACGCCTTGCCGTCACCGCTCGCAGGCTATCCGAATATCGAACTCTGCGATATGCGAGCGGCCGTACGGCGGGCAGACATAGTTGCGGTGCTCGTGGCGCATTCACCATTTCGTAAGCTCCCGCGCGAGGAGCTAATGCGCCGCATTGTTATTGATGCCGCGGGCCTCGCCGAGAGCTGGGGCACAGCAATTGATGTCACTACTGGAACGGCTTAACGAGTTATTAAGTCGCCATGAAGCTTCTTTTCATATTCGGCACTCGTCCGGAAGCGATTAAGTTAGCGCCACTTGTTATGGAGCTCTCAGCTCGTCCGGGCGTCGAGTGCCGTGTCTGCGTGACCGGACAGCACCGGGAAATGCTCACACAAGTCCTTAATTTATTCGATATCCGGCCTGATTGGAACCTCAACTTGATGCGTCCAGATCAGGATCTTGCTGATTTGACGGGCGCCGCATTGTCGGGAATAAGCGATGTGCTGCGCTCATGGCGCCCTGATAGAGTCATTGTGCAGGGCGATACAACCTCAACGTTGACCGGTGCGATGGCGGCGTTCTACCAGCGCGTGCCGATTGCCCATGTCGAGGCGGGCTTGCGCAGTGGGGATCTCTATGCACCGTGGCCGGAAGAGGGAAATCGCAAGATAGTCTCACACCTTGCTGATCGTCATTTTGCTCCAACCGAAGGGGCGCGAAATAACCTCCTCCGCGAAGGCATTCCCGATCACCAGATCGAATTAACTGGCAACACTGGTATCGATGCGCTGTTGTGGGTATCGAATTTGCTCGAGCAGCGTGCCAGTTTGCGCCAGAAGATGGAGACCCTGCTCGCTGAGCAGGTGGCCGATCGACGCCTGATCTTAATGACCGGCCACCGGAGAGAAAGCTTCGACGGCGGCCTTCGGCGCACGTTCGACGCTATTGTAAGGATCGCGGAACGCGGGGACGTAAGTATCATCTTTCCAGTGCACCCAAATCCCCATGTACGAAATGCATTGGAGCCGTTACGGAAGTGTAAAAACGTGATGTTGATCGAGCCCCTCGAGTATCCAGATTTGATCTTTTTATTAAAGCGCTGCTACGTTGTTGTTACGGATTCCGGTGGTATCCAAGAAGAAGCGCCTTCGCTTGGAAAGCCGGTCTTGGTTACACGCGACCTGACAGAGCGACCCGAGGCCATCGCCGCCGGCGCAGCCCGCCTCGTGGGCACCGATGAGCAACAGTTGGTCGATAGCCTTGGCGAATTGCTAGACAATCCCAATAGCTACCGCCGGATGAGTCAAATTCGTAACCCGTATGGTGACGGACACTCCAGTCCTCGCATCGCCGACCACCTTTTAGGCAAACCATCGGATGGGTGAAGCGTGGAGGGGGCGTCGCCTGAACTGCACAGCCTCAACCTCCCCCGAGGGCGTCGTCCCGATACGATCGTCGGCGACAACAAAACCGAGCAGACCCCGAAACCCTACGCTCTCCTGGGGAGACGAAGTCGAGCGACCGGCTGTTTGAAGCTCTCGACGAACCTGGCTTTCCTGCGGGCTGTCCAGCGCCATGTCGTGCCGGCCGGCGCCAATGGCCTACCCGAGCGGGTGTGGAGCTCGCTTCCGGTCGAGCCCTCCCGACGGCTAATGCCTTTATCGAAGCCTTCAACGTCCGCACCCGACGCGAGTGCCTTATATTGTTGCCTGTCCTTAGCCGATGCTCGGGGAATAATCAGGTTGACGTACCACGGAGAAATGCCTATATAACCTCTAGTTCAAGAGGTTATCCGAAATGCCCAAGGCAAAAGTCGATCTCCGCAATCCCATTTTTCATGACGACAACGCCGCCCGCGAACACCTAGAGCGGACGCTGTGGCCCTACGGCCCCGTCTGCCCGCGCTGTGGCGTCATGGGCGATCGGATCACCAAACTACAGGGCAAATCTACACGCCCCGGCGTCTACAAGTGCAAGGACTGCCGTAAGCCGTTCTCCGTGACGGTCGGCACGGTCATGGAACGCTCGCATATCCCGCTGTCCAAGTGGCTATTGGCCGCTCAACTGATGGCGTCGAGCAAGAAGTCGATGTCCGCCCATCAACTGCACCGCATGATGGACATCAGCTACGAGGGCGCATGGTTCCTGTTTCATCGGCTCCGCGAGGCCGCGAATGTCCTTGATGGAGGCGCGCCCCTAGGCGGCGTGAACCGGGTAATCGAGGCTGACGAAAGCTACATCGGCGGCAAGGCGCGCAACAAAGCCTTCGGGCCTCCGCCGAAGAAGATGGCCGTGTTCACGCTGCTAGAGCGCGGTGGCGAAGCCCGGTCGAGCCACGTTCCCGATGTGACATCGAAGACGCTCCGCGAGGCGATGGTGACGCGTGCAAGCCGGAAATCGTTCCTGATGACCGATGAGGCGCTGGTCTATGACCGGCTCGGACGGGAGTTTGCCGGCCACGGCACCGTCAATCACTCGGTGGACGAGTACGCACGGATGGGCGGGTTCTACAATACGAACTCGGTTGAGGGCTTCTTCGCCCTGCTGAAGCGTGCCATCTACGGCCAATTCCACCACGTCAGCGAGGCGCATTTGCACCGCTATCTCGCGGAAGCGGATTTCAAATACAACACGCGGGCGTTGTCCGATCTTGACCGGGCGACCGCGCTGCTGGCTGGTGCAAAGGGCAAGCGGCTTCTTTACCGACAGCCTGACGAAACCCCGAACGCCTAAGCAACTGACGCGAAACTTCCTGCGCTGGCGCGCAAAACTCAACCATTAAGCAAGCATCGACTCGACTCTGCGTAAAAATCGCCCCACCATCGATAATACACAGACACCGGTCCGGCCCTCGGCTTCGTCTCCGAGATAAGCCGTTCACGGGTCTGTGGCTTGCGGCCGCGCTGCCGAGCCCTTCTGCGGAAGGATACCTCGGCGTGACGTTAGAT
>Ga0210398_10006959_pt1 | contig 10312 bp, 7 predicted proteins | sample IncBWC4OmetaG_FD_161047 | JGI IMG/M metagenome (GOLD analysis project Ga0210398, IMG submission 161047) | Forest soil microbial communities from Barre Woods Harvard Forest LTER site, Petersham, Massachusetts, United States - Inc-BW-C-4-O | ecosystem: Environmental > Terrestrial > Soil >...
TGATTGTTGAGGGGGAGGCAGCGGTTGGGGGGGAGGGGATCGCAGCTTTCGTCCGGGAGCATGGGAAAGAGTTGAAGGCTGACGTCGCGCTGGTGTCGGACACGGAGATGTTTGCGCCGGAGCTGCCGACGCTTTGCGTTGGGCTGCGAGGGATGATCTATACCGAGATCGAGGCGCGAGGGGCGCGGACGGACCTGCACTCGGGGATGTATGGCGGGGCGGCGCCGAATCCGTTTGTGGCCCTTGCGCAGGTGATTGCGAAGTTGAAGGACGAGAACGGAAAGATACTGGTTCCTGGGTTTTATGACAAGGTGGAGAAGCCGTCGGACGCCGAGTTGAAGGCCTGGAAGGCGTTGCCGTTCGATGAAGAGCACTACCGCGAGACTGAGGTGGGAAGCGTGTCGCTGACCGGGGAGCCGGGGTTGAGTGTGCTGGAGCGGACCTGGGCGCGGCCGACGCTCGATGTGCACGGGATGCCGGGTGGATTTATCGGGGCCGGGGCCAAGACGGTGATTCCGGCGAAGGCCGTGGCGAAGGTGAGCATGCGGCTGGTGCCGGACATGACCCCGGCGGAGAGCTTCGCGAAGTACAGGTCATATGTGGAGTCGTTGACCCCGAACGGCATTGTGCTGGAGGTGCGGTTGCTTCATGCGGGCGACCCGATTGTGGTGAGCACGGACAACAAATATGTGAAGGCCGCGACGGAGGCGATGCGGGCGGTGTTCGGGAAGGAGACTGTGTTTGTGCGGGGGGGCGGGTCGATCCCGATTGTTGGGGACTTTGTGCGCGAGTTGAAGACGCCGACGGTGATGATGGGGTTTGGGTTGCCGGATGACAACCTTCATGCGCCCAACGAGAAGTTTCATCTGGCGAATTTTCATCGAGGGACCGAGTCGATCGTTCGGTTTCTGAGTGGCGTGGGTGCTTGATGGGCCGGCGGGTGCCTTCGGATGTTGGCGGATATGTGTTGGCGGGTGGAAAGAGCTCGCGGATGGGCCGGGACAAGGCCATGCTGGAGTTGGCAGGGCGGCCGTTGGCATGGCATGCGGTGACCAAGCTGCAAAGGGTGTGTGCCGATGTTCAAATTCTGAGCGGCAATCCGGAGCTTGAGGGGTTTGCTCCGCTGGTGCGGGACATGCATGAAGGATGTGGGCCGATGGGTGGCCTGGAGACTGCGCTCGGGCACTCGTGGCACGAGTGGAACTTGTTTTTACCAGTGGATATGCCGTTTTTGCCTTCGGCGTTCCTGGATAACTGGGTGAGGACAGTGATCGCGCGGGAGAACAGGGGGGCGCGGATAGCGATGTTTACCGTTGAGGGGGTGCCTCAGCCTTTATTTTGTTTGTTGCACCGGGACGTGACTTTGTTTGTCCATGAGGCGGTCCAGCGGGGGGAGTATAAGGTCTTTCCGGTGCTGGAAGCCGCAGGAAAGTACTTGGCGGTGAGGCAGGGAGTGCTTTTGGGGATGGCTTTGTTGAATCTGCCGTGGAACGAAATGGCTGAGCTTTCCTGCGCTAAGAGCGGGGGTGAGCCGTGGTGGTCGGTCACAGAAGCACAGCAGACGGCAAAACATCTATGGTTTGCAAATTTGAATACGCCTGAGGAGTTTGCCGAGGCCGAGAAGCATCTGGACGCACTGGATACGTAATTGCGCTTGCGCAGATATGGCCATGGTTGGCTGCAGATGGGAGAATAGCGACAACGAGGGACCAACGATGACTGTGCCGAATGGAGCCGATAGCGAACGGAATCCGGAAAATAGAGATAAGCCCGGGTTTGTGGATAAGAACGACTCGGATGAGTCGTCTCATCTCTCTGACGCTGAGGTGAAGGCGCCTGAAGACGTTCCGCTGATTGAGAGTGTTTCGGAGGACGTATCTCCCATGGTGGGAGAGTTTATGGAGCAGGCGGCGCAGCAGAACGAGGCCGCTGCGGACGCCGTTCCGGAGATCAAGAACAAGCCTGGTCCTTACATTTCGTTCGAGCATGTTTATAAGTCGTTTGGCGACTTTGTGGTGCTGGAGGACGTGAGTTTTTACGTGCTGCCGGGAGAGACGCTGTGCATTCTGGGACGCAGCGGTGTGGGTAAGTCGGTTTCGTTACAGATGCTGTTGGGCTTCCTGAAGCCGGACAAGGGAACTATCAAGGTCGCGGGGGAGGATATCTGCGGGTTCACGGAGCCGGAGTTGCAGGCGATCCGACGGAAAGTGACGATGGTCTTCCAGAACGGGGCGTTGTTTGACTCGATCTCAGTGGGGGAAAATGTCGCGTTTCCGATGCGGGAGCGGGGGGAGATGGCGGAGGACCAGATCCTGCAGGTGGTCAAGGGGCTGTTGGAGATGGTGGGTGTGGCTGGGATGGAGAACCTGCTGCCATCGGACCTGTCGACGGGTATGAAACGGTCGGTGGCGATTGCGCGGGCGCTGGCTGCACAGCCGGAGGCCGTACTGTACGACGAGCCGACAACGATGGTGGACCCGTTGATGGCGCATCTGCTTGGGAGCTTGATTGAGAGGCTTAAACAGCAACTTCATCTGACGAACATTGTGGTGACCCACGACATGCGGCTGGCGAAGAAGCTGGCGGACCGGGTGGTGTTTTTGAATGCTGGAAAGGCGATCTTCTTTGGAACAATGGAGGAGATGGAGCGCAACCCAAACCCCATTTTGCAGGAGTTTTTGACACTCGATGAGCTTGTGACACCGGTGTAGGAGCGACTTTGGCGCAGTTGGAGTTCATGTAGCTAAGGGAATGTATTTGAAATAGTTACAGGACGGTAACGGACAGAAATTGACTTATTGCCAAGCCCGGGTCTGAGACGTATGCTGCAAGTAGCATCCGAAGGTGTTCTTCGACGATTTAAGAGTTCGGGCAAACCAGGTGTTTCGGATGGCGTGTTACCTGTAGCGATTTGAATTTTAATTAATCGGGGCGTTCCTGAAATCTGATTCAGGCATCCTACCGACTTTGAGGCCTAGGGAATATTTGAGTTGAAAGGCGTTCGCTATGGCGACACCGGACTATCTGCAGCAGGTCATTGTTTCAGGAAGCAAATATGCAGGGAGCGGACGGCGCGCCACTGTGGCCGATACCGGGTTATTCCGCAGGCCTTCGGTAACAAGCTCGGTCTGGGCGTCGCTCGACATGTTGACGGTCGTGGTGGCCGCGATGTTGGCGTTGCGTTTCCGGGTGATTACGCCGCCGGATGTATCTACACTGCATGTTCTACCCCATCTGATCCAATCGTCCCCGAACCTTCTGCCTTTTTACGTCGGCTGGTTTGGCATTTGCGTCGTCTTCTTTACGCGGTCGTATGGGCTGTATGGTCCGATTCAGAACCGCAGCGGATTACATGAGCAAAGGATGACGGTGCAGGCATCGCTGACCTCTGGATTACTTCTCTGCGGGACGCTTTATCTGTCTAGCGGAGAGGCGATATCGCGGATTGTGGTGGCGCTGATGGTGGTGTTTTCGACCTCTCTACTGTGCCTGCGGCGCGCGTTATGGCGGAAGATGGTCTATCGGAGGTTCCGGGCCGGGATCGAGACACGCAATGTGCTGATTGTTGGCGCGGGACGGGTGGGGCATGCGCTGCGGAACCATATTGATACGCTGCAGCATCTGGGGTTCCGTTTTAAGGGATTTGTCGCGTTAAGTGAACGCGAGGCGGAGTCTGGCGATGCGGACGTGATCGGCGATGTGCGGAACTGCTTGTCGCTGGCGCGGTCGTTGTTTGTAGATGAGATTTTTTTCTCGGTACCGGCGGAGAAGAAGCTGGTGATCGGGATGGTGGAAGAAGCGCGGGTCGCCGGAATCGACGTCCGGGTGGTTCCGGATATGTATGACGGGCTGGCGTGGAATGCAAAGGTCGAGTATATCGGCCAGTTCCCGACGATTCCGCTGCACCGCAAAGACTTCCCGATCGGCGGGACTCTGGTGAAGCGACTGCTGGACATCACTGTTTCTTCGGTTGCCCTGGTGGCAGGGGCGCCGGTGATGCTGGCGATTGCGATTGCAATCCGAATGGATTCAGATGGCAAGATCCTTTATAAGGCGCAGAGGATCGGACGCAAGGGGCGCGCGTTCCCTTGCTACAAGTTTCGGACGATGGTGCACAACGCGGACCAGCTGAAAGCAGATCTCGAACATATGAATGAGCGGGACGGAGTTCTGTTCAAGATTGCCAATGACCCGCGGATCACACGGGTGGGGAGGGTGCTGCGGAAGTATTCTCTGGACGAGCTGCCGCAGTTTTATAACGTACTGAAGGGGGACATGAGCCTAGTGGGGCCACGGCCACCGATGGCGGCCGAGGTGGAGCAGTATGACTTAGCACATCTGCGCCGGCTGGACGTGCTGCCCGGAATTACGGGGTTATGGCAGGTGGAGGCCAGGCAGGACCCGTCGTTCGACAGTTATATCTCGCTGGATACGGCGTATGTTGAGAACTGGAGCCTGATGATGGATCTAAGGATCCTGGCGCGGACGGTGGGTGTGGTGTTAAGCGGGACGGGCTCCTAAGCGGTAGACTTAAAAGGTGAAGATAGCGCTTGCCCAGATCAACCCGACGGTGGGAGATTTCGCCGGGAACACGAAGAAGATCCTTGAATATGCGGCCCGGGCCGAAGATCTGGGCAGTGGCCTAGTGGTCCTTCCTGAGCTGGCCGTGTGCGGATATCCGCCTGCTGACCTTTTGGAGAAGACGGTATTTATTGCACGTGCTGAGCAGGCCGTCAGTGAGATTGCCGCATGGACTGCGAGTGCGGGGCGTCCAGCGATTTTGTGTGGGACGGTGATGGCGGCGGTCTCCAGGGTGGGCAAGCAGGTTAGGAACGTTGCAGTGTTGCTCAATGGGGGTAAGGCGAGATTCGTGCAGCAGAAGATGCTACTGCCGTTTTACGACGTGTTCGATGAGCAGCGGTATTTTGAGGCAGGGACGGAACAGACGCTGACGTGTGTGGGCGATCAGCCGTTGGCGATTACGATTTGTGAAGACGCCTGGAACGATAAGGGCTTTTGGCGACGGCAGATGTACCCGGTCGATCCCGTCGAGGGCTTGATGTCGCAATGGGGAGAGAGGCAGAAGGAGTTGGAGGGGCGGCAGCGGATTATCTTGAATATCTCCGCTTCGCCGTACTGGCAGGGAAAACGGCAGGTGCGGCAGAATATGCTGGCGGCCATTGCGGTGCGGCATGGCGCGTATGTTGCGATGGTGAACCAGGTGGGGGGTAATGACAGCCTTGTGTTTGATGGGTCTTCACTGGTGATTCGGCCAGACGGAGAGGTGGCGGTGCGAGCGGCTTCGTTTGCCGAGGACCTGGTGGTTTTCGACACGGAGGGGGACAGTGTTGCCGCAGACGCTGCGGTGGATGAGGTCGCCGCGCTATGGGACGCACTGGTGCTGGGGACTCGGGACTATGTGAGGAAGTGTGGGTTCAGCAAGGTGCTGGTTGGGTTGAGCGGGGGGATCGATTCGGCGCTGGTGGCGGCGATTGCGGTGGAGGCGCTGGGGGCAGAGAACGTCGTGGGGATTGGAATGCCGACAGAGTATTCGTCGCTGGGGTCGATTGAGGACGCGCGGAAGCTGGTGAAGAACCTTGGGACGAGGTTCGAGCTGCTGCCGATCCATGACGTGTTCGCACAGTTTCAACACGTGTTGCAGCCGCTGTTCGCCGGGACGCCGTTTGGACTGGCGGAGGAGAACCTGCAGCCGAGGATCCGTGGGACGCTGTTGATGGCGTTGTCGAACAAGTTTGGCGCACTAGTGCTGACGACGGGCAATAAGAGTGAGATGTCTACGGGTTATTGCACACTTTACGGCGACATGGTGGGAGCGCTGGCAGTGATCGGCGATGTGATGAAGACGCGGGTGTATGCGTTGAGCCGGTATGTGAACCGGGCGAAGGAGATCATCCCGTGGGCGACGATCGAGAAGCCTCCGTCAGCGGAGCTGCGGCCGGAGCAGCGGGACACGGACTCGTTGCCGCCGTATGAGGTGCTGGATCCGATATTGGAGGCGTATGTCGAGCGGTACTGCTCGGCGGAGCAGATTGCGGAGGACCAGGGGGTTGACGTTGGGCTGGTGAAGTCGGTCTTACAGCTGGTGGAACGGAGCGAGTACAAGCGCCAGCAAGCGGCTCCGGTGTTGAAAGTGACGAAAAAGTCTTTCGGAATGGGGCGACGATTTCCCATTGCGGTCAAGGTTCAGGTGTAATAGAAGTGCTGCGCGCGGACAAGCGGCAGCGGAGGATGGTTTCTTTGAAGATTTCATATTTGATGTTGGCAGGATTGGCGGCGGCCCTCAGCGTTACGGCAGTGGCGGGAGCACAAACAGGAGCAGGCGCTCCGGCGCAACCGGCCCAGGCCCCGGCGGCAGACGCGCAGAAGCCTGCGGCCCCGCTGCAGTTGCAGAGCCTTGGCCAGACGACCAAGGCAGACCCGTTTCCTCAAGCTAATCCGAAGTACTTTACGGCGCAGTCGCCTACGGTGGCGACGGTCGATGCGTTTTTGAAGACGCTGTGGGGGTATGACTCGAACCGCATCTGGCGGGTCGAGGCGATCCAGAGGACGATGGCGCCGAACGTGAGCAAGGTGGTGGTGTTCGTGTCGGACAAGACGCCGGGGGCCAAGGTCCAGCCGACGGCGTTCTTTGTGACGGCGGACGGCAAGCATGCTGTTGCAGGTGATACGGTGATCCCGTTTGGTGCGACGCCGTTTGCGGACTTCCGTAAAGAGCTGATGACCCGGGCGGATGGCGCGGCGCGCGGTGGGACTGGCAAGGACCTGCTATTGGTGGAGTTCGCCGACCTGCAGTGCCCGCATTGCAAAGACGCGCAGGGCACGATGGATAACATTGTGAAGGACTTCCCGAACGCTCGCGTGGTGTTTCAGAGTTTCCCTATAGTGGATTTGCATCCCTATGCGTTCAAGGCGGCAGCGTACGGGTACTGCATCCAGAAGCAGAAGAACGACGCTTTCTTTGTCTATGCTGCGGCGGTGTTCGATACACAGGACGCCCTGACGCCGGAGACTGGAGACGCGACGCTGAAGGCAGCAGTGACCAAGGCCGGCCTGGATCCGGCTGCGGTGGATGCATGCGCGGCGACACAGGCGACCCAGGACCAGGTGAAGGCGTCGATCAAGCTGGCAGAGGACGTTGGGGTTGAGCAGACGCCGATGCTGGCGGTGAATGGACATCTGTTGCCGCTGACCGGGGTGCCGTACGAGACGCTGAAAAACATCGTTTCCTACCAGGCGATGCTGGACGGGGTGAGCACGGGCGCGACCGGAGCAGCGGTGGGAAGTTCGACGCCGCCTACTTTAGGTAAGCAATAACCAAAAGCTTCCTTTCTTGGAGGACATGCGTGCCAGGCTGGCAATAGGGGTACCCCTATTGCCAGCGCCTAAATTGTTTATATTCAATATCTTGCGCGATGTTTCCGTCTGCAAAATATTCATAACAAAGGAGTTGCGTCCAAAATATTGCATCTAAATGATTTAGCCCCTTACGGTGTACGGGGCCGCTTGTTTTTCTGATCTATATATCCAGTATAGCGGTTTGGGCATAACTAACGTGCCACTCGGATGTTGTTGTTTTGTGACGGGTTAGGTGATTTGTGGACTTGACATTTGTTTTTTGGGCAGAATATGGCAAAAGAAAAATGTCTGTGGAAGTAAGGGCCATGGAATGAGCTGTTTGGTTAGGGTGCGGACGTATTCCCAGTGTGCTCGGCAAGACGCGCGCGGAGGCCTTGCGCTCGTGCTGTACAGTGGGACTTCAGCCATAAGGACGATATAACGTCCTCTTTAGTTGGAGATTACGAAAGATTCAAGGTGAGAGCCGTGGTAGTAGAACTGCTTCGCGGTCGAGGCGACCCTTTCGTAGACGAAGGAGTCTCGTGAGATCGAAGCTGTGGTTCCATCTACTCCACCGTAATGGCCCGGAGGGAGCCTCCAAACGACTGAGGGAGTTGTGACTTCGATTGGAGAGGCCACGACCTCGGTTATGGGCAGGTTCTTTTTCATTGTGACGAGGAGTACTTTTTCGAGGGCCCTTTTCTCATCGATCTGTTGCAGGAGTGCAACGACGAAGGACGAGTCTGACTTCGGGTAGAAGTTTCCGACTGCTACTCCGGGGCATTGGCCTTGATGGGTGTTCTTCCAGAGTTTCCAGTCGTCCATGGGGACGTCTCCTGGTTGCACGATCTTCCACTTGTCCTGTTCGACGGCCGATTTTAAAGAGTCGGGCAGGCCGCTCAGGCAGTCTTGTGCCCACAGGTGAGTGGAGATTGAGAGGACGGTCGCGGTCAGGATCCATTTAATAGGGCGCATGGGCTTCACTTTTCCTGAGTCAAAGATATGTGATTTTCGCCCGAGAACCGCATTATTGCTTTGCAACCAATGGGTGACGACGGATATCTGTTTTCACATTGACGTGTATTGCGGTTGAAGCTAACATTGCTGGCTCTTCTACCTGAACAGGTTTTCCCGATGGATCCATGCCCATATCTGATCCTGTACGATCGCCAGCACGGCTGAAGGGACATCTGCTTCGCATTCTCGGCGTGGGCTTTGGGATCGCCGTCATTGTTGGCGACACGATTGGAAGTAGCATCTTTCGTACGCCCGGCGAGGTGGCGGGGCACCTAGGAACCTCCACGTTGATTGTTGCAGCGTGGACCCTAGGCGGAGTCTTTGCTTTCTTCTCTACGCTTGCCGTTACGGAGCTGGGAACCATGCTGCCACAGGCCGGGGGCTGGTATGTCTACTCTCGCAGGGCCTTCGGTGATTACGGTGGATTTGTCGTGGGGTGCTGCGATTGGACCATGCAGGCGGTCGCGATCGGATACCTGGCGGTCGCGTTTGGAGATTTCACCGCAGGGTTTCAGCCGGCGTTGCGAGGACACGTCAAGCTGGTAGCGGCCGCATGTATATGTTTCCTGATGGTGCTGAACTGGATCGGACTTCGGACGGGAAGCCGGACACAGGAGTTTACAAGTCTGACCAAGGCGTTGGCGTTGATCGGATTCGTCGTCGCTTGTTTTGTTGTGGCGCCGAGCGCGGCCACGGCGGGTGTTTCGGACGCTTCGGGTCTGCTGGTCCTCCCGAAGGGAGGTCTGCTGCTGGCAATCGTACTTTCCTTGCAGGCCGTTGTAGTCACCTACGACGGCTGGTATGCGGCGATCTACTTCGCTGAGGAGGATGAAGACCCAGTGAAGAACCTGCCGCGCTCCTTGATCGGTGGCGTGCTGGTCTGTGTCGCTATCTTCCTGCTGGTGAATGCGGCCCTGCTTCACGTTCTTCCGATGCATCAATTGGCGACTTCTCAGGTCCCTGCTGCGGAGGCGGCCATGTCGATCATTGGCGGCCGGGGCAAGGACGTCATTCTTGTCGTGTCGATGCTGGCTGCGATCAGTACTATCAATGCCTGTCTGATGATCTCGCCGCGGATCCTCTTCGGGATGGCGCGCGACGGCCTGATGCCGCGTTGGATGACGACGATCAATAAAGGTGGCACGCCGGCCTCGGCGCTGTTGCTTTGTACGGTGGTGGCCCTGGCGCTGGTCTTCAGCGGCAGCTTCGAGACCCTTATTTCGATCGCTTCCTTTCTTTATGTGGCCGTTTATTTGTCAGGGTTTGCAGCACTGTTTGCCTTGAGAGTGCGGGAGCCGGAGCTCGCGCGGCCATTCAAGATGTGGGGTTATCCGTGGACCAACCTGGGCGTGTTTCTGGCCTCCGCTACATTTCTGGTGTTGACTGTGGTCGCGGATCCCAAAGACGCTTTTTTTACTCTCGTGATGATTGCGATTAGTTATCCGGTTTACTTTTTCGCAGTGGCGAAGAGTAAGCGGTTGCCTGAGAAGGTCGCCCGCTAGATCTAGCGGCCACCCGCCGCTTTGCGGGTTAAATCTGAGTGGATTTTTTCGGGACCTTCCTGCATTTCCTGTAGGAGGAAGGCCCCGAATCCTGATGCAACACGGACCGGGGATTGAACGATTACAGAGCGAAGCGGACGGCGGCGTCGGCTTCGATCGCCATAATTTGCAGTGTGTTGAGGAACTGCCTGCTTTGGCCGGTGAAGAGGCCATCGGCGGTCAGGCTTGCGACGGCTGCCACTGCACCTGCAAATTTATCGGTCAGGGGACGAATGATCGCGACATGGGGGAGGTTGGGGCTGATGAACTCGCAAGGAACGGGAAAGATGAGACTGGGTTGAACCAGGGAGGGCGGCTGCAGCGGAGGGTTGTTGAAGAAATCAGGAAACGTCAGGCGGGATATGGGGTCTGTAAACGGCGCGATCGGCTGTTGCACT
>Ga0210398_10006960_pt1 | contig 10311 bp, 10 predicted proteins | sample IncBWC4OmetaG_FD_161047 | JGI IMG/M metagenome (GOLD analysis project Ga0210398, IMG submission 161047) | Forest soil microbial communities from Barre Woods Harvard Forest LTER site, Petersham, Massachusetts, United States - Inc-BW-C-4-O | ecosystem: Environmental > Terrestrial > Soil >...
AGATCTGCCAACCACCCCGACCGGCAAGGTTCAAAAGTACAAGCTCGTCCAGCAGCTCACATCGACAAGGCGTTGAAGACAGGACCGCTTGGCGGACCCGCAATGCCGGTTACTGCCAATCGACCAGTTCGTCGGCCAGTTCGGGGGAGGCGTCAAAGATGGCCTCGGACGCCGAAGCCATATGTTCGCGCATCAGCCGCCGCGCTGAATCGCCGTCCCCATGCTGGATCGCGTCGGCGATCCTGATGTGGTCGAGGTGCAGCCGAACACGGGTCTCGGGCGTGAACAGGTTGGCCCCGCCGTGGGCAGTGCGGCTGCTATAGATGTGGCTGGCGGATTCGGCGAGCAGGTCCAGTACCGGATTCGGGCTAATCTCGCGCACCAGGGTGTGAAACTGGCTGCCCGAATCGACGTAGGCCTGACTGGACAACGGGCGCTCGCTGACCCGGGCCATCCCGCGCCGGCTTTCCTCGACCATCTCGGCGATGGCCTCTTTGCTCGCGAGGCCCTCGCCGACCAGCAGGGCTGCGCGTTCTGCGGCCAGCGGCTCGAGGTAGATAACGGCCTCGTTGACGTCGCGCATAGTGGCGTGCCGGACCTGCAGGTGCATTGTCATCGTCTCGCCAAAGCGTTGCGGGGCCGAGGATCCCACGATGGGACCTCCGCCGTTGCCGCGGCGGATCTCGACGATGCCTTGCAGTTCTAGGAGCCGCAGGGCCTCGCGGATCGATGCTCGGCCGACGCCGAACTGGGTCGCCATCGCCTGTTCGGTGGGCAACGGGCTGCCCGTCGACAAGTTGTCGATGGCGATGCGCCGCACGATCGCCTGAGCGACGCCAAGCGAAATCTTGCCGCGCCGGATCCGGTCGACGATTTCGTGGCTGGCCGTGGCGCGGGTGGCCGGGTGCATATGCCTCATCTTCCTCGGTGGTGGCCGTCGATGGCGGGCATGCTCTACGTGCCTTGACTTTTTGTCGACCCGCCACGTACGTTGACCTCAAATAGTCGAACATTAGGATACTCCGGGAGTGTAGTGGCTTCGTTGTCCGGGCGCGTTGCGTTCATCACCGGAGCCGCGCGGGGGCAGGGCCGCGCTCACGCAGTGCGACTGGCCGCTGACGGCGCCGACATCATCGCGGTCGATATCTGTGCCAACATCGACACCATCCCCTACGACATGGGTAGTCGCGAAGAACTCGATGAGACGTGTCGCCTAGTGGAGAAGGAGGGGCGCCGCGCCAGCGCCCAGGTCGCTGACGTGCGCGACATCGAGCAACTGCGCCGGGCCTTTCGCGATGGCACGACCGCGCTGGGTGTGGCGCAGGCCGACATTGTGGTGGCCAATGCCGGCGGATGCGCTTACCCATCGGAGGTCGACGAGGTTCGCGCCTTTCGCGACGCACTGGACGTCATGCTGGTCGGAGTCTGGAACACCGTGAAGGTCACCACGCCCGCGCTGGTCGTGGCCGGACGTGGCGGGTCGGTCGTGATGACCAGTTCGACCGCGGCAGTCAAGGGATTCACCGGCGGGTGGGGCGGGTTGGACGGCTACACCGCGGCGAAGGCCGGAATCCTAGGCCTTATGCGGGTTTTCGCAAACCTCCTGGGGCGCCAGAACATCCGGGTCAACGCCATCCTGCCCACCGGCGTCAACTCGGGCATGGTGCAAAACGCCGCTTTCGAGAACTGGATCGGCGAAGCGGCGGCGAACCCGATCAGCAATCTCAGCAACGTGCTGCCCGGCGTTACGCTTATCGAACCCAGTGACGTCGCCGACGCGCTCGCCTGGCTGGTCTCGGATCAGGCGCGCCACGTGACCGGTGTATGCCTGCCGGTCGACGCTGGATTCTGCAACGCATGAGCGGAGAAGCGAAGTCGACTCCCGGCCCACGGGACCGCGGCCCCGAACGCCCCGACGACGACGATCACGACCTCTTGACCTACGGCGAGGCCGGGGCACGGCTCCACCAGGAGATCGAGTTGCAACAACAGCACCTGGCCCGGTTGCGGGCCGACGGTGCCCCTGGGGTCGAGGAAGCCCAGAAGCGTCTGAAACTGCTGCTCGACACCGCCGAACGCAACGCTCGTCAGCCCATCAACGACGCGAACTTCGAGCGGTTCTTCGGCTATCGCGGCACGGCTCGACGCAACACCTGACCGCGGTCGAATCGAGTGGCGGCGTGAGTTGACCGAATACTAAATATAGGTATATTTGTAGTATTGCCGATCACATGTGGGGCTAGCCCGCATGATTGGAGGACCACGATGCCTCTGCAGGATCACCATCAGATCATCTCCGTGGATGACCACCTCGTGGAGCACCCGCGAGTGTGGCTCGACCGGTTGCCGCGCGGCCTGCACGATGTGGCTCCCCAGATCAAAGAAGTCAACGGGTCCCAGTTGTGGCACTACAACGGCGACGCGTATCCGACGCTGGGCCTCAATGCCGTGGCGGGGAAGCCGCGTGAGGAATGGGGCGTCGATCCGCTGCGCTACGAGGACATGATCCCGGGATGCTATGACCCGGTGGCGCGAGTCAAGGATATGGACGTCGATGGCGTGCAGGCCGCCCTGTGCTTCCCGTCGTTCCCGGGGTTCGCCGGCAGCACCTTCTTCCGCGCCACGGACCGTGATCTCGCGGTGCTGTGTGTCCAGGCATGGAACGACTTCTACATCGAGGAGTGGTGCGCTACGGCTCCCGACCGCTACATTCCGATGGGCATCGTCCCGTTCTGGGACATCGATCTGGCGGTCAAGGAGACCGAACGTCTTGCGTCGATGGGTGCCCGGACCATCTCCTTCCCGGACACGCCGGTGCCCTTCGGTTTGCCGTCCTTCCACACCGATCACTGGGACCCGTTGTGGCAGCTGTGCTCCGATGCCGATATCCCGTTGTCACTGCACTTCGGGGCCGGGGGCTATGTGCCCGGATTCTCCTTTTCTGGTGCTCCGTTCGTCGCGAGTACGCTGCAAAGCAACGCCGTACCCTTTGCAGTGGCGATCGCTATTTTCGCGACCAATTCCTGGTGGACCACCGTCGATCTGTTGTTCTCTGGCAAGTTGCAGCAGTTCCCGAACCTGAAGTTCTCCCTGGCTGAGGGAGGCATCGGGTGGGTGCCCTATATGTTGGAGCGCATCGACTTCACTTGGGAACGTCACCGCTACTACCAGGACATCGACTTCGAAACCCGCCCATCAGAATTGTTCTACAGGCAATTCTGGACCTGCTTCATCGACGACGAGCACGGTCTGATCAATCGCGACAAGGTAGGTGTTGACCACATGATGCTTGAAAGCGACTTTCCGCATTCAGACTCCAACTGGCCCAACACCCGCAAGCGTGCGGCCGAGGTGCTGGCCAAGGTTCCCGATGACGAGGTGGCCAGGATCGCCGAAACCAACGCTCGCGAGCTGCTGCGCTTTCCGCGCACAGCCTGATTACCACCCTGGCCTGTCGAGAAAGGACCGTTGCCGTGGCTGAACGCACTAGTGGTCTTTACATCAACGGAAAATGGACCGACGGAACCGGTTCCGAACAGATCTCGGTGATCAACCCGGCCACCGAGACCGTCATCGGAACGGTGCCACAAGGAACGGTCACCGACGTCCAGGAGGCGTTGCGCGCCGCCCGCGCGGCGTTCGACGACGGACCGTGGCCGCGGATGTCACCTCAGGAACGCTCGGCGGTGTTGACCCGGATGGGGGAGATCATGCAGCGCCGCTATGACGAACTCGTCGAACTCAACGTCGCCGAGACCGGCGCGACCCGGATGCTTGCCCACCACCTTCAGGTCGGCATCCCGGTCTCGGTGTGGATGGACATTGCGACTCGCGTGCTGCCCAAGTACGAATTCGAAAAACCATTGGCACCCAACGTGGTTGCGGGGCTGGGCATCGGTCAGGGCATCGTCGCGCGTCAGCCGTTTGGTGTCGCGGCGCTGATCACCCCGTTCAACTTTCCGTTCCTGCTCAACGTGTTCAAGGTCGCATTCGCGCTGGCTGCCGGGTGCACCGCCGTGCTCAAGCCGTCGCCCTACACGCCGTTCGAAGCGTTGGTGTTCGGCGAGATCGCCGAGGAGGCCGGCCTGCCAGTTGGTGCGCTCAATGTGGTGACCGGCGACGTGGAGGCCGGCGCCGAACTGACCCGCAGCCCCATGGTCGACATCGTCAGCTTCACCGGTTCGGATGCGGTCGGACGTAAGGTGTACACCCAGGCCGCCGACAGCCTCAAAAAGGTGGTCCTCGAACTCGGCGGTAAGTCGGCCAACATCATCTGCGAAGACGCCGATCTCCAGGCCGTGATACCGAACGTGGTGGCCAACACCGTCACCCACTGCGGGCAGGGGTGTGCGATCCTGTCGCGCACTCTGGTGCACGCGTCGCGTTACGAAGAGGTGGTGGGCGCGGTCAGCGAGGCACTGCGCCACGTCAGCATCGGCGATCCCGCGGACCCGGGCGTGATGATGGGCCCGCTGATCCGCGAGCAGCAACGCACCCGCGTCGAAGCACTGATCAGCCAGGCTGTCGCCGACGGTGCCGAAATCGCTTACGGCGGTGGTCGTCCCGCCGGACTCGAGCGCGGCTTCTTCGTCGAGCCGACCCTGTTCACGGGCGTCAGTAATGACATGCGCATCGCGCAGGAGGAAGTTTTCGGTCCGGTCAACGTCATCATCCCGTTCAGCGACGACGACGAGGCGGTGCGCATCGCCAACGACAGCGACTACGGTCTTGGCGGCGGCGTATGGTCAGCGGATACCGTGCGCGCCCTGGGGATCGCACGTCGACTGCACACCGGAGGGGTCCAGATCAACGGCGGCGGCGTGGGTCTGTCCCAACATGGACCGTTCGGCGGATACAAAAAGAGCGGACTGGGGCGGGAGTTCGGCGCGTGGGGCATGGAGGAGTACCTGCAGCACAAGACAATTGAGTGGAGCGCGCGGTAGCGGCACTGGTGGTCGAACTCTTCCGACACTCAGATGATGGCGCCGCTGATCTTGAGCTCCAGTAGCCGCTCGTCACTCATACCGTGCGCGCGCAGCAACTCATCGGTGTGCTGGCCGTGATCCGGCGCCGGGGCCAGCTCGGCTGCGTTGCCGTCGAACTGGATCGGTGCTGGAACCAGCGGTAGCCGCGCGCCATTGTCGTACTCCACCACGGTGAAAAAGCCGTTGTCCCAGGCCTGTTGGTCATTGAGAGCCTCGCGCGGTGATTGCACGACACTCCACTGACCATCTTGGTTGGACAGCGCCGACGTCCAATGAGTCAGCGGATGTTCAGCGAACAGCTCATCGAGCAATTGCACGGTCTTCTCGACGTTGGCCAGGCGGACCTCGGCTGTGGCCAGGCTGGGATCCGCCACCCAGTCGGGACGCCCGACCGCCTCGCAGAAGCCTGGCCAATACCGGTCGGCCTCGAGCATGGCAAGGAAGATAAACCGCCCGTCTGCGGTGCGGTAGACGTTGGCGAGCGGGTTGCCGGGCCGGCGCCGGTCCGCCTTGGGAAGATGGTCACGGTCGATCACGTAGCTGCCGGCGATGGTCGACTGCATGGCCCACAATCCAGCCGCCAGCAGCGACGCGTCCACCACCGATCCCTCGCCGGTGCGCTCCCGGTGAAACAGGGCAGCGGCGATCCCGCCGGCGAGGTTAAGACCGGCCTGAATGTCGCCGACGGCCGGCCCGGGCAAGTTGATGGGGTAGTCGTAGTCCTTCGGCATGGCCGCGATGGCCAGCCCCGTGCGCGCCCAATAGGAGATTCCGTCGAAGCCGCCCCGGTCCGCGTCGGCGCCGCGGACTCCATGGCCGGTCCCGCGGGCATAGATGATGTCGGGGTTGCGGGCGCGGATGTGTTCGGCGTCGATGCGCAGCCGGCTGCGGGCCGGCCCAAGGAAATTGGTCACGAAGACGTCGGCCTCATCGACAAGTGACATCAGCACCTCGTAACCTTCTGGGTGCGCGATATCAATTCCGGCGCAGCGCTTTCCGCGATTAAGAACCTCCCACAGCATGGTCACTCCGCCGTCGCCGGGTTTGACACCGAATGCCGTCAACCCCCGGATCGGATCGCCGGTCTCGGGGTGCTCGATTTTGACCACGTCGGCACCCCAGTCGGCCAGGACGCTGGCCGCTGCCGGCACGAAGCCGTACAGGGCCACCTCCAAAACCCGCACTCCCTCGAGCACTTTGGTCATTGCTTCTCTCCTTTGTGGTGGGATACGGGCTCCCATTGCGGCAGTGCGATCCCGGTTGCGGTGTGGTCGAACCGAATTCGCAGCTGCTGGCCCTCGACGAGGTCGGGATCACCGTCGAGGCGTCCCAGCAGCCGCACCTGCGGATACTGGCGCAGCTCGACCAGCACCAAGGTGTAGGGCACCCGGAATGCCGGATGCACTCCGTGGCGCACGACGGCCCATGAGTACACGGTGGCCGCAGGCTCGACCTCGCGCCAGCAGGTATCGGTCGAACCGCAGCGGGGGCACTGCGGGCGGGGCAGGTGAATGGGTTGCTGGCATTTGGAACACAATTGGATCGCCAGCGCGCCACCCTGGGCGGCTTGCCAGTAGCCACCGGTGTCGGGGTCGTCGACGACGGGCGTCAGCTCAGCAGTCATGACAACCGCTATCTGGCCGCCGTCAACAGCAGCGCCCCGGTTGCCGTCGGCAGACCGGAGGTCACGAGGCACACCTCGGCGTCGCTGACCTGGTTGGTCGAGGTTCCGCGGATCTGTCGGGCCCCCTCGACGATGTGGTTGAGACCGTGGATGTAGCCCTCCGAGAGGTTCCCTCCCGCAGTGTTGATCGGCAACGCACCGTCGAGTCCAAGCGCACCGCTGGCGGCGAAGGCCCCTCCTTGTCCTTTGGCGCAGAACCCATAGTCCTCGAGTTGCAGCAACACCGTGATGGTGAAGCAGTCGTAGAACTGGGCGACGTCGACGTCGGCGGGGCCCAGACCGGCGCGGCTGTACAACGTCTGAGCCACCCGAGCCGACGGCTGGGTCGTCAGGCTGTCGCGCATCAGCGCGGGAAAGACCAGTCCCGGCTGCTGTCCGGCGTCACCCCCCTGTGCGGCGGCGCGGACGAGCACCGCCGTTGCGGCACCGTCACGGGCCCGGTCGGCTGAGGTCACCACTACCGCACAGGCACCGTCGGTCTCCTGGCAATAGTCGAACAGCCGCAGCGGGTCGGTGACGGGCCGTGACGACAGGTAGTCGTCAAGGCCCATCGGCCGGCCATACATTTGCGCGGCCGGGTTGTTGTTGGCGTGTTCACGGCACGCCATCGCGACGGCGCCCAGCTGCTCGGGCTGGGTACCGAACTCCAGCATGTGCCGCCGTGCTATCAGCGCGAACATCTGCCCGGGTGCCAGCAGACCGTACGGGAGGAAGTACTCGTCATACGATCCGTTTCCCCCCACCGGCAGGTCGGCGTGACGGCCTTGCCCGTAGCGTGCTCCGGAGCGCCCGTTTAGCGAGCGGAACACCAGCACGCTAGTGGCCAGGCCGGCGATGATGGCCGCGCATGCCTGAGCGATCATTCCGGCCGGCGCCGATCCCCCGGTACCGGTGGATCCCCAGTAGTTCAATGCGGGTAGGCCCAAGACGTCGGCGAGGTCGTTGTGGCGGACGTTGTCCTGCTCGCACCGCACGATGCCGTCTATGTCGGCCGGGGCCAGCCCCGCATCGGTGATCGCTGCCGATGCGGCTTCCGCCGCCAACGCCACCTCCGTGCGCCCAGACCTGCGGGTGAAGTCGGTGGCGCCGATGCCAACGATGGCGCAACGGTCGCGCAGGGGGTGCGCGCGCGGGAGACCGACAGTGCTCACCGGGACAGCGTAGCGTCAAATGGACCTAATATGCCAGTATTTGAGGCGGGCGGGGCGATAGGAGGCAGCGTGCAAAGAGCAGTAGCCACCCGGGTGGCGAACGGGCCGGTGGCTGACGTCATCGAGGTCATCACCGAGGATGACCCGGCGCCCCGGCCCGGATGGACCGTCGTCGAGGTCAAGGCCGCAGCGTTGAATCGCCACGACTTGTGGGCGATTCGTGACGGGGGAGGGAGTCCCGACCGGTTCCCATTGGGCCTGGGCTCCGACGTGGCCGGGGTGACCACCGAGGGTCGAGAGGTGCTGGTGCACGCACTCGTCGCTCCCAATGCCTCAGGCGCGGCGGGTGAACTCCTCGATCCCGGTCGGGTCATGCTGGCCGAGGCAACCACCGGAGCATGCGCGACACGTGTGGCGGTGCCGGACCGCAACCTGGTGGACAAGCCGGCCGAACTCAGCTTCACTGCGGCGGCGTGTCTGCCGACCGCGTGGTTGACCGCCTACTCGATGTTGTACCGGAAAGCGCAGATCAGGCCTGGTCAAACCGTACTCGTGCAGGGCGCGGCAGGTGGCGTCTCCACGGCGGCGATCGCCTTGGCGCGCGCCGGCGGGGCCCGCGTCTGGGTCGCGGGGCGCTCGCGCGCGCGCCTCGCGGCGGCAGTGCAGATCGGTGCCGACGACATCTTCGACGCGGGCGCCCGCCTGCCCGAGCGCGTCGATGTCGTGATCGAGACGGTGGGCTCGGCGACGTGGGCGCATTCAGTGCGTGCGGTGCGCCCGGGCGGCGTCGTCGTGGTCGCCGGCGCAACCACGGGCGCGACCGTCGAACTCGACTTAGGCCGTATCTTCCTGCAGCACGTCTCAATCCTCGGTTCGACGATGGGCACCCTCGACGATCTGCGGTTGTTGGCCCGGTTCTGCGCCCTCCACGGCGTGACCCCGCCGGTCGACGCCGTCTACCCGCTCGCGGCAGCGCGGGACGCGGTAGCCCGGCTGGAGTCGGGTGACGCCATCGGCAAGGTCCTTGTTGACCCGTCCGCAGCTAGCGTCAAATGGCCGAAATGATGGTATGTTTGAGATCCATGTTTGGGGGCCTTAGCGCGCCAGTCAACGTAGACAGTGTCCGCACTCGGAGGAAACGGCATGACCAGTACGCTCAACACGAAAGCGCCCGATATCCAGATCGACTTGTACTCCGCGGCGTCCTTCAGCAACGGGCACCCGTTCGAGCAGTATCGCTGGTTACGCGCTAACGCGCCGGTGTATCGCCACCCGGCCCCGGACGGCGGGTTCTTCTGGGCGGTCACCCGCAACGCCGACATCCGTTCCGTGGAACACCATCCCGAGCTGTTCCGGTCAGCGCCAGGGGTGATGATTCTCGACATGAACGTGGAGGCCGGCTTCCTGGCAATGGACGCCCCGCGACACCCGCAATTTCGTAAAGTGGTGGCGCCCATGCTGATTCCCCCGAAGGTCAAGCTGATGCTGCCCAATTTGCAGCAAATCGCGGCCTCGATCGTCGACGAGATCGCCCCCCTGGGTGAGTGTGATCTCGTCGACGCGGTTGCCGGGCGCATGGCCGGCTTCACCGCCGCGGCGTTTCTTGGCATCCCGCGGTCCAGCGGACAGCGCCTGCACGAGCTGTTCATGATCAGCCACAGCTCCCCGGACGTGGTCGGCGAAGAGGCCATGAACGCCGCGACGATGGAGATCGTCGCCATGGGATTTGAGACGTTCGCCGAGAAGCGAGCCCACCCCAGCGACGACGTATTCAGCGCGTACGCCAACATGGAGGTCGACGGACGTCCCATCACCGACTTGGAATTCGTGGGCAATTTCGTCCTGCTGACCGACGGCGGCCTCGACACCTCACGCAACTTGATCTCGGGCGGCATGAAGCTGCTCTTCGACCACCCGCAGGTCCGCCAACAGCTTGTCGACGACATCGACGCTTTGCTCCCGGGAGCCATCGAAGAGATGTTGCGGCTACTGTCGCCCGTCGTCTACATCCGCCGGGTGGCTACCCAGGACACCGAATTGGGCGGGCAAAAGATCGCCGAAGGCGACCGCGTCGCTATCTACTACGGCTCCGGCAACCGCGACGAGGCGGTTTACACCGATCCCGAGGCGTTCGAGATCACCCGCAAGCGCAGTGAGCACATCGCCTTCGGCGGCGGGGGTCCACATTTCTGCGTGGGCTCGCACCTCGGCCGCGCCGAAGGCGCGATCATGATCCGTGAACTACTCACCAGGCTGTCCGACATCGAGCAAGCGGGACCGGAATCCTGGGCCGCCACCAGTCTGACGTCAGGGCTCTCGCGCCTGCCGGTCAGGTTCACCCCACGGTAAGCAAGCCCGCGTGCCCCATCGTGCTATGCGTTCGGTGCCGACCAGGCCTGAGGGGCAACCGTTCCGACACCTGGGGCGTCAACGCGCAGCCTTGACCATAAGTCGACTTATGGTAATCTCGCGTTCCAGGGGTTGTGTGACA
>Ga0210398_10006961_pt1 | contig 10311 bp, 7 predicted proteins | sample IncBWC4OmetaG_FD_161047 | JGI IMG/M metagenome (GOLD analysis project Ga0210398, IMG submission 161047) | Forest soil microbial communities from Barre Woods Harvard Forest LTER site, Petersham, Massachusetts, United States - Inc-BW-C-4-O | ecosystem: Environmental > Terrestrial > Soil >...
CCCTGGCCCGGCCTGCGGTGAGCCGGTGACCGGGGGCCAGTAGGCGGCGCATTCTCCGTAGCAGGCCGAACGGGACGGCGTGTCCGGGGCGAACCAGTACAGCGTGCGGCCGCTGGCGTTGGTAAGCACGGACACGCCGCCGATCGTGGTGGTGCGCAGCAGCGCGCTGCCGCCGGCCGACGGCACCAGCTGGCCGCCGCTCGCGGTCGCGACCGAGGCGCCGAAGACCACCGCGGCGGCCACTGCCGCACCGGCGACCGCGGCGAGCGACCACCTGCGCAGGGCCGCGATGTGGCCCGGTCCCCCGCTGTCCACGGCGGACGAGCCGGTCCCGGGGGCGAGCGGGTCGGCGGCCGGGGCAGGGTGCGCGGGGACGGTGTCGCGGGCGGGCTGACTGGCCGGGGCCCGGTCGGTGAGCGCCGGGCCGGCGCTGAGCACGGCGAGGGTGGCGAGCGCGGCGAAGGCGGCGATCTCGAGGATGCCGGCGACCGTGCCCGCGGTGGTGCGGATCTCGCGGAAGCCGAAGAGGCCGACCCAGAGGGTGAGGAGGTAACCGCCGAGGGTGGCGACGGCGAAGCCGGCGCCGGCGGCGGCGACGGCCGCGTCCACCGCCGGCCGGCGGGTCACCGGGGCCAGCGGCGCGGCCACGATGGCGAGCGCTAGGGCGAAGCCGACGATGACCTGGAGCAGGAACAAGGGGCCGATCGTGGGGATCGTCCGGTAGCCGGTCAGGTACAGGTCGAGGTGCACTGCCGCCGACGCGGCCAGCAGCGCAGCGCCGGCCAGCCGGAGCGGCCAGCGCATGAGTGTCATCCGCATGCCTATTACTACGGAGCACCGCGCGCAACGGATTGGAGGAGGGGACGGGGCGGAGTCGGGGGCGTACGTTCGGACTAATTGTCGTGAAGGAAGTCCTGGAGAGCAGCGGTCGTCTCCAGAGGCACCTCTTCGGGGAGGTAGTGCCCGCAGGGCAGCGCGTGGCCGTCGACCTTGGCCGCGTACTGCTGCCAGATGGCGAGCACGTCGCCGTAGTGGCGGCCGACGAAGCTGTGCTCGCCCCACAGCGCGAGCAGCGGCGCGGTCACCTTCTCGCCGCGCGCGGCGGACGCCTCGTCGTCGGCCAGGTCGATCGTCGCCGCGGCGCGGTAGTCCTCGCAGGAGGCGTGGATCGCGGCCGGGTCGCGGAAGCACCGGACGTACTCGTCCAGGGCCTTCGGGTCGAACGGCTGGCCGCCGCGGCGGAGCATGCTGAGCCTGCCGCGGATCCAGCCGTCGGGGTCGCCGCCGAGCAGCTGCTCGGGGAGCGGCTCGGGCTGGGCGAGGAAGAACCAGTGCCAGTAGGCCAGGCCGAACTCCCGGTTGATGTGCTGGAACGCGTGCCGGGTCGGGACGATGTCCAGCACGGCTACCTTGGTGACCGCCTGGGGGTAGTCCAGGGCCATGCGGTGGGCGACCCGGGCGCCGCGGTCGTGTCCGACCACGGCGAACTCGCCGAAGCCGAGCTCGCGCATCACGCGCACCTGGTCGTACGCCATGGAGCGCTTGGCGTACCCCTCGTGGCTCGCGCCGCCCGCGGGCTTGCCGCTGTCGCCGTAGCCGCGGAGGTCGGTGAGGACTACCGTGTGGTGTTCGGCTAGGAGGGGGGCGATGTGATGCCACATGACGTGCGTCTGCGGATAGCCGTGCAGCAGCAGGACAGGGCGGCCGCTTGCTTTGCCTCCGGACAGCGTGTTGATCCTGATCCCGCTCGGGGTGAGGGTCCTGCGCGTGAACAAGCTGGGCAGCGGAACGGTCACGGGTGCCTCATCCCCGGCGGGAAGCTGACATAATCTCTCGCCAACCATAGCTATTCGGGCGGCGTCTTAAAGGCGTGTGCACACTCATGGGGCGCATAGTTCGCGAGATCGTGACTCGCAGAGAGGAATTACTTAGATGACCCTACGCAGGACGGTGCTGACCGGGACGGCGGGCCTGGCCATGGTGGTCACTGCCGCCGCCCTTGCTGGGTGCTCGTCGTCATCCGCATCCTCACTGTCGAGTGCCGCGACCACGCCAGGTGCGCCGGCATCGTCGGCTTCGTCGGCGGCCGCGGCGCCGACTTCGTCGTCCGCGTCTCCTGGTTCCGCCTCGTCCGCGGCGGTGAACCCGAACACGGCCGCCGGCGGGCCGCCGGCGTGCGCGACCGCGGACCTGAAGGCGACGGCCGGCGTCGCGCAGGGCGCGGCCGGGTCGGTCTACCAGGTCATCGACTTCACCAACATCGGGACCGCCTCGTGCTCGCTGTACGGGTACCCGGGCGTGGCGCTCGCGGGCGGCTCTCCGGTCACCCAGATCGGGGCGGCGGCGTCACGGTCCACACAGACCGCGGCCTCGCTGGTCACCCTGGCGGTCGGCGCCACGGGGAACACGCTGCTGCGGATCACGCAGGCGGAGAACTACCCCCAGTCGACGTGCAGCCCGGTGGCCTCGACCTACCTGCAGATCTACCCGCCGAACCAGACCACGCCGATTTATCTGGCGTATAAGTCAACGGGATGTTCTTCTACGAAGGTGAATCTGTTGACGGTGAGCGTGGTGCAGGCCGGGGCCGGGAGTGGCAACTGAGGGCGCTTTGCGTTTTGCTTTGCTGAGCCTGGTGCTTGGGTGAGCCTGGGTGCGTCTGCTCGGGCGGGCGACGGGCCCGGCGGGCGGACTCGGGCTCACCGCCGGGCGGCCTGGGGCGGTCGGGCGGTCGGGCGGTCGTGCTTCGGCGTGCAACCGGGCAGCGCGGGGCGAGGCGTGGGGTATGCAATGCGGAAATATCCCGATTTAAGAGTACGAAAGGTGCAGGCCACAGCTCCATGATCGCGAAGACTTTGTTTTTGATGTAAGAAAGGTCTCGAATAGGTGCATAAATCTTTCGTGATCATGGAATTCATAGCAGAGGCATACCGGGGGCGGGTATTTCAGGCGAGGAGAATGGCCGAAAAAATGGCGGCCAGGCATCCTGAATATGCGCTCACAATGCTCCATGACCCAGCGGGGCTTGGGCCCAGTGCAGGGAAGTCTCTAGGAGTTGGGCGTGTGCGCCCCCAATGCGGCGGCTATTACGGGGAGAACTCCGGCGGCGGCCAATACCGCACCTTAGGCCGCCCAAGCATTACCTGTCGGCTGACCCATCGTTCTCGCGGCCTCTTCGGCAGCCACCGCCACGGCGGTATTCGCTCCAGCCACGCGACTGACTCGTAGGTTTTCTCGCGTGCCATTCGGTGAAACCCTGGAAGTTCGCGGCCAGTGCCAGGCTGAACGCCATCAGGATCAAGCCGAGGATGGCCGGGGCGATCCTCGCTTGCCGCACGCTCACGCCTGGCTTCCAATAAGGGATTGATTACCGTGATTTCCCGGCCGGTTGCACGGCCTCGCCGGCGGGCATCTCGGTTTGGTGACCGCGGCCGCCGAGTCCGGCCCGGCGGTGTGTCAGGCGTCCTGGGAGGGACTGATGAGCGACTTCTACGGGATCGAGCAGTTGCTGGATGAATCCGGGCGGGATGCGGTGCGGCGGACCAGGGAATTCATGGCCAAGGAAGTCGAGCCCATCATCAACCGGCTCTGGACCCGGGAGGAATTCCCGTACGAGCTCATCGGCGGCTTCGCCCAGTTGGGGATCGCCGGCGTGGCGTACGAGGGCTACGGCTGCCCGGGCGGCGGGCCGCTGCTCGATGGCGTGATCGCGATGGAGCTGGCCAGGTCCGACCCGTCGATGTCCACGTTCATGGGCGCGCACAGCGGCCTGGCGATGGGATCCATCTACCTGTGCGGCTCTGAGGAGCAGAAGCAGCGCTGGCTGCCGCCGATGGCGCGGATGGAGAAGATCGGCGCGTTCGGGCTGACTGAGCCGGATGTGGGCTCTGGCGTGGCGGGCGGGCTCACCACGACCGCCCGGCGCGAGGGCGACACCTGGATCCTCGACGGCCAGAAGAAGTGGATCGGGAACGCGACGTTCGCCGACTACATCATCATCTGGGCGCGGGACGTGTCGGACGGCCAGGTGAAGGGCTTCGTCGTGGAGCGCGAGACGGCTGGCCTGTCCACCACCAAGATGCGCGACAAGATCGCGCTGCGGGTGGTACAGAACGCCTACATCACGCTGGACGGCGTCCGGGTCCCCGAGTCGTCCCGGCTGCAGAAGGCGAACTCGTTCAAGCAGACCGCGGCGGTGTTGCGGCTGACCCGGGCGGGCGTGGCGTGGCAGGCGGTCGGCTGCGCCCGCGGCGCCTATGAGCACGCCCTGGCTTATGCGAAGGAGCGCGAACAGTTCGGCAGGCCGATCGCCGGATTCCAGCTCGTGCAGGACCTGCTCGTCCGGATGCTGGCGAACATCACTGCCTCCGCGTGCCTGTGCGCCCGGCTGGCACAGCTCCAAGCGGAGGGCGCGGCCGCCGACGAGCATTCCGCGCTGGCCAAGGTCTTCTGCACGGTCCGGATGCGGGAAACCGTCGGCTACGCCAGGGAACTGCTCGGCGGCAACGGCATCCTGCTCGAGCACCAGGTCGGACGGTTCGTCGCCGACTCAGAGGCGATCTACTCCTACGAGGGCACCAGGGAAATCAACACGCTGGTCGTCGGCCGCGCGATCACCGGCCTCAGCGCTTTCGTGTGATATTTAGCCTGAACGTACCCGGCTGGCTCTCAAGTGCCCTTGATTAGGCCGGGAGGGCGGCGAGGAGGGCGCGGGTCCAGTCGCGGTAGCCGTCCTGGCTCGGGTGGAAGCTGTCGCAGGAGAACTTGCCCGTCCACGGCGCGACGAACTGCGCGGACACCTCGGCGACCGGCAGGCCCCGGTCCTCGGCGACCTCGTAGATGACCCGGTTGATCCGGGTGATGTATGGCACGCTCATCCGGCCGACGATCCACCAGAAGCCGGCGGGCAGCGGCAGGTCGAGCATGACCGTGCGGTCCGGGACCGCCGCGAGCAGGGTGCGCAGGTCGCTAAACAGCTTCCCCGGCGCGCTGTAGAAGATGTCGTTGGTGCCGACCCCGCAGGTGACGAGGTCGGGTACCTGTGGGAGCTGGGGAATCTGCTCACCCACCACATCCCGGATCAGCGCGCCGGAGACAGAGAGGTTGAGCACGCGCCAGCGTTTGCCGGTACGGCGCCGCAACTGCTGGAGTGCCTGCCCGACGTAGCCGCCCCGCGGGCCGGGCGCGCCGAGGCCCTGCGCGGTGGAGTCGCCGAGAGCCACCCACAGCGGGCCCGGGTCGATTCCCATCTCGAGGTCGTGCAGCACGCGGTCGTTGTGGGCTCGCCAGTAGGCCGCGAACGCCACGCAGTCCTCGCGCATCGCCGTCACGCCGTCCGTCCAGCGGCCGAACTTGCCCGCGCGCAGGCCGGAGACCTCCGCGTACGGGCTCCGGGTGACAGCCGATGCCGCGGTGGCGAAGATCTCAACCGGGGACTTCCGGTTCTCCCCTGTGCCCCCAAGCGCGCTCGCCCACCCTGGGCGGGTCACCGCGGTCGTGCGCAGCATGTTCGGCTACTCCCCGTTTGGACATTGACGCCAGATGAACGACGCTAAACGAGAATATCGACAGATGTCAACGCACAGGTAACTAAGGCACCTGTTCCGGGTCGTGGTGTGGTCATAATGACACGAATCACCCGATGCGGGGCAGAGCTTGGACCGGGTTAGCCGCGGGAGGTGTGTGCCGCGACGATCTCCGCTGCTTCGGCAGCGCCGGTGCTCACGGGGATCAGGGCAACCGGCAGGCGTAGGCTGGCCCGGCGGCTGCGGGTGCGGCGTGGAGGGCGTCTTCGCCGAGTACGACACATGCGCGGAGAACCGGTATGCTAGCTGCGTTCCACCTACAGGGGGCGGTAAGGCAACCTTCTCGGGGTGGGCTGCGGGGCTATGGCGCAGCTGGTAGCGCGTCTGCATGGCATGCAGAAGGTCAGGGGTTCGAATCCCCTTAGCTCCACCGTTTTGCGGACGTATGTTCGAGTAATAAGCTCCAAGCCGGGCGACTAGGCGCGATAGCGCTTCTTTGGCTCGGGCTGTTCGATCGGCTTGGTTATAGGGCACCAGCTTCCTTTACGGCCTGACGCTCGATCCTTCCACTGTGCCCCCGGTAACCCGTTGGGGCAGGCCATGGTGGACCATGGTCTGCCATACTGGATGTCGTGACTCGTGTCGTTCACGTGCCCTACGTCGTTGAGCAGGATGAGGACGGTGTTTGGTGCGCCTCTGCCCAGCTCCGCCCTGGCGTAGGCGCGGTCGGCGATGGCGCGACGCAGGAAGAGGCGATCTCCGACCTCCGCGGCGCGCTTGAAGCTCTGCTTGATGTAGTTGGGCCACCAGACGAGCTGACTCTGACACTTAACGTCGCCTGACTTCTGGTAGCTTCCTGGCTTGTGCCGAGTAGCATCCCGGTCGTATCGGGAGCGAAGGTAGTCAGGGCGCTCGAAAGCGCCGGATTCGTTGTCGAGCGGATCGCTGGCAGCCACCACGTGATGCAACACCCCGATGGACGTGCAGTCCCTGTCCCAGTCCACGCGGGCCGGGACATGCCCAAGGGGACCTTGCGGAACATCCTGTCCATCATCGGCATGACTCCAGACGAGTTTCGGGCGCTGCTTTGACGTCAAGCAGCGTCGTCTCGTTCATGTGAGGCGAGTCTGGGAATCGGTGGCGCCGGCCGAGGGAAGCTAGGACACGTGGCTCGCAGAATCGACTTCTACGACGACCCCGCCGCACCCGCGGCCAACAGTCTTGTGCCGTCGGTCAACGTGGTCGTGACCAATGCCGCCGGCGATGTCTTGCTGATCCGGCGTTCGGATAACCAGAACTGGGCGGTGCCTGGCGGCGCCATCGACCTGGGTGAATCGATGGTGCAGGCGGCCGTCCGGGAGACGAAAGAAGAGACCGGTATTGACTGCGAGATCACGGGGCTGGTCGGCATCTATACCGATCCGAAGCACGTGATCCTTTACACCAGCGACGGCGAAGTCCGGCAGGAGTTTTCCATTGTCTTGACCGCCCGCGCGACGGGTGGCGCGCCGACGCGCAGTGATGAGAGCAGCGAGGTGCGGTGGGTGCCGCGCGATGACCTTGACAGCTACTCGATGGACCGGTCGATGCGGCTGCGCATCGGTCATTTCCACGCGGGACGCACAAGACCGTACCTGGGCTGAACCGACCGTGCTTGGACCGGGTCGGGGAGCTGCACATATCCGAGCGCGTCAGCGAGCAGGGACATGGCGCCGCCGTTCTCGACCGCCTGCAGCTGCGCGGTGTCACCGGCCAGGATCGCCTTGCCGTTGCGCGCTTCGGTCTGGCTGATCAGGTCGGACAGGTCGGGGGTGGGAATCATCGAGGACTCGTCGATGAGCAGCAGGGTGCCCTCGCTGATGCCGAGCGGGCCGCGGGCTCCGCGCTGGCCGGGCAGGTGACCGAGGAACTGGGCGGTGTTGTAGGACTCGGCGACCCCGGCGGCCAGGGTGTTGCGGGCGGACTGCGACGGGGTGATCCCGGCGACCGGCCGTCCCGCCGCGGCCCAGACCCGTGCGGCTTCGGTCATTACCCGCGTCTTCCCCGACCCGGCCGGCGCATTGATCACAGAGACGCGCTTGCCGTCGGTCAGCACCGACAGCACAGCCGCGGCCTGATCGGCAGTCAGCCCGCTTCGTTCGGGATGATTATTTTGAATTTCTTGCGCGCGTCCGGCTAGCGCATTCTCGAGCCGCGTCAGGTCGGTGCCGGGTGCTCGCGCGGCGGCGGCGCGCGTCAGGCGCGGCGCGGTGCCTGCCTCAGCCTGCGCGACGAGGCGTTCCTCCATGGCCAGCTGCGCGCGAGTGGCGTACCGGACGCCGCCGTGCCGCTGGTAGATGCTGCGCCGGTCGGCGCGCAGCAGGCTGGACGGAACCTGCACCGGCTCCGGCGCCTCCAGGCAGATCACCGGCTCGAACTCCGAGCGCAGCGCGCGATCGGCCAGGTCCTCGAGCATGGCTGCGGCCGCGGCCGGCTCCATGCCCGTCTTGGGCAGCACGCGGCCCAGGTACTTGATCATGTCGGCGCGGGTCCAGGTGCTCTTTTCCCGCTGGGCCAGCGCGACGGCCTTCTGCGCGGCCCGGGCCAGCTCCAGCCGATCCGTCGATTCGCGGCCGCGCGTGCGCGCGGCCGCCTGGCCGCCGCCGTCATGCCATACCGACGGCGCGACCGACGCCAGCAGGACGCCGAGGGTGCGCGCGAGCTTGTCCGCCCATCCCTTGTGCAGCTGCGCGAAGTCCAGGGCGCCGTCCTTGGCCGCGCGCGTTTTGAAGTTCGACGCCTGCGCGAGCTGCATCAGTTCGTGCTGCGATGGCGCGCGGCCGTACTGATGCTCGAACCGCGCCGCGCGGGCGCGCAGGTCGGCGGTGATGGACTCGCGGCGCGAGGAGAACAGCCGCATCATCTGCCCGGAGATGCCCCTGATCTCAAACCCGTGCCCGTCGTCGCGGGCCACCCACTGCACGCCGAACCGGCGCGTCAGCGCCTCCTCCAGGTGCCGGGAGACGATCGCCGCCACCGCGCCGAGGTGCTCGTTGTAGCCGAGGGAGTCCGGGGCCCGCCACTTGCCGTCGGTTGCGGTTCTGGCGGTGTGGGCGATCTGGGAGTGGACGTGCAGTTGCATGTCGCCGTCCCGGGAGGTGTGCTGCAGCCAGTGCGCCACCGCCAGGTCGGCCTCGTGCCACTGGCCGGTCTCCCGGCCGTTCACTCGGGCGTGATGCGAGCCGGTCCGGGTGTAGCCAGCTTCGCGCTGAAAGTAGTCAAAGCCCGCCCAGGTGGCCTGCCAGATCATGTCGTCGACCTCGGCCACCAGGCCGGACCAGTACGCGTCTCCCGCCTGGTCGCCTGCCTCGCGGGCCAGGCGGGCGTTCTCCCCCAGCGAGGCATGGAAGAGCGAGATCGACTTCGACAGCGACAAGGTGAGGTCGAAGTACAGCGGGCTCTGCCGCGCTTGGCGGGTGGCTTCGACTTGGATTTCGTGCTTGCGTTCGGCCGTCGCGTGCGGTTCGGCTGCCAGCAGGCGGGCGTAGATGTCGGCGGCGTTCTGGCCGCTGCCCGGCGGCCTGCCGAGCGGCGTGCCGTCTGGCGCCTTGCGCTCGCCGAACAGCAAGTCATACGGGCCGCGTTCTACCACCTGGCCGTGCTCGAAGCCGAGTGCCTGCGCGCCTGGACCCCACCAGCGGCCTGGCGGCTCTCCCCCGCTCTCGCTGGCCTGGATGTAATAACCGGCCGCGTCTTTGCTAGCGCTGCGGTCGACCTGGCGCCAGATGTAGTCCAGGTCATAACCCTTGGTCAGGGTTGCGACAACAGCCAAACGGGCCTCTACCGTCGCGGGCCGGAGGCAACTGAACTGACCACAATCGTCAGGTGGTGCATGGGTGTGACGCGGACGAGAGTCATAGGACAATGGTGACAAAACCGGCAATCAAGATCATCTAGAGAAAAGGGCGCTGTATAGCAAACATTGAGGCATGAGCTAAAGATCGGCGACGGCCTTGTCGAACGTTCGCGGAATACTCAGAGGATGGAGAGCGAGAAGGCGAAGCCTCTGTTCGAGAAGGAAGAGCAGTACGCGAGAGCGGCTGCGTCGTCGTGGATCGACCATCCAGCCGTGCGTAGCGCCCTTGATGCGGTGCGCCCGAATGCGGTGACGGTCACAGCGCTTCTTCTTCCGCATATGTCCGATCAGGTCCAGTGCATGCGCTTCTGCTGGCGCGTCTGCAGAATCGGGCCGGTCTATCCCGACGGGTCTGAAGAACCGAATCCGTTCGACCCCGAGGGGCCAGCGCCCTGGTCCCTGACCACGCGTGAGCGCGAGCTAGCCGGATATATCGCAGCGGCCTTCCACCTGCTCGTCCGCACGGTCGCCGCGCGACTGTGCGACGCCGGCGTGCCTCTGGACCCGCAGTGGGAAGGCGATCAGGCGGTCCTCGCCGTTCTGCTGCTCCTCCCCGCGCTCGGCAACCTGATCCCGTGGGACGGGAAGATCGATAGGTTCGCCGAGGCGCTTCAACCGCCGGGGGTGTCCGCGTTCACCCCGGACGGCCGGTCAGCCAGCGCACGCGACGGCCGGCCGGATGACATGGCCCGCAACGCGGACCGCATCCGTAAGCTCATCCGGGCTGAGAAGGGCGGCCGTGAGCTCCGCGTGCCTTACGCCCATAGGACAGGCCGGGAGAAGCCGCGTGCCACCGTGATTCACCGCGAAATCCTGGCTGAGATCCTGGCCGACGACCCGACCGTCACCGTGTCACAGATCCTGGGGACCTACGACTATTCCGACCGCACG
>Ga0210398_10006962_pt1 | contig 10311 bp, 6 predicted proteins | sample IncBWC4OmetaG_FD_161047 | JGI IMG/M metagenome (GOLD analysis project Ga0210398, IMG submission 161047) | Forest soil microbial communities from Barre Woods Harvard Forest LTER site, Petersham, Massachusetts, United States - Inc-BW-C-4-O | ecosystem: Environmental > Terrestrial > Soil >...
ACCACGAGCGCGGTGATCCTCGACTCCCTCTACGCCGAACAGGTCCACCAGCGTGTCATAGAGCAGCGATTGATTGACAGGCTTCAACAAATAGCCATCGATGCCAATCTCCTCCGCCTGTGTCCTGATATCTTCGCGCCCGAATGCTGTCACCATCACGATTTTGGGAATGTTCTGCAGGCGATCACTGCGTTTGATGATGCGGCTCGCCTGCAATCCGTCCATTCCTGGCATGTGCCAATCCATCAACACAAGACGGTAAGGATTCTGCGAATCAGCGGCAGCTATTTCGCGCACTGCGTCTTCTCCGGACGACACCGAATCAGCGCGGAGAGCAAGTACTCGGAGTGCTTCTGTGAGGATCTCGCGCGCTTGCTCGTTGTCGTCCACAACCAGCGCACGAACACCTGCCAGATCAGGAATGAACCGTTTTTGTTTATCCTCTGATCCAACCCCGAACCACGAGGTAAAGATGAAGGTGCTGCCTCGGCCAGGTTCGCTCTCAGCCCAGATCGTGCCCTCCATCATCTCAACAAGGCGTTTGGAGATCGAAAGTCCCAACCCCGTTCCGCCATATTTTCGCGTCGTCGAGGTATCTGCTTGTGCGAACGCCTGGAATAGCTTGGCACTCTGCTCAGGGGTCATGCCAATACCACTGTCGCGAACAGAGAATCTCAGTTTGACTCGATCCTCTAACTGCTCCTCCAAAGCGACTGTTACGACTACTTCTCCGCGTTCAGTGAACTTAACCGCGTTGTTTACCAGATTGATCAGGATTTGTCCGAGGCGCAGTGAGTCTCCGACCAGGTTGGGAGGAATGTCATGCTGCGATGCGATTAAGAACTCGAGGTTTTTGTCTTGCGCCTTTTGACTTACGATTGTCGATAGGTTGTCCAGCACGTCTTCGAGGCGAAAATCTATCTTTTCAATATCGAGTTTGCCTGCTTCGATCTTGGAGAAATCCAAAATGTCGTTGATGATCCCAAGCAGCGCCTGTGCGGCGGACTTAACCTTTGTTAGATAGTCTGCCTGTTTCGGCGAGAGATCGGTCTTCAAGGCGAGGTGCGTCATCCCGATGATGGCATTCATCGGTGTACGGATCTCGTGGCTCATATTGGCCAGGAAATCGGACTTCGCTTTGGTGGCGGCTTCGGCTGCCTCTTTGGCCACCTCTAGATCGGCAGCCTGCACTTGAGTGTGTTCGAGCAGCTTTATCGTAACCAGCTTGCTTGCCAGGATCTTTGTATTAAGGGCAACCGTCGGCAACAGCGCGTCCAGCAACGCCTGCTGACGCTCCGACACTGGAGCCGATGGTGCCAGTTCGATAACAGCCAAAACATCGTCCTGATTCATCACGGGAACGAAGAGCACACATGCTGGCGATACACTACCAGAGCCTGTGCTAACGATGAGGGCATTGTCGGCGCCGGGGACGATCCGAAGAGTGCGCCTCTCAACGGCCGCTTGTCCCACCAAGCCCTCACCGAGAGCAAATTCACGAGGTTCCTTCGAGACGTCGGTCCCGAAGGAACCCACTCTTGCGAAACGCGTGCGGCTATCGTCCGCTAAGTAGAATCCTCCGTACAACAGATCAACCGTCTCTGAGATTCGCGACAGTATGACTGTGGCGAATGCTGGAAAGTCCTCCGTCGACTGCAATTGCGAAGTAGCAGCCGCCACCTCGGCTTTGACCCAGCCCAGTATCTCCTGCTCGCGAGCGGCGATTTGTAGGGTGTTCAACGCCCGGCTCATCTCTCCGATTTCATTGGGGCGGTCGAGATTTGCTATTGGCAGGTCGAGTCGGCCCTCCGCAACGTCCAGGATTCGAGTCCGGAATGACAACACAACCTTGACGACTTCAATTTGCACGATGGATAAGGCGATGATGAAAGAGACAGCAAGACCGAGAAGAATCACGATCCATGTGATTAAAATCGTGCGGTGAGTCTTGGCGGTGAGTTGGTCAGACTGCTGATCGACTTTCGTATGTAATTCTTCGCCTAGCCCTATAAACGCCTTTTGTGCCCTGGTCATCTCGGGATCAGTGCTCTCGCGCATGATCCTCATGGCCTTGTCATTGTCTTGGATCATCGTCGCAGCGCGGACTGGGCGCGAGTCAGAAACTGCCAGGTCGAAGAAGTCTGTCCCCAGTTGGATCTGTGGTGCCAGACTTGGATTCTCGCGCTTAGCCTCTTCAACAGAAGAATGAAACTCAGCGTCAACCTGGTCGAGTTCCCCGTCAATCACTCGCATTCTGTCGACATTGGTCTCGGCGATCTCCTTATAGAGGAGTAGGCTGAATTGGTTGTTCAGCGCTCGTGCCTCTGTCAGGTTTTGCAGGACTTTGACATCTCTATCTAAGAGACTGCTGTACCTGGTGTCGATATTTCTTATCTCGATCGACGAGTAAATTGCTGCCACGATGACCATGACAGCAAGCGGGAGCAGGGCTACGAACACCTTGGTCCGAATTCTGAAATTCGCTAAAAGACCCATTTCAAGATTTCCAACCTATCGCCGAAGGCTGCTTTGGCAGCATGGCATGGTCTGTCCGGAACAATGCTAGACCTGGTCGCAGACTTGTTCTACTGACAATAATGATAGTTTTGGGCGAATCGATTCTGGCCACAACGGCGCGACCGAACTGGCGTTCCGGTTACCATTGCGATTCGCTTGTGAGAGTCGCGGTTTGACGATGCCAATCGCTAAAGGCAAAACCGATCCTCAGCTTCACTCACACCGACCGACATAAATCAAGTAGTATCCCGGTTAACTACCTTACCCTCAAAAGTTTCTGCTCCATTCGAGGTGCTCCCAGCGTCTTATATACTGAACATTCGACTGATGCCTACGACTGAGACAAGACGCCTGAATACCGGAATGCTGTGGGGCATCTTCTTCGCCGTAATTGTCCTCGTCTTCATTGTTGTTCGCTCGACAACTCGCGACCTCATTGAGGTTCGTGTTGCTGCTGTCAGCCGTCAGAACATCGTAAGCTCTGTCCCGACAAACGGAAAAGTCGAGCCCATTGAGGAGTTTCAGGCGTACGCTCCTGCACCAGGCGTCGTGTCGAAGGTGTACGTAGACGTAGGGGAGAAGGTTAAAGCCGGCCAGCTTCTCATCAAGATGGACGACTCCGATGCGGTCGCCCGACTTGCTGCAGCCAACGCAACCCTACGCACCGCCGAAGCTACCCTTCACGATATTGAGCAGGGCGGATCACAGGATGAGCGCATCAGCCTCTCCGGCGATCTGACCCGGGCGCAACAACAGCAGCAGCAGGCAACGAAGGATGTTGCTGCTCTCAAGCAGCTCCAGCAGAAGGGTGCCGCCTCCGCCAGCGAGATCGCCTCTGCGGAACAGCGTTTGGAAGCCGCCAACCTGGCCGTTCTGAACGCCCGCACTCGCGACACCCAGCGCTACAGCAAAACCGATCGCGACAGAGCCGAAGCACAGCTCGCCGATGCGCGCGCAGCGGTTGCAGCGGCACAGAACAGCTACAACGATGACAATAAGCGCGCTCCGTTCGCTGGTACCGTTTACTCCATCCCCGTCTCGGCTTATGACTTTGTCCCCGCCGGCGAAAACCTGCTCGATGTCGCCGATCTGAACCGGATTCAGGTTCGCGCTTACTTCGACGAACCTGAAATCGGCAAGCTCGCGATTGGCCAGGCCGTCAAAATTGCGTGGGATGCGAAGCCAAACCAGATCTGGCATGGTCACATCAGTCGGGCTCCCACAACCGTCATCACCTACGGCACACGCAATGTGGGCGAGTGCATCATCACCGTCGATGATGCCCGTGGCGACCTCCTTCCCAACACCAATGTCGTAGTCACGGTCACGACTTCGCAACGCTTCAATGTACTCAGCGTCCCGCGTGAGGCTCTCCACACCGAAGGAGGCGATTTCGTCTATCGGGTAGTCGCGAACAAACTCGTCCGCACACCAGTTCAAGTTGGAGTGGGTGTCAATCTCACTCGGGTCGAGATCCTGAGTGGTCTCACCGAAAAAGATACAGTAGCCTTGAGCGCGGCCAATAACCATGAACTAACGAACGGGCTCCCGGTCAAGATAGTCGAGTAACCATGCCCCTTTCGACCTGCCTGTTCCGACTTCGCCACCTACTTTTGTTAATGCTTCTTTTGAGCGTGCGTTTTCTTGTTGCCGACGACTCGGAGGCGGACGCGCTGCTTCAGCAGGGTCGCATGGATGAGGCCACCGCGATGCTTCAGACGCTACTTGCCGCGCAACCCGGTGACGCTGAGGCGCACCAGCTCCTTTGCCGAGTCTATTACGCCCAGGAGATGGGAGACCCCGCCATCCACGAATGCGAATCGGCGGTCTCACACGCGCCGAGCAACAGCACAAATCACATGTGGCTGGCCCGCGCATATGGATATAAGGCGTCACACGCCAACCCCTTCGCCGCCCTCAGTCTCGCTGGGAAGGTTCATTCCGAGTTCGAGCGCGCGGTGCAACTCGATCCCGACAACGTTCAGGCCATGAGCGACCTGGGCGAGTACTACGTTGCCGCTCCGGCCCTTGTTGGCGGTGGCCTGGACAAGGCCCAGGCCCTTGCCGCCAGGATGCAGCCGAAGTTTCCTGCTCAGTCGCATCGCCTTCTCGCTTTAATCGCCGAGAAGAAGAAAGAGATCCCGACCGCCGAGGCCGAGTTTGTGAACGCCGTCGCTGCCGGTAAAACGCCTGACGCATACATCGACCTCGGTCATTTCTACAAGCGCCAGAATCAGTTCGACAAGATGCTTCAAAATCTGCAGTCAGGGGTTGCAGCGGATCGTAAAAAAGGCCCGCCGCTCGTGGACGCGGCCAGCATCCTCACTTCGGCCAATAGCTCGCCTCAACTTGCGATCAGCCTTCTCCGCACCTACCTCGCATCTCCCGCCAAGTCGGACAGTGCGCCCGCCTTCAAGGTACATCTGGAGCTTGGCGACCTCCTCGCGCTTGGCGGCGACTCCAGAGGGGCGCATAACGAATACATCGCGGCAATCTCCCTCGCATCGAAGTATGTACCTACTCGCAAAGCGCTGCAAGGATCGTAGTGGAAAAGCGATACCATGGTCTTTCACTAGTATCAAGGAATCTCTCACGACGTATGATCCGTCTCTTTCGCCAACTTATCGCGTGCTCTGCCTTGGCCTGTTCGATAACGCCTGCCGTTGCGCAGATATCGTTCACGAGTGCAGTCGGCCTGGCGTTAAAGAACAGTCCCAAAGTCATGATGGCCCAGGCCGATGTCGATAAGGCCAGAGCCTCGCTTGCCCAGCTTCAAGACGCCTACATCCCAAATCTCGTTGGCGGTTCGGGCATTGGCCCCCCATCTTATGGCTTCCCCCTCGGTCAGCCCTCCATCTACAACGTCACGTCGCAGTCTCTCGTCTTCAGCTACGCGCAGCGCGACTACATCCGCGCCGCAAAAGTTGTACTTGAAGCAACCACCCTTACCCTTAAGGATGTACGAGAAGGAGTCGCCGAGGACGCTGCCATCACGTACCTTGCCCTTGACCGCGACCTTCGGCGTCAAGCTGCCCTTAGAGAACAACAGGGCTTTGCCGACCGTCTCGTCAGCATCGTTCAGGACCGAATGGACGCAGGTCAAGACACCGCGATCGATCTGACTACCGCCCGCCTCTCAACCGCACAGATCCGTCTCGCTAGGCTTCGAGCTGACGACGAGACCATCGCAGACCAGACACATCTTGCACGTCTTCTTGGCCTTCCCCCGCGAGGACTCGGCACTACCAGCGTCAGCGTCCCGGCGTTCAACGCCAGCGCCCCGACCGATCTGACTGGCACAACAGTGATTACGAGCCCTGCGGTCGACTCCGCATACGCCATCGCACGATCCAAGCGAGAGATAGCCTTCGGAGAATCCCGCTATCTATGGAGACCGCAGGTTACCTTCCAAGCGCAATACAGCCGCTTCGCAAAGTTCAACAACCTTCAGGATTACTACTTCCGCTTCCAGCAGAACAACTTCGCCGCCGGGGTTCAAATCACCCTTCCCTTCATCGATGCCCAACACAAAGCCAAAGCGCGTGAGGCAGCCGCCGACGCCGCACATGCGGAGCACGAAGCCGACAGCATTCGCGATCAGTTCCTGGACACTCGTCTCCGGGCCGCGCATACCGCAGCCGAACTCTCTACCCGCGCCGAGATTGCAGCATTGGACCAGCAACTGGCGCAGCAGAATCTGGATATCTTGCTCGTTCAGTTGAATGCAGGCAACGGAAACGTGTCAGGCGTTCAGATGACCCCCAAAGACGAGCAGACCTCGCGGATTGCCGAACGAGAGAAGTTTCTAGCGGTCATCAACGCAAACTTCGAGTCACAACAGGCCGAGATCAATCTTATGCGGCAAACCGGCGATCTTGAAACCTGGATCGCAGCGGCGCTACAAGCACAACCCTCAGTCCCCTCTAAACCGTGATACCTGGCATCCAAGATGCTCTTTTATCTCATTGAAATGAATCAAATAACGAAACCTTGCGCGTTAAGGTGTAACCAAAGACGAAACTCCAGAAAAGCAACTTAACCCCGTAACTGAATGGTAAAATCGAGTTATCATTATGCCTCTCAAGACCCTCTTTCTGAATCCGCCCTCCTTCGAAAAATTTGACGGTGGCGCCAGCTCCCGTTGGCCTGCTACCCGCGAGATCGAGTCCTACTGGTATCCCGTCTGGCTCACCTATCCCGCAGGCATGCTGGAAGGCTCCCGCCTCCTCGATGCCCCGCCCCACCACATCAAGTGGCAGGAAGTCGTCGAAATTCTCAAGGACTATGAGTTCCTCGTGCTCTTCACCAGCACCATGGGCTGGGACGGCGACCAGAAGATGGCCGAAGTTATCAAGCAGACCTATCCCAACATCAAGATCTCCTTCGTCGGCCCCCCGGTCACCACCTCGCCCGAAAAGGCCCTCAACGAGTGCCCCGCTATCGACTTTATCTGTCGTCGCGAGTTCGACTTCTCCGTCGTCGAATATGCCAACGGCAATCCGCTCGCGGAGATTCTCGGCGTCAGCTACAAGGACAAGGCCACAGGCAAGATCCTACACAATCCTGACCGTGCGCAGGTCACCCCCGAGCAACTCGACGAGATGCCCTGGGCCACCGAGATCTACCACCGCGATCTCGACGTCACTAAGTACAACGTCCCCTTCCTCCTGCATCCCTACGTCGCGCTGTACTCGACCCGTGGCTGCCCCGCACAGTGTACCTTCTGCCTCTGGCCCCAGACCCTCAGCGGGCACGCCTGGCGCAAGCGCTCCACCGACGACGTCGCGGCCGAGATGAAGCAGGCCAAAGAACTCTTCCCTCACGTCAAAGAGTTCTTCTTCGACGATGACACCTTCAACATCCAGAAGGCCCGCACCATCGAGCTCTGCGAAAAGCTGAAGCCCCTCGGCCTGACCTGGTCCTGCACCTCCCGCGTCACCACCGACTACGACACCCTCAAAGCAATGAAAGACGCCGGCTGCCGCCTGCTCATCGTAGGCTACGAGTCCGGCGACCCCCAGATCCTCAAGAACATCAAGAAAGGCGCCACCGTCGAGCGCGCACGCGACTTCACTCGCGACTGCCACAAGCTCGGCCTCGTCATCCACGGCGACTTCATCCTTGGCCTGCCCGGCGAGACACGAGAGTCGATCCGGAACACCATCGAATTCGCCAAGCAGATCGACTGCGAGACCATCCAGGTCTCCATCGCTCATGCCTTCCCCGGCACGGAGTTCTTCGACTACGCCAAGACCAACGGTTTTATCACCAACGAGGCCATGTCGGACGATGGGGGCCACCAGATGGCGCACATCGAATATCCCGGCCTCCCCGTCGAGTACGTGATGGAGATGGTGCACAAGTTCTACGACGAGTACTATTTCCGCCCCAAGGCTGCCTTCCGCGTCGTCTGGCAGGCCATCGTCAACCGCGATGTGCCCCGCCTTTACACGGAAGCCAAGTCCTTTATGGAACTCCGTTCCAAGCGCAACAAGGCCGTCCGCGCCGTCAAGGAAGCCAACGCTGCCAAGGCACAGGAATCCGTCAGCATGAACGCGTAACTATCGGTTATCTGCAGCATCTAAATGAGCGGTCAGCATTCCAATGCTGGCCGCTTTCTCTTAGCTGCCACACATCTCGAAACGGATCGCTCTACGAATGCAACACACCCTCACCCCACGTCGCTGGCTCGTACTTGTCGCTGTCATGCTCGGCGCCTCTATCGGCGACGCTCTCCTCCGTATCGGCATGAAACATCTAGGGCCTGTCTCTCTGAATAATCTCAGCGCACTCTTCTTGGCCCTCAAAAGCCCCTGGATCATCTCCGGAATCATCGTTCTCATGGGCTTCATGGCCTCTTACATGACCGCCCTGAGCTGGGCCGACATCACCTTCGTCCTGCCCGCCACAGCCTTCGGCAACGTCATCGTCACGCTGCTCTCCAAGTTCTGGCTCCATGAGCAGGTCTCACGCTCCCGCTGGCTGGGCGTCGCCCTTATCGTCATAGGCGTAGGCTTTGTCGCCAACGGCCCATCCCGCACCGAACATGCAGGGATCGAAGTCGAGGCCATCCCATGAGCCCCGCCACGCTCCACACCTGGACAACGATCTTCGCCGTCGTCCTTACCGCCACCGCCGGAGACATCCTCATCGCAGGAGGAATGCGCAAACTCGGCGACCTTGACGATATCCGCGCTAAATCGGGCCTTCTTGGCGCGATCAAAGCAGTCCTTTCGAGCGGCATGTTCCTTATCGGCATAACCTGCATGGCGCTGAGCTTCTTTTCGCTCCTCTTCGCCCTCTCCGACGCCGACCTCAGCCTGATCGCTCCCGCGACCAACTCACTCACCTTCATCACCACCACCGCGGCCGCAAAGTTCTTTCTCAAGGAAAACGTAGACAAGCGCCGCTGGTTGGCCGCGCTCTTCGTCTGCGCCGGTGTAGCGTTGCTGGCGAGATAACTTCCAGCTCAGTCGCGGCTCAACCACCGCATCAACCCACTCGCTGGTAGCTCCGCCGCCATAAACCTCGTCTGATCACCCATCGCCGCCCCCGCAGCCAGCCGTCCGCTGCGGACGCCGCCCTCCATGGTTGAAGGCCACTCCGTAGCCGTCCAGTCGCCCGCCAGAAATAGTCCCGGCCACAGCGTCTCCTGCTTCGGTCGAAACTGATCCAATTCCGTCGTCACAGAAAAGGTGGCCCTCGCCTCCTTCAATACGCCGCTCTTCAGGAGCTTCGCCCGCTTTACCTCAGGGAAAAACATCTCCAGTTCTTTTAGAGCCGAGGAAAGTATCTCCTCCCGCGTTTTGCTCAACTGGGCCTTTGAGCCTGCAATCACCAACTCGACATAGCTGCCCTTCTCAGGGGCATAACGCCTGATCCGCGATTTGTGAAAGAACCACTCAATCGTCGTATCCAGTAGCCACGCGTGATCAAGATCGCAGATCTCGCGATCGTACCAGAGCAGAATCGACGTAAACGGCGAATGTACCTGCCGCCCCATCTTGAACTCAAGCTCATCTCTCTCATTTGCAGCAACACGGGAAGACTGTTCATTCAATTGAACCGAAGGCAGTAGCTTCTGCGTCTGCTCAAATGGGAGCGCCAGAATGATCGAGTCTGCCATGTAGGTTGCGTCGGCGGTATTGGCACGCCACCGTCCATCCGGTTCCTGCACGATTCCTTCAACGCTCGCCCGAAGCCGAACTACACCACCGAAAGATTGGATCAGCCGCGCAGCAGCGGTATAAAACTCGCTCAGCGGAACCGTAGGGATTCCCAACCGTCCCCCGGTAGAGGACTTCACGAACAGCTCGTGGAACACTTTTCCGGCGTATCGGGTCGAGCAATGCTCAGGGCGATCATTCAGCGTCGCCATCACGATTGGGTGCCAGAAGTGTCGAATCGAAAGCTCGGTCTGCTTCGTTCGTTTCAACCACTGCTCGACGTTCTCATGATCTTCCGCCGGATAACCCCGAAAGAACTCCATCAAGCCACGCGCTAACCCCAGCTTGTCCTTCCATCCCAACATCGACATGCTTAGAAAACTGGGAGCAAAGTGAAACGGCGCCGGCAGCCCGCTTGTCACGATCGTGCTGGCTCTTCCGTTCGGCTCAAGAAAAGTCTGCTCGTCGTACCAGCGAATCTTATCCGCAGTTCCAGCCTGCTCGCAGAGTTCAATCAGATTTGTGCAACACCCCAATAGCACATGCTGCGAGTCCACCACCTCCTGCAGAGCTGGATGCTCGTAGGAATAGGCCCTCCCACCGACGTAAGGCTTGCGCTCGAGGACTG